>Ga0209014_10000478_pt1 | contig 23278 bp, 22 predicted proteins | sample BarGraNGADG00212_FD_184491 | JGI IMG/M metagenome (GOLD analysis project Ga0209014, IMG submission 184491) | Arctic peat soil microbial communities from Barrow, Alaska - Barrow Graham LP Ref core NGADG0002-212 (SPAdes) (version 2) | ecosystem: Environmental > Terrestrial > Soil > Wetlands >...
AATCTATCGAGGACGACGACGTCGCTCGCGCGCGCGAACAACCGCCGGTTGGCCCAACCAAGCAGACGGACCGGAACCGACCCGGGTTTCATGAGACCGAGCGCGACCACTTGGTCCGGGTTCAGGTCCATCAGCCAGAACTTGAGCGGAACCCGGCGAATGTAAGAGATCACAAGGCCGATGGCTCCGCCCGTGGGAGGCGACGTCGTGACCAGTACCGCGCGTAGACCCCTGACCAACAACCCGACGAGCATCGCCTGCACTGAGAAAGCAGTACTGCTCACCATACGGCGCAGCAGCGACTGTTTGCCGAGCGAGGAGAGCGGCAGTCGCAGGATCTCGACGTTGCCGCGCGTCTCACGGCGAGAAAACTTCCGCGAAGGGTCGTCGTAGCCGCGGTCGGCGGTGAGCACGACGACCCGGTACCCGCGCTGACCGAGCTCCTCGGCGGCGTCCTGCATGTGTTGTCCCACGCTGGCCGGATCCGGAGGAAAGACTTGCGTGATGAATAGGACGGTCGGCTTCACGCCATCAGCTCCGCGATTCCACACCGCCACGCAACTTCGGAGCGGTGCCATTTAACACGCCATTGAGCCAAGACACCGTCTGATCGACCCCTTCCTCGACGGAGAACGGCAGTTCGCCGCAAATGCGGCGCGTGGGCTCGAGATCGACGACATTCTCGGTGATCACGTTGTTCAACCGAAATGACGTGAAGGGAAAGGAGCGAGCCCCGAGCGCCACGACAAGGTCTCCCACGCCGGCGAAGGAGCGGGCGAGCCAGTAGGGCACGCGATGGATCGGCGGCGCGTGCAGCCCACGCTGAAACATCTCGGCCCACTCAGTCAGTGCGATCGGCGCGTAGTCCGCTAGGTAGAATACGTCCCGGTGGACGGCTTCGTCCGGCGCAGTGAGCAGCTTCGTGAACTGATGGGCCACGTTCTCGACGAACCCCACCGACCGATACGGCGACCGGTGTCCAACATGCACGTAACGTCCTGCAGCGACCATCCGGAAGAAGCGCAGGTAGTGCTCGTACATCCACGGTCCCCAGACGGACGTGGGGCGTGCGATACACCAGGTCGTCCCGGCGCCGTCGCGCTCTCGCCAAATCCGCTCGCTCTCCATCTTGCTCCGACCGTACATCGTGGTCGGGCAATAGTCGTCGACTCCTTGGGGTGCGTAGCCGATCGCGCACACGAGCTGCGAGGAGGTACATATCGCGCGCCGCACGCTTCCCGCCGCGGCGATCGCGTCGAGCACCACGCTGACGCCGACCGTATTGGTGCTATAGCCGGCGATCCCCTCGTCCTCGGAGAGATCGGTGCGCGCCGCGAGGTGGAGGACCCCCTCCGGACGGTAGTCCCGGAAAATCTCGATCATCCGATCGCGGTCGCGAATGTCCGCAAGGACGGTCTCGTGTGCGAAGCCGGCGGGCGCGTCGAACGAGCGAATGTCCAGTCCGAGAACGGCATGCCCCTGCCGCTGCAGCGCGCGGGAGACGTGTCGTCCGATGAAGCCCGAGCTTCCGGTGACTAGGACACGCATAGACCGCTCGCGCCGAGCACAACCGGCCTCATCGTCACGCGACGCGGCGGAACATGACCTCGTATACGAACAGATTCATCTTCGTGTACGTCGTGACGTGCTCGAAGTCGACTGCATACCGATCGCCAAGTCGCTGGCGGACCCAGTCCATCTTGGGAAAGTATTGGAAGCCCACGCTGTGAAACTCGATGTAGAGGTATGGAATTTCGCAGTGCTCCAGATCCATGCCCTCGAGGAACTCGCTCGAAGTTCGCGGGATTGGGTTCGAAGGCGTGAATCTCCGCCCGCGGATATACGTGGGAGAAGTAGGATGTCATCATCCCGACGTGGGCTCCGCCATCCACGATCGTATGGACGTTCGGCAGGTCGCGATAGCAGGTGAGATTTAGATAGTTGTGTTGGACGATGTCGACGAGCTCCTGCGTCGTCCAGACTCGGACGCTGCGGCCGAACACCGATAGCACGACCGGCCCTTCCTTAGCATTCTTTGCGCCCGAGTGGCGAATGCACGACATCACCGTACGCAGCATCTGCGAACGAGACAGCCGGTTCTGCAGCATCGCCTTCGCCGCGAAGCGCATGTAGGGCGCGAGGTCACCCATTGTCTTCTTCCCTTGTCGCTCGAGATAGGCGCACAAACCTTTGCCAATACTCCGTCGCGCTACCGAAGTTCAATGCGATATGTGAGTAGCCCTAGGTTCGATGTACCCCGTCCACCCGGGGTGAGGAATAAATGCCAGGAACGGCTCCTCGCTCTCGAAGAGGCGCCGCATCTCCGGGTCGTCCGCCAACACTTCGATCTCGCTCGGCACCCGGAACCCCCAGTCGAAACCACGGCTGTCCTCCAGCGCACGGAATTGGGGAACCCTCGAGGGATCGAAGCCCATGAGCCGAGTCGCAACCAGATCCACCGCGAGCGGGTTGATGCCACCGATGAGACACCCGACCGGCTTCGCGTCGGGAAAGAGGGGTCCATCGTTCTCGCCAGCTACGATGCCATCGATGATGCAAAGCATCTTCCGCTGTGGACGCGAGTGGAGTCTGCCCTCCACATCCCCATAGAGAAAGATCTTTAGAAGGTCGAGCGCCATGCGCCACGCGGTATCATTGCCATGCCAGTTTCCACCGTCGAAATCAGAGGCGACGCGGCTTCGGCGCACGAAGCGGCGCACGACGTTGCGGTACACCGACCGCGCAGCGCGGTACGCGAGGTCCCCCAGTGTCGTCTGACGCGCCAACAGCTTGTCGAACAGGTATCGCTGTACCCGCACGATCGCCCGGTCCGTCGACGGGAGGCCGTTAGGCAATTGGTCGCCACCAGCGGATGGACTGCCCAGACGGTAATGGACAAGGTAGTTCTTCTTGGTCGTGATCCCCACCAGCCCCTTCGTGTTTAGCGTGACGCCAACCTTCTTGTGCACCTTAAGCTTGGGTACCGAAAGGACGGCGTCGGCCCCGAGCACAGTTCTGGAAACACCGTACCTGTGCGAGCCCCCGCTGTGGTTACGAATCGTCTCCGCGCGATTGAAGTCGGCGCCGTAGAAGGAAGATTCTCCCCGTAAGCCCGCGAAGTGGCTGCGGTCGCCGAGGTCGAACACCACCTCGCCGAGCGGATCGCCGGGAAGCGGTTTGCGGTTCGTGGAGTACGCGACGTCATTCGGGTCGATCATGGCGAAGTCGCGAAGATCGAGCAACTCCACTTCGATGCCGGCGCGCCGGCGATAGAACTCGCTCACCAGGTCTAACCGGGTCGCACGCATGAGTTCCTCCCAGTCGCAGTCCATTTGTGGAGAGTCCGCGATGATGAGACGTCCGTTGCCCTCGAGCGCGATGAAGGCGTAGTCGAGAAGCGCCCGCAGCACCGACGGATGCGTGATGGCGGAGAAGAGGTCGCCTCCGCGCCCGTGCCGGCTGACGACGAAGTTGGGCTTCAAGAGAACGGTGTTCCCGGGACGAATGAGATATCCTAGCGGATTCCATCTCGCGGTACCGGCGTTCGACGAATCGAAGTTGAGCGCGACGAAGAGGTCGTGCACGAGATCGTACGCCGGATTCGGCTCGTTGCCGAGAGCATCGTCGAACGGATACTCAGGATAGCGTCGGGCGGGGTGATATGGTGGCGTCGTGGTGTAGCTCGACCCACCGAACCGAATCGCTACACGCGTATCCCGGATGTCGCTCACTTCGCGACCCCCATACGAACCGCCTTCGGTACCCGCGAGATGATCCATTTGAACTTCCCGCCCTCTGTAACCGGAATGTCATCCACGAATTCGAATCGCACCGGAATCGTGCGTCCGAGCATCTTCTGCATATCAGCGGTCAGCCGAGCGCAGTCTCGTTGGAGCAATTCCGCGGGGCCCGGCCGGGTGACACAGCGGAGCAGGATGCTCTTGCATGCGTCCTGAACCACCTGCACCGAGCAGATCGCTGCAAGGTCCTTGAACGGAAAGGTAACGACCGCGGGCGGAATCAGTTCGTCCTTTTCGTCGACAAGATAGTCCTCAATTCGCCCTCCGATACGCCCTACGATGGGGGTGAGGGAACGCCCGCACCGCGCGCACGGCGTGTGCGAGACGTCGATGGCGACATCGTTGCTGCGATAGCGAATGAACGGTGTCGCCCGATTCAGAAAGCCGGTCCCGAGAATCTCCCCGTTAGGTCCGGCTTCGCAGTAGCCGTACAGGGGAAGCATGTGATACACCCTCGCACCTTCACACCATGCCCCCAGCACCGTTCGCTCCGCGGTCCCGTAGTGGGCGATTATGGAGCGTGGCGCGATCACGCCAGCGATCACGTCCGTCTGCCAGTCGTATACGGGTTCCGAGGCGAGGAAGATGCCGGTCACCTGATAGTCAAGGCGCAGGTCCATCTCGCGGAGCAACAAGGCGAACTTGGCAATCGCGCTGGGATACCCGTGAATGAAGGCGACGCGCCGTCGGTTGAGGAAGTCCACGTACCGCCCCATGGCGTCCGCCATGTGCACGACCGAGAAGCGCACGATGCGCAGATCGGGGAAGTGCACGATAGACTCGGTCTGGAATCCGCGCATCTCGACCCGCTCATCCCCCGGCGTGAAACCCGCCTTTCGCCATTGGTGGAAGATCGCCGCGCGCTCCATCGCGTCCGCACCAGGGTCCACCGGAAAGGCGAATGGGGATCCGCTCGTGCCGCTGGTCATACCGACGCGCATTCCACGGATGGGCACCGTCACGTCGCCAGCCTCGAGGAGCATCGCCTTCTCCACCACGGGCAGCTTCGCGGCATCCTCCACTGAGGCAATGTGGCCAACATCGACACCGTGCTCGTCGTAGAGGCGGCGATAGAATCCGCTCGCTGCGTAGGCGTGCCGCACAGTCTCCACGAACATGGCGCGCTGAAGCTCCTGCAGCCGCTCGGCGGTCGCATACTCGGTCTCGTTGAGCAGCCGGTAATAATCCCAGAATGCTCGTGGCTGACGCCTGGCGTAGGGCCACACGTCGACGACGTGTCGAGCAGCGAGCTCGATCGGAGCGCTGTGCTTCGCTGCCGTTGCGAGGATTCGCCGGATCATCTGCATCCGGGACACGGAGGTCGGCGGAAGCAAGGCACGGATTACGTTCGGGCCTCGTCCAAAGGGGCCTGATAGTCCGCGAGCGCTCGGGATCTCCCCCCACGGACGCGCTGCAGCAGGGTCCAGACTCCGCGTGCCATCACGCCAGGACAGAGCACGTGCACGAACGACGGCAGCAACGCGAGGCGGACGTCCCAGGTCGCGGCGGAATAGCAACGAAACCAGACGTCGCAGATCGAGTCCCGCCTCACGACGTTGTGAATGCCGAAGGCCTTGAAGAACAGCGCCGCGATGTGAGGATAGCTCGCAACGCGCCCCTGCCCCAACGGACCGTGGCGCAGCGCGGCCCGGCGCGCACTGCGGTCGGTGATGTGACGCGTGGAGTGAACCCAGCCCGCCAGCATCTCGCTCCCCAGACGGCCATACTGCGAGGCGTGACGGTCAACGACGATCCACGTCTTAGCTAGATAGACGAGCACGTCCTGCTCGAAGCACCGGACGTAGAATGGAAAGTGCGGAAAGGCGCTATCCGCGTTCTTGTAACCGAGCTGAAAGCAGTTGGAGTCAAACAGGGCCGTCCGAAAGATCATACCAGTGAACCATCCTGTGACGTAAAAATACGGAAAGTTCGAACGCAACAACTCGTGCACACGCTCGGTTCTCCCCAGCGACCATTCCGAGAGGCCAACAGCGCCGACGACAATAAGATCCGGGCGCGCCGCCTCGATCTCGGCGATGACGTCCTCTCCGGCGGTGGGGTTGATGACGTCGTCGTCGCCGAGCACCCAGGTATAGGCCTTGGTCGACAGTTCGACCGCCTGCAAGTAGTTCGGCGTCAACCCCGTGTTTATACGCCGGCGAACCGCCCGGAGCTGCGGAAAAACCGACTGGAATCGCGTGCAAACCTCGGGCGTGGCGTCCGTTGAGTGATTGTCGAGGACGGTGATCGCACAGCGCGAGAACCGGCTCGCTAGGAGCGCCGTCAGCGTCTGTTCCAGGCAGGTTGCCCGGTTGTATGTCACCACGAAGATCTCGAGGCACTCCTCCAGCAAGGGCATCAGACCGACTCACTCATGGACTCGCGCATTATCCGCCGTACTTCTCGAGCCACTGCTGCTCTATCCAGGCATAGGTTTTTTCCATCCCGGCGCGTAGCCTCGTCGACGGCTCCCAACCGAGGAGCGCCTTGATCTTGGTGTTGTCGGAGTTTCTGCCGTTCACGCCCTTCGGCGCCGAGAGTTGGTAGTTCCGCTTGAGTTTCACTCCAGCGATCTCCTCCACGATATCCACCAGGCCGTTGATCGTCACCAGTTCGCTCGATCCCACGTTAATCGGCTCGATAACGTCAGAGTGGAGCAAGCACATCGTTCCGTGCACGCAGTCATCGACGTAGGTGAAGGAGCGCGTCTGATGGCCATCCCCCCAAATGTCGATCATCCCCGTCCCGCGATACTTAGCATCGATCACCTTACGGCAAACGGCCGCCGGCGCCTTCTCGCGTCCGCCTTCCCAAGTGCCTTCAGGACCGTACACGTTATGGTAGCGCGCGACTCGTGTCTCCAAGGCAAAATCCTCGCGGAAGTGCCGGCACATGCGCTCGGAGAACAGCTTCTCCCACCCGTACCCGTCTTCGGGAAGCGCGGGGTAGGCGTCATCTTCCTTCAGCGGAATGACGTCCGGCGATGTCTGTTTGTCGGCGTTGTAGACGCACGCCGACGACGAGTAGAAGAAACGCTTGGTCCCGGCATCGCGGGCCGCGAGCAACATATGAGTGTTGGCGAGGACCGACAGCATGCAGCGCGCCTTGTTCGCCTCTATGAACCCCATGCCCCCCATGTCGGCCGCGAGCTGATACACCTCGTCTGCGCCGGTGCAGGCCCGTTTCGCGATCTCGAGACGCGATACGTCCCCCACCACGTTCTCCACGTCGTCGTACAGCTGATACCACTCATCGGTCGGCTTGATGTCGATCGAGCGCACGCGGCGACCAGACGCTCTCAAGGCCGCGACCAGATATCCACCAATAAAACCGCCGCCGCCTGTTACGACGGCTATGCCTGTCGACATGCCTGCCTCATAATCTGAAAGTGGAGAAACACAACGCTGCGCTCGTCAGCGAAGGAGACGCTACCGTACCCAACGAACGCGTCGTCGGATGTCGCTCCATGCCTCTTGAAGCGTGCTGACAAATACCTCGGCCTCTACGTCGCCGTCCTGCCGACGGCGCACCAACATCTCCGACATCAGCGCGAGCAGCGCGCCGACGAAGCCGCCCAACAGCGCACCGAGAAGCGTGCCTTTGATGCGACCACGCGACTCCGGCTGCGACGTCATCGAGGGCGGTTCTAGCATCGTGATCAGCGGCGTGTCGCGAACTTCCCGAATACGCGCGTCCTCGAACGACTGGATCAGCGCCGTGTACACTTGCTGCTGTATACTGATGTCGCGCTGTAGGCGTTCGCGCTGGAATGTCAGCTCCGGAGAGTTGCCGCTTTGACGGTTGCTGCGGAGAAAGTCCTCGAGCCGATCTTCGGCTGCGCGCAACTCGCTGCGGGCAAGCACAAGCCGGCCCTCGAGGAACTTGCGTTCGGACGCCGCCTGCCCTTGCCGAGTTTGGAGGTTAACCTCGTTGACACCGCTCACGAGCGCCGTGGCGATCGCATTAGAGACGCTCGGCCAGCGCGACATCACCGAGAGCTCTACGATTCCAGTGGATTTCGCCACCGATGTCGAGATCAAGTCCGCAAGAACCTCTATTCCGCGCTCTTCCCGACCGGCCGCCGTGCCTCCGTCAATCTTGAACAAGTCGAAAAAAGTCACGCGCGCACCTGCCAACTCAGCAACATTGAGCGTATCGCGCACGACGCGGGAAAGCAGGACGCGCGACTTCAGGAGCCGCACGTAGAAATCGGGCGAGAGTGATGGATTCCCCGAGGGCAGGGCCACGCCGAACTGGCCCGCAAGACTAGCCAGCCCCGAACGCCCGGCGTCGGAACCCTGCGGAACGAACGACGCCGTAGATGCGTACATCGGTGGCCTAAAGATCACCAAAACGCCGGCGGCAATGCCGCCGAATACCATCCAACGCAAGATTCGCGTCCGGTGGCGCAGTAGCATCGTTCCCAGCGCAAACAACGAGACCGGCTCGTCACCCTGCCTTACCGCATCCGTCATTCTTATTTCTCAGCTAGTGCGTGCATACACGCCCAACTTGGGATCTGTACGATACGATCGCGTCACGAAATATACACGGTAGCGCGGAGACAGCTCCCTCCATCGGCATCGACGGCCCAGACTCCACTGCCGGGCGAGCGCACGCGAGCGCCGTGACGACGACAGCGAGTCAGGAGCGGCAGAACGCGTGAATGGTGTCGATCATGTAGTCGATCATCGGGTCGCGCAGCCCAGGATACACGCCGATCCAGAAAGCGTCATTCATCACCTGATCGCATCCAGACAGGTCACCGATGACGCGAAAGCGCTGCCCCTCGTACGCGGGCTGACGAGTCAGGTTGCCGGCGAACACCAAGCGCGTCCCGATGCGATGTGCCTCGAGGTGCGCGATGAGTTCGGCGCGCGCGAATGAGGCGTCTTGGCGCACGAGCATCGGAAATCCGAACCAGCTCGGCTCCGAGTTCGGCTCGGCCTCGGGGAGGATGAGCACGTCCTGGAGGTCGTGCAGGCCTTCGTGAAGCCGTCGGAAGTTCCATCGCCGCGCCGCGACGAACTGCGGCAGCTTCGCAAGCTGCGACACGCCGACCGCCGCCTGCATGTCCGTCGCTTTGAGGTTGTAGCCGATGTGCGAGTAGGTGTACTTGTGATCGTACCCAAACGGGAGCGATCCGAGCTTCCACGCGAATCGCTTGCCGCAGGTGTTGTCCTTGCCCGGCTCACACCAGCAGTCGCGTCCCCAGTCGCGGAACGACTCTATGACGGTCTGGAGCGCCGGCTGGTTCGTCATCACCGCACCACCCTCGCCCATGGTGATGTGGTGCGCCGGATAAAAGCTCGCCGTCGCGACGTCGCCGAACGTGCCCACGAGCTTGCCGTCATAGGTCGCACCCAGCGCGTCGCAGCAGTCCTCCACGAGCAGCAGGTCGTGCTTCTTCACGAACGAGCTGACGGCCGCAAGGTTGAACGGGTTGCCGAGCGTGTGCGCGATCACCACGGCGCGCGTGCGTGGGCTCAGCGCCTCCTCGAGCTGCTCGACGACCGGCCCGAGGGTCGGAATCGCGACGTCGATGAAGACGGGCACGAGTCCGTTCTGCAAGATCGGGTTGACCGTCGTCGGAAAGCCAGCGGCGACGGTGATGACTTCGTCGCCGGGCCGGAGCCGCCGCTCGCCTAGGGCAGGCGACGTCAGCGACGAGACCGCAACGAGATTGGCTGACGAGCCTGAGTTTACGAGAGTGGCGGATCGCGTCCCGAAGACACGCGCGAACGATCGCTCGAACTCGCGCGCAAATCGACCGGCCGTTAGCCAGAAATCCAGTCCGGCATCGACGACGTGACGGACGTCGTTCGCGTCGAACACCTTGCCCGACACGGGAATGAAGCTCTCCCCCGGAACGAACTTCGGCTCGGGAAACGCCGTGGCGACGTACTCTCCGACCAGATCCGCGATCTGCGCGCGCAACGCATCGGCGCTCTTCGGCGCGGGGCCTCCCACCTCTGTCATCTGCCGCTCATCTACTTGCTCAGCCATGGTCGACCCGCTTGGTATGAAACGACGGGACACCCACCGCACCGCTCAGTGTGGTCACGGGCCGCCGCGCCTGGAAAGCCGCGAGCTGTCGATCGACGAGCTTCGCGAGCGCACCGCGCGCCACAATGTACCCGTCGTTGGTCCAGGACACCGCCTCCTCGAACGACATGCGCGGCGTCCAGCCGAGCCGATACCGTGCCCGATCGATGGACAGCGACAGGGCACGCGCCTCGTGCGGCCCGGCATCTTCGGTCTTCGTCCAGCGGCGCGCCGGATCGAGCGCGGCCAGTGCGCGCAGCAACATCTCGACGGTGCGGTCCCCGTCCGTTCCCGGCCCGAAGTTGCAGGACTGGATGGCGCCGCCGCAAGCGCGTACGTGGCCCGCGAGCGCCAGATATCCGGACAACGGCTCCAGCACGTGCTGCCAAGGCCGCGTCGACTCCGGGTGCCGGATCTCCACAGTCCGGTCCACGCGCCATGCGCGAAAGCAATCCGGAATGATCCGGTCTTCGCTCGTATCGCCCGCGCCCAGTACGTTACCGGCGCGGGCCGTCACGACCGTTACGCCATCGTCCGATCCGAACGAGGCGCGCCAAGACGCCACCGCGATCTCGCAGGCGGCCTTGGATGCGCTGTACGGATCGTGCCCACCAAGCTCGTCCTCCTCGCGGTACGCGTACTCCCAATCGCGATTCCGATAGACTTTGTCGGTCGTCACCACGACGACTGTAACGGGACGCGCGAGGACGCCGGCGGCCGCGAGCACGTTCAGTGTGCCGTCGACGTTGGTCTGCCACGTGAGAAGCGGCTCGCGATAGCTGCGCCGCACAAGCGCTTGGGCCGCGAGGTGCAAGATGACCTCGGGATCGGCACGCAGCACCGCCGCGGTGAGCACCGCGGGCTCACGGATGTCGCATACGGTGTGATCGAGGCGCTCGTCCTGACGCAGCGCCGTGAACAACGCCTCGGGTCCATCCGGCGGGAGCGCGATGCCGTACACCCTGGCACCCGCTTGGAGCAGCCACTCGCAGAGCCAAGCGCCTTTGAAGCCGGTATGGCCGGTGACGAGCACTCGCACGCCGCGCCAATCCATGGATGGCACCCTCACTCCAGCCGCGCTCACCAGATCTTCCACTCGGCGCGCTGATCGCTCCAGAGGCGGTTCAGCAACATGAACTCCTGGTACGTATCCATGGGCTGCCAGAACCCGTCGTGAACGAAACACGCGAGCTCTCCGTCGCGCGAGAGCGCGGGAAGTGGGCCCTGCTCGAAGACGAGCCCCGGATCGTCGTCGAAATAGCGAAAGATACCACGATTCGCGACGAAGTACCCTCCATTGATCCGTCCGCCGGAGGCCTGGGGCTTCTCGAAGAACGTCTTCACCACGCCGTTGGAGATCTGCAACTCGCCGAAGCGGCCGGGCGGCCGAACCCCGGTGAGCGTGAGCAGACACCCGCTCGCGCGATGAAACTCGATCGAAGCGGAGATGTCGACGTTGCTCACGCCGTCACCGTACGTCAGCAGGAACTCCTCGTCGTCGGCCACGTAGTGCTCGATCAGCTTGATCCGGGCACCGGTCATCGTGTTCTCGCCGGTGTCGACCAGCGTCACGTTCCAGCGGCTTTCCTCGACGTTGGTGTGAAACGTGGAGCCGCCGTCACCGAGACGGAGCGTCACGTCCGACACCATCCAGTGATAGTTCCGGAACCAGTCCTTGATTATCTCGCCCTTGTAACCCAGGCAGAGAATGAAGTCCGTGTGGCCGTGGGCCGCGTAGGTCTTCATGATATGCCACAGGATCGGGCGGTTGCCGATGGGGACCATGGGCTTGGGACGGTACTCGGTCTCCTCGCGAAGTCGAGTGCCCTTGCCACCACACAAAATGACGACTTTCATTCAGCCAGAGTAAGTGAGGAATAAGTGAGGCGTGCAGACCGCCGCGCTGATCATGCGTAGCCCGCCGTTCAAAAAATAGTCTTGATCACAGGCAGGGGAAGGCATTCTACCGCGCGGTCAGCGGGTCGCCGACTCGAGGCAGTCGACGATGCGTAGCGAGGCCTTGCCGTCCCACCCCTCGGGGCAGCGCTCTCCAAGGCCGGCGCGGCCCTCCGCCGCGGCGGCGGCGAACGCGGCGTACACGCCGTCGATTGAGAGCGGCCAATGGACGAGCCGATTCGTGCCCTGAGCGATGGTAGCGGGACGCTCCGTCTGCTCGCGAAGCGTGACACAGGGCACGCCGAGCGCGGTCGTCTCTTCCTGGATCCCTCCCGAGTCGGTGAGCACTACGCTGGCCGCATCGATGAGGGAAAGCATTTCAAGATACGAGACCGGCTCGAGGATCGTGGTGTGTCCGAGTATTTCCCTTGCCGCGAACTTGTCCATCCGCTCGCGCGTGCGTGGATGCATCGGGAACACGACGGGTATGTCCTCAGCGACGCGCGCGAGGCCGCCGAACGCCGCTTCAAGCACGTCGCGCGAGTCGACGTTGGACGGGCGATGCATCGTCGCTACGGCAAACCGTCCACGCTCGAACCCCAGCCGCGTCGCCACATCGATCTCACGTGCCCGCGCCAGTTGGTGGAAGAGCGTGTCGATCATGACGTTTCCCACAAAGACGACCCGATCTCGAGGAATGCCTTCGGCGTCCAGATTGGCGTGCGCGTCGCGGGACGGTGTGAGCAGCAGATCGGACAGTCGATCCGTGAGTACTCGGTTGACTTCCTCCGGCATGCGCCAGTCACGGCTGCGCAGTCCGGCCTCAACATGCACGATGCGACATCCGAGCTCCTCCCGAAGCTTCGCCGCGACGAGCGAGCATGCGAGGGTGGAGTTCACGTCGCCGACAACGAGCACCCAATCGGGGCGCACCTTCTTGAGGATCGGCTCAAACCCTTCCATGAGGCGCGCGGTCTGCTGCGCGTGCGAGCCTGATCCGACCCCGAGATTCACGTCTGGGTCGCGAATTCCGAGGTCAAGGAAGATGGCGTCCGACATTTCGGTGCCGTAGTGCTGGCCAGTGTGAAGGAGGAACACATCGTGTGATCGAGCCTCGAGTTCGGCCATGATCGGCGCGATCTTCATGAAGTTCGGACGTGCGCCCGCTACAACGAGTACGCGGAGTGCACGATTCGTGGTGTTCACGTCGCCGCTGGCGAGAAGGTGGACGTGGTGCCGCCCCCGCGCCGCGCCAACTCGGCGGCCTCGATCGCGACTGCGGCGACCTCGACCAACTCGTCCAGCGGAATCGGCGACGCGACTCCCGCGCGAATGGCTTTCACGAAGGCATTGGCGAGCGCGAAATGCCCCTTGTCCTGCTTCGCACGCCACCCGCCACGGTGGCTCGCCGCGCCCCACACCTTCATCGTGCGAAAGTCATCGATCCGCAGTACACGATTGTCAAAGAAGAGCTCGACCCGCTCCTTCGGGTAGCCCTTGTGTCCGTTCGCGAGATACTGAATCGTGGCCACCGAGCCGTCGCCGAAGCGGAGCTGCAGGAGACAAATATCGTCAACGGTCGCGCCAGCCTGCTCCGCGGTGAGGACCTGCAGACGACGGATTGGTGAGCCAACGAGGTGTCGCGCGAGGTCGATGAAGTGACAGGCCTCGCCGACGATCCGCCCGCCACCAACAGCCGGATCCTGCGTCCAATGCAATCGCGGTATAGCGCCGGCGTTAATGGTGATTGTTAGCGCGAGTGGGCCGACGCGGGTTGCCAACACTTCGCGCGCGTGCACCACGTGCGGGGCGAAGCGCCGATTGAAGCCGACGCACAGCATCCCCAAGCTCGCGCGCGCCGCCGCATCCACCCGCGCGAGGTCCGCTTGCGTGAGGGCGAGCGGCTTCTCAACGAAAACGTGCTTGCCCGCCTCGAGCGAACGAACGACGAGGTCTGCGTGCGATGCATGCCGCGTCGCCACCACCACCGTGTCGACGCCGGAATCCGTGAGTATCGACTGGACGTCGGAGGTGGCGCGCTGGAAGCCATGTCTACGTCCCGCCATCGTCGCAGATACGCCACCGTTCGAGGCGACGACGGCCAGAATGGCATCGGCGTGCTTGAAGGCCGGCATGAGCATACGGGTCGAGAAGTCGCCTGCCCCGATCCAACCGATGACCCCTGCCCTAGCCGGAGTAGGTGCACGCGTGTCAAGCGTCACCACCCGAACCGCGCGGTCGGACTCCGTACCGGGATACGACAGGACGACGCCGAGCGGCTGCCCTCCCGCAATGGCGTCGTACGCCCGGGCTGCATCCTCGAACGGAAAGCGGTGCGTGACGAGCGACACCGGATCAAGACGGCCGTCGGCCATCAGGTCGAGAACCGCCGCGAAATTACGCGCCTCCGTCCACCGAACGTAGGGCAGCGGGTAGTCAACACCGACGTCCTCGTGCGTCGGATCGTAGCGCCCAGCGCCATAGCTGCACGACACCTGGAACGAAAGCTCCTTCGCGTAAAAGTCGCCGCGCTGCAACTTCAGTCCGGTTACGCCTACGAGGACGATCCGGCCTCGCTTCCGGCTCATCGCGGCGGCGAGGTGCATTGGCTCGTCAGAATCGGTAGCGAGGGTCATGAGAACCGCGTCGACGCCTACACCGCCCGTCAATTCGGTCACGGCGCTCACGAGGTCGAGTCCTTCGGCGGCCACCAGCCTGATCGCCCCGAACCGCTCCGCCATCGCGCAACGCGCGGCCGAGCGATCAATGCCGATCACGCGGCACCCGGATGCTCGCGCGATCTGCACCGTGAGCAGACCGATGATGCCGAGTCCGTAAACCACGACAGTCTCCCCGAGCGTCGGGTTGGCGAGACGCAACCCCTGAAGCCCGATCGCTGCAAGCGGCGCGAAGGCGGCTGCCTCGAAAGACAGCCCATCCGGAATCTTCGCAGCAAGGGTGTGTGACACGCGTACAATGTCCGCGTGCGGGCCGTTCGTCACGACGCGGTCCCCGACCTGGAAATCGCGCACCGACGCGCCGACCTCTCGGACGATCCCGGCCTGGCAGTATCCTAGCGCGATCGGTGATGCGAGGTGGTTGCGAATGGCGTGGACGGTCGAGGCCAGTCCTTCGGCCCGAATCTTTTCGACCGCCTTCCACGCTTTCTCGGGTTGGGTTCGCGCCCGCTCCACCCAACTGGCGCGCCCGAAATCGACGACCGCTCGCTCGGTACCTACCGACACGACACTCGCTCGGCTCTCGACGACGAGCATGGGTCCGGAGGCGCCGGGCGTAGGGACGTCCAGCAGGAACGAATTGCCGTCGTTCAAGGATTGGAACAACTGCTTCATAATTGTCTGTGAGTCGGGTGATTAGGGACGTCCATGCGATTGACGGGTATCACAGGATGGAGAGCTCGAGCGGCGCAGCGTCGTAGACGCCGCCCAGCATCGGCGCCACGGATATCCACGATCTTGCGGCTCGTCATCCGGGCTCAGGGCGCGCCTTCCGCCATCATGCGCCGCAGCCCTTCTTCGAGCGCGACACGTGGCGCCCAGTCTGGCAGACCCACTCCGCCTCGCCAAGGTATCATGGGTTCGCGATCGCGGTAGGGTCGTGCTCCCCACTCGACCGCCACTGGCTGCTCCGTGATACGCGCGAACAGCTGCACCAGATCGCGCAGTCCGATGAGCGATCCCGAGCTCACCGCATAGCGCTCGCGCCCCAGTGGGCGCTCGCCGCAGAGGCGCTCGGCCGCCGCGAGATATGCGTCGACGACATCGTCGATGTATACGAGGTCTATAAGCTGCTCGCCCGGCGTCATGCGCAGCGGCTGCCCGGTCATCGCCGCGCGTCGAAGGAGCGGGAAGAGCTTGTCGCGCGGATCGTCCGGACCGTAGGTGTCGAACAGCACGAGGGTCACGGCGCGCAGTCGACAGGCCTCCACGTAATACTGGAGGATCGCTTCGAACGCTTGCTTCGTCGCCGCGTAGAGGGACACAGGGCTGTTCGCTCGCCCGTCGTAGTGCTGCCACGCGGAGCCGGTGCTCACGATGCGGCCGACGCCAGCGATGCGCATGGCATCCAGTAGTTGGGCGCCCAGCTCGACGTTCGTCCTTATGAGTGGTGACAGGTCAGCTGGCTCGTGGTGCCCTCGCACGAGCGCCGCCACGTGAAATACGATGTCGGGACGCGCGGCGAGCAAGGCCGCGCACACGGACTCGGTCGAGCCATCGTACAGGTGCGCGTGGAAGCGGTGAGACGACGCCAGTCGCGTCGTGTCGGAGGACTCGCGTACGAGACCGTGCACCTCGACCCCCTTCGACATCAGCCGCGTCGCCAGATGTCCGCCGACGAATCCCGTGGCGCCGGTCACGAAGGCTACTCGCATCCGATCTCCAGGAGCGTGCCGCTCGCGCCGAGGACGTCGGATGAGAGCTCATGCGATTGGTGGTGCCAGGCAGCGCGCAACCGCACGAACCTCGCCGCGAAGAGCGCGCACTGCACGCACCAGGCGCCGAAGTACCCCGCCGCCATGCCCGTCACGCCGAAGCGCCGCCCGAGCAAGAAAGCAGCGAACGCGGTGATCGCGCCGCCGAGCACGGAGATCCCGACGAACGGCTCCTGTTTGTGCGCGCGGGCGTACGCGGAGAGGTTCCAAGTCGCGGTGGCAATCAAACTGCCCGCGAGGAATAGGGCGAAGGGAAGCACGGGCAGGATGCGGCTCGCCAGCGGATGACCCGACGCGTAGAGCCACGCCGTGGCCGCAAGGCCCATCGCGCTCGCCACAACGAATGCAGCGAGAGACAGCGCGCTTGCACGGAAGAAGAGCCGGTCGAGCTCCGTGTAGGCGCCTTGCGCGACGAGAATTCCCATGCGGGGAATCTTAGTGGCGACCCAAGTATACGCCGTCGCGGCGACCGCGGTCACGACCGCCCAGCTCATTCCCACCTGCGCTGCGACCTCGGGCCCGAGCATGCGGAACGACATCGGCGTGAAGATCTGGAAGACGAAGTATCCGCTGATCCAGCTTACCGCGATGCGCCATTGCAAGGGCAGGATCTCGGTTCGCCAATCGATGCCCTCCTCCACGCGCTGCGAGAGGAGAGAGCGAAAGAATCCGCGGTAGAGGCGCAGGAGCACGGCGGCGGAGAACACCACGCCGGTCGCCGCAGCAAGCGGGGCAGTCCACAGGCCGGCACCGCTCACCAGGGCCCCCCAGATTGCGAGGGTGGTGACAATGCTGTACCACAACCGGAAGAGATACACGCTTCCGACCCGGTTGCATCCCTCTAGGATCGACCAGAGTGGCAAAAGCGCCAGCGCGGCGCCCGAGGTGACGCACAACGCCAGCCAGGGCCAGACCCACGCGGGGCCGCCAGCCTCGGACCGAGCAAAGAAGAAGTGCCCTGCCAAGCCCAGGCCGAGGACGGCCGCGATGGAGGCCATCACGTACCAGCGGATGCTGAAGCGGAGCAAGCTGGCCAGCCGGGAGCTTGATCGCGCGCTCCCATTCACTCTGCCCTGCTCGTCCACGGAGAGCTCAGACCACTCGTGGCTCGCGAACTGCACGATCACGGTACCGAGTCCAAGCTCGAGAAATGACTGGATCGCCAACAGGCTGGCGAACGTGTAGTAGTAGCCCTGCTCGACGCGGGATAGTCGCGCAGCGATGATCAGCAGGGTCACCGGACCGGCCAACACGCTGAAGACCCGCGACGCGACGCCGAACGCTACGGCCCGATCCACACCGAAGCGGCGTAACGTACGCCGCATCTAGCGTAGATCGTCGCCCGCCGACGTAGTCGTCGGGCTCCGCGCAGTCATCTCATCAGTTGTCCATCGCATGCGCGTCTTGCGTACTGGTGTTAGTCGTTGACGCCGAGGCGCGTCAGCCCGGTGACTCCGGACGACCGAGCGCTTACCAAGTATAGCCTGCGGTCCACGTTAACGCTCGAGCAATTTGCCCGCGCTCAGGTGCAGGGATTCATCCAGCAGCTCCTGCAGGACGAAGTGGACGAGTTGCTGGGGCGCAGGAAATCGGAGCAGCGGGCGGCGCTGGACGCGCCGCGGGTCTCGCGCACCGGGCATGGGATGCCCCGAGGAGCCTCGCGCCGACTAACGGCACGATCCGCGTCCTCCGGCCGCGCGCGTGGGACGTGGAGGAGCGCTTCGTGAACCGGCTGCTCCCGCTCTTCCAGCGGCGCACCAACGAAGTGGGCGCGTTGCTGCAGGCGCTGTTCCTGCACGGCTTGGCGCTCGGGGATTTCGAGCTGGCGCTGCGCGGGCTGCTGGGCGAGGCAGCGCCGCTGTGCGCGAGTTCGCTCGTCCAGCTTAAGGCCACCTGGCAGGCGCATTACGCCGCGTGGCAGCAGCGCGATCTCTCAGACACTGCGCCAGCTCGTGTACCTCTGGGCCGACGGCGTGTACGTGAAGGCAGGGCTGGAAGACACCAAGGCGGCGCTCCTGGTGCTGATCGGGGCGTGTGCCGATGGGCGGAAGGTCATCCTCGCCGTCGGGAGCGGGCAGCGAGCGTCCAACGAGAGCTGGGCCACGGTGTTGCGCTATGGGAAGCCTCGGGGACAGGCCGAGCGCAGCGATCCGCTTCTCAATCTTTTTCTAGGCGCGCGACTCGGCCCAGATGACGAACCATGAGCCAAGCTCATCTTCGGGAGTACAGGCACGCTGAATCATTGGTACCCAAGTGCAAGGTCAGTCACAGTACGTGACGAACCGCAGAAATATCGCGACGAACCCAACCGATCTACGCCGTAGTACTCGATTGCGCACGTTCGTTCTCCCCCCGCAACCGCTCTATTTCGAGCCCGAGGGCATCGGACTCTTCGATCTCTCTTTACCAAAAAACGTCGCGTGAGTTCGCCCTTGGCGGCGACTCCCGCTGGAGTTAGGAGGTAGACGCACCCACGCTTGTGCGAGCTGCTGTGGAAATTCTGGACCTTGATGAATTCCTTGCCAAACAGCGCTCTCAGCAAGTAGTTCGACTTGCCGAGGCTCATTCCAAGCTCACGCGCTATCTCGCGTTGCGTGCGGCTGGGGCTCGTACAGAGAAGACGAAGGATACCCAGAAGCGAGGAATCGTCCATGAGCGGAGGCAAGTATGTTCAACGGCTGAACATAGGTAACTGGCTCACAGCCGTCAAGAACCGTGTGACCATTCACACGCCGGCGCAGCGAGGCGTGAGGGGAGCGCATTTCCTCCCGTGACGGGGGCGATCTCGTCTCAATCTCTGAGCGACGGCGAAGTCACGCCGAGCGCGGACTCTCGCGACTGGAGATGCTAATGGAGCTGCCGGTCAATCCAGGAACGAGACTGACGACCGAGAGACGAATCTCACGGCAAGACCGGCTCTCCATTGAAGCGCGAGCGATACGCTCGATGCCCTCGGCGTCCCCCCTCAGGAGTGTCCCTTTGCAAGGAGAATTTGATGCTCAGTCGGTGTGGCGTGGTCACCTTTGAAGAAGAGCTCATCGACACGCGACCTGCGCCCCTTCGACAACGCTTTGCGACGCAAGACTGGCACAAGGCCGCCCCGGTTCCGCTGTACGACATAACGTGGGTGGGGCAGACGCTGTCGATCTTTTGAACGAGCGAGTGTATACGACCCCCCGCGTTAGCCCGCCAGAACGACTCCGACAGCATTCAGATCGTGCACCCGCTTCTCACCTCCCACGCCGTTCCTAGCTTAGCGGCCGCGTTTCACGCCGAGCCTTCACGCACGCGAGGATGGCAACTCACCGTGCATGGTGCATGCTGGGGATGCGCCTAAAATTGCGCACTGTCACGACTGGGCTGGTCGCCGGAGCGCCTTCCTGCGCACTGAACCAGCGCTCAAGCGCTGGCCCGACCCGCGCGGCAAGACGTTCGGCGGTGTGAGTAGGCATGTTTGTCACGGGTCGCGCACACCAGAGGCACAAGAGCATCTGGCGCTCATCGGTCCCGTGATTCACCATGAAGGGGTAGTCGAGCCGCATCGGCAGCGCATCGAGCGACAACGGACGATGCGGCCTGTGACCCGGTCCCTCCGTGAACGCATCGAGAATGGCGACGTCGAGCAGCCTCGTCTTGTCGACCAGCAAGTCCAACATCCCCCGCACGTCCTCAAGCGTGCGGGCGTGCGGCAAACCCTTCACGAATTCGTCGGCGAAAATCTTCTCCTTCACCGCGATTCGCGCGTTGCGCACGATCGACGCGAGCGATCCGCTGAGGGCGAGGAACTCATGATATTGTAGCCATCTCAGCCCGTAGAACATGGTGACGAAGAGGATCGACCCCACGCCCACGACAAGCGAAACAGTGAAGCGTGGTGGCGCGAACGTGATCGACAGGCCCAAGACGGCCATCAGGCTGAAAGAGACACCCAGAATCAAAAGCGCTATCCGTGGCGAGATCCCGAGCGCGAGGATCTGATGATGAACATGCCGCCCATCGGCTCGCGACAACGGATCGCCGCGAAGCCAGCGACGCATGATTGCGATCGCCGTGTCCATCAATGGGAGCGCAAGTGTGAACAACGGAACTAGGACGTAGGTACGCCCCGTACGGTCCGTGGCACCGGAAACGAGCTGCACCGCGAGCAAGAAGCCGAGGAACATCGACCCCGAATCGCCGAGAAAAATACGCGCGGGATGTCGGTTGAAAACGAGGAACGCGAGCACCGCCCCCGTCACGGCAAGCATGAAGTACCGCGAAGTGTTCGCCGGATATCGCGTCTCCAGCGCGATGCAGGCGGCGAGACCGATCAGGGCCACCGTCCCCGCCAGTCCATCCATCCCGTCTATCAGATTGAACGCGTTCGTGACCCCTACGATCCACACAACCATCAACGGGAGCGCGATTGCGCCGAGGGGGATCGTAGGATACCCCGCGACGAAGCCGAGTCCGCTGGGAAGCCGGACATTTGTCACGACGATCACCGCCGCTGCAGTCTGCGTGAAAAGCTTCGCGCGGGGAGAGAGGCCGCGCACATCGTCCACGAGCCCCGTTGCGAAGACGATCGTAAGCGCGAGCAGCAGCGCAGTGAGTTCTCCGTCGGCCGGTGCCAGGCCGAACACCCCTGACCAGCCGATCAGAGCGCGGACTGCGAGCGTGAACAGCGCCGCACAGAAGATCGCGATGCCGCCGAGACGCGGCACAGCAACTGTGTGCATGCACCGCGCATCCAACGGAAAATCGAGCACTCCCCGTGCGGTGGCAAGTCGAATGATCGACGGAATCATCAAGTATGCAAGCGTGAATCCCATCACTCCTGGCAACAATACGAGCGCAAGGTTCACGGACATCTGAATTCGACCGAGGGCTGAATAGCCAAGAATGTCGCACTCAATGAGTCAACGGACGACATCATGCCCTCCGCCAATGGCGAGGCCGTCGTGCCATGGTCCATTTAGAAAAGCGGAGCATTCGTGAACGGGGATAGTTGAAAAGCATAAAGTATGGCGTAAGGGCACTTGACGCGCTAGTCACACTCGCAGGATCACTCTTTCACCTGGCTCGCGGTCGCGAATGCGCTCCACGTCGGCCGAGCCCGGCGGATGACCTAACCGGCGGACCAGCTCGCGAACGTCGGAGCCCATTCGGCGACTCACTCCACCCTCGTGACGACATTGATCGTCCTCGCCACGATCTTCATATCGTGCACGAGACGCGTCGGCGTGAAACCGAGGAAAGACCTCCCAGCGCAGCGTCGATGATGGCGCACGTGCCAGCGGCGAACAGGAGTATCTCGACATCGCTGACACTCGCGTACCGCCAAAGACGGCGATAGAGCCCGAGCCCGATCAGTGCGAGCAGCTTGAGCGGGACTGACGATACCACAAAGAGCTGGACGAGCTGCCGAGTATCGCTGTCCCACGGTCCTTCATAGCGTGCCTTGAAGGCGAGGGCGGCACTGGCGGAGAGGAAAAGCGCATCGGACAGAAAGAAGGCTCGATTCCGCAGGCGTGGGACGCGATCGATGATTGAGCTCACGGACAGCTGGTCAGGAGTTCTGCTCTTGCGTGGCCGCGCTGCATCGTATCGTTGATGACAAACATTCGGTTGGGGAGGTAGGTTGCAATGCGGCTTGAAGTTAGCGGGCGGGGGGGTACCTCACAAGCAGAATCGCGGGTACGGCAGTTGTCAGTTTGCTGAGCTTTCAGCAAGGTCCACGGCTGAGCCGACAGCCGCGAGCGGTCAGCTCTCCGTTGCCAGCTGCTCCCTGCCCTGCGGCGCCCTGACCTGCACGGTAACGCGCTCCGGGACGAAGTCCAGCGCATGTTCACCCATGTGGACGCCTGATCTCGGGGCGGAGCTTGCTCCGACGGCCCCATGCGAGTATGATAAAGTATCATACTGGAGGGGGATATGTCGAAGACCAAGGTGGCGGTGACGCTGGAGAGCACGCTGCTCGACGAACTCGACGACTTGGTGGCTGCACATCAGTTCCCGAGTCGGAGCGGGGCGATCGAGGCCGCGGTGTCGGAACAGCTGGCTCGGTTGGCGCGCACGCGGTTGGCGCGCGAGGTGGCGAAGCTCGATGTGCAGGAGGAGAAGGCGCTCGCCGAGGAAGGCATGGGAGCCGAGCTGGGCGCATGGCCCGAATACTAAGAGGGGAGATCCGGTGGGCGGATCTTGACCCGACGCGCGGTCACGAACAGGCGGGTCGGCGTCCGGTGTTGATTCTGAGTCATGACGTGTTTAATGAGCGATCGGGGACGGTGATCGCCGTGGCGCTCACGAGTCAGGAACCACGAGCGGGCTTCCCGCTGACGATGGAGAGTCACACGCTCGGGCTGCCGAAACGGTCGTGGGTGAAGATCAGCCAGATTCGGACACTCGCGACCGAACGCATCGGGCGCCGACTGGCGCGCGTCTCGGCGGAGGAACTCGTGCAGGTCGTCGAGGGGCTGAACGAGATCGTCGGCAGTTGACACCTCGTGCTGGACGCCGCATCAGGTGATGACCGTGAAGAGCGCCAGTATCAACAGCGCTGTGCCGGTCCATCTGGGTCCACGGCTGAGCCGACAGCCGCGAGCGGTCAGCTCTCTGTTGCCTCCGCTGCTCCCTGCGCGGGGAAGGCATCGCGTACAGTTCCGGCGCTTCGCTCACATCGGAGAGCCAGTGCGGCGCGCATCGTTCGGCCTTACCTTTCATCCATGTCCGTTGTCGTGCGCGAGCTGCAGATCGAGCGTCTTCGTGAAATGAGTGCGGGCGAGAAGCTGGCGCGGCTCGACGCGCTGTTTCGCGATGCCCGGGCATTGGTCGAAGCGGGCGTCCGTCTGCGGCGGCCTGACCTGCACGGTAACGCGCTCCGGGACGAAGTCCAGCGCATGTTCACCCATGCGGACGCCTGATCTCGTCAGCACGTTCCTTCGACCGCTGAATCGTGCTGGTGGGAAGCCACGACCTGGAACTGTGGGCGATGTCCGAGAAGAGGCTGCTCTCCGTCGGTGAGGACATCGTGCCCGTCGCTCCGCCCGAGTACGTCATACTCTCAAAGCTCGAGTACCATGCGGCGTCCGGCAGCACACGGCAT
>Ga0209014_10000479_pt1 | contig 23277 bp, 15 predicted proteins | sample BarGraNGADG00212_FD_184491 | JGI IMG/M metagenome (GOLD analysis project Ga0209014, IMG submission 184491) | Arctic peat soil microbial communities from Barrow, Alaska - Barrow Graham LP Ref core NGADG0002-212 (SPAdes) (version 2) | ecosystem: Environmental > Terrestrial > Soil > Wetlands >...
CTCTTGCGTAGGGTTCTCGTCGCGATTCGAGGCGAGCGACGCTGGGAAGAGCGGGCGGAAGTGCAACTCGGGTGCCGGATCGGGCGGGACGGCGGTTAGCCAACTGAACGGACGCGCGCGGTGTATATCTCGGTGAGGAGCGATGTGGCCATCGACTCTTACCCCACCGTATCGCACCACCCATTCACCAGGAACAGCATGTCGCGATTCACCAGTGCAGTCGCATTGGCGGGCGTGCTCGCGCTCGCGTCAACGGCGTACGCTCAGCCACCAGGTAGAGCGATGGCACCGCCACCGAATGGCGCGCAAAATGGTCCGCCTGCTGGCGGGGCGATGGGCGGTCCGACCATGCGTCCGCCGACGATGGACGTCGCGAGCATGCTCCTCGCGCACACCGGCGAGTTCAAGCTCACGGACCAGCAGGTCACACGGCTCGCAGCGATCGCCCGGCGCTCCGCAGATCGACGCAAGTCGATGATGGCGAGCGTCGATTCGCTTCGGGCGGCGCGTGCTGCCGCGCCGCCGGCTGGCGCCAACGCTCGTCCGGGCAACCGTGGGGCATGGACGCCCCAGCCGGCCGCCCGCGCCCTCGTAGACAGGATGCGCGAGCAGGGGCGTGCCGACCTGCGCGATGCGATCGGCGTGCTCACCATCGATCAGCAGGCAATGGGGTGGGAGATGATGGCCCGCCGAGGCGGACGCGGGCAGGCGATGGCCCGCCGGATGGGAATGCGCGGAGCTGGTGGAATGGGCGCCGGTATGCGAGGCGGGCCAGCCCCGCAGGATCCCAATCAGGTTCGCCTCCAGCGCAGCGGTCAGGAGCCGCGCACTCGGCCGACAGCCGCTCCGCCAGCCGCACCGTCCGAGACTCCCGCGAACCGATAGTTCACCACGGAACAGAATCTGCCGACGTAGCGCTGCTGCGCGACTAGCCAACCGGGGGCTCTGCATGGAGTTTGTGTTCTCATGCTGAGCCCCTTCTTGCTGCTTGCGCGTCTCGCCACGCTCACGGCCGCGTCGCACGACCCGACGACCTTCATTCGCGTGAACCAGGTCGGCTATCTGCCCGACGCACCGAAGGTCGCCGTTGTCTGCTTGCTGGACAGTGCTCGAGTCGAGCGCTTCGTCGTGCAAGACGAACGAGGCCACGTTGTATTCGGCCCGCGTCGCGCCGTCGCGACGCCCGCATTCGGGCCGTGTGTCTCGACACGTCGCCTCGATTTCAGCGCGCTTCGAAAGGCGGGCCGCTATCGCATCGTCGCCGGCGACGCCAGCTCGCCGCTCGTGCGCATCGGCCCGCACGTCTACGACGGCGCAGCGGACACGCTGCTGTACTACATGCGACAGCAGCGCTCCGGCTGGAATCCGGTGTTCAACGATTCCGTTCACACAAGGGACGGCATCATTGTCGACTCACCGCGCGCTGGTGAGGTGGTGCGCGTGACTGGTGGATGGGCCGATGCATCCGACTATCTGCAGTACGTCACGACCTCGGCGAACGCCACGTACGTCATGCTCATGTCGTACCGCGATCACCCGTGGGCCTTCGCCGATCGCTTTCAGTCGAACGGTGCGCCCGGTGCCAATGGCGCAGCGGACATTCTGGATGAAGCGCGCCATGGTCTCGAGTGGCTCGCGCGCATGTTTCCGGATTCGACGATCATGTTCAATCAACTCGCCGACGATCGCGATCACATGTTCTTCGATCTGCCAGCGAACGATTCGTCCGACTACGGCTGGGGAAAGGGCAAGGAGCGACCCGTCTACCCGTGCACGGGGCAGCCGCAGGGCCTCTTCACGTACAAGAACCGTTCGACCGGATTTGCGTCCACGGCGGGCAAGTACGCATCGGCGTTCGCGCTCGGGACCACGGTGTTCGCCGCGCGCGATCCCGCCTTCGCCGCTGTCATGCGCCGGAAGGCGCACGACGCATATGAGCTCGGACGCGCGCATCCCGGCGTGTGCCAGACTGCGCCCGGCCACGCCCCCTACTTTTACGAAGAGGACAACTGGGTCGACGACATGGAGCTGGGCGCGGCGGAGCTTGCGGCGCTGTCCGGTGACACGACGCTGCTCAAACAGGCGCTCGCGTACGCCGAGCAGGAGCCGGTGACGCCGTGGATGGGCGCTGATACCGCCAATCACTACCAGTGGTATCCGTGGCATAACAATGGTCACTACGAGATCTGGCGCGCGGCGGGCGGTCGTGGCAATGCAGCGGCGCGTCGCCGCATGGCGGAGTTCTACCGTCGCGGTCTGGAGGCTGTCGCGAGTCGCGCCGACAATGGCTTCCGCATCGGGATTCCCTTCATCTGGTGCTCGAACAACCTGATGACGTCGTTCGCGACCCAGGCGCTGCTGTACCGGCGCATGACGGGCGACGAGCGCTTCCGCCCGTACGAGCAGGCCGCGCTCGACTGGCTGTTCGGCGCCAATCCGTGGGGTGTCTCCATGGTCATCGGCTACCCGCACGACGGCGTGTCAGCTACCGATCCGCACTCCGCCGTCGCCGTGCGACTCGGCGTGGACAAGCTGCTCGGCGGGCTGCTCGATGGTCCCGTGTATGGCTCGATCTTCTCGAACCTGCGCGGCATCACTCTGCACAACGCTGACCGGTACGCGCGCTTCAACACGGGCCGCATGGTCTATCACGATGATCTCGGCGACTACTCCACGAACGAGCCGATCATGGACGGCACGGCGAACCTGACCTATCTGCTCTCAGCGCTCGCGTCGCGGCCGCGGCGATAGCGCCCGGCTAGCCTTGTCGTCGTCCCGAAAGTCGCGGTGAGGGGTGACGGTGCGATAGCTTGGGCACTCATCGTGCTTGTGTCAGCGCGATCACCTTTCAACTCTGCATGAGGACGTCATGAATAAACGCATCAGACGGAAGCGCGTACGGCAGATGCTCCTCGTCGAGCTCGCCATTCTCTTCAGTGAGCCCGCGGACGCGATCGTCTGGCTCGAGACGCCGCTCGACCAGTTCGAAGGACGGACTCCGCGTCAGACGATTGCCGCCGGAGAAGTCGAGCGCGTGACGATGCTCCTTGACGAGCTCAACGCGGCGGCGCAGGAGAAAAAGGCCGGATAGCCGCTTTGGTAGCGCTACCCGCCGCATGACGCGAGCAAACGGCGCGCGGCGGGTGACGACGGAAACTGCCGCTTCGCCGCACTCGCATGCACCGTCGAGCGCTTGCAGTCGCCGCGTCCGAGATAGAGCTGCGCGAGTCGCGCATGAATGCGATAGCTGCCGGGATCGATCGCCGACGCACGTTCGAGCACGGACGCCTTCGAGCTCGTCGCGTAGATCGACATCGCCATGAGTTGCGCACCGCTGCGTGTCACGACGAGCCCGCCCAACGCGGCGACACAGACCAGCGCGGCGATTCGGCGAAGCGCTGTCATCTCGATCGCGCCTCGCTCTCGCGACGATGCGGCGAGTGCGCCGAGCAGCGACCATCCGACGAGCGCCGGCACCGGAAGCAGCAGCACCGCGTCGAACGTGCCGACGATGACGAGCACGACGAGCGTGGCGAGCAGGACCGCCGCGGACAGTCTCGCCTCGGTGTCCTCACCGTTGTTCAGACCGCGAAGCCCGTCCATCAGCAGCGCCAGCATCGCGAGTCCGATGAGCCCGAGCCCAACCGGACCGCGCTCCGAGAGAAAGGTCACCCAGTCGCTGCTCGGCCACGGATTCGACGTCATCCCATCCCGCCCGATCGACGGATCATTCTCCGACGCGAAGTGAGGATAGACGACGGACCAATTGCCGGGTCCCACACCGAGCAGCGGATGCCGCAGCGTCATCTTCAATGAGTTGCCGTATTGAATGAGCCGCCCATGTCCGCTGCCGCCCTTGTAGTTGACGATGCTGTGCGCCGTGTCGGCGTAGGGCGAATCGCTCGTCCAATCGAGCGTGTTCGGGATCACCAGCGCAGCACCAGCTCCCGCGCCGGCCGCAATGCAGAGCACGAACAACCGGCTCAGCTCGAGCGAGCCATCGCGCCGGCGCAGTGCGATGATGCCCGCGACGATCAGCACGACGATTCCGACGACGAGTGCGAGCCACGCCGCCCGGCTCCGTGAAAGAATGAGCGCGCCGGAAATGAGCGCGATACCTGCGCACCACCTCGCGAGCGACGCACGCGTCGGCGCACGAAGTCCGGAGAAGAGCAGGGCGGGCAGCGTGATGACGCACAGATGCGCCATGAAATTGCGATTGCCAAAGGTGCCGCCCGGCGCGCGATTCAGGCTCACGAGCTCACTCTTCACGCCATACGCCTGGAGCAGCGCCGTCGCCGCACCGACGACGCCCGCAAGCGCCAGTGCCGCGACGAGGGCGCGCGAGTAGCCCGCGCGCGCGAGAGTGCGCGCGCACCAGAAGCACGCCGCGCCGCCGAGCGAGACGGCAACCGCGCGCCCCGCAAGCCACCAGTTCGTCGCGAACACCGCCGACACCACGCCAAGTACGAGCCAGAGCGCGAGGAGCTGATCGGCGCGCGAGATCGAGATACGCTTTGCGCGTGCGACGCACAGGAGGGTGACGACGAGCGCCGTGACACTCAGGACCAGCTCCTTCGGCACGAAGAAGCGTTCGAGGTCGAAGGTCTTGTATGGCGCGGCAGCGATCACGACGGCGATCGCGCCGGCTTCCAGAACCCGGAGCGCTATGCGCCTCTCAGCTAACATCATGCCTGCGGAAGCTGCCACGCGGCGCGCAGCCGATCGTACTCGACAGCGGGAAGCTGCACGAGCGCCGGACGTCGCGCGCTGTCGAGCCACCGCATGAGCGCCTCGAGCTCGCCCGCGTCGAGCGCGGTGCAACCCGCAGTGGTCGACGAAGGTCCGCCCCAGATGTGCAGGAAGATGCACGAGCCGCGTCCACGCTGCGGAGGTGTCGCGTTGTAGCCGATGATCACGCCCAGCCGGTACTGCCCGATCTGTCGCATGTGTTCGGCGCTATTCCAGTCGACGCGCGGCACGGTCGCGCGATCCACCACGGTGTTGTAGTACGCGGAGGACTCGTCGTCCACGCAGTCGGTGCCGGGCTGCAACGCGGCATAGGGCAGTCGCATCCACGATAGCTCGGCGCGCGGCGCGAATCCGAACGCGGTGTCGAGCGGGAATGCGCCGGCGGGGGAGCGACCATCACCTTCGTGCTTGACCGGCTGGCTGATTGCCGATGCGAGTGATGCGTCGGCCCACGCGAGTCCGGTTCGTCCGATGACGACGGGCACCGGTGATGCGACCGCTTGCCACGCCGTTGAAGGATCATCGCGCGTGAATCTGCGCAGGGTGCCGGTCGTGGCATTCCAGTCCGGCGTGATGACGACGACGAGCTGCTGCGCGCTCGTCAGCGCTACTGGTCGCGCCGAAGCGACGGCGCTCGCGAGCGCGACCGGAGTCGCGGTCGTCACGGCAGGCTTGCCCTGGGAGCACGCGATGCTGGAGAGAGAGCCGAGTGCACCGACGGTCGCGCGGGAGTGGTGAAAAAATCGCATGGGAAAGGCTAACGAAATGTCAGTGGTTCCGCGCTACGGTGGTGCCCGGCCTGAAACGTTGGGCTGATTCGTTCTGCGAAGATGAGGAGTAACGGAATCCCCTTCCAACGCTGGGTGCGATGTCGGAAATCCACCGTCCGCCTCTGACGTCCTTTGGGAGGACAACCCGGCCAGGCCACACAGTTCTCAAAGTGGCCGCTGACATCGCCGTTCCGGTGTTTCAAAGATACAAGAATGTCACGGACTCACTCGCTCCGGATGCGTATACACCGTCACGCGGCCGTCGCGCGCGAAGCCAGCGAGCGTGATGCCGGCGTCGGCCGCCATGCGGACGGCGAGCCCCGTTGGCGCGGACACCGTCGCAACGAGCGTCGCCCCGAGCACCGCCGCCTTCTGAACCAGCTCGAAGCTGCCGCGGCTCGTCAGCACGATGAATCCGGACGCCGCGTCGACGGACGATCTCGTCAGAGCGCCAACCAGCTTGTCGAGCGCATTGTGTCGCCCGATGTCCTCTCGAACCAGCAAGATCGCTCCCTCCGAATCGGACCAGCCAGCGGCGTGCACCGCTCCCGTCGTATCGTTGAGCGGCTGGCGAGCGGCCAACTCGCGCATCGCGCGCGAGATCGCAGATGCGGCGAAGCGGGTCCCGGATACGACGCTGGGTAGGGCGCGAAGTACCTGTTCCACGTCTTCCATGCCGCAGATGCCGCAGCCTGAGCGCCCCGACAATCTCCGTCGGCGGGTCTCGCTAGCGACCTCTACCGACGTCTCGAGCTGCAGCTCTACCCCTCGACTGTACCGAACGACCGCGATGGACGTCACCTCGTCCGCCCGATCGATGAGCCCTTCCGTGAGCGAAAAGCCGATCGCGAAGTCCTCGAGATCGCTCGGCGTCGCCATCATCACTGCATGCGAAACGCCATTGTACGCAAACGTTACCGGCGTTTCTTCCGCGATGGTCTCGTCGACGCTGGAAGCGAGCCCATGCTCGAGTCGCACGGCTCGGATAAGACTCGAGGGCGGAGAGTAGCCGAGACGGTCCATTGACGTGATCGTACGGCGCGCCGAGCCCGCGCGCAACGCCGTGGACCTCATTCTGCATCTACGCGCGCATACTCCGCATCGCACGGCTGCTCCGCGATCGGAGGCAAGGGTAACGAGCTCGACAGACCACCGGAGCAGAACCAAGCGTGCGATTTCCCCGCGGCTGGCGACGTAGTTCGCCAAGTGTCAGCGACATGCGGGCGACGGATGCCCCAAGCGATGTGATCGTGGGCGAGTTGTTCGGCACGGATCGCCTCGCGCGACACGGCCGGCACCTCGCTCGCACTCAGAGAATCGTCGACATACCGCGCCGCCTTCGGCCGCGCGGCAAGGGACCGCTTCTCTCGCGCCTTGCCGCGACCGAGCGCGTCCTTCGTGGCGTCCACGTCGCCCTCGCTCAAGTGGCTGCCGAAGGGGTCGAGGTCAGCCCCGCCGGTGAGTGGCTGCTCGACAATTTCTACGTCGTCCTCGAGCAGATTCGGGAAGTTCGCGCCACCCTTCCGAGCAACTACTACCACGAGCTGCCGAAGCTCGCCGGTCCGGGTCCGCTCGCGGGCTATCCGCGCGTGTACGAGATCGTCATCGAGCTGATCGCGCACACGGACGGGCGTCTCGACCCTGCACTGCTCGAGTTGATGGTCGAGCAGTATCAACGCATCACGTCGCTCACCATGGGCGAGCTCTGGGCGATGCCGGCGATGCTGCGCATGGGGTTCCTGGAGAACGTGCGCCACATGGCGCGCCGCGCCGCGGCGGATGCGGCCGACACGCAGGAGGCCGACCGGTGGGTCACTCGCCTGCTCGCTGCGGAGGACGCGGGAGGCAATGCGCTCACGCGGGAGCTGGAAGACCTGATCCACAATCCACCCCCGCTCACACCGGCATTCCTCACACGTTTCCTCCAGCAGATCCGCAGCCGGCGTGCCGATTTCACGCCGCTGCTGTGGCTCGAGCAGTGGATCGGCGATGAGGTGATGAGCGTCGAAGAGGCCGTGCAGCGCTCGACGCAGCATCTCGCTCTCACGCAGCTCGTGATGGCGAACAGCATCGCGAGCCTGCGCAAAGTCGGCAGCATTGACTGGTCCGAGTTCGTCGAGACGGTGAGTGCGACGGAAGCCGTACTGCGGCGCGACCCGAGTGGGGTGTACGCCGAGATGACGTTCCAGACGCGCGACCGCTATCGGCACGTGGTCGAGCACCTCTCGCGGCGCATTGAGATCCCGGAGCAGGAGGTGGCCGCTGCCGCCATCCAGGCCGCCGCCGCCGCGGAACGATCATCGGGCGGGAGCGCACGTGCCGCGCACGTCGGCTACCACCTCATCGACGATGGGCGACGCGCACTCGAGGCGACGCTCGGCTATCGTCCGGGCATTCGCGAGCGTCTGTATCGCGTCGCGAAGGATGCGCCGACCCACTTCTATTTCTGCGCGCTGGGCTTGGGAGTGGCGGGAGCACTCGCGCTCTTGCTCGAGCCAGTGGAGGGTGCCGTCGGCATCGGCGTACTCGCCGCGGTTCTGCTCGCGCTCTCGCCGGCGGCGGACGTGGCGGTAGCGGCCGTCAACCAGCTCATCACGCTGTTGCTGCCCCCCGACCGGCTCGCGCGGATGGAATACGAGGACGGCGTCCCGCCGGAGCACCGCGGAGTCGTCGTCGTACCGATTCTGCTGGGCAGCCCTCAGGCGGTCGAGGAGGCGCTCGATCATCTCGAGGCGCAGTACCTGGCGAATCGCGATCCCGAGATCCGCTTCGCGCTGCTCGGCGATTTTTTCGACGCAGGCGTCGAAGTCCAGCCGGGCGATGACGCCATCGTTGCCGCGGCAGTGGAGGGTGTGCGCGCTCTCAACGCTTCTTACGTGCAGGACACAATCGATGCGCGTCCACCTTTCTACTTCTTTCATCGCCCGCGGCTCTTGAATGCGGCCGACGGGATCTGGATGGGCTGGGAGCGCAAGCGCGGCAAGCTCGTGCAATTCAACGAGTACCTGCTCGGAAAGGACGAAGGCGCGTTCTCGACGATCGAGGGTGAGGCGGAGTGGCTGCACGGCGTGCGCTACGTCGTGACACTCGACTCCGACACGGTGCTGCCGCGCGGCGCCGCGGTCGAGCTCATCGGCACGATGGCGCATCCGCTGAACCGCGCCGTATTCGACGCACACGCCGGACGAGTCGTGAAGGGTTACGGCATCCTGCAGCCGCGCGTGAGCGTGTCGCTCGCGAGCGCGAACGGATCGTACTACTCGGCAATCTTCGCGGGTCATCCGGGCGTCGACCCATACACGACCGCGGTGTCCGACGTCTATCAGGATCTCTTCGGCGAAGGGACCTTCACGGGAAAGGGGATCTACGAGGTCGCGCTGTTCGAGCGCGCGACCGCGGGACGCTTCCCCGACAACGCACTGCTGAGTCACGATCTGATCGAAGGATCGTTCGCACGCGCGGGTCTCGTGACCGACGTCGAAGTGTTCGACGACTATCCAGCGCGCTACCTCACGGCGACGCGGCGGCTGCACCGGTGGATTCGCGGCGACTGGCAGCTTGCGCCCTGGCTGCGCGATGAGGTGCCGGGTACCGAGGGTCGCACGATCAATCCGCTCTCGTCGGTGTCGCGCGGGAAGATTCTCGACAACATGCGGCGCAGTGTATCGCCGATCGCGCTGTTCGCCTGGCTCATGGCCGGCTGGACGATTCTGCCCAACGCTGGCGTCGCGTGGGCGCTCGTCATGCTCGCCGCGATGGCGGCACCGTGGGGCATTCCACTGCTCGTGGCGCTGCTGCGTCCGCCGCGCGGCGAATCGTGGGCGCCGTACTACGCCGCCCTCTTGCGCGACGCGTCGCTCTCGGCGCAGCAGCTGGGCATGGGCGTCGCCATGCTGCCGCATCAGGCGCTCGTCGCTGCCGATGCAATCGTGCGAACGCTCTATCGCATGTACGTCGCACACCGCCGCCTGCTCGAGTGGCAGACGGCGTCGCAGGTGGAGCAGTCGAGCATCGGTGGGCGCGGCGTCGTCTGGCGACGCATGTGGCCGGCCGTCGCGCTGGCCGCGGTGGCGATCGGCGCGATGTCGTACTGTTCGGTCGCTCGACATGATGGAATGGGAAGCTGGGCGCTCCTGTCGATCCTGTCGCTCTGTTGGATCGCCGCTCCCGAGATCGCGCATCGCCTGAGCGAGCCGATCGTGCGCGCTGATCTGGAGTTGACGGCGCCCGAACGCGACCTGGCGATGCGGCTCGCACGCGCGCATTGGACCTTCATCGAGCACTTTGCCGACGAGAGCACACACTGGCTCGTCCCGGACAACTTCCAGGAGGCGCCGCAGCCGGTCGTCGCCACGCGGACGTCGCCGACGAACATCGGCCTGCAACTGCTGGCGACGGTCTCGGCGAACGACCTTGGCTTCATCACCGCCGACCAGATGCTCGAGCGGCTGGAGCACGCGCTCGATTCCGTCGAGAAGATGCCGAAGGTGCGCGGGCACCTGATGAATTGGTACAGCCTGTACGATCTGCGCGCGCTCGATCCTCCGTACGCCTCGGCGGTGGACTCCGGCAATCTGGCCGGACATCTCGTCGCGCTCTCGGCGGCCTGCGAGGCCCTCGTGGAAGAGGAGCGCGCCGACTCGTCGCGTCTGTCGGAGATCGGTCGCCGCGCGCGTACGCTGGCGATGGCGATGGACTTCACTCTGTTCTACGACGAACAGCGGCACCTCTTCTCCATCGGCTACGACGCACGTACCGGACAACTCGATCCTGGCACGTACGATCTCCTCGCCTCCGAAGCGCGGCTCGCGAGCTTCATCGCCGTCGCCAAGGACGACGTGCCCGCCGAGCACTGGTTCCATCTCGGCCGTTCACTCACGACGACCGATTCCGGCACGGCGCTCGTTTCCTGGAACGGAAGCATGTTCGAGTATCTCATGCCGGTGCTCGTCATGCCGTCGCGGCCTTTTTCGCTGCTCGATCAGACGCATCAGGCCGTGGTGCGACGACAGATCGCGTACGGTCGCGCGCGAGGGGTGCCGTGGGGCATTTCTGAGTCGGCGTACAACGTGCGCGACCGGCACGACACGTATCAGTACCGTGCGTTCGGCGTCCCCGATCTCGCGCTCAAGCGCGGACTCGGCAGCGATCTCGTCGTCGCTCCGTATGCGAGCGCGCTCGCGCTCGCCGTCTCGCCGCACGAGGCGCTGCGCAATCTCGCGGCGCTCGAGCGCAGCGGCGCGTACGGGCCGTACGGGTTCTTCGACTCGCTCGACTATACGCGACCCGAGGCTTTCACCGGCCCCGCCATCGTCCGCACGTGGATGGCGCACCACATCGGCATGACGATCCTCGCGCTGCACAACGCGCTCGACCTCGAGCGCGGGCAGGGGGTATGGCAGCGCCGGTTCCTGCGCGATCCCGCCGTGCGCGCGACCGCACTCCTGCTCGACGAGCGGGTGCCGCGCCGTTACACCACGCAACCCGCGCAGTCCGATACGGCCACGGGTCCGCTCGAGCGCGCGCCACGCGCGCGCTCGGTGACGCGCGAGTTCGACACGCCGAACACGCCGGAGCCGCGCGTCGGATTGCTCGGTGGCCAATCGTACTGCGTGCTGCTCACGAACGCGGGGAGCGGCTACAGTCGCAGCGGGGAGATGGACGTGTTCCGCTGGCGCGCCGACAGCACTCGCGACGCGACCGGGCACTGGATCTATATCCGCGACGTCCAGTCCGGCGCGCTGTGGTCCGCGGCGCACCAGCCCGTGCGTGCGGCGCCGTCGGACTATCGCGTCTCATTCGCCGCCGATCGCGTCGTCTTCACGCGAACCGATCACGGGATCGACACGCGTACCGAGATCGTCGTGGTGCCGCGGGAGCGCACGGAGATTCGCCGCGTCACGCTCACCAATCGGTCGCGCAGCGATCATGAGATCGAGCTCACGAGCTACGGCGAGGTGGTGTTGACCTCCGCCGACGCCGACCGGGCGCATCCCGCCTTTCAGAATCTCTTCGTCGAAACGGAGTGGTTGCCGGAGCAGTGCGCCGTGCTCGCGAGCCGGCGTCCGCGGTCGACGGGTGAAAACCGGCCCTGGTGCGCACACGTCGTCGCGACGGGACCCGAATCCATCGCGAAAGTATCGTGCGAGACCGACCGCGCTTCGTTCATCGGACGCGGCCGCACGGTGCAATCGCCGGTCGCGCTCGACACGGCCGGCGCGCTCTCGAACTCCGCTGGCGCCGTGCTCGATCCCATCGCCGCGCTTCGCGTCCGCGTCCGGCTCGAGCCGGGCCGGTCGGCCACTATAGCATTTACTACCATAGCGGCCGACAGCCGCGACGACGCCCTCGTCGCCGCCGACCGGCATCGCGATCTCGGCGCGGCGGAACGGGCACTCGCCCTCTCGTGGACTGTCGCACAGATTGAACTCCGCGATCTCGACGTCTCTGCCGACGCGGCCGCGCTGTATCAGGAGCTCGCCGGCGCGCTGATCTATCCCCGCGAGGCGCTTCGCGCGCCGCAGCATGAGCGCGCGGCGAACCGGCGCGCGCAGTCGGCGCTCTGGACGCATGGCATCTCCGGCGACTGGCCAATCGTGCTCGCGACGATCCGCGCCGAGGTGGGTCTGCCGAGCGTGCGCCAACTGCTGGTGGCCCACAACTACTGGCGTACGAAGGGCGTGAAGGCCGATTTGATCATCCTGAACGCGAAGGAGCCGTCGTACATCCAGGAGCTTCAGGACCAGATCACGGCGATGGTCGTGTCCTCGAGCGAGGGCGGCATGCTGGAGGTAGCTGGCGGCGTCTACATTCGTCGCAGCGACGTGCTCCCGGCGGAGGACGTTGCGCTCCTTCGGGCGATGGCGAGCATCTACGTCGTGTGTGATGGCGTTGGACTCGGCGAGATCGTCGCGGCCACCGTGCGCGCTGCGGATGAATCGGCGCCCGCGGTCGTCCTGCCGGTCTTGCGCGTGCAGGATGCCATCGTGCTGCCGCGGCTGCTGGAGGGCAACGGCTTCGGCTCGCTCACCGATTCGCAGGACTACCGCATCGAGGTCGATGGCAGTCACGTGCCGCCTGGTCCCTGGGCGAATGTGATCGCGAACCGCAACGCCGGCTTCTGTGTCACTGAGCGGGGCGGCGGGTTCGCCTGGGTCGAGAACAGCTACTTCTTCCGGCTCACTCCCTGGTACAACGACCCGGTGAGTGACCCGGCCGGTGAAGTGATCTACCTGCAGGACGCCGAGACGGGCCACGTCTGGAGTCCGACGCCGGGCCCGTGGCCGGCGAAGAACGACGCCGCCGGTCCGGCACCGTACCGTGTCGTCCATGCGCCAGGCGTCACGACGTTCGAACATGGACGAGCCGGGATCGCGACAGAGCTCTCGCTTAGCGTTCCGCGCGAAGATCCGGTGAAAATCTCGCGTCTGCGTCTCCGCAATGAAGGCGCGACGCCGCGTCGGATCATCGTGACGAGCTACGTCGAGTGGGTACTCGGTGCCGCTCGCGAGCAGACGTGCAATCAGGTGCATACGCGCCGCGACGAGAAGACGGGCGCCATTTTCGCGCAGAACTTCTTCGGCGAGGATTTCGCGTCGCAGGTTGCCTTCTCCTGGATCAGCGAGCAGGTCACCAGCGCGACCGGAGATCGCACCGCGTTCATCGGGCGCAACGGAGACCTCGCTGCGCCGGCCGCTCTCTCGTTCGACGAGCTCTCCGGGCACACCGGCGCCGGGGTCGATCCCTGCGCGGCACTGCGGTGCGCCATCAGCCTGCAACCGGGCGAGACGCGCGACGTCGTCCTCCTGCTGGGTGCCGCGCGTGGTGAGGAGACAGCCAGAGACATCATCGCCCGCTGCGGTGCGCCGGAGCATGCCCACACCGAATCGCAGGCGGCCATCGACGCATGGACGGCGCGCCTCGGCACCATTCGCGTCGACACGCCGTCGGACGAGTTCGACGCGCTGGTGAACCGCTGGTCGCTCTACCAGGCGCTCGCCTGCCGCATGTGGGCGCGTTCCGCCATCTATCAGTCGAGCGGCGCGTACGGATTCCGCGATCAGCTCCAGGACGGCATGGCGTTCGTGTACGCCGAGCCGGCGGTGACCCGCGCACATCTGCTGCGCGCCGCGGGGCGACAGTTCAAGGAAGGCGACGTGCAGCACTGGTGGCACGAGCCGAGCGGGCTCGGCGTCCGCACGAGATTCTCCGACGATCTCGCCTGGCTACCATTCGTGACCGATCACTACGTGAAGGTCAGCGGCGACACGAAGGTGTGGGACGAGATCGCGCCCTATCTCGAGATGCGTCAGCTCGAGCCGCACGAGAACGAGGTCTACGACCGTCCCAACGTAAGTGAGACGATGGGAACGCTGTACGAACACTGCGTTCGCGCGCTCGACCGCGCGTGTACGCGCGGCGAGCACGGCCTGCCGCTCATGGGCTCGGGTGACTGGAACGATGGCATGAGTCGCGTGGGCATCGGCGGCAAGGGGGAAAGCGTCTGGCTCGCCTGGTTCCTCGTCGCGACGCTGCGCCGGTTCGCGCGCCACGCCGAGCTGCGCAACGATGGCGCCGTGGTCGACCGATGCCGTCATCGCGCCGACGAGTACGCCGCGGCAGTCGAACGAACTGGGTGGGATGGTGCATGGTATCGCCGCGCGTACTTCGACGACGGGAGCCCGCTCGGCTCGGCTCTCGAGAGCGAGTGTCAGATCGACTCGATCGCGCAGAGCTGGTCGGTGCTCTCTGAAGCCGGCGCGCCCGACCGCGCCCGCACCGCGATGAAGTCGGTCAGGGAGCGTCTCGTGCACGAGGACGAGCGCATGATCCTTCTCCTCACGCCCCCGTTTGATCACACGGAGCGCGATCCGGGCTACATCAAAGGCTATCTCCCCGGCGTGCGCGAGAACGGCGCCCAGTACACGCACGCCGCGCTGTGGACCGTGCTGGCCGCAGCCGGACTTGGCGACGGCGATCTCGCGTTCCACCTCTACGATCTGATCAACCCGCTCACGCACGCGCGCACGCGCAAGGACGCCGAGCGCTACACGGTCGAGCCATACGTCATCGCCGCCGATGTCTATGACGCGCCCGGTCACGTAGGACGCGGCGGCTGGACGTGGTATACTGGCTCCGCGAGCTGGAGCTATCGCGCCGCGATCGAGGCCATTCTCGGCTTCACGAAGCGTGGCGACCGGCTGTCCATTGCGCCCTGCATCCCCTCCACGTGGGAGCGGTATGCCATCGCGTATCGCCACGGTGGGACGACGTACGACATCCGCGTCGAGAATCCGAAGGGGGTCTCGACCGGGGTCGCAAGCGTCACCATCAATGGAATCGCGTCTCCCGATGGCAGCATCGTGCTCGTTGACGACGGCGCCGTGCACGCGGTGGTTGTCGTCATGGGTGAGCCCGCTCGCGGGAGCACCTAGCTCGCGGCGGAATCGCTGAAGGGGAAGATCGTTCTGGTCGACTTCTGGAGGTTCGCGTGCTATAACTGCCTGAACGCATTGCCATGACGCGAACACTACCTGTGGAGATCACTCGTTCATGGCGGAGCTCGTCAAGCGGAATCACTGGGTCGTACGGCTCACCCACTGGGTGAATGTCGTCGCGATCGTGATCATGGCCGGCAGCGGGATGCGCATCTTCAACGCGCATCCCGCGTTCGCGCGACCGGGCGAGCACTTCGCCCTCAACCCGTGGGAGGGCCACTCGATCCCCAACTGGCTCACCTTCGGCGGCTGGCTGGGCGGCGCGCGGCACTGGCACTTCGCGATGATGTGGCTCCTCGTCGCGAACGGCCTTCTCTATCTCGGTTTTCTCTTTCTGCACGGCGAGTGGCGAGACATTGCGCCCCGGCGCGGCGACGCGCGCGATGCGATCGAAATGATCAAGTTCTATCTGTTCGTGCGTCGCGATCACCCCATTCAGGGCAAGCACAACGTGCTCCAGAAGAGCGCGTACTTCGCCATGCTGGTACTCGGCGTCATCATCGTGCTGAGCGGGCTCGCGATCTGGAAGCCGATCACACTCGGTTTCATCACGGCGCTATTCGTCAATTACAAGTGGGCGCGTTTCGTCCACTTCGCCGCGATGGCCGTGCTGCTGCTGCTCGCTCTCGTCCACGTGTTCATGATCTTTGCCGTCGACCCGTATTCGGTGCGTTCGATGATCACGGGCTGGTACAACCGGGCGAGGTCTCCCGAAGCGCGCAATGCGCGCCCCTTCTATCATCTCTTCGGACCCCGACGCTCGCGTCCGCACGACGCGGAGGCGCCACTAACATGAGCTTCGATCGCCGCCGCTTTCTGTCGGTCTCCGCCGCCTCGCTCTCCGGAGCGCTGCTGGCCGCCTGTGGCGCCAATCCCGAAAGCGCTGCCAAGCTTCTCGATTTCGCCGAACGGAAGAACGAAGGCCTCGAGCGAGGGCTGTTCCGGCATGACACGATGGATCGCGTGCCCGCATCGGCGAAGCTCGCGGGCAAGGACTTTCCAAAGTACTTCATCTCGAAGACGGTGCCGGTGTGGGATCCGTCGGTGCGCGGGACATGGCGCCTGGAGGTCTCCGGCGCGGTACGCACGCCGCTATCCCTCACGCTCGACGACCTGATGAAGCTGCCGCACATCACGCAGAAGGTCGATCACTTCTGCGTGGAGGGCTGGAATGCCCGCGCCGAGTGGACGGGTGTTCGCGTCAGCGATATCGCGCGTGTCGCCGGCATCACGGGCGCCGCGCACTACGTGGATTTCCAGAGCTTCGACGACGACTACCACGAGAGCTGGGACATGGCGAGTGCGATGCATCCGCAGACGCTCCTCGCGTACGGAATGGACGGCCGCATGCTCGGTCCCGAGCACGGCGCACCCGCGCGCGTCCACTCACCGGTCAAGCTCGGCTACAAGAACACCAAGTACCTCACGAAGGTCGTGTTCATGCCGCAGAGGAATGGTGGCTACTGGAGCGACCAGGGCTACGAGTGGTATGGTGGGACGTAGAAAACAGACCGGTTGAACGCCACGAATAACATCTTGCTGCCATCACCCACGATCATGCCAGACACTCCAACCGTCTCCCAGAACGAAGCGGCCAGCCAGTTCGAGATTCGATCCGACGACCGGGTCGGATTTCTCGAGTACTCGAAGCAAGGCGACACGCTCGACCTCGTGCGCACCGAAGTGCCCACTCCGCTCGAAGGGCGGGGCTACGGCTCCGCGCTCGCGCGCGCCGCGCTCGAGTATGCACGTGAGCACCACCTGAAAGTCATTCCGACCTGCCGGTTCATTCGCGCCTACATGGAACGGCACCAGGAATACGACGATCTCCTGGCGTGACGCGCCGACGCACTGACGCGCCGTCGTACTCGCCGGCGCGTGGATCGCGCCGTAAGCTGTAGCGATGACCGACCTCGCCAACATCGATCGCCCGGAGCCTCGCTGGCCGGCCATTCTTGCTGCTTTTTCGGCGGTCGCCCTGCACTTCGCGCTGCCACCCTCGTTGCGGATTGGGCCGCCATGGGTCATCGCCGGCGTCGTGTCCATCCTCGTCGTCGCCGCAGCGGCGACGCGACGCCAAGGAATGCATCGCGCCAATAGTTGGCTCGGCTACGCGATTCTCCTGGTGCTCACTGGCGGCCTGCTGTTCGGCGTGGCGTCGCTCATCCTCGCGCTCGTCCACCGCAAGGCGGAAGCTGCCGCGCTGCTCAGCTCCGCCGCGGTGCTCTGGGCGACGAACGTGATCGTCTTCGCCTCCTGGTACTGGCGCCTCGATGCCGGAGGCCCGAACGTGCGCGAGCGGCGCGACGCGCACACCGAGGGCGCCTTCCTCTTTCCGCAGATGACGTTTCCAGCGGCGAGCGGGTCGGACCAGACCATTGCGGAGGAAGAGGGGTGGCGACCCCACTTCGTCGACTATCTCTTCGTCGCCTTCAACACGAGCACGGCGTTCTCGCCCACTGATGCGCCCGTGCTCTCCAAGTGGGCCAAGATCGCCATGATGCTCCAGGCGATCATCGCTTTCACGACCGTCGTGCTGATCGCCGCCCGCGCCGTGAATATTCTCTAGCGTCCGCTCAGTCTTGCGAGCGTCGCGTCGGTGCGAACTTTCGCCAGTACGGCCTTCGCCGGCTACTGGTATTGGATGTAGAGCGGGCGCGGGTTCAGGCGCAGCACCTCGCTCGGCGTGAGCATGAGATCGCCTTTCTTCGTGTCGTTGTGGAAGAACAACTTGAATCCGGTGAACTGCACCGGCTCCGCCTTCACGTAGTCGTGGTACGAATCGAACTTGAGCCAGGGCGGACCCCACCCGTCCATGTCCATCACCACCTGGACGTGCGGCGTGAAGCGAATGTCCCTGGCGTTGGTCACCATCTTCCGTGTAAAACGGTGCACCACGAGGATCTTCGGCGGCAGATTCTTCGACGTGGCGATATCGTCGAGGAACTTCACGGCCCAGTTGATGTCCTTCGCGTCGAGCGTGCCGATCTTCTTGCCCGGCACCATTCCCGACGTGGCCATCGCGAACTCAGGGTCGATTCCGAGATGAACGTCCGGATTCTCGAGGAACGATCGCAGGCGTGGTAGCTCCGCCTGGACGCTGCTCTTGCCCACCTGCACGTCGAGAAAGAGCAGGGCGTGCTTCGCCTTCGCCCAGGAATAAATCGTGTTGGTGAGCGAATCGAACATCTGCGTGCGATACAGGCCATTCTTGCCCGGATTGTCCGACGCCACGGTGACGATCAGATGCAGCGCCGGCTGAACGGGATGCGATGGATCTGCCTTCGCCCACCTCGCCACCTCCTTGTCCAGCCTGGCGAGCATTTCGTCCTTCGGGTATTCGCCGAGCACGCCCATCTTCTTTACGAGCGGATTGCCATAGAAGGCGATCACACGCGTTGCCGGAAAGATCGCGCCCGGAAGGGGTTCCGGCATCTTCACCGGCCACTTCCTGTCGAGGGCACTGTCTGGTTTGGTCATGCTCGCCAGCGCAACGCTGTCGCGATGCGACCGCTTTGGGAGCTCGCCCGCGGGCAACACCGCGTCGGTGGATGGGGCCGTGGCTTGCGCGCCTGCGGGCGAGGGAGCCGCGGCAGCGGCTGGTGCACCGGCGGGAGTCGGGACGGCGCTCTTCGTCCCGGTATCGGTTGTCACCTCGGCGGCGGAGGCAGCGCGTCCGCCCTGGGTGCTGGAAGCGGGGGGTACGTTCTTGTCAGCGCAACCGCCCAGAAGGGCAGCCGAGATGGCGAGCACTGCTGTCGCAGCGCGCTGACTCGTGAAAAGACGGAACATGAGCACGACGATTGGTAGACTGTGGGGAGAGCTCGACACACGAGCGGCTGCGTGATGCTAGCAAGCCTATGTGCAAGGGCCAAGCCCTTACATTCTACAGTGGCGCCTTCCCCCTCGGTGTGGTTGACGGCACTCCTCGAAATCCTGTAGCCTTCGGCATGTCAGACTGTAGCGGCACCCCCTCGCCTCCTGGGTGCGCACTCACCCTCCTCCTGCTCGACGCCGCTCGCGCCGTGGAGGCGCGTGCCGAAGGCGCCCTGGCCGAGGTCGGTCTCTCGCTCGCCAAGCTCGGCGCGCTTCGCCACCTCGTGCTCGCCGCCGAACCGCTTACGCTCTCCCATCTGGCGGAGCGGCATTGCTGCGGCAAGTCGAACGTCACCCAGCTCGTCGATCGGCTCGAGGCGGACGGCTTCGTCGCTCGCGTTGCCGATCCTGACGACCGCCGGACGATTCGCGCCGCCGTCACCGAGAGCGGTCGCGCTGCCTACGAGCGCGCCAACGTGCTTCTCGCGGAGCTCGAGCGCGCCCTCGACACCCGGCTTGGCGCCGCCCCGCGAGCCGAGCTGGCGCGCCAGCTTCCGACGCTGCGCGAGGGGTAAGGGCGCGCTCTCAAGACGATATCGTGGTGCTGTCACCGCTGCACGCGTCGTGGGCGGCAGTTCGCGAAGCGCCTCCTCGAGATCACTTGGGGCCGAGTGGAGCAGGTACAAACAACTCAGGTGCGGATGTTGGCGCGAATTTCAGCATTGGCGGCTTGGGGAGGACGCGACGCGGAACTCAGTGTGCTAGAATTGTCAGTAGGAGCGACGCGAACGGCAACAGAGTTTTCCGCCAGGATTGTCGGCATGGGTCACGATCGTCATCACGGCCATCATCACGGCCCTGGTCAGTCGCACCATCAGCATCACGACGACGGCAATAACGCGCGTCGTCTCGTCGTCGTGCTGGTGCTCACCGCGGCGTACATGCTCGCCGAGGTGATCGGTGGTTGGCTCTCGCACTCGCTCGCCCTCGTCGCCGACGCGGGACACATGCTCGCCGACGTCGCGGCGCTCGCGCTGAGCCTTTTCGCGGTCTGGATCTCGCGCAAGCCGCCGACCTCCGCGCGGTCATATGGCTTCCACCGCACCGAGATCCTCGCCGCGCTCGCGAACGCCGCGACGCTGATCGCGATCTCAGTCTGGGTCTGCATCGAGGCATATCATCGCCTTCAGTCGCCGCCTGATGTCGCCGGACGCATGGTCATGGGCGTAGCGGCCGGAGGATTGCTCGTCAACCTCGCCGGCATGTGGGTGTTGGGCGGCGGACGCCACGCGAACCTCAACATCCGCGGCGCCTGGCTCCACGTCGCCACCGACGCACTCGGCAGCATCGGCACCGTCGCGGCAGGAGCGGCGGTGGCTTTCCTGGGATGGCAATGGGCTGACCCCGCGGCTTCGGTGGTAATCTCGTTGCTCATCTGCTGGTCCGCCTGGGCGCTGCTCTGGGAGAGCGTCGACGTGCTCATGGAGGGCACGCCTACCGGCATCGACCCCGACCGCGTGCGCGAAGCGTTGGCCACCGTCGGCGGAGTGCACGCCGTGCACGACCTTCACATCTGGTCGATCGCCAGCGGGCGCATCTCGCTCTCGGCACACATCGCCGTCGATGGCTCACGCCCCGATCGCGACGTACTGCCGGACCTGTGCGGATGTCTTCGCGATGAGTTCGGAATCACGCACGTCACGCTGCAGCTCGAGAGCGAGTGCTCGGCGCGCGAGGTGCTGCACGCCTGATCGCTTGTCCTATGGCGACGGGATGATGATGTTGATCGGCTTCGGCAGCTTGAGCGTCGCCTGACTCGTCGCCGGTGCCTTCCGGCGTGCCGGTGTCTTCGCCGCCTTCTTCGTGGAGGCACTCTTCCGCGCCACGGTCTTCGCCGAGGTCGCCTTCTTCGTTGATGCCTTGGACGGTGTCCCCTTCGTGGAGGAGGCCACCTTCGCCGGAGCGACCGGTGGCGAAGACACGACTGCCACCGGCGGCGCCATCGGCGTCGCGACGGATCCCGCGGACACCGACGTCGTCTTCGCAGGCGGCCCCGTTCCGTTCGTCGAGCCGAACAGTCCGGCGATGAACGGCTTGGCGATGCACTCGTAGAATCCGCGACCGTCGCAGATCGACTTCGCGGAGCCCACCACGAATTTCTGCACCTTGTCCGGATACGTGCGGCAACGGGGCGTGTTCGTGCCCTTGATGCACCCGTTGTATCGCAGCAGCGCCGTCTGCCAATCCCGTTCCGTTGTCTGACCCGACTTCGTCTTCGGCCGAAAATACTGGCTGAGGATGAACACGCCGTACTTCACGTTGGTCGAATCACTCACGAGATCCTTGCCGAGCAGAGTGGACAACTCCTTGGTCAGCCAGATCTTCGGGTAGACCTGCATCAGGCCCACCGCTCCGACGTTCGACGTCGCCGTCGAGATGAACTTCGCGTTCTCGGTGAGCATGACGCCGAAGATGATCGCCGGCGAGATGCCGCGAATGTACGCCTCGCGCACCGCGAACTGCGCGATCGAGTCGGCCCGCGCCGAGTCCACCTGCTTCAGCCGCATCAGGTCCTCGTAGAAGTTCTGCTTTTCCTCCTGGAACTTCGGCGAGGCCATGAGCTGATCGATATTCGAGCTGTCGCCCGGCGCGATCGTCGCGGCCACGCCCGGCGCGTGCTTTCGCAGCTCGTCGCCCAGGGTGCCGCTCGTCGAATAGATCGGACGCGTGTTCACGACCGTGTACACGATCACCACGAGCAGCAGGGCGATCAGTGCGAGCGATCGGAAGACGTACACGAGTCCGGACGTGGGCTGCTTCCCGCCACGCCGGCCTTCGTCAACGCTCCCCTCGCGGCGGTCGCCCTGTGCTCGGCGATCCGCCACGACGTCCTTCTCCGGCATGAACCGGTTATCCCGCGGCACGGCCGCGCAGCAGCTTGCTCATCCTCTCGCGCTCCGGGTTTGGCGTGTGCCGCCCGAAGTGCAGAAGCCGTACCCAAAGCCTGCCGAGTCTGCTAGGGATCGTCTTCTAATAAATAGATCGGACATCGGCGGCCACTCTTGGAGTCGTGCCACCCGGCACGCTTGTCCTGCCAAGGGACGTCGGACGGGGACGGCGGACGTCGGATATCGCACCCGGCGTCAAGAAAGGCGGTTATGGGTATAGCCCCGTTCGTCCAACGTACGTCAACCCGCCGGGTCGGATGTCCGATGTCCGATGTCGGCTGTTCGCTTCCGACGTCCCTTTGCGAAACAACCCGAACGGGCGCCCTGATCTCAACGAGGCCGCCGATGTCCGACTTACAGTGGTACGCGTTCGAGAACAACCTCCGGCTAGCGTGGCGCCGACGCTGCGCTCGGCGTCGCGGACTCTTCGTGCACCGCCGGTGCGCCCACGCCAGCGGAGGGCGGGGCGGGGCGGGCGCCGAACACGGATGCACTGTCGCCCAGTTGCGGCATGCGGAAGCGGAGTGGATCGACCTGTCGCCCGTTGACCGCGACCTCGTAGTGCAGGTGCGGTCCGGTCGTGATCCCGCTCGACCCCACGGTGGCGATGGCTGCGCCGCGCGCTACCTGCTGGCCCTCGCTCACGAGCGCCGTGCGGAGATGGGCGTAGCGCGTTGTGATGCCGTCTGCATGCGCGATGTCCACCGTCAGGCCATACGCGAACTTTCGCCCGACGTATGTCACTCGGCCCGCTGCCGGAGCCGCGACGCGTGTGCCGCGCACCGCCGCGATGTCGATGCCGAGATGCGGGCGCAGAATGTGAAGGATCGGATGGCGCCGGGCGTTGGAAAATCCGCTCACAATCGCTCCGATCACGGGCAGCCCCGCGATGCCGAGCGGCGCAAGTACCCGCGTCCTCGCGACGCGGGAATCCGGCGGTACGTCCTCCGAACCGGCGAGCACGGCACGAGCCAGGATGAGCGAGTCTTCCACCGCGCTGAGGCGATCGCGAAGGCTCGCCACCTCGGAGCTCGTCGCGAGAAGATCGGGGCTGTCGAGGGCGACGATCACCGCCGTCACCGCTCCGGCAGCAACCAGGAGCAGCATGACGAGCGCGCTCAGTATCACCCTCGCCTGCCACCGCGCGAGGTCGAAGGCGCGCGTCCGTGCACCTGGCGTAGGCGGCACGAGCAGCACGCGCCACGGTCGCCGCTCTACCGGCACACTGCGGGCACGCAGCCTTCCGGCCGGTGCGGTCGGCGCAGGCAGCTTCAGTACCGGAGACGGAGGCGTCGTCCCACGAATCGGAATCACACCGGGCTCGACCGACGGCGAGAAACCGCCGATCGGCACGATCGGTGTGACCTCGCGCGGTGTCGTCTTCGGCAGGGACACGACTAGCGGGACGACGGGCTGTGTTCGGCGCGCTTCGGCGTCCTGTTCGCGCCCCCCGCTTTCTCGGGCGGCTGCATCTCGACGCGCCCGTTTACCACG
>Ga0209014_10000480_pt1 | contig 23250 bp, 21 predicted proteins | sample BarGraNGADG00212_FD_184491 | JGI IMG/M metagenome (GOLD analysis project Ga0209014, IMG submission 184491) | Arctic peat soil microbial communities from Barrow, Alaska - Barrow Graham LP Ref core NGADG0002-212 (SPAdes) (version 2) | ecosystem: Environmental > Terrestrial > Soil > Wetlands >...
GGAGGCCGCCCGACATGAGCGAGTCGCCATTTCGTACCAGCTCCTGGTCGGGCTCGATGCCGGCGCGTTGGAGGGCTGCCCGGTAGCCGTCAAGTCGGTCCCGGTGACACTCCTCGCTCAGCGGACCCGTAATGAAGCCGATGCGCCTGTGTCCGAGCCCGATCAGGTGCTCGGTTGCGTCTCGCCCTCCCGCCCAGTCGGTTGCGGCGATAGTCGTCAGTGACTGGGATCCGGTCCCTACTGGGTCCACCAGCACCACCGGCACGTGGAAGCTCTCGAGCTCCGCACGGCCAGCGTCCAGGAGCTCCGATACGACGAGGACGACGCCGGAGGACCCGCGCTTGACGACGTGCTCGACCCAGCCTGGCGTACCCACCGGGCTTCCGTGGGTCGTCTTGACGACCAGATCAAAACCGAGACGCCCGGCTTCGGCCTCAGCGCCCCGGAGTAGCGTCGTGGCCCACTGCGTTTCGAGGTCGGTGATAACGAAGTAGATCAGGCCGCCGCGGTCCTGCCGGTTGCGGCGCTGGTAGCCGTGTTCAAGCAGCAGGCGCTCGACCAGTTCTCGCTTCTCTATCGAAACCCCCGCCCGGCGGTTAAGGACCCTCGAGATGGTCGGGACCGAGACACCCGCCGCGGCAGCGATCTGGGCGATCGTGACGCCTTTCCCCGCCATCCACCTCTCCCATCCACTGTCGTGCCAGCGGACATTGACGACCTGTTTCTGGGACTATATCGTAAGGCCGCAACGCAAGTTGCGCAATTCTTTTCCTTGGAGCGGTCAAGACGTGGAAGGTTCGGGCGCGTGAAGCGCTTGCCAGATCGTCGGCCCAACTCATCCTCGCTTCGGACCGCTCCCCGACAACCGACGGACTCCCTGATCTGAGGATCGGGATACCGTCTTCCGCAGCGGCGCGGGATCCGTCGCCACAGCCCGAGTTCGGGCGGAAAGGACCGGAAAGAGGAGATGGGGATGTGGGGAGCGAAACGGCGCAACGGCCGCCGGAGGGCCGGCATCGGTCTCGTCAGCGTCGCGCTGCTTACCTTGAGCGCCTGCTCGGGCAGTAGTTCAACCGCGGCACCGGCCGTCACCACGACACCGGGGTCCACTGCGGCGTCGGTAGCCCCAGCGGCGTCGGTAGCCCCAGCGGCGTCGGTAGCCCCAGCGGCTACCACGGCCCTGACCGGCGATCTCACCTGGTGGGGATGGACGCCCACCGCGGACCTCGCTACCACGATGATCGCGGGGTTCAACAAGGTTTACCCGAACGTGAAGGTGACTTTCGTCTCGAAGCCGATCGACTCGTACGACTCGGTGCTCGGCCCCGCGATCACTTCGTCCAAGGGGCCCGACGTATTCAACGTCGCGCCAGGCTCGCTGAACGGCGGCGTGTCCCAATTCGCGCCGGGCGCCATTGACATGACTGCCGCCGTGACGGCGGCACTCGGCAGCGACTGGAAGACCAAGGTCGCCGCAGCGGGCGTTGACCCGATGACCGTTAGCGGCAAGCTCGTCGGCCTGCAAGTCGGCGCCGTCTACTCCGGCTCGATGTGGATCAACCAGGACATCTTCGACAAGTACAGCCTCAAGGCGCCCACTACGATGGCCGAGTGGAAGACCGTGTGCTCGACCCTGAAGACGAACGGTGTGGGCTGCTTCGTGCAGGGCGCGGGCCAGTGGGCCTTCGACATGGACACGTTCGAGGCAATCTGCGAGAACATCGCGCCCGGGCTCTATACCCAAGCCGCGCAGCGCCAGGTCAAGTGGACCGACCCCCGCTTCGCTAAGGCGATGGGCATCTGGAAGTCCCTCTTCGATGAGGGGATCATGCAGGCGGGGGCCATCGGCCTCAACCAGTACCCCGACGCCAACAACCTCTTCTTGTCGGGCAAGTACGCGATGGTCATGATGGGCAGCTGGTACACCTCGAATGCGGTCAAGGAAACCATGGTGAACGGGATGACCGCAGCGGGCGTGAGCAACCCGACCCCGATTACTATCATGCCGATCCCGTTCCCGGATCTCGCCGGGACCGGCACGACCGGCTCGATGTACGGCGACGCTGACTACGGCTTGGCGGTCAGCGCGAAGTCCTCTAAGCAGGAGGCAGCCACGGCCTTCGCCGTCTGGATCGCGACGTCCCAGGCTGGGCAGCAAATCGTGGCCAACACGCTCAACTTGATCCCGGCGCTCAAGGGCGTCGGCGCGCAGTGGGACCAGATCAACCTCGTCAACCCCTCCAAGCAGCTGACGGCGCTCCAGGCCTATCAGACGAAGGCAGTTTCTGCGACTGCGCAGCGGTTGGGCGACGTGAGTGCTGACCTCAACACCGCGTTCCGCGACGCGCTGACTGGTATGGCGACCGGCCAAAAGACTGCCGACCAAGCCTTGCAAGGCCTCCAGGCCGTTCAGGACGCCGGCAAGTAGCGCGAAACAACCTTCACTTCCAACAGGTGAGCCCCGTGCTCCTCTCGACTGCGACCGAGGGCATGCAATGAGCACTGCACCTGCCCACGAGACCTTGGGCCGGCCGGTCAGCGCGACCGGCCGGCCCAAGGGCCGCTCGAGCCCGCTTGGGGCGCGACTCCGCGGTGTGCCGTGGATCCTGCCGGCGATCGTCCTGGTCATCGGCCTGATCTACTTCCCGATCGGGTACTTGGGCTACGCCTCCACGCTCGACTGGAATGGCTTCATCCTGTCCACTCCAACGAGCATCGGGGACGCCAACTACGCAAAGATGTTCGGCGACCCCGTGTTCTGGAACGCGCTCTGGCATACGGTCCTCTTCTACCTCATCACGTTCTCGGTGCAGACGTTCATCGGGTTCACGTTCGCGGGGGTCATGCACTCGCGGATCCGCCTCGCGAACGCATACAAGACGATCGTGTTCATCCCGGTTGTGCTCGCCCCGGCCACCATGGCGCCCGTCTTCCGGCAGGTATTCGACCAGTTCGGGCAGTTCAACTGGCTGTTGAGCAACATCGGCCTCGGCTCGCTGACGCGCCCATGGCTGGCGGACCCGACGACCGCGATGCCGGTCGTCATGTTCATCACCGTGTGGGAGTGGACGGGCCTGACGTTCATCCTCTACTACGCCGCGATGTCACAGCTCAATCCGGAGATCCTCGAGGCGGCGAGAGTAGACGGCGCCAGCAGCTTCCGCGTTCTTCGGTCGATCGTCTGGCCGATGTGTAAGGGCACGACGGCCGCGCTGGCCGTGCTGGGCCTGATCGGCGCCCTGAAGACGTTCGACATCCCGTACCTCGTCACCCACGGCGGTCCGAACCACGCCACCGAGTTCCTGGGCACCTACATCTACTACGTCATGGCCCAGCAGAAACACTTCGGCTATGCAGCCACCCTCGCGATCGCACTGCTGGTGCTTGCAGTTGCCGGCGGCGTGCTGCTGAGGACGAACACCAGCCGGTCGGAAAAGGGGTAGGAATGTTCGAGGTACACGGCCGCGCCTCGCGCATCGGCCTCCAACTCCTGGCCACCCTCATGATCCTGCCTTTCCTGGCGCCGCTGGTCTTTGGGGTCCAGGGATCGCTCGGCGGGCTGGGGCTCGGCAACTACGCCAAGGTCTTCAATACCGGCATCGTGCCGACGGTATTCACCAACAGCGCCATCGTCTCGGTCTGCACGATCGCGATTGTCTACGCGTGCACGATGCTGGCGGCATTTGGTTTCTCCAAGCTCCGGATCCTCGGCAGGGAGGTCTGGTTCTGGGCCCTTCTCGCGGCCCTTACCGTGCCGGAGGCGGTGATCCTCACCCCGCTGTTCGTCGTGGCCTCGAACTTCGACCTGTACGACGAGCTTCTCGCGGTCATCTTGCCGCTGGCGGCATTGCAGGTTCCGTTCACGGTCCTCGTTGCGCGCAATTTCTTCGACGGCATCCCCAACGAGATCATGGAGGCCGCACGCGTCGACGGCGCCAACGATGCGCAGGTCTTCTGGAGCGTCGTCCTGCCGCTGACGCTCCCGATTACGGCCGTCATCATTGTCTTCACGCTGATCAGTTCATGGAATTCCTACCTGCTGCCGATGCTGATGCTCACCGATCAGAGCAAGCAGGTCGTCACCTTGCTGCCGTCGTTCTTCACCAGCCAGTACACGAATGACCAGACGGGGGTGCTCGCCGCGGCGGTGATCACCGCAGTGCCAGAGGTCCTCGTCTACCTCGCGTTCCAGAAGTACTTCGAGCGCGGCCTTGCCGCCGGGGCGCTCAAGTGAGCGCGGGCCCCAAGGTGCGATGGGGGATCCTGGGGGCAGGCGGCATCGCCCGCACGGTCGGGGCGGACATCGCAGCGTCGCCCGCCAGCGTGGTCGGGGCGGTCGCCTCTCGGGATGCGGCGCGCGCGACCCACCTTGCTGCGGCGCTAGGCGCCGACCGAGCCTACGGCAGCTACGAGGCTCTCGTCGCGGACCCGGACGTGGATGTCGTCTACGTGGCGACCACGCACGCCCAGCACCACGACGCTGCCCTGCTGGCCCTGCGGGCAGGCAAGCCGGTGCTGGTCGAGAAACCTCTTGGCGTCAACGCCCGGCAGGCGCGCGATATCCAGGCCGAGGCCACGGCGAGCGGCCTGCTCTGCCTCGAGGGCATGTGGCTGCGGCTCAACCCGACGGTCCTGGCAGTCTGGGCGGCGGTCGCCGGCGGCGAGATCGGGGACATCGTGGCCGTGCGCGCTGACGTGTCGCACCGCTTCGACTACGACCCCGGACACCGGCTGTTCGACCCGGCGCTGGGCGGCGGCGCGCTCCTCGATCTCGGGGTGTACGCGGCGGCCTTCGTGCTGCCCCTGATCGGACGGCCCAGCAACGTTCGCGCGGCCGGGTCTCTGGCCCCGACAGGCGTGGACGTCTCGGTCGCATTGACGTGGACCTCCACGACCGGCCAGGTCGCCACGCTGACGTGCAGCTCGATCACCGAGGGCGGCTCCGCGGCGACGATCATCGGCACCAGGGGGTGGATCGAGGTGGCCGGTCAGCTGTTCCGGACCGAGGCGTTCACCGTCTCCACGGCATCTGGCAGCACGACGGAGACGCGGCGCCTGCCCCAGGGCAACGGCTACGCCCACGAGGTTGCCGAGGTCGAGCGCTGCCTTGCGGCCGGCGAGATCGATAGCCGCCTCATGCCCCTCGCGGACAGCCTCGCGGTGCTCGAGGTGCTCGATGAGGCGCGACGACAGCTCGGTGTGCGGTACCAAGCCGACGAGGAGAACTGATGGGACTCTTGGAGGGCCGCCTCGCGGTCGTCACCGCAGGCACCGCCGGCATCGGTCGTGCCGTCGCGGCGCGGTTTGTCGCCGAAGGCGCCGACGTTGTTGTGACCTCGCCATTCGAGGACGAGATCGCCGCCACCGTCGCCGCGCTCGGCCCGCGCGTGACCGGGATCAAGGGGGACGCGAGCAACGTCGCCGACCTCGAACGGCTGGCCGAAACCCTGAAGGCGGCCGGCCGGCCGATCGACGTCATCGTCGCCAACGCAGGCCGCGACGTGGCGACGACCCAGATCGTCGATACCACTCCGGAGCAGTTCGCCCGCGTGGCCGACCTCAACTTTCGGGGGACGTTCTTCACGGTGAATGTCCTCGTTCCGCTGATGCGCGACGGCGGGACGATCGTGCTCACTTCGTCAATCGCGGGCCACAACGGCGGCCCGGGACACGCGGTGTACAACGCGACGAAGGCCGCCGTTCGGTCTCTCGCGCGCACTCTCACCTCCGAGCTTCGGGATCGCCACATCCGCGCCAACGCCGTTAGCCCCGGCCCCACGAACACCGCCGGGTTCGCCCGGTTCACGGGCGGGTCGGACGAGGTCGAGCGCCAGGTCGTTGCGCTGATCCCCGTAGGCAGGGTGGGGCGACCGGAGGAGATCGCGGCCGCGGTGGTGTTCCTCGCGTCCGACGAATCGTCCTTTGTCGCCGGTGCCGAACTGGTCGTGGACGGCGGCATGAGTCAGGTCTGAACAATCCCCGCCGGGGTGCTGAGTCGCCCTGCCATAGACGCATCGCCATACGGAAGGGAGCAGGTCCAGTGTCGCCTCCAGTCAGGTTCGCCATCGTCGGGAGCGGTTGGCGCTCCGAGTTCCACATTCGCATGGCCAAGGCCGCGCCGGACCGGCTCCAGGTAGTCGCAGTGGTCACGGAGACCGATGCCGAGGCCCAGCGCATCGCCGCCCGTTGGGGCGTGGCAACCGTCCGGACCATCGGCGAGGCGCTCGCCTTCAAGCCGGAGTTCGTCATTTCAGCCGTGTCCTGGCCGGCCATGCCCGGGATCGTCCGCGAGCTCGTCGCTGCGGGGGCCAAGGTCCTGGCGGAGACGCCGCCCGCCCCGGAGCTCGACGGTTTGCGGTCGCTGTGGCACGACGTCGGTGCCTCCGGCCTCGTCCAGGTTGGCGAGCAGTACACGCGCATGCCGGGGCACGCCTCGCGGCTGGCGGTGACGCAAGCCGGGACCATCGGAACGGTGACGTCGGTGGAGATCGCCTCTACCCACCTGTACCACGCAGTGTCGCTCGTCCGCGCCTTCCTCGGCGTCGACATGGACGCCGTTGTGGTCAACGCCAGGGCGTTTACGGCGCCGCTTGTCGACCCGTTGAGCTTCAGCGGATGGGCGAGCGACCCGAAGCCGGGGCCAAACACCACGACGATCGCCACGCTCGACTTTGGCGGTGGCCGGATGGGGCTGTACGACTTCGTCGAGAACCAGTGGTGGAACCCGCTGCGTGCACGCCGGATCGTCATCCGCGGCTCACTTGGGGAGATCGTCGACGATTCCGTCACCCGGCTCACGTCGGAGGGGCCCGTGACATCGCCGATCGTGTACCGCCGAACCGGCGTGGACATGAACCTCGAGGGCAACGAAGTCGTCCACGCGTCCTTCGACGGGCGCGTCGTCTTCAGGAACCAATGGGTGGGGACGAACCTGTCGGAAGACGACATCGCCGTCGCCAGCCACCTTGCAGCCGTCGGCCTTTGGGCGCGCAATGACGGGCCGGCGCCCTATCCCCTCGCACAGGGCTGCCAGGACCACGCACTGGGCTTGGCGATCGAGCAGTCCGCGCGGACTGGGGCTGACGTAAGAGTAGAGAGTGAGGTCTGGGCCTGATGCCGCTCGTTACGATCGAAGTTGCCGATACGGTTCCGGTAGAGAAGCGTCTGGCCTACGCCGATGCCGTCAACGCCGGCCTCGCCGAGGGTCTCGGGATGGACGCCGAGGATCGATTCCAGGTCATCCACCCGCTGCCCGCCAGCCACATCGTTGCGAACCCGCACTACCTCGGCGGCGAGCGCGGTGACGTCGTCTACGTCCGGGTCCTGATGGTCGGCAGGTACGACACGGCCACCAAGAACCGAATGTACGAGGCAGTCGCGCGCCGGCTGGAGGCCGAAGGCGTGCGGCCGGACGATGTGTTCATCGCGGTCACCGAGAACACTCTCGAGGACTGGTACCCGGGTGCGCGCGGGAAGCGCGGCTAGTACAGAAGGACCGACCCGCTGCGGCTGCGGCTCACCCGGCGCCCATGAACTCAGGGAGACCAATGGAGCAGTCCGTCAACAGCACACGAGCGCGGATCGCGGCCCTGATCGCGGGCATGAGCCTCGATGAGAAGCTGGCACAGCTCATCGGCGTCTGGGTCGAGTCCGGCGCAAGCCCAGGCGCCGAGGTCGCGCCACTTCAGGACGCGATGGAGAGCGAGCACCTCCCATTTGAGGAGTTCGCGCGCAACGGGATCGGCCAGATCACACGCTTCTACGGCACGGCGCCAGTCGACCCGCAGCGTGCGTCCCGGCTGCTCCGCGAGAAGCAGCGCTGGCTTGTCGACCATACCCGGACGGGGATCCCGGCGATCGTCCACGAGGAGTGCCTGACAGGCCTGCAGGCCTGGCAGGCGACTACCTTCCCGGCGCCGCTGTCATGGGGCGCCTCGTTCGACCCCGTACTCGTCCAGGAGGTCGGGCGGGCGATCGGGTCGACAATGGCGTCGTTGGGCGTTCATCAGGGTCTTGCGCCGGTACTCGATGTAGTCCGCGACGCCCGTTGGGGCCGGGTCGAGGAGTGCATCTCCGAAGACCCGTACGTCGTCGGGTCGATCGGCACGGCCTATGTCCGCGGCCTCCAGGAAGCGGGAATCGTCGCGACGCTCAAGCACTTCGTCGGATACTCGAATTCCCGCGCCGGCCGGAACCTGGCGCCGGTGCATGCCGGCCCGCGCGAGCTGGCCGATGTCCTCCTGATCCCCTTCGAAATGGCGGTGCTGGATGGGCATGTTCGATCGGTCATGCACTCGTACGCCGAGGTCGACGGGCTGCCGGCAGCTGCGGATCGCTCGCTTCTGACCGGCGTCCTGCGCGATCGATGGGGCTTCGACGGCGTGGTGGTGTCGGACTACTTCGGAGTGGCTTTCCTGACCTCGCTGCACGGGGTTGCGGCCGATCTCGGCGACGCCGCGGCACAGGCCCTCCATGCCGGTGTGGATGTCGAGCTGCCGACCGGCAATGCGTACCGCGCGCCCCTGTCTGCCGAGATCCGCGCAGGACGAGTCGACGAGGCTCTGGTGGACCTTGCGGTTGAGCGGGTCCTGCGCCAGAAGGCCGAGCTCGGCTTGCTCGACGCCACGTTCGACGGGCCCGCGCCCGAGCTTCGAAGCCTCGACCCGGCGGAACACCGAGCGATCACGAAACGGCTCGCCGAGGAGGCCGTGGTCCTCCTCAAGAACGACGGAGCACTCCCTCTTGCGGGGCCCGGGAGGATCGCGGTCATCGGCCCGAACGCCGACCGCGCCAAGGCCCTGTTCGGCTGCTACTCGTTCGCGAACCACGTGCTCGACCACTATCCGGACGTGCCGCTCGGCATCGACGTGCCCACCGTGCTGGACGCGCTCACTGTCGAGTTTTGCGCGAGCGACGTCGTCTACGCCCAGGGGTGCGGCGTCGACGACCCAGACCGCTCGGGGTTCGGGCCGGCCGTCGCGGCTGCACGCGATGCGGGCGTGGCGATCGTCGTCGCCGGTGACCGTGCCGGTCTCTTCGGGCGCGGCACCTCGGGTGAAGGCTGCGACGCCGACAGCCTCGAGCTACCGGGAGTGCAGCGGGAGCTCGTCGAGGCGGTCCTCGCTACCGGCACGCCCGTCATCCTCGTCCTGGTGACCGGACGGCCGTACGCCGTGGGCTGGGCCCTCGAGAGGTGCGCCGCCGTCGTCCAGGCGTTCTTCCCTGGCGAGGAGGGCGCGGCGGCGATCGCGGGCGTGATCAGCGGCCGGGTCAACCCCTCGGGCCGCCTCCCGGTCAGCCTCCCGCGCTCCGCGGGTTCGCAGCCGTATTCCTACTTGCATCCGCCGCTTGGCGGAGTGTCGTCGGTGTCCAACCTGGACCCGGAACCAATTCGCCCGTTCGGGTTCGGTCTGTCGTACACGACGTTCGTCCGTGGCGACCTGCGGGTGGCCTCCGCTACGGTGCCGACCGACGGTCAGATCGAGGTGACCGTGCGCGTCGCGAATACTGGAGCGCGCGCCGGTGCCGACGTCGTCCAGCTGTACGGGCACGACCCCGTGGCCTCGATCACCCGGCCGGTGGCGCAGCTGCTTGGGTATGCCCGGGTGCAGCTCGAGCCGCGGGAGACAGCCGTCGTCCGGTTCACCGTGCCCACGACCCGGGTCGCATTCTCCGGTCGTGACCTCGTGCGCGCCGTCGAGCCGGGGGCCCTGGAGCTCTGGGTCGGCGGCTCGTGCGTGGAGCGCGATGCGACGGCGAGCGTCGAGCTTGTCGGAGAGCGACACCGGATCAGTGCCGCCGATCCTCGGTGGGTCGATGTCGTTGTTGAGCCCGCTCGCCAGTAGTCCCCGGTGCGGCCTGTGTCGGAGCGCGCAGGTCGCCTCAGCCATGCCCGCCAGGACTCACAGAAGCTGCTGTTGGAGTAGGTCGTCGTGACGCTGGCTCTTCGGTGCCTTCGCCAGGGTTGTCGCTGGCTGGATCGGTGAGCGGACGCAACGGCGTTGGGAATGCAAGGAGCAACGAATGAGTAGCCAGTTCTTCTCCGAGGTCCCAGGGCGGATCTCTTTCGGTGGCCCCGGCTCTTCCGATCCGCTGTCATTCAAGGTCTACGATCCCGATCGTGTCGTGCTCGGCAAGCGCATGGAGGACCATCTCCGGATCGCCGTCGCCTACTGGCACTCCTTCGCCTCTTCGGAAGGCTGATCCCACATCGGGCAGGGTAGTGAGAAGTCGAGCGAGTTCGAACGTTCGGAGGGCCGGCTCGACGGCGCACTCGGAGGAGGCCACATGGTAAGGGCCATTCAGGTGACTGAGAGTTGTACCCACCATGGCGAGGGCCCCTTCTGGGATTCACGGGTCGGCAGGCTGTTCTTCGTTGACATGCTTGCGGGTGTCGTTGCCGAATTGGATACGTCCGGCTCGGTCAAGCGTCACGTTGTCGGTGACGTTGCGGCCGTCGTGAGAGCCCGTGCCCGGGGCGGATACGTCCTGGCCGTCGAGCGAGGGTTTGCCTTCGCCAACGACGACTTCAGCGTCGTCGAGACGCTGCCGCCGGTCTTCGCGGACGAGACGGTCCGCATGAACGAAGGGGGATGTGACCCGCAGGGCCGCTTCTACTGCGGCTCCATGGCTTACGCGATGACCCCTGGTGCAGGCACCCTGTTCCGCCTCAATCCTGACTTGAGCGTCGAACGAGTTCTGACTGGCGTGACCATCTCGAACGGCCTCCAGTGGAGCCGTGATGGTTCGTCCGTGTACTACAGCGACACGGCCACGGGTCGCGTCGACCTCTTCGACTTCGACGTCGACACGGGCGAGTTCAGTGGCCGTCGGCCGTTTGTGGAACTGGACAGCGCGACAGGAGCACCGGACGGCCTGGCAATCGACGAGGAGGACGGCCTGTGGGTGGCCCTGTGGGGTGGCGGAGCGGTGCACCGATACGAGCCTCACGGACGCCTGAGCGAAGTTGTCGAACTGCCGGTGCCAAAGGTGACCGCGTGCACATTTGGTGGCCCGGACGGCCGAACGCTCTACATCACGACCTCCCGCGAGGGCTTGCCCGCGGGAGCGTTCCCGGAGGCCGGCGCGCTCTTCAGCGTTCGGGCCGGAGTGCGGGGCGCCGCGCCGTACGCCTTCAACGGCTGACCGGCCAGGGGACTTGTTCGGCTGTCTGGCAAACGAGGAGGATCATGAACACATCAGGACGGACCCCTGCCATCCGGGTGCTCGGGACGCTCGAGAGCCAGGCGCTCCGATGAGCAAGTCGCGGAGTTCGGAATGGTACGGAGGGAAGGATCGCAACACGTACCTGCATCGCGCGTGGATGCGAAGAGGGCTTCCGGCGCACGCCTTTGACGGCCGGCCGCACATCGCGATAGCGAATACCGCCTCTGACCTGAACCCGTGCAACTCGCACCTTGACGAGATCGCCACCAGCGTCAAACAGGGGGTCTACGAAGCCGGAGGTATACCTCTCAATCTCCCGGTCGTGTCTCTTGGCGAGACTCAGGTGCGACCAACCGCAATGTTGTGGCGCAACATGGCGGCGATGGTGGTCGAAGAACTGCTTCGCGCAAATCCGATCGACGGGGTCGTCCTTCTTGGTGGCTGCGACAAGACCATTCCGTCGCTTCTCATGGGGGCGGCTTCGGTCGATCTGCCAGCAGTATTCATTTCCGGCGGACCGATGCTGAACGGGACGTTCTGCGGCCAGACCCTGGGTTGCGGGACCGACGTCTGGAGACTCAGCGAGGAAGTGCGCGCAGACGCCCTTTCGGAGGATTTCTTCGTCAAGTCCGAGTCGTCGATGATCCGCAGCCGCGGACATTGCAACACGATGGGCACCGCCTCGTCCATGACCCTGGTGACCGAGGCCCTCGGAATGAGTCTTCCGGGCATCGCCGGGATACCCGCCCCCGACAGCAGACTCCTCGAGGCCTCTCACGCGACGGGCCGTCTCGCGGTGGAGATGGTGGAGCACGATCGCCGACCCAGCACCATCCTGACGGCGGCATCCTTCAGAAACGCGATCGTCACGCTGGCCGCGATCGGGGGGTCCACGAATGCCGTGGTCCATCTTCTGGCGATCGCGGGCCGTCTCGGCATCGAGCTGACCCTCGACGATTTCGACCGCATCGGCACCGGCGTCCCCCGACTCGTCGATCTGCAGCCGGCAGGTCAGTACCTGATGGAGGACTTCTATCGAGCCGGAGGACTGCTCGCGGTTCTCAACCAGGTCAAGGACCTTCTCGACCCAGGGGCAATCACGGTCACGGGCCGGCCGCTCGTCGAGTACCTCGACGGGCAGAAGATCTGGGACGAGGCCGTCATCGCGCCGCGAGATCGACCCTTCCAGGTAGATGCCGGGATCGCGGTCCTGCGCGGCAGCCTGGCCCCATCCGGGGCCATCATCAAGCCCGCGGCAGCATCTCCTCACCTGCTGCAGCATCGTGGTCGGGCCGTTGTCTTCGACACGATCGAGGACCTGCATGCTCGCATCGACGACCCCGATCTCGAGGTTGATGCGGACTCGGTGCTGGTCCTCCGGGGTTGCGGACCCAAGGGCTATCCGGGCATGCCGGAAGTGTCCAACATGCCGCTGCCGAAGAAGCTCCTCGAGCAGGGCGTGCGGGATATCGTCCGTGTGTGCGATGGCAGGATGAGCGGCACTGCCTATGGCACGGTCGTCCTCCACGTCGCACCCGAAGCCGCCGCGGGCGGGCCGCTCGCCCTGGTCCGCGACGGCGACGAGATCCTGCTCGATGTGCCGGCCCGTCGAATCGACCTGGTGGTCGCGCCGGAGGAACTCGAGCGCCGGCACCCTACTGCCCGTACCACGGAGGGATACGCCTCGCCGCTCCGAGGGTGGGAGCGCCTGTACGTGGACCACGTCCTTCAGGCCGACACAGGAGTCGATCTCGATTTCCTGATCGGCTCGAGTGGCTCGAAGGTGTCCCGTGAATCGCACTGACATGGGCGCCGCGAGCAACTCGCGTATTCGACCAGGCAGGGAACGCGCAGGCAGGCAATGGCGAAGACGCTAGTTCTGTCAGGCGGCGGACGATACGCCGATCCATGGCATCCGTTCGCTGCCACTTCGACGCGACTCGCCGGGATTGCCGAGAGCCTCGGGCATACGGTCGAGATCGCAGAGGAGTTGGAGGAGCGGCTCGTGGACCTGAGTGGCGTTGACGTCGTTGTCGTCAACGCCGCGGATGGCCCCGTGACTGCCGCGCACGACGCGGCAATCTCGGGAATGCACGCATTCCTGGATCGTGGCGGTGGGGTCCTGGCAATCCACGTCGGAGCGTCGACCTTGATCGGCATGTCCGAGTGGGAAGGCGCGACCGGGATGAGATGGGTCGACGGGGTCTCGATGCATCCCCAACTCGGATTGGCGCACGTCCTGGTCCATCCCGAGCGCCACGCTATCGCCGGGCCGCTCCATGACTTCGACTTGATCGACGAGCGGTACTGCTACCTCCGGATTGCTCGAGACGTAGTCCCGTTCGTGTCTCACGAACACGAGGGCACGAACCAACCTCTGGCTTGGGCTCGGAGTTACGGCAAAGCCAGGATCGTGGTTGACGCTCTCGGGCACGGCGTCGAGTCGTTTGACTCCAGAGAACACCACGAACTGATCCTGAGGTCGTTTCAGTGGCTGACTGGAACGCTGCCTCCCACCGTCAACTGACAATTCGACGCTACCAACCACAAAAAGACAACGCCAGTCTCCCGGGGTGCTTTCCATGGCCTCGAAAACCGGGCTTCTTTCACTCCGAACCCGCCGCGACAAGATGGTCGACAGCTCTGGCGCCGAGATCAGACTACGTGGCGTCTGCATCGGCGGGTGGCTCAACATGGAGAACTTCATCTCCGGTTACGCCGGGAGCGAGTCGCTGATGCGATCGGACGTACGGGCGGCAATCGGTGACGACCGGGCTGAGGAGTTCTTCGAACGATTCCTGCAGTCCTTCTTCGACGAGGCTGACGCGACGTTCCTCGCAGCCCAGGGCTTCAACGCCGTGCGAATTCCAGTGAACTACCGACACCTCGAGAGCGATTCCAAGCCGTTCGAGATCATCGAGAGCGGCTTCAGGCATCTCGACCGGGCGATTGAGCAGTGCGGATCGCGAGGGATCTATTCGATCATTGACCTCCATGCCTTGCCTGGTTGTCAGAATCAGGACTGGCATTCGGACAACGAGACCCACGTAGCCGGCTTCTGGCTTCATCCGCATTTCCAGGACCGGACGGTCAACATTTGGGAGGCCATTGCCAGTCGTTACAGGGGGAATCCGTGGGTGGCCGGGTACAACCTGATGAACGAACCGGCCGACGAGTCGCGTAAGGTTGTTGGACGGTTCTATCGACGTCTCGTGGCGGCGGTCCGCGCCATCGATCCCGACCACACCATCTTCGTGGACGGCAACACGTATTCGACAGAGTTCGACATCTTCACGGAACAGTGGGACAACACGGTCTATGTCCTGCATGACTACATTCCATCCGGATTTGGCCATGGGGGTCCATACCCCGGGTTGACGAATGGTGAGTGGATCGATCGCGAATACGCAGAGCGGCAGTTCACCGAACGCTCCGGCTACGCCCGAGAGACCTACAGCCCGATTGTTGTGGGGGAGTTCGGCCCGACGTATACGGGAGATGCCGAGAAGGATGCCCAGCGTGGTCGGGCTCTCGAAGACCAACTCGACATCTACCACAAGTACGATGCGAGTTGGTTTGTCTGGGTGTACAAGGATCTGGGGCGTCAGGGTTTAGTCAGTGTGAAACCGGAGTCGCCGTATGGGCAAAGGTTCGGTGACTTCGTGGCGAAGAAGAATCGCCTTGGCGCTGACCAGTGGGGGAGCACAGGGGTAGGCGTCCGAGAGGTGACCGAGCCCATTCAGGATTTGGTCGCCCGGGAATTCCCATCCTTCGAGCCATACCCTTGGGGGAGAGTCGACTGGGTTCGAAGGCTCGTCCTCAACATCATGATCGCCCGGCCGCTCTCCCAGGAGTATGCAGGTCTGCTGTGCGGCCTTGACGACAGCGAGCTGAAGGCGCTCACCGACTCCTTTGCCTTCAACAACTGCGAGGTGAAGGAATCCTTGGTCGAGCGCCTTAGGCGAGGTTGATGCCGGACCTGCGGCTGGTTCGCTATTTGACGCTCGATAGGACACGGCTGCTGAGGCAATTCAGGAGGCGAAGGTGATACGCGCGGCAGTGATGCGGCAGCCCGGGTTGCCGCTCGAAATCGACGACGTGGAACTCGAGAAGCCCAGGGCGGGCGAATTGAGCGTCCGCATAGAGGCAGCGGGCGTGTGCCACAGCGACTACCACTACATGAAGGGCGACATAGCCTGTCCCCTCCCCGTGGTCCTCGGTCACGAGGGCGCGGGGATCGTGGAGGAGCTTGGGCCGGACACGAGCGGCGCCATCGCCGTGGGGTCCCGCGTGGCTTTCATGTGGCGACCCCGATGCGGCAAATGCGTCGCGTGCATCTCGGGCAACCCGGTTCTCTGCCCCTCGGGCAGGCTGCAGGCGACCTCAGGCGGGCTGCTCGACGGCACCACCCGGCTTCGACTCGGCGGCGAGGAACTCCATCACTTTCTTGGAGTGTCGTGTTTCGCAGAACGGGCGGTCGTCTCCGAGCGCTCTGTGGTCCCCGTTCCAGACGGCGTACCCGCCGAGATTGCCGCGATCACAGGATGCGCCGTCGTCACGGGCGTGGGTGCAGTCCTGAATGTGGTCCAGCGAGCGGCCGGGCGCGGAATCGTGATCTATGGGGTCGGCGGCGTGGGCCTATGCAGCGTCATGGGGGCCCGCCTTGTCGGGGCCGATCCGATCGTGGCCGTCGACGTTGACGACGGCAAGCTGGAGTTGGCCCGGCGCTTCGGTGCCACCCATACCGTCAACGCCAGTTCCGGCGACACCGTCGAGCAGGTACGGGCAATTACTTCAGGTGGCGTCGATTGGGCCATCGAGGCGATAGGTCAGGCTGGAACGCTTCGTCAGGCGGTCTCATCGCTTGCGCCCGGGGGAACTGCCATCGCGCTGGGTCTCGCGCGCACGGGAGCCACCTTCGAAGTGCCGATCAACGAATTGGTGCAAGGCCAGAAACGGATCGTCGGCTCCCTGTACGGATCGGCGAATCCCCTGATCGACCTTCCCCGGATCTTCGGACTCTACCTTTCGCACCGCCTTCCCCTCGACGACCTGGTGGGCGAGCGGTTCACCCTCGAAGCGGTCAACGAGGCCTACGCCCGACTCGTCGCCGGCGGCCTTGGGCGCTCAGTGGTGGTTCCGTGATGACCGGGGATCCACTGGCCGGCTTCGCCCGGTACCCGAGTCTGAGTGGTCGCGTGGCGTTCGTAAGTGGCGGCGCCAGTGGACTTGGCGCCGAGTTCGTGACGCAGCTTGCAGCCCAGGGAGCTCGCGTCGCCTTCGTCGACATCGACCGTAGCGCTGGGGCTGCGCTGGTGGCGTCGATCGCATCCCGGGGCGATGTCGAACCCCTGTTTCTCGAGTGCGATGTGCGGGACGTACCCGCGCTCAAGAGGGCCATCGCGGACACCGCAGAACGACTCGGGCCCGTGACGATCCTCGTCAACAATGCCGCCAACGATGCGCGCCATCGGATCGAGGACACGGACGTCGAACTCTGGGATGAGCGAATAGCTGTCAACCTGCGCCACTACTTCTTTGCGATCCAGGCGGTCGCGCCCATGATGCGCGAGGCGGGCGGAGGGTCGATCATCAACCTGGGGTCGATCAGCGCGCACATCGACCTCCTGAACCTGCCGGTCTACATCACGGCAAAGGCCGGCATCGAAGGACTCACCCGCACCCTGGCGCGCGAACTCGGACGAGCCCGCATTCGAGTCAACTGCATCATCCCCGGCTGGATCATGACGCAGCGACAGCTTGACAACTGGATCACGCCCGAAGCCGCTGCGTCGATCGATAGCAACCAGTGCCTTCCGCAGCGCCTCTACCCCGACGACGTGGCTCGGCTGCTGCTTTGGCTCGCCGCCGACGACTCGCGGTCGTGCACAGGGCAGAACTGGATCGTCGACGGTGGCTGGATCCGATGAGGGCCGTCCCTAGCCGTCCACGCCAGATGGTCAGAGAGGACTCGCGATGAGCCGTGCCCTCGAGCCTCGAGCACTGGGCAGGACCGGGCTCCAGGTGACCTCGCTCTGCGTCGGCACGAGCCCGTTGAGCATGCCGAGCCACTATGGCTACAGCGTCGAGCCGGCGAGGGCGGTTGCCACCGTGCTCGCCGCGATGGATGGTCCCATCAACTTCCTCGACACTTCGAACGGGTACGGCGGCGGGGAGAGCGAACGCCTCATCGGGCAGGCGGTCCGTGCGCGCGGCGGTTTGCCTGCCGGGTTCGTGCTTGCCACCAAGGTGGATCCGGATCCCCGCACTGGCGACTTCTCAGGTCGCCGTGTTCGGATGTCCGTCGAAGAAAGCCTTGATCGACTCGGGCTGGACCATCTGGCGCTCGTCCACCTGCACGATCCCGAGCGGATCAGCTTCGAGGAAGGCCTGAAGACCGGGGGCCCGGTCGAAGCCCTCGTGCAACTCCGTGACGAGGGGATCGTCGACTACATCGGAGTCGCGGGCGGACCCATAGACCTCCTCGTTCGATATGTGGCCACCGACATCTTCGACGTTGTCCTGACCCACAACCGGTACACGCTTCTTGATCGTTCGGCGGATCCGCTGCTCGATGCCGCGAGCCGTCGCGGCATCGGCGTCCTCAATGCGGCCCCGTACGGCGGCGGCATGCTGGTCAAGGGACCGACTGCGCGACCGCGTTACGCCTATGGCCTGGGGGACGCCTCGCTCGCCGAGTCGGCACGCAGGATGGGCGCCGCGTGCGAGCAGCAGCACGTGTCGCTCGCCGCAGCGGCTCTGCAGTTCTCCGTTCGCGAGCCGCGCATTCATTCGACCGTCGTGGGCATTTCGGCACCGGAGAGGATCGGCCAGACCGTCGGCCTCCTGGATGAAGTGATACCGGATGTTCTCTGGGATCAGCTGCGGAAGCTCTCGCCCCGGCCTGATCTGTGGATCGGCTGAGGAGAGCCATGTCGGTGACGAATGAGAGTGCCGATCACGGGCGGAACCAGGTTCGGTGGCTCGTACGCGGTCAGCGAGTCGCGTCCTGAATGATTGGGTCGTGGGTGCCGACATGGCATCTCTCGGACCAAGGGAGGCTTGAATGGCGCCAGGCAGCAGGATCCTTCGCTCGACTTCTCCACAGCAACCGGACGACGTTGTTGGCGAATGGCCGGACGGAGGAAAGGAGGCGGTCGAGGCCGCTGCGTCCCGGGCATCCCGGGCATCTCATGAATGGCGTGCCTCTCGAGCTGGGGACCGCGGTCGGGCGCTCGCAGAGGCGGCAGACCGGATGGCGTCGGACTCGCGCGGTCTGGCCGAGCTCATGGTGCGAGAGGTCGGGAAGCCGATCACCGAGGCCACCGCCGAGGTCGGCCGAGCGGTCGCCATCCTTCGCTACTACGCCCAGATGGCGCTGGACGCCGACGGTGAGACGTATCCATCGGCAAGTGGACGAGCCTGGCTGTTCGCGCGGCATCGGCCGCGAGGAGTTGCCGGATTGATAACGCCGTGGAACTTCCCGGTGGCCATCCCCATCTGGAAGCTCGCACCGGCGCTCGCCTACGGCAACACCGTCGTCCTGAAGCCGGCGACCGATGCGATGGCCTGTGGCCTCCGCATCGCTTCGTACTTCGATCTTCCCGACGGGGTTCTCCAGGTGGTTTCCGTGGGCTCCGTGGGCGCTTCGCGCCTGGCCGAGCTTCGGGAAGTCGATGCGTTGTCTTTCACCGGCTCGAGCAGGATCGGCACCGCACTGGCGGTCGCGACGGCCGGCAACGGGATCGCATTCCAGGGAGAGATGGGCGGGAGCAACGCCTCCATCGTCCTTCCGGACGCGGATCCGGCTGCCGCGGCGCCGATGATCGCCTCATCTGCAATGGCATTCGCGGGGCAGAAGTGCACCGCAACCAGCAGGGTCATCGTGGTCGGTGACATGGAGCGCGTCTGTGAAGCGCTCGTCGCTGCCGTTGCGCACCTGAACGTAGGCGACCCGGCGCGCCCTGAAACCGTGGTTGGACCCGTGATCTCGGAGGCGGCACGCGGGACTTCACTGCAGGCGACACGCAATGCCGAGGCGGCGGGTGGGCGGGTGATTGCAGGCGGACGCTCGATCGATGGCGCCGGCTGGTTTGTCTCCCCGACGCTCGTCCGCGATGTCCCTCGCGAGGCGGAGCTGGCTTGTGAGGAGGTGTTTGGACCCATCTGCGCGATCCTTGCCGCCCGTGACCTGGACGATGCCATCGCCCTCGCGAACGCCACACCGTACGGGCTCGTCTCTTCGGTCTTCACACGCGACCTGGATCAGGCCATGTCCGTTGTCGACCGTCTTGACGTGGGTCTGGCGCGGGTCAATGCCCCGACGACGGGCATCGATTACTGGGCGCCGTTCGGCGGCGCGAAGGGCTCGAGCGCTGGTCCGAGGGAGCAGGGCCGAGCCGCTCGGGAGTTCTTCACGAAGACGGTGACGGTGACCGTGGAGCCCTCGCAATAGGAATGACCTTTGGGAGCGGCCAGGCTTGGCCGTGAGGAAGCCCAGCGCCGTCGGCAGCGACGAAGCCGGGCTCCCGCTCCGAGAGTGAATCGAACGCCGGCTTCGCGAGCTCGGATACCGGGAGCTCACGGCAGGGGAGGCCGGGCCAACCAACTTGAAAGGATGGGTTCCGCTCATGACTCAACCGGCCCTGGGAACGGACAAGATCATTCAGGTGGGCCTCGTCGTAGCCGACGTGGAAAAGACGGCCCGTGCCTGGTCGGCGATCCTGGGTCTGCCGATGCCGGAGATCAGGCTGACCGACGAGTTCGACTTTGCCCAGACGGAGTACAAGGGCGCACCCACGTTCGCTCGTGCGCGGATGGCGTTCTTCCACATGGGCCAGGTCGATATCGAGCTCCTCGAGCCGGTCGGCGAGCCCAGCACATGGAACGATCAGTTGCAGCAGCACGGCTCGAGCCTTCACCACATCGCGCTCGAGATCGACGGGATGCCAGAGAGGCTCGCGTACCTGGACGGCCAGGGCGTGAAGTTGATACAGCGTGGCGAGTACGTCGGCGGACGCTACGCGTACTTCGATAGCCAGGAACAGCTGGGGGCAGTGCTGGAACTCCTGGAGCACGACCAGTCGTAGTTCTCGGGGATGTCGATACGGGGCCGGCCGCCGTGTCCGGGTCGACCGTCCGGAGCCTCGTCGGCCGGATCCAAGCCGGGCTCTCCCGCAAGGCCGCGGACGTTCTGATCAGCCGGACCCAGGGGCTATCCCCGGGTATTGCCTGACCTCCGCGAGCGCCTGGCGACCGGTCAAACTGGCAGGTCACGGGCTACGGGCTCGTGTCAGTGGGGTGCCAGGAGCGAGGCAAAGAACGGCTCAGCGGCTGAGGTCCACGATCGTCATCCCTGAGAGGGTCGCAGGCTGACTCATCGCCATGAGCGCGGCCGGGGCCTGATCCAATCCTATGACACGGCCAACGAGCCGGCTCACTTCCACTCTGCCCGCGGCGATGAACGCTAGCATCTCCGGGTAATCCCGCGCAGGCATCCCGTGGACGCCGAGAACCTCGAGCTCGCGGGCGATGGCCCGGCCCATTGGAACCGGCAAGCTGGCCTGGTTGGCGAGGAGAAGCCCAACCTGGATGTGCCGCCCACGGGGCCGGAGGGACACGACCGAAGCGGTCAGTGTCGGTAGTGAACCGAGCGCGTCGATCGAGACGTGCGCGCCGCCGGCCGATGCGTCGATGACGGCAGCCGCAACATCCGTCGGGTCGAGGCCAGCTGCCTGAACGACGGCGACGGCACCGACTGCGCGTGCGGCCCTGAGAGCGGCATCGGAGACGTCCACCGCAACAACCCGCGCTCCGAGCGCCGCAGCAATCATCACAGCGGACAGTCCCACCCCGCCGCATCCGTGGACGGCCAGCCACTGGTCGGCGGTGAGTCGTCCCTGGGAGACCACGGCGCGGAACGCGGTCGCAAACCGGCAGCCCAGCGACGCGGCTTGGACGTAGTCGAGCGAATCAGGGAGGGCAACGAGATTGGTGTCGGCGGCGTGAATCGCGACGAACTCCGCGAAGGATCCCCAGCCGGTGAACCCAGGCTGCGTCTGCTGCAGGCAGACGTGCGTGTCGCCCCCCGCGCACAGCTCGCACTGTCCGCACCCGCAGGCGAATGGGACCGTCACCCGATCACCAACCTGCCATCGCGACACGCGCGAGCCGACGATCTCCACGGTCCCTGCCAGCTCATGCCCCGGAACCATCGGCAGCGGCACCGGGTCGTGGCCGAGCCACGCGTGCCAGTCGGAGCGGCAGACGCCCGTTGCGCGCACCCTGATCACAACACCGTCCGGCGGGCACGACGGATCGGCGACGTCCATCACCACAGGCGGCTCGGCGTAGGCCGCGTAGCTCACTGCTCGCATCGCACTTCCCCTGGGCATTGGCTTTCTGACACAGATGCCCGCGGGCCGGGTCCGATCGCGTCGGAGGGAGAAATAGGTTCGGCGGCTCGCCTCCGAACCTATTTTCGAGGCAGGCTCCCGTCATGTTATCGGGCGGCGGAGGCGTCCGATGGCCGAAGCCGGAGGCTGGTCAAGTACCAGCTTGGGTGTAACAGCGCCTCCTCGCGTCTGATCGACCACCTCGCCATCAGCAACGCCGGGCTGGCCTCCTTTCCTTCGATCACGGCATCGATGGCCGCCATCGTCTCGGGCCGGAAGTAGCGCCGGCCGTCCTGCCACTCGTCGTCCTGCTCGGCGAGGATCATCCCGACCAACCGGATGACCGAGGCTCGGTTCGGAGGACCGCCACTTCAGGATGTCAAGGGCCAGGTCGAGCTCTCGTCAAGTTGAGTGGAAATCGCCCTTCCGTGATGACGACGGATCAGGCTGCTGACACCTCCTCTCCGGGGTCGCCAGGGTGCCCGATGTCGGCCGGGATGTAGATCCCGTCGACGAAGCGGGCGCCGCGCAGGAGCAGGGTCATGAGCGTCAGGCCGCCGTTGAGGGGCCGCCAGCCGAGCTCGAGGCGTTGGGTGATCTTGAACACGAGGTAGAGGGCGGAGTCGCGTCGGCGCATGCGCTTGCTGACGTTGGTGCGCAGGCGCACGCCGGCGAAGACGGACTCGACCGGGTTGCTCGTGCGCAGGTGGGTCCAGTGCTCGGCCGGGAAGTCGTAGAAGGTGGTGAGGTCGTCCCAGTCGCGGAACAGGGTCTCGGCCGCCGGGTCCTGGCCACGGGCGTGGAGCCACTGGGCGAGCTCGTCCCTTCGGAGCTCGCACTCCCGCCGGCTGGGGGCGTTCCAGACCGCCCGGAGGCGGTGGCGAAGTTCGGGCTGGAGGCGCTTGGGGACCTTGTCGGTGAGGTTCATCGCCTTGTGGTTCCAGCAGCGCTGGTGGCGCGTCTCGGGGAAGACCTCGCGGAGGGCGGCCCAGAGCCCGAGCGCGCCGTAGCCGACCGCGATCATCGGCGCCGCCAGGCCGCGGTCGCGCAGGGCGCGCAGGACGTCGGCCCAGGAGTTCGTGCTCTCGCGGTAGCCGAGTTCCATCGCGAGAAGCTCCTTGCGGCCGTCGGCGCGGGCGCCGATGACCACGAGCAGGCAGCTGTGCTCGAGCTCGCTGCCGACGCCGAGGTAGATGCCGTCCGCCCGGCAATAGGCGTAGCGCTCGGTGATCGGGCGCGACCGCCAGACGGTGTACTCGGCCCGCCAGTCCTCCTTCAGGCGCAGGATCGTCGAGGACGAGAGCGGCGCCCGGGTCCCGAGCAGCTCGCGGAAGGCGGGCTCGAAGTCGCCCGAGGAGAGGCCCTCGAGATAGAGCCGCGCGAACAGGCGCTGGGTCTCGTAGGTCAGGTTCCGCCCGCGGGGCAGGATCGAGCTCCGGAAGGGCGGGATGTGCGAGGGGGTGTCGGCGACCCGGGGTGGGCGGACCTCGACCGCCCAGGTGCCGACACTGATCTCGCGCTCGCGGGCATAGCCGTTGCGGTAGCCGCTGAAGTCGTCGTCGGCACGGTCGTAGCGGCGGCGGCCGAGATAGGCGTCAAGCCATGGCGCCTCCTCCGAGCCATGCTCGGCTGCCGGCCGACGCACGAGGCCGGGGTATGCGTCCCACCGTCAAACCTCATTTCCGCCGCC
>Ga0209014_10000481_pt1 | contig 23249 bp, 19 predicted proteins | sample BarGraNGADG00212_FD_184491 | JGI IMG/M metagenome (GOLD analysis project Ga0209014, IMG submission 184491) | Arctic peat soil microbial communities from Barrow, Alaska - Barrow Graham LP Ref core NGADG0002-212 (SPAdes) (version 2) | ecosystem: Environmental > Terrestrial > Soil > Wetlands >...
TCCTAGCCGGCGCGGGCGTGTCCGTGCTGGCCTGCAACCCGCGCGGCTCCGAGGGCTACGGCGAGGCGTTCAACCGGGCGAACCTCGGCGACTGGGGCGACGGTCCGATGGCCGACATCATGGCCGGCGTGGACGGCGCGGTGGCCGACGGACTGGTCGATCCCGCGCGCCTCGGCGTCACCGGCGGGTCATACGGCGGCTACCTGACGAACTGGATCGTGGGCCGGACCGACCGCTTCAGGGCGGCCGTCAGCTGCCGGTCCGTCGCGGACATGGGGCTGCTGTTCCTGACCGGGGACATCTCCTCCGGGGAGTGGGCGGAGGTCGAGTTCGGCCGCTCGCCGTGGGACGATCCTGCCTACTTCGACTCGATCTCGCCGATCTCGCTGGCGGCGAACATCCGGACGCCGCTGCTGATCCAGCACGCGGAGCGGGACATTCGCACCACCGTTGGTCAGGCGGAGATGCTGTTCACCGTGCTTCGGACGCTCAAGCGTCCGGTCCGGTTCATGCGCGTGCCCGACGAGAGTCACGAGCTCACTCGCGGCGGGACCCCGTTCCGGCGCGCGGAGAACCTCGTCCAGGTTCGTGACTGGTTCGTGCACTACCTGGTGCGCGGCGAGCAGCGCATGCCGCGGCCGCCGAAAGCCCGGGCCGGGCGGTAAGTCGGTCGTGGCTGAGCGCGCGGTGACGGGCGAGCGTCCGGTGACGAGGATCCCGCTCCTGGCCGTCTCCGGCTCGCACCGCGAGGTCGGGCGCCAGGTCGGTACGGCCACGGCCGACGTGCTGCGGAAAGCGGTTGCATTCGACGCTGCCTTGCCAGCCGGACGATCACGCGAGGACCAGCTGGTCCTCGCGGCGCGGTACCGGGACGCCACGCTCGTGGCGACGCCGTGGCTGGTGGATGAGTTGGACGGGGCGGCCGAGGGCGCCGGCGTGGACCCGCTGGCGCTGTTCGCCGCCTCGATCGAGGAGATCTGGACCGTGCGCCCGTCCATGGCCACAGCCGGGTCCGAGGTCGACGGGCGATGCAGCGACCTCGTGGCGGTCCCGCCCGCCACGCCGGACGATCACGTCTGGGTAGCCCACACCAACGACCTGTCGCCGGCGTCCGAGGCGGCCCTGGTCGCCGTCGAGTGGCGGGTTCCGGGCGAGCCGGTGGTCTTCTCGCTGGGCATCGGGCCGTGGATCAGCGTCGGGTGGAACTCGGCCGGGTTGTCGCTGACCGGCAACGAGCTCTCGCCCAACGACGAGCGTGTGGGCGTTCCGCGCCTGCTGATGGTCCGGCAGCAGCTGACCGCGCGGGACCTGGACGAGGCGGTTTCGATGGCGCTCCGGCCGGATCGCGCGTCGTCCTACAACACCGTGTTCGCGCACCGCGACGGACGGGTGGTGAACGTGGAAGGGTCCGCGACCGACGCCGAGGTCTCGGTGCCGACGGCCGCTGGAACGCTCGCGCACACCAACCACTACGTGTGCGACCGGATGCTGGGCTACGAGGGTGACCCGGCGTACGCGCTCCGGTCCGGGGTCCGGCTGGCTCGGGCCCTGGAGCTGCTCGATGGTCCCGCGGGGGCCGGGCCCGGGCCGGGATCGCTCGGGCCGGAGCAGCTGCTGGCCGCGCTCGCCGACCACGCGACCTCGCCCTCGATCTGCCGCCATGACGATGGGGCCGGCTCGTCGGTCACGGTGTTCTGGTGCCTGGCCGACGTGACGGCCGGCGAGATCCGGTACGGCCCGGGGCCACGCTGCCGGGGCGACGAGGCGCGTTACCGGTTCAGCTGACGGGTGGGTTCTGGGTGCCGCCTTGCGCCGGACCGGTCTTCGCCCACGATGCGTCGTCAGGCCACGAAATGGAGGGGCGAAGTCATGGGTGAGCAGCCGGTCGTCCTCATGGATGGCGTCGTGACGCTTCGTGCCTGAGCGCCGGACGATGCCCCGGCGGTCTTCGAAGCATGCCAGGACCCGCTCATCTCGCGCTTCATCGGCGTCCCGCTGCCATACACGGAAGAGGTCGCACGCGAGTTCGTCGCCCGCCGCCGGGCCGACTGGGACAGCGACGACGAGCGGTCGTTCGCCATCACCGACGCGGTCAGCGGCGAGGTCCTCGGCTCCATCGCCCGTCACGGCCCGTGGGACCACCGGGCGCAGTTCGGCTACTGGCTCGCGCCGTGGGCGCGCGGCCGCGGGGTTGCCACCCGCGCCCTCCGGCTGATCACCGACTGGACGCTGGAGACCACCGACGTGATCCGCCTCGACCTCTACACCCACCCGGACAACGACGCCTCGGGCCGCGTGGCCGAACGTGCCGGCTACGTCCGGGAGGGCGTGCGACGGGCATGGGACCTCGATCGGGAGGGCAGCCCCTGTGACGCGATCTTCTACGTCCTCGTTCGCGGAGACCGCCGGCCCGCCTGACAACACCGGCCTGCATCTGGCCCGCCGAGGCGCACCTGCTCGCCCGCCGGTGCGACACGCGCTGGCAGGGTCCGTGTTTGCGACCGCCGTCAGCCCGCGGCGCCCGCCGTCGCCAGGTGCGCGTCCAGCCCGTCGAGCCGCGCGACACCCGGCACGGACCGCGCGAGGAAGTCGAGCACGATCGCCGTCTGCCGGATGCGCTCGTCCACGTCGAACGAGGCGTGTCCCGTCGCATAGGTGTAGACCTGCGGATCCTGCCCGCGCGCCCGGAGGCGACCGACGTAGTTCCACACCTGCCGGATCGGGCACCGCGAGTCGTTCTCGCCCGCGAGGATCAACAGCGGCGCCGACACCGCGTCCACGTACGTGATCGGGCTCCGCTCCGCGAACAGCCCGGGCACCTCGTCCGGCGAGCCGCCGAACAGCGCCCGGTCCAGCGCCTGGAGGATGGGCGCCTCGTCCTCGTACGCCGCGACGTAGTCCGCGACCGGCACGCCGCCGATGCCCGCGACCCACCGTTCCGGGTGGCGCCCCAGGCCCAGCAGCGTGACATACCCGCCCCACGACCAGCCCGCCAGCACGGCCTGCGAGGGGTCCGCGAGGCCGCGCCCCACGAGGTCGTCGAGGCCGGCCAGCACGTCCTCGAGCTCGAGGAACCCGATGTTGCCGGTCAGCTCGTCCCGCCAGGCCTGGCCGAAGCCCTCCGACCCGCGGTAGTTGACCATCGCCACGAGAAACCCGGCATCCACGTGGGCCTGGACGTCCGGCGCCCACCGGTCCATGTCCAGGGAGTGCGGACCGCCGTGGACCCGCATCATCACGGGGTGCGGGCCGGTTCCCTCCGGGTGCACGAGGAAGCCGTGGACGCGCTGGCCCTTCGGGTTCGTGAACCACCAGGCCTCGAAGTCCCGCCCGGCCGGCGCCGGGGGTCCCTCCGCAGCCAGCAGCGGCGCGGCCGTCCCCACCTCCAGCAGCAGCGCCGGGTGCTGGCCGTTGTGGCCCCGGTACCAGACGGCGCCATCGGGCCGGACGGCCGCCGCCGTGATCGACCCCGGCTCCGTGGCGAACGCGGTGACCTCGCCCGTTGCCAGGTCGTACCGGTGCAGGCGGTGACGGCCCGCCTCCAGCTGGAGGAGCAGCAGCGCCGAGGCGTCCGGCCACCAGTCGGCGGGCTCCACCGCACCTTCGAGGTCGAGCACGAGCTCCCGGACCTCGCCCGTGGCGATGTCCCAGATCGCGGGTCGCCGCTCACCGGTGCGCTCGTGGGTGATGGCCATTCGGAGGTCACCCGCCAGCGGCGAGAACCCGAACCCCGCCAGCTCGAGCCCCGCGTCACGGAGCAACCCAAGGGTCTCACCCGTCGACGCGTCCATGGCCTTGAGCGAGGGATGGAGCACATCCCCGTCCTCCATGACCTCCAGCACGACCACGCGGTCATCCGCGGACAGCGCGCCGCGGTCAACGGACCCGCTGAGGCCCCAGCCGCCCGCGAGGCGCACGGGCTGGGCGTGCTCGTGGAGCAGCCTGACCGGGCCCCCGTCGTCCGAGACCCAGACCGTGTAGCCCTCCTCGGTGCTCACCGCGGCGAGCGACCGGTGGCGGCCGATCGCCAGGCCCTCGCTCCAGCCCTTCGGCAGGCCCTCGAGCAGGGGCTCCGGCACCGCGTCCTCGTCGAACGGCGCGACGACGAACGTGCCGGTCTCTGCGCCCGTCTCGTCGCGGAACCAGATCACCCCGGTCCCGTCCCGGGTTGGCCGGCCCTCCAGCACGCCGACGCGGTCCCGGGTCACCTGGCGCTTCCTGCCCGTGGCACGGTCCCACGCGTGGAGCTGGTAGCTGCCGCTCTCGGTGGACGCGAGGACCATGCGGTCCGGGGCATCGGCGGCCCAGGCGGGGAAGGCGAGGATGGGTGCGCGGAAGCGGCGCTCCCAGCGGGGATGGTTCGACATGGACGCAGCGTAGCGGAGGCGGCCCGCCGACGGCCCGGCGGTGCGCCGGGTGGCTGCCCGGTCCGGTGGCTCCGGGCCGACGCCGGCCGGCACATCGGCCGACGCCGGCCGGCACATCGGCCGGCTCAGTGCCCGGCCGCGTCCCGCGCCCACGGCACCAGCCCCGTCACCGGCAGCGCATCCAGCTCCGCGAACGGGATCCAGCGCGCGAGGTCCGTGGACCCGTCCGCCTCGTCGCGGAGCGTGCCGTCCGTGACCGTGGCCCGGTACAGGATCCCCACGACCTGCACCCGGTGACCGCTGACGGTCTCGCCGGGCTCCAGCACCGCCGATCGCACGCCGATGAGCGGACCCACGACGCCTTCCAGGCCCGTCTCCTCGAGCAGCTCCCGGACCAGCCCCGCCTCGGGCTCCTCGCCGAAGTCCAGCCCGCCACCCGGAAGCGTCCACAGCCCACCGCCGGGCCCGTTCGGCGAGATCCGGCAGAGCAGCACGGCACCGTCCCGCTCACATCAGCCGTAGGCGGCCAGGCGCACCCGCTGGACCAGGCCGTCCGGGCCCAGGAACCGCTCCTGATCGTGCTTCGGCATCACCGCGCGATGATACGGGTGACCGGGATCCTTGATGGCCGCCCGGACAGCTCTCCCGCACCCGATACTGCGAGCGCGTCCACCCGTTCACCGCCCGAGACTGCTGCACAGGAGCCAGCGCCCGTGATCGTCCTCGCCGGAGATGCCCTCGTCGATCTCATCGTGCGCCCCGACGGGCAGCTGGTGCCCGTGGCCGGCGGCGGGCCCTACAACGCCGCCCGCGCCGTCGCGCGCCTCGGCGTGCCGTGCGCCTGGATCGGCGGGCTCTCGGGCGACCGGTTCGGGCGGGTGCTGGAGGCGGGGCTCGCCGCGGATGGTGTCTCGCTGGATCTCGCCCAGCGCACGGACCTGCCGACCACGCTGGCGCTGGCCGAGCTGGATGAGCACGGCGCCGCCGCCTACCGCTTCTACACCGAGGGCACGTCCGCGCCGGCGGTCTACCCCGGGCCACTGGCCGCTGGCCTGCCGCCTGGCACGCGCGCCGTGCTCACGGGGACGCTCGGCTTCGTGTTGGAGCCGATGGCTTCCACGCTCGAGGCATGGGTCGCGGACCTGCCGGATGACCCCATCGTGATGGTGGACCCCAACTGCCGGCCGTCGATCACGCGCGATCCCGACGCCTACCGCGCTCGCCTGGCCCGCGTCCTCGTCCGCACCGACATCGTCAAGGCGAGTGTCGAGGACCTGGTGTTCCTGCGCCCCGGGGAGACCTCCGAGGCTGTCGTGGCGTGGATCGGGTCGCTGGGGCCGCGCGCGATCCTCGTCACCGACGGCGGGCGGCCCGTGACGGTGTTCGTCGGCGGGGTGGTGCACCGGGTTCCGGCCCCGCCGATCCGCGTGGTCGATACGGTGGGGGCCGGGGACACCTTTGGTGGGGCGCTCCTCGCCTGCCTCGTCCACGATGGCGTCACGCGGGCGACCGTGGCGGACGAGGCGGCGCTCCTGCGTGCCGTCCGGTTCGCCGTCCGCGCGTCGGCGGCCGTCTGCGAGCGCGCCGGCGCCAACCCGCCGACGCTCGACGAGCTGGGCGGCTGGCCCCAGGCCTGAAGCGCAGCCCTGGGCGGGGTTCACGCGCGTCCGGGCCGCGTCCTTCATATCGGTACATTCAGCACTGACTGAAACTTCCGAACAGGCGTAGCCTTCCGGCATGCGACCGGAAGAGCAGGAATTCATCGATCACTGGTCGCGGATCCTCGCCGTCGAGGGCTTCCCGCCCGTCACGGGACGGATGTGGGCCTGGCTCCTGGTCTGCGAGCCGTCCGATCAGACGGTCGAGGAGATCGCGCACGCGATCGGGGCCAGCCGTGGAGCGATCAGCGGGGCGGCGCGGATGCTCGAGCCGTCGGGTCTGATCCTGCGGACCAAGCGCCGCGGTGATCGCCGCGAGTACTGGCGCAGCGCACCCGACGCCGTCATCCGCGTGCTCGAGAACAAGGAGCGCCAGGTGCGCCCGTCCCTGGTCGTGCTCGAGGACGCGCTCACGCACCTGGCGGACCGGTCCCCGGCGTCGCTCCAGCGCCTCCGCGAGACCCGTGACCTGTATGCGGCGCTCGCGGCCAGCTTCCCGGCCATCGTCCAGGAGTTCAAGGCCGAGCGCGCGGCCAGCGCGCGCACCGGCGTCCCATCGGGAAAGGACTGACATGCCCGCCATCATCCGCACCGAACGCCTCACCAAGAGCTACGGGTCCCATCGCGGCATCGTGGACGTCGACCTCGAGATCGAGACCGGCGAGGTCTTCGGGTTCCTGGGTCCGAACGGTGCCGGCAAGACCACGACCATCCGCACGCTGCTGGACCTCATCCGCCCGACATCGGGGCGCGCCTTCGTGTTCGACATCGAGACGACCGTCGACCCGGTCGCCATCCACCGCCGGATCGGCTACGTCCCGGGTGAGTTCGCCCTGTACGACCGCCTGACCGGCGGCCAGACGATCGAGTACTTCGGCAACCTGCGCGGTGGCGTGGATGCCGCGTTCCGGAAGGACCTGGTCGAGCGTTTCGACCTGGATCCGTCACGCAAGTTCAAGGAGTACTCCAAGGGCAACAAGCAGAAGGTGGGCCTGGTGATCGCGCTCCAGCACCGGCCGGAGCTGCTGATGCTGGACGAGCCCACGGCCGGTCTCGATCCGCTCATGCAGCAGTCGTTCTACTCGCTGGTGCGGGAGGCGCAGGCCGAGGGCCGGACCGTGTTCCTCTCCAGCCACATCCTGTCCGAGGTGGAGCGGACCTGTGACCGGGTCGCGATCATCAAGGACGGCCGCCTGGTCAAGGTGGACAGCGTCGACGGCCTGCGCGATCTCGCCCACCACGAGGTGGAGCTCCGCTTCGCGGGCGGCGTCCCGGCCGAGGCGTTCGCCGGGCTGCCCGGCGTGTCCGACGTCAAGGTCGAGGACCACACCCTGCGGATGAAGGTGTTCGGCCCGATCACGCCCGTGGTCCAGGCCGCCGCCAGGTACGAGCTGCTCGATTTCGTGAGCCGGGAGCCGACCCTCGAGGAGACGTTCCTCGCGCAGTACGGCCGTGAGGCCGTGGAGGCGAACCCGTCATGACCGCGAGCGCCAGCACGCCATCCCGTGCGGCGGTGATCCCGGCGATCCCGCTCCATCGCCGCCTGTACGGCTTCGGCAGCATCTACGGCAAGACCATCCGAGACTCCCGCCTTGCGTTCATCATCGCCGCCGGCCTGCTCGGTGGGATGGCGCTGGTGATGGGGGTCGCGGTGTCGAACATCTTCCCAAGCCCACAGGCGCGCCTCGAGGTGGACAAGCTCGTCGGGAGCATGCCCGCCTCGATGGTCAACCTGTTTGGCAACGCGACCGCGATGGGCGCCAAGCTCGGCACGCTCGGCGGCTACATGACCTTCAAGTACGGCGCGATCTTCGCCATCGGCACCGCCCTGTGGTCGATCTTCGCGCTCTCGGCGACGCTCGCCGACGAGGCGCGCCGCGGCAGCCTCGACATCGTGGCAGCGGCGCCGTTCGGCAAGCGACGGATCGCGCTCGAGAAGGTTGCCGCCCACGTGACGATGCTGTCGCTCGCCATGATGGTCCTCGCCATCGGCACCACCGTCAGCTCGACCGTGTTCGGCAATGCCTCCCAGGGCGACACGATCCCACCGTTGTCCTCGGCCGGCTTCGCCCTGTGGACCGGGAGCATCGCCCTGTTCTTCGGCGGGCTCGCGTTTGCCCTGTCGCCGCTCCTCGGACGGGCCGGGTCGGCCGCAATCGCCGGCCTGTCGATGGCCGTCCTGTGGCTCACGAGCGGCCTTGACGTCGGCGGCCCGCTCGTCGCCGTGAGCCCGTTCCACTGGACGGTGAACCACATCGCCCTGGTCGGCATGTACGACTGGCTGCCCGTCGCGCTGGTCGGGGCGACCGGCGTGATCCTGCTGGTGATCGGGGTCGAGCTGTTCGTGCGGCGCGACCTGGGCGTGACCGCCGGCCTGTCCCTGCCGGGCCTGCCCACGGTCCTCCTGGGCGTGCACGGACCCATCAGCCGCGCCATGGGCGAGCAGCTGCCCCGGGCCCTGTCGTGGGGGATCGGGATCGGGCTCATCGGGGCGCTCTACGCCTCGCTGGTCGGGCCCATGGCCACCCAGCTTGGCCACGACTCGAGCCTGGTGGTCACGATGGGCGCACTGTTCCCCAACGTCGACCTCGCGTCCACGGGCGGCTGGATGCAGCTCTACGCCGAGTTGCTGTACATCGCGGCCGGGTTCGGTGCGGCCACGTTCGTCTCGAAGTGGGCCTCCGAGGAGGGCGACGGACAGCTGGAGATGGTCCTCACGACGCCCACGACGCGGGTGGGCTGGACGGTGGCGGGCGGCATCGCCGCCATCCTCGCCGTCGCGGGCATGACCGTGCTGTTCGCCCTCGGCGTCGGGCTCGGGGCGAGCTCGGGCGGTGTCCCCGCCGGGGACGCCATCCTCGGCTCAGCCTCGCTCGGGCTCTACGCGGCGGCGGTCGTCGGGATCGGCGTCGCGGTCGGCGGGCTGTGGCGGACCTCGCTCGCGGGCGAGATCGCGGCGCTGTTCGTGGTGGCCACCTACCTGCTCGACCTCGTCGCGCCGCCGCTCAAGCTGCCTGACTGGGTCCACCAGCTCGCCCTGACGGCGCACATGGGCAGGCCCATGGTCGGCGAGTGGGACCCCGTCGGGATCGTGCTGTGCCTCGCGATCTTCGCCGGCGGCGTCGCGATCGGCGCGTGGGGGATCCGTCGCCGCGACATCGGGCGCTAGGGAGGCCGGACATGACCGCGCATGCAGGCAGCGCCCCGACCGGCGGGGCGCGGACGGCAGTCTCGCGGTTCAGCCGGATCTACGGGCTCGGCAGCGTCTACGCCAAGTCCCTCCGCGATTCGCGGCTCGCCGTGATCATCGTGGGCGGGCTGGTGGGGATCATGCTGATCGTGACCGGTGTGTCCTTCGGGCAGGCGTACGCCACGGAGCAGTCGCGCCAGGAGCTCGCCAACCTGGTCAAGAGCCTGCCCGCGGCGATGGCCGGCGTCTACGGCACCCCCTTCCCGGTCAACATGACCAGCCTTGGCGGCTCGATCAACTTCAAGACCGGGCCCTCCATGGGCCTGATGGTCGCCCTCTGGTCGATCCTCGCGCTGTCCGGGACGCTCGCCGGCGAGATCCGCCGCGGCAGCCTCGAGTTCGTCGCTGCCACGCCGCTGGGCATGCGTCGGATCGCGCTCGAGAAGCTGGCGGCGCACCTGACCGGCATGGCGATCGTCGTGGTCGTGACCGCGCTGTCCGCCTGGGCCGCGGGGTTCTTCGGCACGCTGCCGGGCGACGAGATCACACCTTCCATGGCGATCGGGTACGCAGCCTGGATCGGCGTTGTCGGTCTCGCCTCCGGGTCCGTGGCGTTCGCGCTGGCTCCGCTCGTGGGGCGCGGCGCATCCGCGGGGATCGCGGGCGCCGTGCTCCTGGTGGGCTACTTCGCCAACGGGTACCAGGCGGCGGTGCCGGCGTTCGCACCCCTCGCGAACGTCACCTGGTGGGGCTGGACCGAGCATCACCAGCCCCTGGCCGGCCAGTTCGACTGGGTGTCGCTCCTCTCGGGCGCGATCGTCGCGGTCCTCCTGTTCGCCGTCGGGGTGGCGGTGTTCACGCGGCGCGACCTCGGGGTGACCGTTCACATCCCGTGGCCGAGCATGCCGCGCGTCGCGCTGGGCCTGGGAGGGCCGGCCGCCCGGTCGTTTGGCGAGCGGCTGCCGCTGGCATTCTGGTGGGGAATCGGCGTGGGGCTGATGGGGTTCATCTTCGGGGCCACCGCCCTGTCCTTCAGCACCTCCCTCGTCCAGCAGAGCCCCGACATCATCGCGGTGTTCAAGGCGGTGTTCCCGGACATCGACCTGGCGAGCGGCTCGGGCGCCTTCCTCGAGATCGCCTTCGTCACGTTCGGGTTCATCCTGGCCGGGTTCGCGGCCGCGACGCTCGTCAACGGCTGGGCCGCGGACGAGACCGACAACCGCCTCGAGATGCTGCTGGCGACGCCGATGTCGCGGGTGCGGTGGGCGCTCCAGAGCGGCCTCGGCCTCTACGGCGCGATCGCCGTGTTCACCGCGATGCTGGTCGTCGGCATTGGCTTCGGGTCGATCCTCACCGGCGGTGACGTGCTGACGCCGATCCTGGGCACGCTGGTGATCGGGCTCTATGCCCTCGCCCTCGCCGGGATCGGGATCGCCTTTGGCGGGGTGTTCGGCACCTCGTTGGCCGGCGAGGTCGTGGCCGCGGTCGTGATCCTCACGTTCCTGGTCGACTTCCTCGTCCCCGCCCTCGAGCTGCCGGGCTGGATCCGCCAGCTCGCCCTGACCGCGCACCTCGGGCAGCCCATGGTTGGGGTCTGGGACTGGGTGGGGATGGCCGGCTGCGTGGTCATCGCCGCCGGCGGCCTGCTGCTGTCGGCCTGGGGCATCGCCCGCCGGGACGTCGCACGCTAGGGTCGTGCGCCAGCGCCACGTGGGTCGGGGTCACCTGCGCACGACGGTCATCACGGACGGGTCCGCGCCCTAGACTCGGGGCGTGGACCCCCTTGCCCTCGGCTTCATCGCGGTCGCCGCGGTCCTCCATGCCGCCTGGAACATCCTGCTCAAGATGGCGGGGGACCCGCTGCGCACGGCGACGGTGGGGGTGGTCGCGGCCTCGCTGGCGCTGATCCCCATCGTCGCGGTCGCCTGGCTCCTCCTGGACCAACCGGTGGTTCCGCCCGCGGCCTGGATCATCGGCATCGTCTCGGGCGTCGTGGAGGTCGCCTATTTCATCTTCCTCGCGTCCGCGTACCGGCGAGGCGACCTCTCGGTGGTGTACCCGCTCGCCCGCGGCAGCGCGCCGCTGCTCGCGGTGATCGTGGCCGTGACCGTGCTGGGCGAGCGGCTGCCGGCGGCCGCGTGGGCGGGGGTGGCGCTCCTGTTCGCGGGCCTGCTCGTCGTCCAGCGGCCCTGGAACCTGCTTCGCACGGCGTCCGCGCGTGACCGCTCGGGTGTGGCGTTCGCCCTCCTGACCGGGGCGATGATCGCCACGTACTCGTCGCTGGACACGGTGGGCGTGCGGCTCACCCCGCCCTGGCTGTACGCGGGGATCCTGTGGCCCGTCTGCGGGGCGGGACTGCTGGTCGTGGCGTGGCTCCGGCCACGAGTCGCCGGGGGCCGGTTCACCCCGTCGCCCGAGCCCGTGAACATGGGTCGCGCCGTCGCCGGCGGGTACATCACGTTCATCGCCTACGGGTTCGTGCTGGCCGCGCTGTCCCGGGCGCCGCTGGCGATCGTCGCGCCGCTCCGCGAGTCCGCCGTGCTGCTGACCTCCGCCTGGGGCATGCTCCGGCTGAAGGAGGCGGTGGGCCGGCGCGAGATCGGGCTCCGGATCACCGGCTCGGTGCTGGTGCTGGCGGGGGCGCTGGTCCTCGCCGTCGCGCGCTGACCCGTTCCAGGCTGACTCGTCGCGCGCTGGTCCGGCGCGTGGTGATCGACCCGCGCCGGAGCGACCCGCGCTGATGCGACAATCAGCCCCTCGTACACGAAGGAGCACCATGCCCCCCCTGAAGCTCGGCTACAAGGCGTCCGCGGAGCAGTTCCCGCCCCGGCGTCTCCTCGACCTCGCCGTCGCCGCGGAGAACGCGGGCTTCGAGTCCGTCTGGACCAGCGATCACTTCCAGCCGTGGCGCCACACGGACGGCCACGCCCCCAACGCCCTCGTCTGGCTGGGCGCCGCGACACAGGCCACCAGGCGGGTGGTCCTCGGCACCAGCGTCCTCACCCCGTCCTTCCGCTACAACCCGGCGGTCGTCGCGCAGGCGTTCGGCACCCTCGGCTGCCTCGCCCCCGGGCGCGTGATCCTGGGCGTGGGCACCGGCGAGTCTCTCAACGAGGTCCCGGTGGGCGTCACCTGGCCCGAGCAGGGCGAGCGCTTCGCACGCCTGAAGGAATCGGTCCAGCTGATCCAGCAGCTCTGGCGTGGCGAGCGCCTGACGATCGAGGGCCAGTACTACCGCACCGAGAACGCGACCATCTACGACCGCCCGAAGGAGCCGGTCCCGGTTTACATCGCGGCCTCGGGGCCCGCCGCCGCCCGACTCGCAGGGCGCATTGCGGACGGCTTCATCTGCACCAGCGGCAAGGGCGCGGAGCTGTACTCCGGGACGCTGCTCCCCGGCGTCGTCGAGGGGGCCGAGAAGGCGGGGCGGGACGCGGCTGCGCTCGACCGGATGATCGAGATGAAGGTCTCGTTCGATACCAGCTTGGACCGAGCCATGGAGGACACCAAGGTCTGGGCGGCCCTCGCGCTCCCGGCGGAGAAGAAGACGGGCGTTCACGACGCGCTGGAGATGGAGGCCCTGGCCAGGGAGGCCGAGCCGTACGCGCACAAGCGGTGGCTGGTGTCCGCTGACCCGGACGAGCACATCGAGCAGATCGCGCCGTACCTGGCCTACGGGTTCAACCACCTGGTCTTCCACTTCCCGGGGAACGACCAGGAGGCCGCGATCGCCCGCTACGGTGCGCAGATCCTGCCGAGGCTGCGGGCGCGTTTCGGCTGATCACCCCGACAGGGCCGAGCCGCTTCGCCACAGGCCACGAACTTGACCGACGGAGCGAGGGGCACCGCTGCCGGCGACGCTCGCGGAGCGAGGGGCACCGCTGCCGGCGACGCTCGCGTAGCAGGGAGCGGTCAGCTGCCCCGGCCGGCGGCAGCCGCGGCATTGGCGCGACGGTTGACGATCCGCTTCAGCGTCGGCCCGCTATTGACCAGCGCGATCCCCGCGATGATCATCGCCGTCCCGACGATCCGGTTGAGCGTCACCGGGTCCCCCATGACGGCCGCGCCCAGCGCGATCCCCACCACGGGCAGCAGGTACGAAACCATCGACGTCCGCGTGGCACCCCAGTGGGCCAGGATCGTGAAGAAGCACAGGTAGGCGACCCCGGAGCCCAGGATCCCGAGCCAGACGACTGCGACGATCGAGCTCGGCGCCGGGTTCACGCTGCCGATCGGATGCTCGATGATCAGCGCCAGGGGCACCACGATCGCGGCCGCGAAGGCGACCTGGAACAGGGCCGGGATGGCCGGGCGCAGCCCGTGGACGTTCCGCTTGGAGTAGACGTTGCCGATCCCGTAGCACAGCGATGCGCCGATCATCATCAGCTCGCCCGTGATATCGGCGTCCGAGAGGTTCACGAGGTCCGGCGCCACCAGCAGGATCACGCCGGCGAACCCGAGGGAGAGCCCGGCGATCCTGGGGAGCGTGAGGCGCTCGTCCGGCAGGAACATCGGCGCCAGGATGATCACGGTCAGCGGCACGGTCGAGTTGAGGATCGAGGCGAGTGCCGAGTCGATCGACTGCTCGCCCACGGTGATGAGGATGAACGGCAGGACGATGTTCACGACCGCCATCACGAGCAGGTGCCCGTACATCCGGGGCTCGCGCGGCAGCGTCTGACGGGTGACCGCGACCACGACCACGAGGAACGCGGCGCCCAGCAGGAGGCGCCCGGAGATCAGCGTCAGTGGGGGGAGCGTCTCCAGCCCGATCTTGATCCAGAGGTACGAGGATCCCCAGAGGAAGCCGAGGGCGAGGAACGGGATCCAGACCCAGGTAGTCGAGCGCTGCATCGCGGGATGATACCGGCGGCAGGAGGCCCGGCTCATCGGCCCGGCTCATCGGCCCGGCTCATCGGCCCGGCTCATCGGCCCGGCACCGTTGCGGCCGCGGTGCCGGTGCTCATTCCGGAGTGGGCTCACCCCCGGGCTTCGTTCTCCATGTGCGTACCACGGCCAAGTAGCACGCATCCGGGCGAATCAGCGACGAACCCCCGCGTGGGTCGGCCATGTCAGCGGGTGATCGAGACAGCGGGTGATCGTGCCCTTGCGGCTCTGGCTATAATTCATCAAACGATGAATTCCGACGTCACGGAGGAGAAGGCGTGATGCCAGCGGAGGAGGCGGCGATCGACGCGGAGGTGATGAAGGCGACGGGGGAGCCGGCCGCGAAACCGGCCGCGGAGCCGGTCTCGGAACCGGCCATCCGGGCCGTTGGCCTGGTCAAGCGGTTCGGGCCCATCGTGGCCGTCGACGGGATGACCTTCGACCTCGCCCCGGGGCGCATCTACGGGCTCCTGGGCCCCAACGGGTCCGGCAAGACCACGCTGATCCGCCTCCTCACGGGCATGACGAAGGCGACCGAGGGTCACGCGGAGGTGCTCGGCGTCCGGATGCCGTCGCGCGCGAACCTGGCCCGGATCGGCTACATGACCCAGGGCGACGGCATCTACCCGGCCCTCACCGCGGGGGAGAACGCCCGGTTCTTCGCGGCCGCCTATGGCGTCCGGGACGACGCTGCCGTGACGGAGGCCCTGACGCTGGTGGGTCTCGCGGATCGGTCGAAGAGCGTCGCCGCGACCCTGTCGGGCGGGCAACGCCGCCGCCTGTCCCTCGCCTGCGCCCTCGTCCATCGCCCGCCGGTCCTGTTCCTCGACGAGCCCACGGTGGGGGTGGACCCACTGCTCCGGGTCCAGTTCTGGGGGCACTTCCGCGCACTCGCGGACGCGGGCGCCACGATCGTCGTGTCCAGCCACGTCATGGACGAGGCCGACCGCTGCGACGAGCTCCTGTTCATGCGCGCTGGCATGATGCTCGCCCGCGGCAACGGGGCGGATCTCCGGGCACAGGCGGGCACAGACGACCTCGAGGCCGCGTTCCTGCAGTTTGCCGGCGAAGGCGCGGTGGCGGCGTGAACCCGCGGCGGCTGCGCGCCCTCATTGGACGGGTCGCGACGGAGATCCGTCGGGATCGTCCGAGCCTGGCGCTCCTGTTCATCGCCCCGATCGTCATCACCGGCCTGCTCACGTTCATCCTTCGCGAGGGCGACACGCCCGAGGTCCACGCCGTCCTGGTGAACGAGGCCAGCGGTCCTGGCGCGCTTGTCGGCGCGGCGCTCACGACGGCCCTCGAGGCCGCGAACGTCACCGTGGTCGAGGTGGCCGACGAGGCGACCGCCCGGGGCCTGGTCGAGGTGGGGACGGACACGCTGGCGATCGTCGTCCCGGCCGACCTCGCGACCGGGGGACAGATCGCGATCATCACGCTCGGGCTCGACCCGGCGGGCGAGGCGGCCCAGATGGGAGTCGTGCGCCAGGCGGTGTCCACCGCCGTCATCGGTGTCACCGGCGGACACGTGCCGGTGGTGGTGCACCAGACGGTCTACGGCACCGCGAGCGACGACCCGATGGTGCCCTTCGCGCCGGCCATCGTGGCGTTCTTCCTCTATTTCTTCGTATACCTGCTGACCGGTGTCAGCTTCCTCCGGGAGCGGACGGGTGGCACCCTGGAGCGGCTGATGGCCACGCCCGTGACCCGCGGCGAGGTCGTGACGGGCTACACGCTGGGCTTCGGGCTGTTCGCCATGCTCCAGGTCGCGGTGCTGCTCGCCTGGGCGCTTGGGACCGTCCACGTCCCGGCGATCGGGCCGCTGCCCGAGTTCGCCATCGGCCTGGGGATCCCGGTGGCGGGCAGTCCGCTCCTCGCCTACCTGGTCGTGGTGCTGCTGGCGCTGGGCGCCGTGAGCCTCGGGATCTTCCTGTCCACATTCGCACGCACGGAGCTCCAGGTCATCCAGTTCATCCCGATCGTGATCGTTCCCCAGTTCCTGCTCTCGGGCGTGCTGTTCCCGGTGAACAGCCTGCCGGCGGTCCTCCAGCCGCTGGTCGCGATCATGCCGCTCGGGTACGCGGTCGATGCGCTGCGCCAGGTCTTCATCCGCGGCGCGGACCTGTCGGTGGCTGCGCTCCGGCTGGACATCCTCGTGCTGGCGGCCGTGGCGGTCCTGTTCGCGTTCGTGGCCTCGCTGACCATCCGCCGGGACGTGGTGTGACCGAGGTCGCGGGGGGCGCGGAGCTGCGGCAGACGAGCGCGGGCCGGCGGACGGGCCGCCGCCCCGGCTCGGAGGACACCCGGGGTCGCATCCTGGCCGCTGCGAGGGCGGCCTTCGGCGAGCGCGGGTACGAGGGTGCGACCATCCGTGACGTGGCGGCGCGCGCGGGCGTGGATGCCGCCCTGGTGCACCACTACTTCGGGACGAAGCAGCAGCTGTTCCTGGCAGCGAGCGAGTTCCCGGTGGACGTCGCGGAGGTCGTGCCGCGCCTGCTGGCCGGCCCGCGCGAAGGGCTGGGGGAGAGGTTCGTCCGGTTCGTGGTGGAGCTCTGGGACCGGCCCGAGGTGCGGCCCCTGCTGATGGGGATCGTCCGGTCCGCCTCGACGGATCCCGTGGCGGCCGGGATGATGCGGCGGCTGCTCGCCGAGGGCCCGTTCCTCGCCCTGGCGCGTGCGATCGACCTCCCGGATGCCCGGCTGCGGGCGACACTCGCCGGGACGCAGCTGATGGGGCTGCTCATGGCCCGGTACGTGATCCTGGTCGAGCCGATCGCGACGATGTTGCCGGTGGAGCTGGCGACGGCGGTCGGCCCGACGATCGAACGGTACCTGGTCGGGGACCTCGGGGATCCTGGCGATCTGGGCGACCGGCGACCCGCGTCTGCGCCACCGGCCCGGTAGGCTTGGGGTGTGACCACGCGAACCCCGCCACTGGATGCCAGCGCCGCCGCCCTCGCCCGGGACCCGGCCGCGCTCGCCGCGCGTCTCCTCGAGGCCTACCCGGAGGCCGCTGCCCGACCCGGCGACGTTCGCGTCGTCCATGCCCCGGGGCGCGTCAACCTCATCGGCGAGCACACCGACTACAACGAGGGGTTCGTCCTCCCGGTCGCCATCGACCTCGGGATCGCGATCGCGCTGCTGCCCACGGATGACGGCGTCGCCCGGTTGACCCTGGCCGAGACCGGCGAGACGGGCGAGTTCGACCCCGCGGCCGTCCACGCCCGGCAGGGTGGCTGGATCGACTACGTGGCCGGGATCGCCTGGGCGATGACGGAGGCCGGTCTCGGGCCGCGCGGGTTCCGCGGGATCCTGGCCTCCGACCTGCCCCAGGGCGCGGGCCTCTCATCGTCCGCGGCGCTGGAGATCGTGAGCGCCTGGGCGCTGTCCGGCGGCGAGCGGCCGGCCGTGGACCCGATGCGCCTCGTGCGCCTCGTCCAGCGGGGCGAGAACGACTTCATCGGTCTCAACAACGGGATCATGGACCAGTTCGCGTCCATCTTCGGGGAGGCCGGCCGGGCGCTCCTGCTCGACTGTCGCACGCTCGAGCACCGGTCGATCCCGATGGCCGACGACGACCTTGCCCTGGTTGCATGCCACTCTGGCTCGCCCCGGCGGCTGGAGTCGTCCGCGTACAACGAGCGGCGGTCCCAGTGCGAGGCCGCGGTGGCCGTGATCGCGGAGACCGTGCCGGGCGTGACCGCGCTGCGGGACGTGACGCCGGCGATGCTGGAGGCGGCGCGACCGCGGATGGACCCGATCGTCGTCGCCCGCGCGGAGCACATCGTCCACGAGAACGAGCGGGTGCTGGCCACGGTCACAGCCTTCGAGGCGGGTGACCTCGCCACGGTCGGCCGGCTGTTCTACGAGAGCCACGCCTCGATGCGGGATCTGTTCGGGATCAGCAGTCCGGAGCTGGACGCGCTGGTGGAGATCGCCCGCGCGACGCCCGGGGTCATCGGCGCGCGCCTGACCGGCGCCGGCTTCGGCGGCTGCACGATCAACCTGGTGCGCCGGGACGCGGTGCCGGCGCTCCGCGAAGCGGTGATGCGCGACTACCCGGCCCGGACGGGGCTGACCCCGGGCGTGTTCGAGGTCTCGGCCTCTGTCGGAGCCCGGCGGCTCGCCTGACGGGCAAGAGCCGTTATCGGAAACGGGTTCTCGACGCGCGCACCCGCGAACCGCCGTCGAGGACGAACAGCTCGATCTCCATCGCCTTCGCGTCGCGGGTCGCCTGAGCCCGCCGGACCGCCTGGGCCCCGCGGGTCGAGCGAGCCCGCGCCCCAGCGAACCTGCGATCATGCAGGCGGCCGTGCGGAGAGCACCCCACGGTTCCCGAGGAGGAGCCCCCGCGTGTCCATCGACCCCGTCCGGCCGCCCGACGCCGATGTGGCCGCCCTCGAGGCCGAGCCGCATCGCCGGTTCAACGCGCTGACCGGAGAGTGGGTGCTCGTGTCCGCGGGTCGGACGAAGCGGCCGTGGCTGGGTGCCGAGGAGCCGGAGCCGCCCGAGGAGCGGCCGATGCACGACCCGGAGTGCTACCTGTGTCCCCGGAACTCCCGCGTGACGGGCGACCTGAACCCGGACTACGCGTCCACGTTCGTGTTCACCAACGACTTCGCGGCGCTGCGTCCGGACACGTCGGCGGCTCGCGTGGAGTCCGGGCTGTTCCGCGCCGAAGGGACGCGCGGGACGTGCCGCGTCGTGTGCTTCTCGCCGCGCCACGACGTGACGCTGGCCGCGATGGACCCGGCGGAGATCCGGCGCGTGGTCGACGTCTGGGCGGAGCAGACCACGGAGCTGGGCAGCCGGTTCCGATGGGTGCAGGTCTTCGAGAACCGCGGCGCGGCGATGGGTGCCAGCAACCCGCATCCGCACGGCCAGATCTGGGCGGGGGACGCGTTGCCCGTGGAGGCGGAGCGCGAGGATGCGGAGCAGGGTCGGCACCTCGCCTCCACGGGGCGGCGACTGCTGGTCGACTACGCGGCGGCCGAGCGCGGCGGGCCGCGCGTGATCCGTGACGCGGGCGGCTGGCTGACCGTGGTGCCGTTCTGGGCGTCGTGGCCGTTCGAGACCATGCTGGTGCCGTTGGCGCCGGCCGCGCGCCTGGCAGACCTGGACGAGGCCGTGCGCGACGGGCTCACGGGCGCGCTCCGGGACCTCAACCTCCGCTACGACGCCCTGTTCCGTCGTCCGTTCCCGTTCTCGATGGGCTGGCACCAGGCGCCGTTCGGCGGTGCGCCCACGGACCACTGGCAGGTCCACGCGCACTTCTACCCGCCGCTCCTGCGCGCCACCGTGCGCAAGTTCATGGTGGGCTACGAGTTGCTGTCGGAGCCCCAGCGGGACCTGACGCCCGAGGAGGCTGCCGGCCGGCTGCGCGACGCGCTCGGCTGACGAGCTCCAGCGGGGTCCCGCGACGCGATCGGCTGACGCTCGGGGGCAGCGGTGGCCCCCGTTCGGCGCCGGGGTACGATGGAGCCTCACCCGACAGGAGGCACCATGCGGCTCTGGGGCGGTCGGTTCGGCGATGGGCCGGATGCGCGGATGGCGGACTTCACGCGGTCGATCGAGGTGGACGCCGAGCTCGCGCTCGACGACGTCGCGGCATCGATCGCCCACGTGCGTGGCCTCGCCCGGGCGGGCCTCGTGACGGCGGAGGAGGCGGAGCACCTCGAGCGGGGCCTCGTCTCCCTGCGAGATGACGTGGCCACGGGCTCGGTCGCCTGGGATCCGGCGCTCGAAGACGTCCACATGAACCTCGAGATGATGCTCACCGAGCGCGTCGGGAGCCTGGGCGGCAAGCTGCACACCGGGCGGTCCCGGAACGACCAGGTCGCCACGGACCTGCGGCTCTGGACGCGACGGGCGGTGGGGCGCCTGGACGCCTCGATCGTTGCGCTGGAGCAGGCGCTGGTCGACCTCGCGGAGCGCGAGGGTGACGCCGTGCTGCCCGGCACCACGCACATCCAGCCGGCCCAGCCCGTGCTGCTCGCCCACCACCTCCTCGCCTACGTCGAGATGCTGGAGCGGGACCGCGGCCGCATGGCGGACGCGAAGCGGCGCCTCAACGTCTCGCCGCTCGGTGCCGGGGCGCTGGCCGGGGCCGGCTACCCGCTGGATCGCGCGACGACCGCGGCGGAGCTTGGCTTCGACGGGGTGACGGCTAACTCGCTCGACGCCGTCTCGGACCGGGACTTCGTGGTGGAGGTCATGGCGGCGGCCGCCCTGGCGATGGTCCACCTCTCCCGCCTGGCGGAGGAGATCACCTGGTGGTCGAACCCGCGCTTCGGGTTCGTGCGCGTCGCGGACGCGTTCTCCACGGGCTCCTCGATGATGCCCAACAAGAAGAACCCGGATCCGGCGGAGCTCGTCCGAGGGCGGACCGCCGGCGTCATCGGCGCCGTGGCCGGAATGCTCGCGTTGATCAAGGGCCTGCCGCTCGCGTACCAGCGGGACCTCCAGGAGGACAAGCCCGCGTTCTTCGCAACGGTCTCCACGCTGGACGCCTCGCTGGGCGTGATGGCCGGCCTGATCGAGACCCTCGTCATCGACCGTGCCCGGATGCGCGCCGCCGCCGACGAGGGCTACACCACGGCGACGGCCCTCGCCGACGCTCTCGTCGGGCGCGGTGTCCCGTTCCGGGCCGCCCACCACATCGTCGGCGGGCTGGTCGGGGGTGCCGAAGCCGAGGGGATCCCGACGCTCGCGGCCCTGCCGGACGAGGCGTTCCGCGCGGCCCTGGACGGCAGCGACGATCCCGTGGCACGGAAGCTCGCCAGGGAGAAGGGGATCGCGGCTGCCCTGCGCGCGGCGGCCACGATCGAAGGCTCGCTCGCGTCCGCGGACGTGGTCGGCGGGACGGCCCCGGCCAGGGTCGCCTCGGCGCTCGCCGCAGCAAAGGCACGTCTCGGGGGCTGACCTCACCGACTGCCAGGAGGCTCCAATGCTCACCCTCGACACGATCCGCACGGCCCCGAAGGCGCTGCTCCACGACCATCTCGATGGCGGGCTGCGGCCCGCCACCATCGTGGATCTCGCGCGGGAGTCCGGCTACCGCGATCTGCCGACGGAGGACGCAGAGGAGCTGGGAGCCTGGTTCCGCCGCGGCGCGGACCGCAAGTCCCTCGAGCTGTACCTCGAGACGTTCGTGCACACCGTGGGCGTCATGCAGGAGCGCGACGCGATCGAGCGCGTGGCGGCCGAGTGCGTCGAGGACCTCGCGGCCGATGGCGTCGTCTACGCGGAGGTGCGGTATGCGCCCGAGCTTTCCGTCCGGAAGGGCCTGACCCTCGACGAGGTGGTCGAGGCGAACCTCGAGGGGTTCAGGATCGGCATGGAACGGGCCGCAGCCGCGGGCCGGCCGATCGTCGTCCGGGCTCTCGTCACGGCCATGCGCCAGGCAGCGCGGTCGATGGAGATCGCGGAGCTCGCGATCCGGTGGCGGGACGCCGGCGTCGTGGGCTTCGACATCGCCGGGCCGGAGGCCGGGTACCGGCCCACCCGGCACCTGGACGCCTTCGAGCACGTCCGGCGCGAGAACTTCCACATCACGATCCACGCCGGTGAATCGTTCGGCCTGCCGTCGATCTGGGAGGCGATCCAGCTGTGCGGCGCGGAGCGACTGGGCCACGGCGTGCGGATCGTGGACGACATCACGGTCCGGGACGACGGCTCCGTCACGCTGGGTCGGCTGGCGGCCTTCGTCCGCGACCGGCGCGTGCCGCTGGAACTGTGCCCATCGTCCAACATCCACAGCGGAGCGGTCGCGTCCATCGAGACCCACCCGATCGACCTCCTCCGCAGGCTCCGGTTCCGGGTCACGGTCAACACCGACAACCGGCTGATGAGCGGCGTCTCGCTGAGCTCCGAGTTTGCGGCGCTCGACGCCGCCTTCGGCCTCGGCCTGGGCGAGATGGAGTGGCTGGCGATCAACGCGCTCAAGTCCGCGTTCGTGCCGTTCGACGAACGGCTCCGCCTGATCAACGAGGTGGTCAAGCCCGGCTACGCGCACCTTCGCGCGGCTGCCGCATCCGTGGTGGCGTCGCCCGCGTGACGGACCTGCCGGTCCGAACCGCCGATGTCGTGGTGGTCGGGGCGGGCGTCCAGGGCGCAAGCCTGGCCTTCCACCTCGCGCGCCGGGGGGTCGCCGTGGCGGTGGTCGAGCGCTCATCGGTCGGCGCGGGCGCCACCGGGCGCTCGTCCGGGTTCGTGCGCATGCATTACGACCTCGCACTCGAGGCGGAGCTCGCCTGGGCGTCCTTCCCGTACTTCCTCGACTGGGCGGAGCGGGTGGGGGAGGGCGATCCGGGGTTCGTACGGACCGGCTTCCTGCAGCTCGTCCCGCCGCCCTTCTCGGACGCGCTGCGCGCCAACGTGGCCGCCCAGCAGCGCCTGGGGATCCGGACGCAGCTCGTGGGCCCGGACGAGGCCGCGCGGATCGTGCCCGGCATGGTCGTCGACGATGTCGAGGTGGCGGCCCACGAGCCGGACTCCGGGTATGCCGACCCCACCGGGACCGCCGCCGGCTTCCTCGCCGCCACCCGTCGTGCCGGAGCTACCTTCGCCGCGGGCGTCCGCGTCACCGGTGTCCGGCTCGACGGCGACCGGGTGGCGGGGATCGAGACGGACCGGGGCCGCATCGACGCCCCCATGGTCGTGGACGCGGCCGGGGCATGGGCCGCGGAGCTGGCGCAGACCGCCGGGGTTGAGACCCCCGTGCACCCGTGGCGCCACGACACCGCCTACCTCGGCCTGCCGCCCGGGCGCGCCTCCGACATCCCGATCGTGATCGACCACGCGGGCGAGGTCTACTTCCGGCCCGAGGGGCGGGACCTCCTCCTCGTCGGCCTCGAGACCGGCAACGTCGTCGGCGGCTCGCCGGACCGCCCCATCGTGGGCTACGACCCCCGCATCGTGGAGCCGACGATCGAGCGGGTCTGCCGGCGGATCCCATGGATGGCCGATGGTGACTTCCGGTCCGCGCACGGCGGCCAGGACGGCATGACGCCGGACCAGCGCGCGATCCTGGGACCTGCCGGCCCCGAGGGCTTCTGGCTCCAGTGCGGGTTCTCCGGCACGGGCTTCAAGACGGCGCCGGCGATTGGCGCGAGCCTGGCCGAGTGGATCCTGGACGGGCGGCCGGCG
>Ga0209014_10000482_pt1 | contig 23246 bp, 17 predicted proteins | sample BarGraNGADG00212_FD_184491 | JGI IMG/M metagenome (GOLD analysis project Ga0209014, IMG submission 184491) | Arctic peat soil microbial communities from Barrow, Alaska - Barrow Graham LP Ref core NGADG0002-212 (SPAdes) (version 2) | ecosystem: Environmental > Terrestrial > Soil > Wetlands >...
CAGTTCCGATAGACCTGACGTGGCCGATAGAGCGGCGCCCCGCTTGGCCCCCGGCTGTGCCTGGGCGGTTGTGCCTGGGCGGGGCGGCTCCTCCGAACGACGCCAACGCCGTCTGATAGCGGGCGTTACGTTCACCAACCCAGCGGAGACCCCCCGTTTATGCGTCCTATTGTCCCCCCAGCTTCTCTTGCCAATGCGCTGGCATTTTTCGGTCCATCCCTGGACGTTCCGTCGCCGTCCGTGGCGACGGTGATTCACTCCACTTGCACGCTCTCGGCCTTCGGCCACGGCATCGCCCTCAGCGCTGCGGTCTTCCCTTTCGTCCGGATTTGTCGTACCTTTCGCGCGAGCGTTATTCCGCTTGATCAACGCAGATACAGGGATCTGAATGCCCGACAAGGAAGCGACAGCCCGAATTAAAATCAACAAGCTGCTCGAAGCAGCTGGCTGGCGTTTCTTTCAGGATGGCAACGCGCCCGCCAACATCCGTCTCGAACCCAGCGTCACGATCAAGTCAGCCGATCTGGACGCGCTCGGCGACAACTTCGAGAAGACCACAAAAGGGTTCGTCGACTTTCTCTTGCTCGACGCCAAGGGCTTTCCGCTTCTGGTCCTTGAGGCCAAGGCTGAGGACAAGAATCCCCTGGTCGCCAAAGAGCAGGCCCGCAAGTATGCCCGTTCCCAGAACTGCCGCTTCGTCATCCTTTCTAACGGGAACCTGCACTACTTCTGGGACCTCGAACGCGGCAACCCCTACGTCATCACCTCGTTTCCGACACCAGACTCGGTCACCGGCTACCAGAAGGTCACGCCCAATCCGCAGCGTCTGATCGAAGACCAAGTGGGCGAGGACTACATCGTTTGCACCCAGCGGCCGAACTACCAATCGGAAGCCGGGTGGCGGAACGAAGCGGAGCGCCCCGGATACATCCAGGCCAACAAGCTGCGCTTTCTCAGGCCCTATCAGCTCAAGGCCATCCAAAGCCTTCAGGCCGCAGTCGGCGACGGCAAGGACCGCTTCCTGTTCGAGATGGCCACTGGAACCGGGAAAACCCTGACCGCCGCCGCCGTCATCAAACTCTTTCTCCGTTCAGGCAACGTACGGCGCGTCCTGTTCCTTGTGGATCGCCTTGAGCTTGAGGATCAAGCCAAGAAGGCCTTCGCAGCAGTGCTATCCGCCGACTTTCAGACGGTGATCTACAAGGAGAACCGAGACGACTGGCGCCGTGCGGAGATTGTCGTCACCACCGTGCAATCCCTGCTATTCAACAACAAGTACCAGAAGCTCTTCTCGCCGACAGACTTCGATCTCGTCATCTCCGACGAAGCGCACCGCTCCATCGGGGGCAATGCCCGAGCCGTCTTCGACTACTTCATCGGGTACAAGCTGGGCCTCACCGCCACGCCGCGCGACTACCTCCGCAGATTCGACGGCTCAAAGCCGGGCACTAGAGACCCGCGCGAGGCCGAGCGCCGATTGCTGCTGGATACGTACCGCACCTTCGGCTGCGAGAAGAGCCAGCCGACCTTCCGCTACTCCTTGCTCGATGGCGTGAAAGAGGGCTTCCTCATCAATCCGACGGTGGTGGACGCTCGTACCGAGATCACCACCACGCTCCTTTCAGAGGAGGGCTTCGTCGTTTCGTTCACGGATGACGCCGGCGAAGATCAAGAGCAGGCTTTCAAGCAACGCGAGTTCGAAAAGCGCTTCTTTGCAGATGCCACCAATCAGCTCCTCTGCAAGACGTTCCTAGAGAACGCCTTGCGCGACCCGGTCAGCGGCGAAATCGGCAAGTCGATCATCTTTGCCGTCAGCCAAAACCATGCTGCCAAGCTGGCGCAGATTCTCAATCAGATGGCCGACCGCATGTACCCCGGTAAGTACCAGTCTGATTTCGCCGTGCAGGTGACCTCACAGATACCAGACGCCCAGCAATTCACCATCAACTTCAGCAACAATAATCTGCTCGGATCGGGCAATTTTCTGCCCGCCTACAAGACCAGCAAAGCACGGGTTTGCGTGACGGTCGGCATGATGACCACCGGCTACGACTGCACCGACATCCTCAACCTCGGCCTTTTCCGTCCGATCTTTTCCCCCAGCGACTTCATCCAGATCAAGGGACGCGGCACCCGGAAGCACGACTTCCGCGATCAGCTCTTCGACGACAGCCTCAAGGAAGGCGTGCAGAACCCGTCAAAAACGGCCTTCAAACTTTTCGACTTCTTCGCGAACTGCGAGTACTTCGAGGAGGAGTTCAATTACGACGAAGTGCTGAAGCTCCCTCCACCCAAAGGAAAGGGGGGCGGCGAAGGCCCGGTGGTCGTGGGCGGCACGTACGAGCATCTCGGCGCCGACATCCTCTCCATGGTCAAGGAAGAGACGATCGGCTACGAGGGAATGAAGATCGACCGCATGTTCTTCGAGAAGTTCGAAGACGTAATCCGTGCCAATGACACTGTCGCTTCCGCCGTCGAAGCCGGGCAGTGGGACCGCGTCATCGACTACGTGAACCGCGAGGTGTTCGACAAGCCCGAGGAGTACTACACCCTCGACAAGCTGCGCAAAGCGGCCGCCGTGGACCGCCGCGTGACGCTGCGCGAGATCCTTGAGAAAGTCTTCGGCCTCATCCCGCGCTTCAAGTCCAAGGACGAGCTATTGGAAGAGGAGTTCTCCAAGTTCGTTGCCGACTATAAGCCGGAAGAAAGTGCCGCCATCCCGGCCATCAAAACCTACTTCAAGGCCTACGTTACCAACGGCCGGGTGCGCGAGATCATCGAGAGCAAGAAGTTCACCGATCTGGCGACTAATCCAGTCTTTTCCACTCGTGACTTCCGAGCCGTGCCGGCGAAATATCGGGTGCTCGTCCCTGAATACGTCAAGGACTACGTCTCCTTGAACCAGTTCGCCGTCTGAAGGAGACCATGCTCGACACCGATACCAAGCGCCGCATCGACACCGCCCGAGACATCTTGGTCGGCAAAGTGCCGGACCCCAAGTCCCAGGTCGAGCAGATCACCATCGCCCTCATCTACAAGTTCATGGACGATATGGACGCCGGGTCCGAGGAACTCGGCGGCAAGCGCAACTTCTTCACTGGCGACTTCGCTCGCTATGGCTGGGCCAAGCTAATGAGCCCAGGGTTAGGCGGGCACGAGATGCTCGGACTCTACGCTGAGGGCATCACCAGGATGCCCGAGAACCCAGGCATCCCGCTCCTCTTCCGGGACATCTTCAAGAACGCCTATCTGCCTTATCGCGACCCCGAGACGCTCAAAGCGTTCCTGAAGATCATTGACGAGTTCAACTACGACCACAGCGAGCGCCTCGGCGACGCTTTCGAGTATTTGCTCTCCGTGCTCGGCTCGCAGGGAGACGCCGGGCAGTTCCGCACTCCGCGGCACATCATCGATTTCATGGTCGAGGTCGTCGCCCCGCAAAAAGGCGAGACCATCCTTGACCCCGCCTGTGGCACGGCTGGTTTCCTGATCTCCGCGTATAAGCACATCCTTCGCGCCAACACCGACGCCAAGGGGCACAGCAAGCTAACGCCCGACGAAAAGGGCCGCCTTGCGAAGAACTTCAAGGGCTACGACATTTCGCCAGACATGGTGCGCCTCTCCTTGGTGAACATGTACCTGCACGGCTTCACCGATCCGCACATCTACGAATACGACACCCTAACCTCCGAGGAGCGCTGGAACGACTTCGCAGACGTCATCCTCGCCAACCCGCCCTTCATGTCCCCAAAAGGCGGCATCAAGCCCCACAAGCGTTTCTCCATTCAGGCCAAGCGCAGCGAAGTTCTCTTCGTGGACTACATGGCCGAGCACCTGACGCCCGCCGGCCGGGCCGGTATTATCGTTCCCGAAGGCATCATCTTCCAGAGCCAGGGCGCCTATAAAGACCTGCGGAAGATGCTCGTCGAAAACGCCCTCGTCGCCGTCGTCTCGCTCCCGGCTGGCTGTTTCAATCCCTATTCCGGGGTGAAGACCTCTATCCTCATCCTCGATAAATCTCTCGCCCGCCAAAGCAACACGATCGCCTTCTTCAAGGTGGAGAACGACGGCTTCGGTCTCGGCGCCCAGCGTCGTGCTTTCGACAAGAACGACCTCCCGCAAGTCCACGCCGAGCTCGCCGCCTACCTCCAAGCACTTCGGAGCCGCCAATCGACCGCTGACCTGAAGCCCACCTACGGGTTGATCGTGCCGAAAGAAAAGATCGCGGCGAATGGCGACTACAACCTCAGCGGGGAGCGGTATCGGGAAGGAGGCGAAAGAAGCTCACAGTTCCCGTGGGTGGAGTTGGGGGCCATCACGCTTGGAAAGCCACAGTACGGCTCAGGGGCGAGCAAAGTGGCCTACGACGGCGCGGTTCGCTACATCCGCATCACCGATCTGACCGAGCGCGGGGAACTAAAGGACACCGATCCAGTTTCACCATCCACGATCGAGGAGGACTGCTTTCTTCATTACGGCGACTTGCTCATCGCGCGTTCGGGTTCGGTTGGTCGCACTTATCTTCACCAGAGAACATCTGGAAGTTTTCAGTATGCCGGATACCTCATTCGTTTTCGTGTAGATCCTGCCAAAGCGATTCCCGCTTTTGTGTTTCAAATCACGCAGTCGCCTCACTGGGATGAATGGATTATCCAGCAGTCCAAGACGGGGACGATTTCGAACATCAACGCGCAGGAATATTCGTCGTTCCGACTGCCCCTGCCGCCGCTGGAGGTGCAGAAGGACATCGTGGCGGAGATCGAGGGCTACCAGAAAGTCATCAACGGCGCCCGCGCCGTCCTTAAGAACTACCGCCCCCACATCCCCATCCACCCAGACTGGCCGATGGTGGAGCTGGGAGAAGTCTGCGAAGCCATTTTGACCGGCCCTTTTGGAACAGCACTCCACAGAAGCGATTATGTCGCGGATGGAATTCCTGTCATCAATCCTCAAAACATCGTCGACGGAGCGATCAGCACAGACGGCGTGAAGATGGTGTCCTCCGAAACACGAAACCGCCTGCAGGAGTTCGCCGTTCGAGAGAACGACATTGTCATCGGACGACGTGGCGAAATGGGACGATGTGCCGTGGCCACCACAGACATGAATGGATGGCTTTGTGGCACGGGTTGTTTCGTGATTCGTCTGAAGGCGCAATGCGAAGTCAGATTCGCGTTCTTTCAAATCGCCTCTGCAAAGATCAAAGCCTACCTCGAAGAACAAGCCGTAGGCGTCACGATGAAGAATTTGAATCAGAGCATCCTGTCTGCCATTCAAATCCCCCTCCCACCCCTCGCCACGCAGCAAGCGATCGTGGCGGAGATCGAAGCCGAGCAAGCGCTGGTCGCCGCCAACCGCGAACTGATCACCCGCTTCGAGCAAAAGATCCAAGCCACGCTCGCCCGCGGCTGGGGCGAAGAAACAGGAGATGCGCAGACATGACCGCACCTGAACCACAGACAGTAACGTCTGCTTTTCTGGCACCAGGCGCGGTCGACTGGCGCGAACTGGTGGCCGATAACGCAGCCGACAAGGAACAGCAGGCAGAGGCCCGGAAGGCTGACGATGAACTGAAGAACGTACTGCTCGCGTCTTTGCAGATGCAGCACCTTGTAATCCTCGCCGGTTCCGGATGTTCGCAATCCGCTGGTGGACCATCGATGCTGGATCTGTGGAATGGCGCAGTCGGTGAAGAACCAACGGCCAAGGCGAAAGCTACAGCGGAAAAGGTCAACCACGATGTCACGAACAACAAGAACATCGAAGCGTTTCTTTCTAGGGTTGAAGCTTTCTTGCAGGTAGATGACAACGAGTCCGTCAGCGAGTTTCTGAACTCAAGCAAGCAAGTGATTCTCGACAAGTGCTCGGCGTTTCTCAACGCCGACAAGCTTGGTACCCACAAGGTATTTCTTCACCGACTCTCTCGCCGCCGTGTTCGCGATCAACGCCTGCGGGTGTTCACCACGAACTATGACCTTTGTTTTGAGCGGGCCGCCGCCGAGTTGGGCGGAGTGGCACTGGACGGCTTCTCCTTCACCGCTCCTCGCCGTTACGACCCGCGGTTCTTCGGCTACGACATCATCCGACGATCGCGCAGCGGCGACGATCTTGGGCACTACCTTGAAGGCGTGTTCCTACTCTACAAGCTTCATGGATCAGTGAACTGGGCGAGGCGGCAGGACGGAACGATCTATGAGAAAGACAATCCGACGCCTGCGGAAGCCTGCTTGATTTATCCCGCGACCGGAAAGTATCAGCAGAGCTTTATTCAACCCCATCTCGAATCGATGGCGCAATATCTCGCCGCCGTGCGCGAACCGAATACCTGCCTGCTCGCTGTCGGCTTCGGCTTCAATGACGATCATCTGGCCGAGCCGTTGTTGGCTGCGGTGCAGTCAAATCCGCACTTGCGCCTGATCGTGGCGGACCGTGAACCGAACACCAAAACGACGAACGGCAACCGGTATTGGAAGCGGTTCTTCGAGCTGAGTAGTCGCGGCGAAGACGTCTGGTTCATCAAGGCACCGTTCGGTGATTTCGCCCAGATGGTACCTGACCTGAAATCACTGACGCCAGCAGACACCCTCATGAAGGCCATCAAGGGCGTGACGAGGGAGCCATGAGCAAGTTGAACATTGATGAGGCATTTCCCAAAGGACTCCTGCGCCCTGAGCTCTTCCTGGGTGTGGCGTCCTCGGTCACCGCCCGAACGGTCGGCGTCAATCTCAGCGAGGCCGGCCAGCCGAGTGGTTCCCATTTCGCAGGTGGCCGCTACGGACGCGGAGAGGTCGGCGAATTCGTCTTGATCGAAGGCCAGCAAAGCCTTCTGCTGGGACGTATTGCCGAAGTCCACCTGCGCGAACCGGAGCGCCGCTCCATCGGGCGCGACTTCGTCGGCAACAACGACCTGGACGCGCTCGGACAGATCCAGCTCTTAGGCTGCGTTTCCATGGACGACCTACTGGTAACCGCAGGCGTCGATGCATATCCACGCCTCGGGGACCGCATCTACGCCGCGCCGCACCGGTTCATCGCGCTGCTACCGCGCCTGATGGATCGCACGGAGGATGACGGCGAACCCGTCGTCTTGAATCTCGGCGCTATCGATGTGGCGCAGGACAGCCTTGTTGCCGTGAAACCGGAGCGTCTATTCGGACGTCATTGCGCGATCCTCGGCGCAACGGGAGGCGGCAAGAGCTGGACGACGGCGCGGATCATCGAGGAATGCATCCGGTACAAGGCGAAGCTGATTCTGATCGATGCCACCGGCGAATATCGGGACTTCACCGGCAATGGAGTGTTGCATTGCCATCTGGGCGAGCCGGTAGAGAAGGCGACCGGCTCGGTCTCATGTTCTCTGCCCCCAACGAGCTTTCTGGAGTCAGACTTCGTGGCACTCTTCGAGCCCGCGGGTAAGGTGCAAGGACCGAAGATGCGTGCTGCGATGAGAAGTTTGCGGTTGGCGCGGATACAGCCCGCACTTGCTACTAACGGATACATCCAGAAGCATGACCAGCTCAAGCAACCATTGACCGACGCTGAGTGTCATCCTGCTACTTCGGCCCTGCTGGACAACCCACGGCAGCCATTTGATGTGACTCATCTGGCGCGGCAGATCGAACAAGAATGCGTCTGGCCGAACGGTGGCACACAGCGAGCACCCGATCTGACGAGATGGGGTAGCCCTGACGAGGGAAGTTACGCAAACTGCCTCTCACTCTTTGCGCGTATCAACGGCGTCCTGACTTCTCCTGCCTTTGGATGCGTATTCCAAGCTGACACCAAGCCGGCTTTGACGACCAAGATCGACGCTTTCATCAGCGGGGGCGACAAGCTGCTGCGAATCTGCCTGAGCGGTATCGCCTACGAGTGTCACGCGCGCGAAGTGATTGCCAATGTCATCGGCCGGCATCTCCTGACCCAGGCACGTGACCGCGCGTTTCAGCAACGGCCGGCCGTGGTCTTGGTTGACGAGGCGCACAACTTTCTCGGTCGCCAAATCGGTGCGGAGGACTATGCCGCCAAGCTCGATGCTTTCGAGTTGATCGCCAAGGAGGGCCGCAAGTACGGCCTGAATATCTGCTTGGTCAGCCAACGCCCCCGCGACATCACAGAGGGCGTTTTGAGCCAGATGGGCACCTTGATCGTGCACCGGCTGACGAACGACAGTGATCGCGAAGTGGTGGAGCGTGCTTGTGGTGAGATCGATCGCGAAGCGTCAGCATTCCTGCCCAACCTGCGCCCCGGCGAAGCCGCCATCATCGGTACCGACTTCCCTATTCCGCTGACGATTCAGATTCACGAGCCCGTCATCAAGCCGAAGTCACACGGTCCTGACTTTCAACGCTATTGGGCCAGGGAACCGGATCCGACCACGCCGTGAGTCATGGAAGAAGCCGCCGAACTCGCCAACTACCTGCCGCTCTTGTTCAGGACCCCAAAGCAGCAGGAATACATCGAGTTCCCGTGGCCCGCCTTCCTCGTCTACTACATGCTCACGAATGAGAATGCGGTGACACAACACAGGCAGGCTGTGCCTGGGCGGGGCGGCTCTTCCGAACGGCACCCCCGGCGTCCGATAACGCCTTATGTTAACCTGCTGAGCGGAGAGCGAGCGGCAACGTCTCTAATCCGTCCTATCGTCCACTCCCTGTCCGTCTTGGTAGCACATATACAGAACTGTTTGGGCCGTGAGATGTCCCTGCGTCGCGGCCTTCCGACACCAAGTAACGGACTCGGCATAGTCCTGCCGCACCCCACGACCGGTGGAGTACATGACACCGAGACTAGCCTGAGCCTCCCTGTGCCCCTGCTCCGCTGCTAGTCGGTACCATTTCGCGGATTCGTCGATGTCCTGCTCCTCGTAACACATACCGAGGGCGGCCTGAGCGTGCATGTCGCCGCGTTCGGCGGCAAGGCGATACCATTTCATCGCTTCACGGCAGTCATTCGCGACGCATTGGCCAAGGTGGTACCTCGCGCCGAGGAGAAACTGCGCCCGCGTGTTGTCCTGCTCAGCCGACCTGCGGTACCACTTCAGCGCTTCCATCTGGTCTTTGGCCACACCGTCACCCGTCTCGTACATGAATCCGACCTTGAGTTGGGATAGTGCATCACCATCCTCTGCCTTCTTCAACTGCGTCTTGAAGTAGTCAGTGACCATGTGATCTTCCTTTGTTGGAGTCGATTTGGCCTATTCCGACCCAAGCGCCAAGATGACGCTCCCCGAGTCACAGCTCTCACGTGTGGCGAACTGGTGGTGTTGCTTTACTAGGATTGTCGTCGTTTCTCAAGTGCGTCCATCCAGTCACGCGTTCGATCTTGCGCCTGAGCGACCTGAGCGACAGTCATCTTTGAGGCGGCGATAGGTCTAATTGTCGAACCAGCCTCCCGAGCCTCGCCGGACGCACTGGCCGCTGATAGATTCGACCACTTGTATGCCTCCACAAAATCCTGCGGCACCCCTATTCCGTGGAGGTACGCGGAGGCCAGTAGTGACTGCGCCCGAGGTTCTCCGTTCTCCGCAGCGAGCCGAAACCACTTCGCGGCTTCCCTGTCGTCTTGCTTCACGCCATCACCAGTTGCGAGACTCATGCCTAGTTCGGCCTGTGCCATCGCATTCCCCTGTGCTGCCGCCTTCCGAAACCACGAAGCGGCTTCGGCGTGGTCCTGAGGCACCCCGCGACCCTTCGAGTACATCCCGCCGAGCCTCGCCTGTGCCTCTGGCTCGCCCTGTCCGGCGGCGAGTCGATACCACTTAAGCGCCTCGTCGTAGTCTCGCCTTTCGTCGGCGCTGAGTCCGAGGATCGCCTGCGCGGACACCTCGCCCTGTTCGGCGGCGAGGCGACACCAATATGCCGCTTGCCGACTATCCCTCGGAACGCCTTCACCGCTCTCGTATTTCCACCCGAGAAGCAACTGCGCTTTCGACTCGCCCAGTTCGGCAGATTTCCGGTACCACTTCAGGGCTTCGGCTTTGTCTTGGGGTACGCCGCTACCGGCGTCGAGCATCGCCGCGACTGCGAATTGGGCTGCTGAATCACCATCCTCAGCATTCCGCAGTTTTCTCTGGAAATAGCTCGTCTGCATTGCTCCATCCTTCGCCGACGTTCCGCTTCGCAGGCGGATCAGTAACGCCACACCGGGAGTCATTCCGCGCCGAGGTCAATCCGCTGGAACGGACTGAAGCCGCGACCTTGGAACGTCCCAGCACTCTTCCCGGCCAGCCAGAGCCGGGGTCTTATCGCACAGTGGCAGCAACCTCGTCAGCGACGGCGTAAGCTATTCAGCTTCGCTACGATGGCAGCAGGGGACGACACTGACGCCGAGTCGGTTCAACAAGGAACCGCGCATCACTGTCGCCAATCGCCAGATTCATCGGTCGCCGTCACACAATCCGAATGGTCCTAACTTCCACCACAATGCGAGGATCGCCAGCAGTCAAATGCTCCCGCAGTATCTCAAGCCACGCCACCAGCGCCTGCGGGTGAGGCTGATCCTCTGCGTCTCGATACGCACGTTCAAGTCCCTTCAGAGAAAAGCTCTGTGCGTCGATCCGTCGTTTCAGCGCGTCAACGGACCGTGGATCACCTTTCAGCTCTTGGAGCGCACCCAGTTCCCTTCTGGCCGCGTCAATCGAAGCCATCAACGAAGCGAGCAGTTGTCGCATCACCGCCTCGGCTCGTTCAAGGGTGACTTGGATTCCGCCACGCCGGGCAACCTGAAATGGAGCGGAGACGCGTGGATGCGTCGGCGAGCCGACGGAGACCGCATCGTCCAACCAGACCTCCGATTCCCGAAGTCGGACCAGTTGCGTGAACTCAGGCACGCATCGCATCCATGACTCGTAAGCCTGCCAGCAATCGGTGACGAACGAAGCATCCTCATTCTGCATGGTGCCCTCGGATCGGGCTGCGCTAGAGTAGCCGGGGAGCGCGTGCTTGATCTGCGACTCCCAGCATCGCGGTCTTCAGGGCTGCCTCCAATCGACCGAGTACCTGCTGGCGCAGTCTCTGGATCTTGTAGCGGCGAGCCAGCCGCCTCAACAACTCCTGTCGCTCGTCGTCGGAACTCGAAAGAGAGCCTCCGCCCATCAGGATCAGCACCTCTGCCAATTCGGAAAGCGGAACATCGTCCAGTTCGCGCCCGCCCACGTCTCGAACCACGACCCACGGTTGGCCAGCCATCTTGACGACTACGTCGGCCGGTACCCGCGCATCACCTTCATCGCGCAACTCGACCTTTCCGCTCCGTTGCAGCGCCAACAACGCCCGATTGATGGATTGACGAAGGGACTTTCCTGCTCTTTCCACCTTTGGGCAGCCGTCCCGATACAGTCGATAGACGGACGCCTTCGGGAGCGGGCCGTCGCACTTGATGATCTCCAAGACCGCGTCCCGCACGTTTGCGGGAGGCGCAATCCGGGGGTCTGGAAAGTCCTTAGACCCGTAGCCAGTAAACGGACCTCTTCTGGCTTCGTCAGTCAGGGATTGCAGCGAGGCGCCCGATTCTTCATCACTCCCCGTTTCGTCGTTCGGAACTGCCGAGGGCACTTCTTCGGTCGGATCGCTCATCGCCGACCCAACTCGCACTCTACTAACGGTCTGCATCGTGCTGGATTGAGCGCCGTCGGCATCCAGTGGCGTCACCCTAGGCGCAATGCCTCCCAGAGCCGCGTACGCTTGGTCGATTGGGCTCGTGACATCATTCGGAGTCAGTGGTTCTTCCGCGTCATCGCTGGGCTTTCCGCCGGGTTCAGACCCAAGTTCGGCACAGGTCGCCACGACCTCGGACAAGGCCAAGTTCTCGTCGTAGTAGAAGACGCTTTCCTGCACGCGAACAAACCTCCAGCCTGCTCGCTCCAACTGCTGTTGTCTGAACCTGTCCTCGGCGAAGCGCTCTGGTCCGTGCCAGAACTCGCCGTCGCACTCAACAGCTAAACGGCTGCCCTCCAGCTCGATGACCAGATCGATTCGGCGGTGAGCGACCTGCAATTGTGCAGACAGCTTGTATCCTCGAGCCGCCAGCGCCAAGGCCACGTCGATCTCAAACCAGCTATCAAACGGCGAAGGTGGCCTTTCTACGCGTCGGTCTGCCCTCAGCGCACGATGCTGAAGTTGAGGGATGTCAACGGCCACTCCTCGGATGCGGCCGTCCTCCGGTGAACGGAAGAACTCCAGCAAACGACGCCGAAGGCAGAGCGGTGAGAGATCTTGTTCCTGTACCGAGTGGAACAACCACAACTGGTCCTGCGCCCGACTGGCCGCAACGTTGAAGCGCTGCTCGAACATCCGTCCCGTAAGGGGACGGCTATCCCAATTGGGTGCGGTGACCATGCTCAGGAAGATGATGTTCCTTTCGTCGCCCTGAAAGGCGTAGGGGCTTCCGCAACGCAGGCGTCGTTTCTCAAACACGCCCGGTCCCAGCCGCTCAAGGACGAGTCTCTGGATTAGCGCCGCCTGTTCCTCTCCCTGCAAGCAGATCACGCCAAACGTGGAATCTTCGTACTCATCGGACCGATCACATTCCTCTATCGCGCACGCGACGGCCTTCGCCTCTATCAGGTTCTTGTCTCCCTCACGCGTCCCGTTAGGCAGGTAGGCCGTCTTTAGCGGCGCTAGCCGATCACGCCCGACCTGCCGGAGCGGTATCAGCGAGGTCGAACCATCGCCATAGCACAATTCGTTGCTGAAACGAATGATCTCAGGCACGCATCGAAAGTGTTCTCGGAGAGGCACTCCAGCTGGTAGGTAACGTTGCGCATGATCGAATAGACTCGAATCGATTGTGAAGCTACCTCGATGCGCAAAGTCAGAGAGAATCACTTCTGCGAGTTTGTCGATGTGCCCGGCCTGAACGCCAACGATTGTCGGAGAAATCTGCTTGTCGTCTCCTACGACGATCATCTGCTTCGCCAGATAGAACAGCGTCAGGGAATCGAGCCAGCACTGTGACGCTTCATCAACGATGGCGACATCGAACATGCCCGGTTTAGGGTCAACCGTTTCGTATAGGCGTCCTAGGGACACCACCCACGCCGGGATAGCCTGTAAGCATTTGCTCAGGTAGGAACGGGCTACTCTCCTCCGCTGGAACACCGTCTTGCCGGTTGCCGGTATCCGTTGAACCGCCGCGATCCACGCGACGAGATTCGCCCGTGTCTGATCGTCAATTCGCACCAAGGCCGCGTGCCACGCCCTGTCGGCGGCAATATCCCGCAAGAGATCCTGCGCCAAAGACCGCTCATCTCGGAGTGCCCGTTCGGTTGCTTCAATCCGTGCGGCCGACGTAACCGTCGAAAGCCAAGATGCGACTCGGCGGTGGTCCCACGCCTTTTCGAATTCCTCGCACCTCGCTTGCCACCGGTCCGTGCCCTCGTCTTCCGTCAAGGTCTTTGCTAGTCGTGGTGCTACCGCCTCAAGCTCACAAATGAACGTCAGATAGAGTTGGTGGGTCTCTCTGCGGCCGCACTCCTGCTGATATCTGTCGAAGGCCGATCGAAGTGACTGAACGCTCTCGGACATGAGAGCCCGACGAATCTCCATCACCACTGGCGCTACATCACGTCCTGCGATCTGCCGATCAAGCTGGGCGACAATTACGTCGCGACGAGCGATTGCCTCCGCAAGCAGTCGCTCTGCGCTCTTCCGGAGACAGACGGCGATTAGAGCTTCGGTTTTCGCCCCTACTGCGACCGATGCCGACAGCCATTGGCCCAATCTCGGGGAAAGCGCTGACCGAGCGCTTCCCAGTTCAACACTCGTGTGAAGCGTTGCCAAGCGCTGAGACAGGAATGCCGCCTGCTGGCTGGGCGAGCCGGTCCTCGCCGTCGGCCAACCCGCCCACACGTCCCAAGCACGGCCCAGCAGCCGCCACGCATCGAATGCCTGTCTGGCCCTGTGGACATCATCGGCGCTGCGAAGCGGGCTGCCCTCGACTGTTACGGCCTCCTCGACCCATTCGGTCTCCTTCACCACGCGCGGTTTCAAGACCCCTAACAGCCGTCTACCGCCACCGGCGCGGAAATGGTCCGAGAGCCGCGCGACAGCGGCCCTTGCGTCAATGGCGTTCGCAGGCGGCTTGGTCTCCACGCGAACGGCCTGAGCAAGGGTCGAGTCCGTCAAGGGCGTCATGCTGGTCGATGCCTCGTCTCGAAGCGCACGCCACACTCCGAGCGCGTCCCGCAGCAGCGCCGCTCGCAACAAGTCACACCAACCAGAATCCTCCGCAGCGACCCCAGTCTCAGCCCTTGAGAGCCCTTCCAGCCACTTCCCAAGATCATCAAGTTCCGTCGCGCTAAACTCTCCCACGATAGGAGGGGCAGCAGGATCGGGTTGTTGCACGAGTGCATTTCGCGCGTCGTGAATTGCCTCCAGCAACCGCACTGCTTCGTCGCAGGTGAACGGCGGAGCGGGACATGGCCACTCGAACCCGGCCCTGACGGGGGCAGTCAGCGACAGATGATGCCGCGCCATGGCGATCCAGCCCATCGTCGGTTTGGACAGAGGCCGGTCGTAATGGATCTCGTCCGGTATCCAGCCAAGTAGTGGCCGTTCGTCGCGCACTCGGCGGGCGATTGATCCTCTGCTGCCTCGGTAGCCGACCACCGGCTCAGTAACGTCGGTCTCGGAGGTTCTCGCATCGCGCAGCAACCGCTCGAAGGAGACGGCTTTCGCTTCGCTTTCAGCGAGTTCCAATTCGCGTCTCTCCGCCCTCACGGCGAGGAGCGACGGATCGTCGATTTCCTGTCGTCGATTGAGGATTCCCTTTACGCTCTTCTGAAGCTCTTTGTCGCTGGCGCTGGTAGCGCCGAGAAGACTTACACACAGCGCTTGCAGGTCTTTCGGTAGCTTGTCCCTCAACACGCTAAGTGCTTGTGCCGTCTCAGCCGTGACCAAGACCCTCTTGCCAATCGCGAGGTAGTGCGAGATCAGATTGGCAATCGTGTGGCTCTTCCCCGTTCCCGGCGGTCCCTGAACCACGACTCCGGCTGTGCCCTCAGAACGCCGGATGATCTTCAATTGCTCTTCGTTGCTTGGAAGCGGGAAGTAGATGCGACCGTTTCTGTGAGAGGTTCCGTTCCCGCCGACAGCCGTGCCTCCCGCCGCCCAAACGTCCTGATCTTCAAGAACTCGGCGCCACGGTATCGGCAACGCAGCAACTTCTGTTTCGTCGCTGGCGCTCTTCTCGATCCGACTCAGCAACTCCAGAATCGACCGGGTGCTGCGCGGGCGCATCACCAGCGCGGGTGCGAACGATGACCGGATTTCGCCTTTGCTCGCGTCAGCCGGGGAGATTGTGTCTACGTACGATGCAGCTGGGTGGAGGTTATGAACGAGGGCAGTCAGGATGCCTGCGATCTGGTCCCGGTCGTGAAGGGCCGCAGACACAGCCACGAGTTCGTTGCCGACATCCTCTGCGACCTGCTGGAGACGCACCCGAAGGTCTGTGGGAAGGAACTCGTCCTCTAATCGAGCGCGGTCGAAGTCGGCGGACGGCGACACGGTGAACGCTCCGCTCTTTGCGTCAAACGACAGTTCCGCTGGAAACGCAAGCAGGTGCCGACGAACGGGCGACTCAGCGTCGACCCGCAGGTGCAGCAGGCCGACGCCAATGAACAGATCGTAAGCGTCGTCCCTACCCTGCATTTCTTGGTAGGCGGCAAACAGCTTCCGGTAGAACGGCGAGACGGCCCGAGCGACCTTCGCTTTCTCCGCCCAGCGCTGCCATTCGTTGCCGACGTAACGTTCCCAGTCGCTACGAACATCACCGGTCACGTCGACGACAACTCGGTCTCCCTGTTCGTTGGTTTCATCGCGTATTGCCAATGCTGGCGGATTGTCAGGTGTGTCGAGGTCAACGCCGTCAAGCCAGAGTTCGCACGCTTCAGGGGCGGGAGGGCGCGGCGGCTCCGTCGTTCGTCGAACGACGAGCCATCTCGGGTCGTCGGCGTTCCATTCCGATAAGAGCGGCGACCTGATTTCGGCAAGACCTTGAGGAAGTTGGCCGAACCAGATCGTCATGGGGTACTTATTGACCTCGTCGATGACCTTCGCCTTGACGGCCACTGCGGCTCTCAAGAACTGGGCGAATCGTGCGGTGCGAGACGCGAGGACGGATGACTGCGTGGAGTCAGGCATTGCCCACCCACCAAATGAGGGGAGAGTTCCGGCCGATCCGAACGAGACGATGAAATCGCCGGAATTATACACCCAGCGGCATATGCAGGGAACCGGCCGCACGCGAACTACGGCGCAGACTCTGTACCGGAGGGATGACAGGATAGGACACAGCCCGATCCGGACGAAGCAAGAAAGGACGAGGACCGCTTAGGCCATGAAGCCGGGGTCGATTGCGTTCGGACGTGGATCACTGCTGTCCTAGGAGCGAGTGGCGCGACCGGGGTTCGTTGCCGAAGGGTCAGTTCGCTCGCGCCGACAGGTTCCGGGCAATCGCGGCGACAAGGACGGGCGCGAGGGGCGGCGTCAGATCCTCCGGCGTGTCGGTCTGGGAGAGCCAGTCGACCACGAGTTCGGCGAGCGCATCGCAGAGTTCGGGGTTGTCGTCGGGAGGGCGATGGCGGAATCTCCAGCGACGACGTGACTGTCACCGCGTCGGCGTCCTCCGTTTATTGGACTGCTGGGCGATTCTCTTTGATTTCGCGTGCCAGCAGCCTTGGTATTCCCGACATGACCACACTCCCGCTCCGTGGCGGGCGTCGATCTTCCGCACCCAGCGACCGCAGTCTCGACACTCAACTTCCTCGGCCAAACCGTGTTGTACCTCTTCCGCCTCCTGTCCGTCAGTTTCCACCGGGAGCCTCATCAGCCAACGACGTTACCGGGAACCTACTGGATCTGGCTCGCGTCGCAACAGCGCATCTTATGGTAGAAGCAGACGGAAACGGCTGAGGCGTCTGGGGCGTCCATTCGCCTACGCCACGCATCACCACGCCAGCCGGGAAGAACGAACTGACGATCAAGCGAGGAGCAGGGATCTACGCATTTTGAACCGCTATCGAGACGAGCCGGTTAACGTCGCTGCCTTTCGCGAAGTACTTGAGCAATTGATTCCGTTTGCCCTTCGGCTGCGCAAGAGTACCAACCGCAGACGCCCATTCCAGCCAGCCCGAACTGCCGCTTCGAAGATGTGGTTCGCGAAGATCCGGCAAGCCAAACCGAGTGTCGGGAACTTCCAGAACCTTGGCTCTTGACAGCTCGGTGGCGGAGGGATGTGAGTACAAACGCCACAGCAGATCCTTGTAGTGCGCGGTGCCAGACAGGTACTCCTCGGCGATCTTGCCCGTCCAAAACAGCTGATCCTCGGTCAGCGTTTCGCCGGGTTCAATCGTATCCAGAAGCAGATCAGCAAGACCGGTCATGTCAGTGACGTGACGGCAGAAGCCATAGACACTTCGGCTCAGACCGGGATACTGCACGAGAAAACGGCTCATGTAGTTGAGAATGTCGTCGCTGCGGTCTCGCAGGACGGTTAAGACCAACTCCGCATCCGATTCGTCGATGTGCGGGTTCTTCACCAGTTCTAACAGGTACTCCGTCTGTTCCTCCGTCAGCGGTTCGGAGTAATCATCCTCGTCGGCTTCGACTTCGTGCACTTCCCCATATTCATCTTCGATCAGATCCCTCCTGATCCGAAGCAACTGCACCTTGATGTCATCCAGCGAGTGAGGCAGAGCCTCCGAGTCTTTCGACCCCCGTCGTGTCTTCGCAGCATTCAGCGACAATCCCTTATCTCCCAGCAATTGTTGAATCGTGATGAAATCGCTGTCCACGACCGAGAGGCTGTTGTCGAAGATGTAGAAGTCGTCCATGAATCGCAGCAATCGGCTGCACTTCAGGGCGAGGGAATCGTCTACAAATCGGAGAAACTCCGAACCGACGACCTTGCATGGGTGCAACCCTTGGGGCAAACAATCCACGCTGCGGCCGCTGTTGATCTCACGCAGGAACCGTCCAAACTCCTCTTGATGCTCCCGGCGCTTGCTCGATTCGGCAAACCACTCAATCAGATCGTGGTGATAGAGGGAGTTGAAGTAGGTGGCCACGTCGAACTGAATGTAGTACGCATACTCCTTCTCGGCTGCGCGCACTTGCGTCCGAAACTCGCTGTAACTGGACGTCGATACTACCGGCTCTCCTTTCTGAAAGCGGTAGCCGAAGCTCAATCGACTATCCGAGTGATTCTTGGTGTACGTAGTCCTGTATCGGTAGATCAGGTCGTAAATGAAGGCTAGAGCGACAGGGTCGAGCGACACCGTTCTGCGAAGGTGGAGGCCTTGTTTCGCCGAGTAACACCGCCGCTGCGGCTGGAAAGAAGGTCCATACTTCGGGTCCGATTTGAGGATCTTTGAGATGTGTTCACGGATCTCAACCGCCGCGTGTAGCAGAACGATCCGCGTAGTCGAGAGGGGAAATAGCGTCCGTGGGTGGTCGTCCAACAGATAGCGAAGGGAGTCGTAGGACATTCAGCCACGTTCCGACAGCAGAAGTTAGCGAGGGATTCGCACGCACCGACCGCCTCCCCGCCTCGACCGCACCTGCGGAGGGGACGAGGCGCATCGAGGCGAACCGATCATGCGCCCGGCTGGACGGACCAACTTCGGCGACGATTATACGCCTAACGATGCGACAGGACGCGGCGGATCAGTTCGCTCGCGCCGCCACCGTCGGCGTCACCGTGTCCCGTAGGTAGCGCTGTCGGTCGTTCGCGCCCCAGTTGTCGCGGGTTGGCGCGGCGGGATGGACGAACGAGGCGAGCAGCGCCGGCGTCTCGCCGGTACGGACCCGTTCCAGCGGGAACCTGCCGGGAGCGGTGCCCAGCCACCGGCGGTAGCTGTTGCAGGGTAGAGCGGGGCGGACCAGAACGGCCCGCCCCCCCAGGTGTGCGGCCACGCCGCTCGGCGGCATACACCGCCCAGCATCACGGGTTTCGGAGGCCGTCTCAGTATCCACGCAAGTGCATGACCAGCGCGACGCGCTCGGGACCCGTCTGGCGTACGCGGGCTAGAGTAGACGTGCTGGTAAGATTGAGTGTCATGGCAAATGAGCTTGTGCCCTCCTACGCGGAGATGCTTCCGCGTCTCTACGAACTGAAGAACATAACGGACCCGTCGCACCCAGACGCCTACTTTCGAGATTTCGACAGACGGTTCACTGAAGGGCGAACGGTTTTACCCTACTACCAGAAACTCGAACGGTTACTGTCTGCGCTGGATGATGCCGCATGGAGCGACTTGAAATCTCGGGCCGCCGACGTGGCTCATAGACCTGCCAGCGGACGTGGGTGGCAGGCGCTGTTCGATACGGTCAACGAAGCGAGGGGGTACGTCTACCTGCAGAGAATAGGGTGTACGGATATAGCGTTCATCAAACGCACAAACAAGAAGACCCCTGACCTACGCGCCATCCAGAATGGGACTCGCGTGCTCTGCGAGGTCAAGACCATCAACATCTCGAAAGACGAGGCAGACAGGCGGGAGCGGGTTGCTCAAGGGGCATTCGAAGTGAGCAGTACCCCTTTCCAGGTCACGGCGGAGATGCTATCGAAGATCATCACCTCCATCAAAGACGGCATCGCCCAACTCGACTGCGAAGACCCACAACGCGCGGCGCGACGCATCGTGTTCACGGTCCTGAACTTTGACGACTGGGTGGGCGACTGTTACCCAGAGTACTTCGCGCAGCTTGATGCACACTTGCTCGAGAATCGGATCGTGGGCGCAGAACTCGTGTTCTGCCCGGCGAGCAACCTGTTCGAGCGGCGCTTTACGATGCAGGCGGCGTCGGTTGTAGAGATTTGAGGGCGGTGCACGATGAGAATCCTAACGAAGTCGCGTCGTGTCAAACAGGCGTTTTGCACCGCATGGCGCCGACTGCCGCCAGAGGACCGCGGAATTGTCGCGGGGTTCGTCCGCTGGGTCCAGGCGGATCGCGAATGGGGCTTCTGGGGGCTTTCCGACGAACTCAACCCAGAATCGGCGGGATTGTACCCGCTGTTCGGCGCCGATGAGGGACGGGCGGGGATCCTTTTCCGCCTGACAGTGGCTCGACTCTTCAGCGATGCGGCGCTTATCGGGATTGCGGCGCATGAACTCGCCCACGCCCGGCGCGCGGCGGCGATCGGGAAAGACTGGCACGACCCAATGCGGGCCCGATACGGCCAAGAGGAACGGGCGGCTGACCGTTTGGCCATGCAATGGGGGTTCTCCGCGGAGATTCATATCAAAGATGAAGAACGGCGGCGCATCGTGAATCCACAGATCGAACGCTGGAGCGCGGAGGGCCGAATCGCGAGGGCCATATTTCGCCGCGAGAGAGAGCTAGAGGCGCGCCTCCGAGTAAGGTTCGGGCTGTCGAGCAAGCAGGACGAAGTCGATCAGGTGGAGGAGAAGTAAGGGGCGGGCCAGGAGAGCCCGCCCCGGTTGGCTACGCCGCTTGTCGGAACTCCCCGCCTAACTTGTCGGACAAACCCGTTGGGGAATCGAACCCGTGTCGCGAAGCCAGGGACAGGTGCCGCCACGGAGCACCTCCTGCTCCAAAGCCTCCGGGCCTGGTCCTCGCTCGGCCTCCTCTACCCGATCAGTATCCCGGCCGCGACCTGGAGCGCGGCGATCGTCGGGGCGACGGTGTGCCGCAGGTAAAGCTGCTCCGCAACCCCGCCCCAATTGTCGCGCGTCGGGGCGGCGGGATGGACGAAGGAGGCAAGCAACGCCCGCCTTTCGCCGAACCGGACGTGTTCCAGCGGGAGCGTACCCGGGATCGGTTCCGCCTCGTCGAGGACGGTCCCCAGCCAGCGGCGCACGGCGCGCCCTTGCGCGATCAGGATCGTTGGCTGGAGCAGGGTGAGGGCCGCCCGAAAATGCTCGGCGCAGGCCTCCCGCATCGCCGGTGTGGACCGGCCCCGCTGACCACCGCGGAACACCGCCGAATCGGGATTGCTCACCGCAGAGCACAGGAGGAAATTCACGAGCGCGAAGGTCTCGAAGACATGGACTGGCGAGCCGACGAGGCTCACGAACTCGCCGGCATAGTCGGCACCCAGCCCGCGGCCCAACAGCAGTCGGAGCAGGCTGGTCGTGGCGCGCATGTGCGGGTTGCGGCCGGGACGTGCGGCGTCCGCCCTGAACCGGCGGTCTGTGCCGACCGCACGGATCATCGCGTGCCGGTCGGCCAGGCTCACGCCCCCAGGGCCATGACCGTACTCCTGACCGACGACGACGATGCGGCAGGGCACGTCGTTCAGGAAGAGGTCGAACTGCGCGCCGACATGGTGGAGCTGTCCTTCGAAGAGGGTGCCGGGGTGCGACCGACGGCAGGCCGCGCGGTGCTGACAGCGGAAGCTCTGGCCATCGAGGACGGCGCCGCGAAAGTAGGCGTCGAGCGCGGCGATCCGCTGGGCGGTGCGCGCCGGGTCGGAGCGGAGGACGAAGTCGACACCGCCGGTCCGCATGCGCGATTAGGTTACTAAAGGTATATACCTTTGACAAGCAGCTTTATCGAGGTGGGCGAAATCCGGTAGGTTAGGGGTCGAGGCGACCTGCGGCGTACGCTTCAAGGGCGCGAATCAGCACAACTCTCATGGCCCGCCCTTCCGACGACGCGCGGGCCATTGCCCGACGCCATGTCTCGAGAGGGACCCCGCGGAGCAGGTAGTCATGCCCTCCGTCCACCGGGTACTCATGTGAGTACCTGGCCGGCAGCGGAATGGTACGCCGTGGACGCCTCGTGCTGGCGGTTGCCCGCGCACGCGGCGTCTTCCCCACGCCGGCAGCTTATCACGGCCGCATGAGTGCCAGCCGCGTCCGCCCGCGGACGCGGTACGACTCACCAAGCCAAGCGAACCAGTGCAGCCGCGTTCTGGTCTGCGAATACACGGACAGGGACCTCAAGGTGTAGTACCGCGATCGGCGCGCGCCGTGGGCCTGTTTCTGGGCGACCTCCTCGGCGGCCTGGACACTGCGCCCGGCAACACCGTCCCTCGCACGCGGTCACCGCGACCCGCAAAGCCCCGATAGGGGCCATCCCCCTCGCGAGCTTTCCCAAATACTCCGTGCGTTGGCCCGTCCGTCGGGGCGACAATCGACGTTGCTATGGCCAAACGGAGGACGAAGACGGGACTACGAAGAGTGCCGAGCACCGGCGCGACCGTACCGACCTGGCTGTCGGGCGCGCGCGGGGAGCGGTTGTCGGCCATGTTCTCCGATGCCCGCTGGGTGTCGCCTGGGCGCGCTGTGAAGGTCTGCGAGACGCTACGGCGCAATTACTATGCTCGCCTTCGGCGCCTGCGGACCGTACCCGCAACCTCGCATTGTGGCCGGCGGAGCCGGTTGCCGGAGGACGTACGGCAGATACGCGCGGCGCTTGCGGCACTGCGACACGTCAAGGCTATCCTCGTGGACCGCGAGACGACGCCGCTTCGCGCCGATGAGCGGCGTCTGCTGCAGGTGGCGAAGCCACTGTGCGGTCCACAGGCGGGTTGTCCCCAGCCGTACCGCGAGATGATCGAGACGCTCGTGGACACGCTGGAGATTGAGCCGGAGGCCCGCAAGGAAGCGATTGCCGCGGCCTTCGTGGCGTTGCTGCCGGTCACCGCTCATCTCTGGCGCCTCGAAGAGGCGCTGGAGAAGCCTCTCATCGCCAGAAAAGGCGGCCTGCGGCGAGCAGTCAAGATCCAGCGACAACATCGTCGGTGGCGCACAGAGGCGCGCCGATTCTGGCGTGTCAATCCAGAACTACCGGTAACGAGAGTTGCTCAGAAATTGCGCTATCGATTTCCTCGGATAATGCAGGCCTCGAAAACGATCGAGGACGCCATTCGCGACCTCAAACCCCGCAAATAGCCCAATTTTAGGCCCTCTCCTGGCTTTCTCCGTCTCCCAAGAATAGTTGGCCGTGTGCTGCGGCACTCGGCCAAACAGGGGCGCAGTCTGGTCTCTAGCGAGGGATGAGGCTTGCAGCGGACAACGGAGTCCGGCCTCAAACACTCTTGTGGGAGGGACGAGGCAATGTGGCCGAAAGGTATGCCGTTGCGGAAGGAAATGAAAGTCAAGCTGCGTCGAGCCCGATTGGGGAAGCCACTGGGCGCGAGGACGCGGGGCCGTATGGGCGAGGCGCACCAGAGCAGCATCCTGCTTGCAGCGGACCGCGCGGCGCGTTCGTCGCGACGAAGAGGACGTCATGGTTGATGACGCTCCCGAGCCGACGACCACGTGGCTGCGACCCCGCGAG
>Ga0209014_10000483_pt1 | contig 23232 bp, 23 predicted proteins | sample BarGraNGADG00212_FD_184491 | JGI IMG/M metagenome (GOLD analysis project Ga0209014, IMG submission 184491) | Arctic peat soil microbial communities from Barrow, Alaska - Barrow Graham LP Ref core NGADG0002-212 (SPAdes) (version 2) | ecosystem: Environmental > Terrestrial > Soil > Wetlands >...
CAGCGCCGCAACGGAATCGGCCAGATGGTTGCCCACCGAGGTCGCGTGTGCGAGCAGCCCGTCCTTGTCGACCGTGTCAAGGACGGCCAGACCTGCCGCGGCCGCCAGCGGGTTGCCCCCGAACGTCGAGCCGTGCTGGCCTGCCGTGAGCAGCCCGCTGACGTCCGGGCCGAACGTGACGAGAGCGCCGATGGGCACTCCCCCGGCAAGACCCTTGGCCACCGTGATGGCGTCGGGGACGATGCCGGACTGCTGGAAGGCGAACCACGTCCCCGTGCGGCCCACCCCGGTCTGGACCTCATCAATGACGAGCAATGTCCCCGTCGCCCGGGTCAGCTCGCGCGCCAGCTGCAGGTATGCCGGGTCTGCGGCGACAACTCCGGCCTCGCCCTGGATCGGCTCCAGGAAGAGTGCGGCCACATCCGAGGTGACGGCGGCACGCAGAGCGGCTTCGTCGTTCAGCGGAACGTGGGAGACAGAGGGTATGAGCGGCGCGAACGGCTCGCGGTAGGCGTGCTTGTGGGTCAGTGCCAGGGCGCCCATGGTGCGACCATGGAAGGCCGATTCCGCAGCCACCAGGCGGGTACGTCCGGTGCGACGGCTGAGCTTGATCGCGGCTTCGACCGCCTCGCTGCCAGAGTTGGCAAAGAAGACAGCCGAGCCCTTTGGAGCGCCCGCAACGGTCAGCAGCTTCTCAGCAAGCTCAATCTGCGGAGGGGTGGCGAAGAAGTTGGACACATGGATCATGGAGGCGGCTTGGTTGCTGAGCGCCTCGACCAGGGCCGGGTGTCCGTGGCCAAGTGCGTTGACAGCGATCCCGGCAAGCAGGTCGAGATAGCGGTTACCGTCGGCATCCCAGACGTAGCAGCCCTCACCGCGGGTCAGGACCGTCTTGGGACGCCCGAACACTCCCATCAACGAGTGCGCGTATCGGTCGAGGTACGTCGCAGTGTTTGGGTAGGGCATCACTGATCGCCCCCGAACCCTGCGTCCGGGAGGATCATCGTTCCGATTCCCTCGCTCGTGAAGACCTCCAGCAACAGCGAGTGGGCCTGACGTCCGTCGATGATGTGCGCCTGTGGCACCCCCTCCGTCACAGCCCTCACACACGCCTCGAGCTTTGGTCCCATTCCAGTGTGGACGCGATTCAGCAGATCGGTTGCTGAGCTGACTGACAGCTCCGACAGCAGCGAGTCCTTGTCGGGCCAGTTGGCATAGACCCCTTCGACATCGGTCAGCACAACGAGCTTGTGGGCCTTGAGGGCGACCGCCAGCGCCGATGCCGCACTGTCCGCATTGACGTTGAGGACCTGGCCCTCGACGTCGAGGTCCGGGGCCACGGTTGAGACCACGGGGATCCGCCCGGCATCCAAGATGTCCATGACCGCAGAGGGATTCACGCTCTCGACGTCGCCGACCAGGCCGAGATCCACCGGACTACCGTCGATGACCAATGCTCGTCTGCGGGCCCCGAACAAACCGGCGTCCTCGCCGGACAGGCCCACTGCAAGTGGTCCGTGCTGGTTGAGCAGCCCGACCAGCTCGCGCCCCACCTGACCGGTCAGAACCATCCGGACGATCTCCATGACCTCTGGGGTGGTTACCCGAAGGCCGCCCTTGAACTCACTGGTCATCCCGAGCCGATCGAGCATGGACCCGATCTGGGGACCTCCGCCGTGAACAACGACCGGACGCAGCCCGGCATAGCGCAGGAACACGATGTCCTGGGCGAAGGCCGACTTGAGCTGGTCGTCGACCATGGCGTTCCCGCCGTACTTGATGACGACAAGCGCGCCCCGGAACCGCTCGAGCCACGGAAGTGCCTCGACCAGGGTCTGGGCCTTGGCAGCCGCGGCCGCCAGGGCCCTCTGGCCGCCGGGAGTCCTCAGGTTGTCGCTCGCTGTTCTCATGTCGAGTACGCCGAGTTCTCGTGGACGTAGTCGAGGGTCAGGTCGTTGGACCAGATGGTTGCCGTCTGCGCCCCTGCGTGCAGATCCACGACGACGTGCACCTCCCGAGGCCCCATGTCGATCAGCGTTCGGTCCTCACCGACGCCGCCCGCGCGGCACACCTGGATGCCGTTGATGGCCACGTCGAGGGTCGCCGGGTCGAAGATGGCCCGTGTCGTGCCCACCGCCGCGAGGATGCGGCCCCAGTTCGGGTCGCCGCCAAAGACCGCGCACTTGAACAGGTTGTTGCGAGCGATCGCACGAGCGACCTCAAGAGCGTCGGGAACACTTGCCGCAGAACGGATCTCGATCGCAATATCATGCCTGGCGCCCTCGGCGTCCGCGATGAGCTGCCTGGCAAGGTCTGCGCAGAGCGAGGTGACCGCATCGGCAAGCTCCGCTGCGGTTGGTCTCACGCCCGACGCACCTGAGGACATCAGCAGAACAGTGTCGTTGGTCGACATGCAGCCGTCCGAGTCGATCCTGTCAAAGGTCGTCTCCGTTGCCGTACGCAGCGCCTCGTCCAGGGCGCTGGCATCAGCAACGGCGTCAGTGGTGATCAGGACGAGCATGGTCGCCAGGGCCGGTGCGAGCATGCCCGCGCCCTTGGCCATGCCCCCCACCGACCATCCATCGCGAGCGCTCAGGGCCTGTTTGTCGACCGTGTCCGTCGTCATGATCGCGGTGGCCGCGGCCTGACCACCCACGACAGACAGGGTCGCCGAGGCCGCGTCGATCCCGGCCGTGATCTTGTCCATGGGCAGAAGCTCGCCGATCAGGCCCGTGGAGCACACGACCACGTTCCCGGCCGACACCCCCACGGCGGCGGCCAGGTGCGCGGCGCTGAGTTGTGTGTCGACCAACCCGGCGGCGCCGGTGCAGGCGTTGGCTCCACCCGAGTTGAGCACCACTGCGTCGACCCGGCCATCGGCCAGCACCTGACGGCTCCACGTCACCGGCGCAGCCTCGACCCGGTTGCTGGTGAACACCGCTGCAGCATGATGGTCCGGGCCGTCGTTCACGACCACGGCAAGGTCCGGCCTGCCACTGGCCTTGAGACCGGCCGTCACGCCTGCTGCGCGGAACCCGGCTGGGGCGGTGATGCTCACGGGGCCACTCCTGCGGTCGGCAGTCCGGTGGTCTCAGGCAGCCCGAGGGCCAGGTTGGCGCACTGCACCGCGGCGCCCGCCGTGCCCTTGGTCAGGTTGTCCACAGCGGCCACGGCAATGACCCTTCCCGCCCGTTCGTCCAACGCCACCTGAAGGTGGACGTTGTTGCTTCCCAGCACATCTGCGGTGCGCGGCCACTGACCTCCCGGCAAGAGGTGAACAAATGGCTCGTCACCATAAGCCGCTTCCCAGGAAGCCCGCACCGTGTCCACCGTGAGCCCCGGCTTCACCCTGGCGGTGCAGGTGGCCAGGATCCCACGCGACATCGGTGCCAGCGTCGGGGTGAACGAGACGGTCACCGACCGCCCGGCCGCGGCGCTGAGATTCTGCTCGATCTCCGGCGTGTGCCGATGGACACCACCGACACCATAAGGTGTCATCGAGCCCATGGTCTCGGCGCCAAGAAGATGCGGTTTGAGGGACTTGCCCGCACCAGAGATGCCGCTGGCCGCCACGATGACAACGTCGACCACGTCGACGTCCTCTAGCACGCCGGCAACGAACCCCGGTGCCAAAGCCAGCGTGCAGGCCGTGGGATAGCAGCCCGGGATCGCGATCCGGCGGGCGCCCAACAACACTTCGCGACCCTTGTGTCCGAGCGGCAGCGGCAGCTCGGGCAACCCGTAGGGCCACGTGCCCGCATGCTTGCTGCCGTAGAAGTGCGTCCACTGCCCGGCATCGGCCAGGCGGAAGTCCGCGCCGCAGTCGATCACGATGACGTCGGCGGGCAGCTGCGCAACAAGTGCCGCTGATGCACCGTGGGGCAACGCCAGGAAGACGATGTCATGACCGGCCAGGGTCTCCGCTGTCGTATCGAGCAGGAGACGGTCAGCGAGCGGCGTGAGGTGCGGGTGGATGGCACCGAGCCGCATGCCCGCGCTGGACGCGGCCGCAACAGCTCCGACCTCCATGTCAGGGTGCCCGAGCAGCAGCCGCAGGATCTCTCCGCCGGCGTAGCCGCTGGCACCCGCCACCGCCACTCTGACCATGCGCATTACTATACATGGCCATGGAAATGTATGCAGACTCAGTCCTGGGGCAGCTCAGGCGCCGCGCAGCACCGCATTCACAGCAGCAGCGGCCGACTCGATCGCCCGATCCCGAAAGCCGTTGACCTCCTTGGTGGTCAAGGTGCGCTCTGGTGCCCGGAAGACCAGACGGTACGCCAGGGACTTGCGACCGGATCCGACCTGGTCACCGCGGTAGATGTCCGTGAGTGAGACCGACTCGAGCATCTCGCCGGCGCCTTGGCGAAGAGCCGACTCCAGAGCGGCCGCTGTGACCTGCTCATCGACGACCAGCGCCACGTCGCTCTGCGCGACGGGGTAGGTGGACAGCTCGCGGGCCTGGACCCTGACCTCACTGGCAACCGTGAGGGCATCGACGTCAAGCTCGCCGGCACAGGTGCGCGCCGGCAGGCCGAGTGCGGCAACGACCCTGGGGTGAAGCTCTCCGACGTGACCCACCAGCGTGCCGTCGGCAAGCTCGAGACGCACACAGCGACCGGGGTGCCACGGGGCGTGCTCATCGGCCGTGGCGACGAGCTCCACGGCCAGTGCCGACGCCAAAGCTCTGGCCGCGCCGACCACATCTGTCCAGTCGCCTGGCCGGCCCGGTCCCCACCACCCGCGGACGTCGGCATCACCGGTAAGCCCGAACGCGATCCTTCGCGGTTGCGGCGGAACAGCCGCCTGGATCTGCCGGAGGGTCGCGCCGTCAGGACGTGTCCGCGTGCCAGGGACCGGCGCGGCGTGAATCTCGCCGGTCGGGCGCGTGACCAGTCCGAGCTCGAAGATGGCGGCGTCGCGCTGCCCCCGGGAGACGTTGCGGCGCAGCGCCTCGACCAGCGTCGAGAGGACAGAGGTACGCATCAGCGGCGCCTCGTCCGACAGGGGGTTGGCGATGCGAAGGGTGCTCCGGCGCGGGTCTTCGGCCTCCAGGCCAAGGTCGTCGTGGCTCTGGGCGGACACGAAGGGGTAGGTCAGCACCTCGACAAAGCCCTGCTGGGCAAGGGTGTTGGCCAGGATCCGTCGCACCCGCTGGCCGTGGGTCAGGCCGCGTCCACTGCTCGCTCGCGGAAGAACTGAAGGAATCTGGTCGTAGCCACGAAGCCGCACGACCTCCTCGACGAAGTCCGGCCCGTTGCCCAGGTCCGGGCGCCATGAGGGCGGCAGCACCGAAAGACTTGATGAGCCAGACTCCGCCGACCCGGACTTCGGCGTCTCCACGACGTCGCACCCAATCTCGCGCAGTGTTTCGATGACCTCCTCACGGGTGTAGGGCAGACCCACCAACCGGGCTGGCAGGCCCGGGTCGACGTCGATCGTGGCGCGTGCCGGACGGCGATCGGCGTCTGTGACGCCGTCATCGACGACTCCCCCGCCAAACTCCACGAGCAGGTTCACCGCGAGCTGGGCGGCCGCAGCAGTGATGTCCGGGTCCACTCCACGTTCGAAGCGCCTGGAAGCCTCGGTCGTCAGCTTGTGACGACGCGAGGAGCGGGCAACCGAGGTCGGGTCGAAGTGGGCCGACTCGACCAGGACGTCGGTCGTGGTCGCGCCAACCTCTGAGGTGGCGCCACCCATCACCCCCGCAATGGCCAGGGCAGTCGTACCGGAGTCGGTGATCAACAGGTCCTCGGAGTACAAGGTGCGCTCGACGTCATCGAGAGTCTTCAGCGCCTCACCGGCCTTCGCGCGACGAACGACGATCGGCCCGCGCAGGCTAGACACGTCGAACGCGTGCAAGGGCTGACCGAGGAGAAGCATCACGTAGTTTGTCACGTCGACCGCTAGCGATATCGGTCGCATCCCCATCTGCGTCAGTCGCTTCGCCATCCACTGCGGCGACTTGGCGGCTGGGTCGAGACCCCTGACGACGCGTGCCACATATCGGTCGCAACCCAGGCGGCCGTTCAGCGGAGCCTCGTCGGCGAGCTGCACGGCGTACCCGCTGGTGTTTGCCCCCGCCGACGTGATCGCGGCCGGGTCGTGGAAGGTCCCACCCGTGGCATGTGAGTACTCACGGGCGATACCACGCAGGCTGAAGCAGTAGCCGCGGTCGGGAGTGACGGTGACCTCGACAACCTCGTCGGCCAGGCCCAGGAGACCGATCGCGTCATCGCCCGGGCTCAGCCTGGCCGCCTCCTGCTCGCCGAGGAAGGACTGCAGCACGAGGATGCCGTCGTGATCCTCGCCGATGCCTAGCTCCTTGGCGGAGCAAATCATGCCGTTGCTGATGTGGCCGTAGGTCTTTCGGGCGCCGATGGCGAAGCCGCCGGGCAGGACCGCCCCCGGGAGCACGACGATGACGAGGTCGTCGACGGCGAAGTTCGTGGCACCACAGATGATGCCCTGGGACGTGCCCTCGGTCACCCGCTGACCATGGTTGCCCACGTCGACCTGACACCAGCGGATCGGCTTGCCGTTCTTCTGCGGCTCATCGACGAGCTCGAGGACCCGACCCACGACCAGCGGGCCGGAGATGTCGCCGCCGTGCAGGTCCTCCTCCTCGAGGCCCAGGCGAACCAGGCTGGCGGCAACCTCGCGACCGGTTGCGGCCGGTGCGCCCTCGACATACTCGCGCAGCCACGAAACTGGGGCCAGCATCAGATCTCCATCCCGAACTGCGTGCTGAACCGCACGTCTCCCTCGACCATCTCGCGCATGTCCTTGACTCCGTTGCGGAGCATCAGGGCCCGCTCGATCCCCATGCCGAAGGCGAAGCCGGTGTAGCGGTCGGGGTCGATGCCGCACGCCTGGAAGACGTTGCGGTTCACCATGCCGCAACCACCCCACTCGATCCAGCCCGTGCCTCCGCAGGTTCGGCAGCCGCTGTCAGCGCCCCCGCAGATGAAGCATCGGAAGTCCAGCTCTGCGCTGGGCTCGGTGAACGGGAAGTATGACGGCCGCAGTCGCGTCTCCAGCCCCTCGCCGAACAGCTCCTCGACCAGGTGGTCCAGCGTCCCCCGCAGATGCGCCATGGTCAGGCCCTCCGCCACCGCAAGGCCCTCCACCTGGTGGAACACGGGAGAGTGCGTCGCATCCAGCTCATCGGTGCGGAACACCTTGCCGGGGCACACGATGTACAGAGGCAGGTCGCGCTCAAGCATCGACCGGACCTGAACCGGTGAGGTGTGGGTCCGCAGGACCAGGCCGGCATCGGGGGGGTCGACGAAGAATGTGTCCTGCATCTGACGCGCAGGATGGTCGGCGCCCAGGTTCAGGGCGTCGAAGTTGAACCACTCCGACTCGACCTCGGGCCCCTCTGCGATCTCCCAGCCCATGGCAACAAAGATGTCGCCGATCCGTTCGGAGGTCAGCTCGAGGGGGTGACGCGCACCGAGACGACGGCGGGCCACTGGCGCCGTGACGTCGACCGCCTCCTCGACGAGCAGCCGCGCGTCCCTGTCGACCTCGAGCTCGTGCTGGCGGTCTGCCAGAGCCTTGGCGACCCGCGCGCGGGCCGTCCCGACCCGCTTGCCGGCTTCAGCCTTGGCGGTTGGAGGCAGGGCCCCGATCTCACGGTTCGCGAGGGACAAGGCGCTGGTATCCCCCTGGTGAGCCAGGCGCGCGGTCTTGAGGGAAGCCAGCGTGTCTGCCGCGGCAAACGCCGTCAGCGCCTCGGTGACTGCCGCATCGAGGGCATCCGGGTCAAGCGTGCTGACTTCGACCGGGTCATAGCTCTTGTTAGGTCCAGACATCGCTTTCAATTCAGTTGACGTGACAGTTGCCAGATCGTGGTTCAGGCGAGTTGCAGGGGTGAGTCTAGAGGCCCGGTTCGACCATTCGGGAGAACCGGAGGGGTGTGGGGGTAGATCAGAGAACGTGCTCAGGTGCCCCCGCCGGCAAGGTGAACCGGAACTCAGCCCCGCCGCCCTTGGCGCGACCAACGCTGATCTTCCCGCCATGGGCCTCGACGAGTCCTCGCACGACGTACAGGCCCAGGCCAGTGCCACCGCGGCGGGTGCTGTGCCAGAACCTCGTGAAGACCATGGGGTAGTGCTCGGGTGCGATTCCCTCACCTTGGTCGCTGACGGTGACGGCAACGTCCTCGTCACCATCGCGTCCGGTTGGAACAACCTTGAGGCTGACGGTCCCGTCACCGTGACGCACGGCGTTCTCGATCAGGTTGGCCAGGATCTGATCGAGCCGGTCGGGATCGGCCCACACCTCGGGCAACGTTGTCCCTTCGCCGTCAAGAACAAACTTGTCGCGGTCATGACCGCTGGCAACGAACCGTTCGATGTGCCGGTTGATGGCTGCAACAACGTCCACGGGCTGCTTACGCACCTCGAGCCGCCCGGCATCGATGCGGGAGATGTCCAGGAGCTCGGTGATGAGCCGCGTAACCCGGTCCGCATCGGCCTCGATGGTCTGCAGCATCAACCGCTTCTGGTCGTCGGTGAAGCGGTCCCAGCGACGCAGAAGAGTCGAAGAAAAACCCTTCACCGACGTGAGGGGCGAGCGAAGTTCGTGTGCCACTGTGGAGATAAGCGCCGAGTTGTTGGCTTCGGCGCGACGGCGTGCTTCAGCGTCGCGCAGCGCGACGACCACCTGGCTGACCGGCATGCTGCGCCCTGGGCGCACATACTTGGCGGTCACCAGGACCTCCTGACGCCCCGGGATGATCAACAGCTTCTCGCGGTGACCGGTGCGGATGGCCAGCCCCTTCCAGGGGTCGGCGCAGGCCCACCACGAACGACCATCGTTCTCCTGCAGGGGAATCGCTGTGCGGATGTCCTGGCCGAGCAGCTCTGCGGCGGACGTTCCGACGATCTTCGCCGCCTGTTTGTTGACATAGACGAGGAACCCCTGGTCATCGGCGACCAGCAGCCCGTCGGGGTGCACGTCGCAGACGTCGGAGTGCCATCCTGAGGAACGCCCGCGCTCCGATGCGCTCGACCCGTGTCCCATACGTCCGACTTTAGCGACTTGTGGGGGCAGTGCGCTGCACCCCCGCCGATGTATAGAGACAAACGGTTGCGGCCATCGCAAGGTTCAACGACTCCGCCTTGCCATAGATCGGGACCCGCACGACCGCGTCGCAGGCTTCCCGGACGCCTGGTTCGAGGCCCCATGCCTCGTTTCCCATCACCCAGGCGTGCGGTCCGGTCAGGTCGATATCGGCCAGCTCTGACTGCCCGGTGCCGTCGGCGGCCAGCAGCGCCATGCCTGCGCCACGAACGCGATCCAGCAGCACAGGGATGGGCACACCGATGACGATCGGGAGGTGGAACAGCGATCCGGCGGTCGATCGCACGACCTTGGGGTTGTAGATGTCGACGCTGGAGTCACTGAACAGGACCGCATCAGCGCCGGCGGCATCAGCACCCCGGATCACGGTGCCGGCATTGCCGGGGTCGCGGACGTTGGTGAGGATCATCACGAGCCGCGGGCGCACGTCCAGCACCGCGTCGAGGTCGACGTCGATGGGCCGGCAGACTGCGACGATCCCCTGGGGAGCCTTCGTGTCGCACATGGCGGCAAGGACCTCGCTGCTCACCTCGTGCGTGGTCACACCAGCAGCCCGCGCCGCGTGGAGCACCGCGGTATGCCGGGTGCCCGACTGCGCGTCGACATAGAGATCCTGGACCGCGTCAGAGCGGTGAACGACGACCTCACCAACGGCCTGAGGCCCCTCGGCGAGGAACAGTGCCTCGCGCTCGCGCACCGCGCGCCGGCTCAACGCCCGCACTGACCTGACCCGGTCGGAGCCGATGTTGGTCAGCATCTGTTGGTCAGGTCTGCTGGGCGTGGAACCGGCGCTGATGTGGTGCGGTGTCTTAGGCGGCAGCGGTCTGCGCCGGTAGGTGGGCCCGAGCGATCTCGACGAGGGCAGTGAACGCCGCAGCATCGCTGACGGCCAGCTCAGCCAGCATCCGACGGTCGACCTCGACCTCCGCAGCCTTCAGACCCTGGATGAAGCGGTTGTAGGTCATGCCGTTGGCGCGAGCCCCGGCGTTGATCCGCTGGATCCACAGGCGACGGAAGTCACCCTTGCGTGCGCGGCGGTCGCGGTAGGCGTATCCGAGCGAGTGGGTGACCTGCTCCTTGGCCTTGCGGTACAGGCGCGAACGCTGTCCGCGATAGCCGCTGGCGCGCTCGAGAACAACCCGGCGCTTCTTGTGGGCGTTTACCGCCCGTTTCACGCGTGCCACGTGAGACTCCTTGCCTTGATTTTTCGGCCGACGCGTATCGCGACAATTCGGCTTCCCCTGTCAACGGAGCGCCATTGTCATCGTCGGCGGATCTGAATGAAGTTTTGTCTTGAACCTTGAGCTGTCTGAAACCCTTGACCTGTCGTGGACCTACTTACCGAGAAGCTTCTTGATCTTCTTGGCCTGGGGCTTGTTCAGCTCCACGTCATTGGCGATCGAGCGGGTCTTCTTCGAGGACTTGTGCTCGAGCAGGTGGCGACCACCGGCCTGCTCACGCATGACCTTGCCGGTGCCGGTGAGGCGGAAACGCTTCTTGGCGCCGCTGTGGGTCTTCATCTTCGGCATGGAGCCGATCTCCTTCGGTCGTGCGGGTCCTCACGGACCCGCTGGGTTCTGTCGTGACGCTGTCGGCCGCCCTACTCGGCGGTGCTCTTGGCCTCGGTCTTGGTGTCGACGTCGGCCTTGGTCTTGGCCTTGGTCTTGGCCTCGGTCTTGGTGTCGACGTCGGCCTTGGTCTTGGCCTCGGTCTTGGTGCCGGCGTCGGCCTTGGTCTTGTTCGCGGTGTCGCCACCACTCGCGCCCTCGGTTGCGTCGAGTGGTGCGGAGGTCGAGGGCGCCTCTACCGGTGCAGTGGTCGAGCGGGTCGAGGCGGAGCGTGTCGAGGCTGGAGCATTCGCGGCACCTTCCTCGCGCTTGCGACGCTGTTCGGCCTTGGCCTCGGCCTTCTTCTTGGTCGGACCGATCACCATCACCATGTTGCGGCCGTCCTGCTTGGGGGTGCTCTCGACGAAGCCGAGGTCACCGATGTCCTCAGCAAGGCGCTGCAGCAGGCGAAAACCAAGCTCGGGCCGGGACTGCTCGCGACCGCGGAACATGATCGTCACCTTGACCTTGTCGCCGGTCTTGAGGAACCGCTCGACGTGGCCCTTCTTGGTGGCGTAGTCATGCGGGTCGATCTTGGGGCGGAGCTTGATCTCCTTGATGACCGTGTTGACCTGGTTCTTGCGGGCTTCGCGCTCCTTGATGGCTTCCTGGTACTTGAACTTGCCAAAGTCCATGAGCTTGGCGACCGGCGGCTTCGCCATCGGGGCCACCTCGACGAGGTCGAGGTCCGACTCGGCGGCAAGGCGCAAGGCATCCTCGACGCGCACGATGCCAACCTGTTCACCATTGGGGCCAACCAACCGCACTTCCGGGACCCGGATGCGGTCGTTGATACGAGGTTCGCTGATGTGGTTCTCCTCTGTTGTCCCGTCCAAGGGGACAGTGTTGTCCATCGGGGCGACCGCCGGGCGACGAAGAAAAAACTCCCCGCCACCGTGGAGCGCGAGGAGCTTAAGACAAGGAGCATCCGACCAAAACCGCCGGTATGACGGGTCGCAGGCACCCGTCATACACTGCACGGCTGCTGCGGCGCACCATCGGTGCGACGCCCCAGCCGGGCGGACCTGGAACCCGGCGGCTCTGACTGCAGCGAGCTGCGAGCCTGCCGACGCGGGTGGAAGCGACGTGTTGTTTGGCTTCTCTTGCACGCTGTGCCATTCGGGCATCTTGGTGACACCCTGGGGACACAGCCGGTCGATCAGCAAGGTTACAGGCTGAACCTCCGGGCGGCCAATCCGGGTGCCGATCATCCTTCGGCGAGGCTCCAACACCTCGATGACGGGCGCGGGACGCTCACGCCGATTCCGAGAGCAGCCCGGTCACGCGCTCGCGGTAGCGGCGGCGGGTGATGGTGGCACCGGCTCCGAGCACCGCAACGGCCAGCCCGACCAGGGAGACGCTCACGAAGCCACCGCGCCAGCCCCACTGGTCGATCGCCAGACCGGCAACAGGGGCACCGAGCGCCGAGCCCGCGGTCATGAACGAACCGTGCCATCCCATGGCCGCACCCAAGGCCGCCTCGGGCACCACCCTGCTGACCTGGTCGACCGTCGCGGTGATCGTCGGCGCGCAGAGCAGCCCGGCCACGAAGGCCAGAGCGGCGAACGGCCACACGCTCGGAGCGAGAGCGATCGGAAATGTCGCCAGGCTGAGGCCGCCCAGGAGCAGGAAAGCCGGGATCGAACGGTGCAGCAGACCGTAGGCCAGACCGCCGATCACCGATCCGAGCCCCCAGATCGCGAGTACCGGGCCAATCAGGGAGATCTGGTGGAACTCCCTCAACGCGGCGACAATCGCAATGTCGCAGCCAGAGAGGACGATCGTCGTTGCGGCGGCGGCGCCGCACACGGCGAGGAACCGCGCACGGAACCACGCGCTGCGCGGCGGGCTCGCGCCGGGTTCGCCGGCCCCCGCGTCCATGTCGTTGCGATCGGCATGCATGGCGGGGTTGACCAACCACAGGCCCACGCCAGCCAGCACGCCGAGCATCTCGATGCTGAACAGGACCCAGGCCGTCGACCAGATGGTGGCCGCCCAGACGCCGACAAGGGGGCCGATCATGAAGGACAGCTCGACGGCCACCCCGTCCAGGGACAGGGCAGTGCGCCGATCACTCTCGGGGACAGCTGCGATGACCGCGAGCCGGATGATCGAGAACGTCGGAATGATGAAGAGGCCCCCGAGAGCGGCAAGCAGGAGCAGGGGGAGGTAGCTCGCGAACGGCGCAATCGACCAGCAGATCGCTGTCACCACCAGCGATGGCATGACCACGCGACGCAGACCCTTGGAGTCCAGCAGCGTGCCACGCCACGGCCCGCTGATCGCGATACAAACCGTCGCCGCGGCGCTCACGAGCCCTGCGGCGCCGTAGTTTCGGTGCAGGGTCTGCACGACATGGAGGGTGAGGATGACGCCGCCGGCGAAGATCGGGATGCGAACGAGGACGCCAAGGACCAGCGCCTGCCGCAGGGCGGGGACAGACAGCACGCGGCGGTAGGGGTCGAGCGGCATACCGCTCAGGCTGTCACAGGGCACCGCCGGTTGGCGAAAGGGTTTCCGGCGCCATCGGGGGGTATGTCGAGCCGGCTGCGGGGTGAAAGCTCAAGCCTCGCGGATGGCGAACGCGAGGCCGTCGATCCGCGCCCGCGCCTCGCCGTCCGTGGCGATCTGCTCCCCGACGCGAGTCGCCAAGGCCTGGACCTGTGCCTGACCAAGTCCCGGACGCAGGCTCAGGACGACCCGGAGAATGCCAGCACCGGCGGGGTCGCCTTCTTCACCATGACAGTCGATCACATCTGCCTCGTCGGCAGTTGCGCGCGAAAGCGCCTGTGCCACAAAGGGATCAGCGTGCGCGGGCAGCCAGTCACGCTGTTGGGCCAAGGCCCAGACCATGCTGGGTCGCAACACGCGTGGGTGTCCAGAACGAATGTCGAGCGCCAGCACGTCACAGCCCTCGGACACCGCTGCCCGCGCTGCGTCGGCGCCGGTGACCGGGGAGGGGCGAGCGGTGGCGTCCCATGCCAGCAGAGCAGCCAGACTGCTGAATACCGGGAGCGCGCGTTGCCCGTCCGGCGACGTCAAGGTCACGACCGCCATGTTCGTGGACCGCTGCGGCGCCAGATCGGCGGAGTCGCCCCCCGTCGGTGCGGCCACGATGGGGACGAGCAACCGTGCGCCGGCGATGGCGGCGAGCAACCCGAGGACGTCCGACTCGTCGGCGAGCGCCGCCATCAGAGTCGGGTCGGCCTCGCCGATGTCGTTCTCGAACCCGGCGCCGGACAGCACACGCCCGGTCGATGGGCCTACCGCGGACCCGTCGGCGAGCCCACCATCACGACCGTCGCTTCCGGCCGGCGCTGCATCATTCACGAGGGGTCGTTGGCGGGTCGTAGGGCTTGGCTGAGCCGACCCGTGCCTCGCACTCCACCTCGACGAGCATCTCCTCATCGAGCAGGCCGGCCACCAGGACCATGGTGGCAGCCGGTCGCACATCGGCGAACCGCTCAGCGTGCACGCGGCCGACACCGTCGCAGTCGGCCCTGTTGACGACGTACACCCGGGTGCTGATGACATCACCCACCGCGCCGCCTAGCGCCGTGATGGCGGCAAGGACCTGGTCCAGAGCCACGCCCATCTGGGCGGCTGCGTCGCCGCCATGCCGGACCCTTCCGTCCACGACTGCAGTGCAGCCCGAGACGACGATATGGTCGCCGGTGCGAATCGCGCGCGAGTATCCGAAGGCGTCCTCCCACGGGCCACCGCTGGAGTGACGCCAACGTTGCGGCGAGGCGTTCGTCATGGTCGGCCAGCCACATCGAGGGCTTCCGGCAGGGTGAAGGCGTGCCGGTAGAGAGCCGATCCGACGATCGCCCCCTCCACGCCGACCGGGACCAGGCCACGGATCGCCTCAAGGTCGGCGAGCGTCGACACCCCGCCGGAGGCGACAACGGGTCGGTCGGTGCGCTCACACACGTGTTGCAGAAGCTCCAGGTTCGGGCCCTTGAGCATGCCGTCCTTGTTCACGTCCGTCACGACATAGCGGGCGCACCCCTGCTGGTCGAGGCGGTCGAGGGTCTCCCAGAGGTCGCCCCCCTCCTCTGTCCAACCGCGAGCCGCCAAAGTAGTGCCACGAACGTCAAGACCGATGGCAACCCGGTCGCCGTACTCAGCGATGGCCCGGGCCGTCCACTCCGGGTCCTCCAACGCCGCCGTGCCGAGATTGACCCGACGAGCACCGGTCGACAGTGCCGCTTCCAAGCTCTCGGCACCACGGATGCCACCCGACATCTCGACCAGGATGTCGAGGCGACCAACGATGCCGGCCAGCAGCTCGCGGTTGGAGCCGCGACCGAAGGCGGCGTCGAGGTCGACCAGGTGAATCCACTCGGCGCCCTGTTCCTGCCATGCCCGGGCCGCTTCCCAGGGGTCACCGAACTGTCCGCCCGTGCCTGCGACGCCCCGGACCAGCTGAACCGCCTGCCCGTTGGCGACATCGACGGCGGGCAGGAGCTCAAGGCGGGGGGGTGAGGTCACGACTGGGGGTTCCTTCGCAGTCACAGCGTGGCCACCCAGTTCTCGAGCAGCTGGGCCCCGGCGTCCCCAGACTTTTCGGGGTGGAACTGGGTGGCCACCAAGGGCCCGTTCTCGACAGCTGCCACGAACGGCGCCCCATGCTCGGACCAGCTCACCTTGGGTGTCATCACGGCCATGCTTCCTTCCGGTTGGAGCTGCCAGGTCAGTGCCGCATAGGAGTGCACGAAGTAGAAGCGCTCGCCCTCGAGCCCGGCAAGGAGTCGGGAGCCATCGGCAGGCTTGACGGTCGACCATCCCATGTGCGGGACGATGGCGGCCGGCAGCCGCTCGACGACACCGGGCCACTCACCCAGACCAGGTTCTTCCTCGCCCACGCTGGGCTCGGCGGACCCATCGAACAGCACCTGCATCCCCACACAGACACCCATGACCGGCCGGCCTCCCGAGAGCCGGATGTCGATGAGGCGGGGTGCGTCCACGGCGCGCAGCCCGCGCATACAGGCATGGAAGTTGCCCACGCCCGGCACGAACAAACCGTCGGCCTCCTGGACCGCGCGATGGTCGGCGCTCAGGTCCACCCTTGCACCCACCCGTTCGAGCATGCGAACCGCCGAACGGACGTTGCCGCTTCCGTAGTCCAGCACCACCACCCGTGCGGCCACCTAGTCCTCCTCCAGCTCGACCCGGTGCAGCGCCTGGTCCTGGACGATCCTCTCGAACCGGGCGACATGTCGCTCGGATGGCTCCACCAGCATCGACCCCTGGGAAGCCGCCGGGTCCTGGCCGCCCGCCAGCAGTTCGGACCCGGGCAGGGACAACAGCGCCATCAGGCCGCCCAGCACGCCGTGAGCCCCCCCACCACCGTCAATGAGAAGGTCAAGCACCCCTCGGCGAGTGGCCCCCCCGTGGATACCAGCGGCGGCGGTCAGGTCAGCCGGGCGTCCCGTTGCGAGATGCCGTGTCCGCACCACTCCTTGCCCTGGAGACCAGACGAACCACCTCTGGATGGCGCGCCATCCGGTGGGCTGGACGGTGACCACCGCATTGCCGTCGACCGCGAAAAGACCTATGGCAGAACGCAGTCGAGCGGCGACAGGGCGCCCGGCGAGCGCCTTGAGGGTGTCGTCGTACGGTGGCATTGCGCGCGAGGGCCCGGCGGGGAGAACTGCGGTCCAGCCGTCCAGAGGCACGACATGGACGGGCACCAGACCCCGCCTGGCCCAGGTGGCCACGGGGTCCGGTTCGCCCCTCAGGAGGAGCATCCCCCGCCCTTGCCGGGCGGAGTGCCACGGCGCGCTCACGGGATTAGAGGGTTCCCTTCGCGCTCGGGATGCCCTTGACGCGAGGGTCCTGTGCAATGGCAGAGCGCAGAGCCCGAGCCACGGCCTTGAACTGCGCCTCGACGATGTGGTGGGGGTCGCGCCCGGAGAGCACCCGCACATGCAGCGCGATGCCTGCGTGCTGGGCGAAGCTCTCAAACACGTGGCGGGTGAGTGACCCCACATACGTGTGGCCGATAACCACGTAGGCCTGAGCCTCAGGCTCTCCGGTGTGGACGAGATAGGGACGGCCGGCCACGTCAACGACCGCCTGGACGAGCGCCTCATCGAGGGGCACCGTGGCATCACCGAAGCGGGAGATGCCGCGCTTGTCACCAAGGGCTTCCTTGAGCGCGTCGCCGAGCACGATGGCAACGTCCTCCACGGTGTGGTGGGCGTCGACGTCGACGTCGCCGGTGGCCTGGATGCGCAGGTCGATCAGCGAGTGCTTTGCCAGGGTGGCGAGCATGTGGTCGTAGAAGCGCACCCCGGTGCCTATCTGCGACTCGCCGCTGCCGTCGAGGTTGAGCTCGACCTCGACCGTGCTCTCCTTTGTCGACCGCCGGATGTGTGCGGTTCGACGTAGTGCGCCGTGTTCGGTGGAGGGTTCGGTGACGTGTGCTGCGTCGTGCTGATCCTGCTGCGTGGCCTGGTCGGTCATGCGGACTGCTCCTGCCGGTGGGTCGGGGCGAGGCGACGCATCGCCCCCAGGAATGCCTCGGTCTCCTGCGGCGTCCCTGCTGTGACACGAAGATAGTGGGCCAACCCCACGTCGCGAAGCAGGATGCCCTGATCCAGCAACGCCCGCCAGGTGGCCTTCTCGTCAGCAAGACCGCCGTAGAGCACGAAATTGGCGTCGCTCGGCAACGGGCCCAGGCCCATCCCGGCGAGTTCTGCGACGATCCGGTCGCGCTGGACCTTGAGGTTCTCGACCGTGGCCAAGAGGCTGTCCGCATGCTCCAGGGCAGCCCGGGCGATCGCCTGTGTGGGGGCCGAGAGGTGGTACGGCAGGCGGACCAGCCGCAGGGCTTCGGTCAGCTCGGCATCGGCCGCGAGGTAGCCGAGTCGTCCACCTGCCAGCGCGAAGGCCTTGCTCATGGTGCGGGTCACCACCAGGCGCTCGCGGCCCTCGAGCAGGGTCAGCGCACTTGGCGTGCCCGCGCGGGCGAACTCGGCGTACGCCTCGTCCACCACCACGATGGCCTGAGGTGCCACGTCGTAGATCGCCTCGACGACGTCGAGCCCCAACGCCGTGCCGGTCGGGTTGTTCGGCGAGCAGAGGAACACGATGTTCGGCTGGTGTGCCTTGACCTGCGCCACAGCGGAGGTGACGTCCAGGTCGAAGGCGCCTGCGCCCTCGACGCCACGCAGTCCGTCGACCCATCTGGTGCCAACGGTCCCGGTGATGATCGGGTGCATCGAGTACGCCGGGGTGAAACCGAGTGCGACCCTGCCAGCGCCGCCGAACGCCTGGAGGATGTGCAGCAGCACCTCGTTGGAGCCGTTGCCGGCCCAGATGCGCTCGGCTGTGACGGCAACACCGCTGGTGCGGCTGAGGTAGGCCGCCAGGTCCTCGCGAAGTCGGAGGAACTCACGGTCGGGGTAGCGGTTCAGCCCTGACGCCACCTCCGCCACCGACGAGACGATTGCGTCGACGACATCTTGGGGTACGGCATACGAGTTCTCGTTGGTGTTCAACGGAAATGGCACGTCCAGCTGAGGTGCACCATAGGCGGTCCGGCCCCGCAGGTCAGCACGCAGCAGGTCGCCCAGGGAGCTGCTCACGCTCAGCCCCCGTCTGCGAAGGGCGCGTTACCCTCGAAACGCGCGACAACCGCCTCGCCGTGAGCCGGGAGGTCCTCGGCGCCGGCAAGGGTAACGACGTGGTGCGCGACCTCCCTCAGAGCGGCCTCGGTGTAGTCCACGACGTGGATACCGCGAAGGAACGACTGCACGGACAGCCCGCTGCTGTGACCGGCGCATCCGCCGGTGGGCAGTACGTGGTTCGAGCCCGCGCAGTAGTCGCCCAGACTCACCGGGGCGAAGGCTCCCACAAAGATCGCACCTGCGTTGCGAATCCGCAGGGCCACGGCGCGTGCATCGCGGGTCTGGATCTCAAGGTGCTCCGCGGCATACGCGTTGACCACCGTGATGCCGACCTCGAGGTTGTCGACCAGGACGACACCGGACTGCCGACCGGCGAGCGCCGCGGTGACCCGCTCGGAGTGCTTGGTCGCGGCCACACGGCGGACCAGCGCTGCTTCGACCCGATGAGCCAGATCCTCGCTGTCGGTGACGAGCACCGACGCGGCCAGAGTGTCGTGCTCGGCCTGACTGATGAGGTCCGCTGCGACGTGCTCCGGGTCGGCACTGTCGTCGGCCAGCACGGCGATCTCGGTCGGTCCGGCCTCGGCGTCGATACCGATCACGCCCTTCAGCAGGCGCTTGGCGGCGGCAACATAGATGTTGCCCGGGCCCGTCACCAGTGTGACCGGCTCGCAGATCACCGCACCGGCATTTGAGGTGCCATCGATGCCCGACTCGCTCACCCCATAGGCAAACATGGCTATCGCCTGAGCCCCGCCGACGGCGTAGACCTCGTCGACGCCGAGCAGCTCGCATGCAGCCAGGATGGTGGGGCTGGGATACCCCTCGAACGCTCCAGAGTTGTCCCGCTGCGGAGGGCTGGTGACCGCGATGGAGCCCACACCCGCTATCTGTGCGGGGACGACGTTCATGACGACGCTGCTGGGGTAGACCGCGACCCCGCCAGGGACGTAGAGCCCGACCCGGTCAACGGGCAACCAGCGTTCGGTGACGGTTCCGCCGGGCACGACGCGAGTGGTGGTGTCGGTCCGACGCTGGTCCTCGTGAACGATGCGTACCCGCGCTATGGCCTCCTCCAGCGCCACGCGGACCTGGGGGTCGAGCAGCTCCAGGGCCGCCCTCAGGACGTCAGCCGGCACCCGTAGCTGCGCGGGTCGGACCCCGTCCAACCGCTCCCCCAGGTCACGTAGGGCGTCGGCTCCACGATGACGCACGTCCTCACAGATCGGTCGAACCACTGACAGGGCAGCCTCGACGTCGAACTCGGCTCGGGGCAGCGCCTCTCGAAGGGTGCGTGCGTCCAGCGCACGGCCACGCAGATCGATCCTTGAAATCACCGTCCCAGTTTAGGCGGTAGCTGCGCGCCGCCCCCGCATCGTCCAACCTTCGGCGGATAATGCGACCGTGATGCCTGCCTCGGTCCGACCCGCCAGCGCGCTGATCAGCGTGGAAGGGTCGGGCGGGCTGGCACGCCTCGCGATCGTGGTGGTCGTATGCGCGGGGCTCGCCGCGCTCATCAACCGTTGGGGACGGCTGGGGCATGGTCGCGATGACGTGCTGGCCGCCATGCGCGCCTGCCTCCAGCTCGGTGTCGTCGGGCTCCTGATCGCCGCAGTGCTGGGATCGTGGTGGCTGACTCTCGGCTTCATCACCCTGATGCTGTCGGTGGCCTCGCTGACGGCGGGAAGGCGGTTGACCAAGCAGGGCGCGTGGTGGCTCGCGGCTCTGCCTGTCGTTCTCGCGACCGTTCCCGTCGCCAGCGGCCTGCTGCTCACTGGCCTGATCCCCCGCCAACCCATCGCTGTCGTGCCGATCGTGGGGATCCTCATCGGTGGGGCCATGACGGCGACGACGCTGGCCGGGAGGCGTGCCCTCGATGCCCTGCGAACTCGCCATGGGGAGTATGAGGCGGGTCTGTCGATCGGTCTGCTCCCGCGCGACTCTGCCCTTCTCGTCGCGCGCGACGACGCCGCTCTGGCCCTTGTCCCCGGCCTCGACCAGACCCGGACCGTCGGTCTGGTGACCCTTCCGGGCGCCTTCGTGGGGATGCTGCTGGGCGGAGCCTCGCCACTTCAGGCCGCAGCCGTCCAGCTGGTCGTTCTGGTCGCGCTGTTGCTGGTGCAGTCCATCGCCGTGCTCGTCACCGTCGAGCTGGTAGCTCGCGGCAGTTTCGCACAGCTCTCCAAGGGGTCGGTCAGCCCTTGACGTACGAGAGCTTCTCCGAGACGAGCCCGTCGCGGAACCGCAAGACATCCACACCGCGGACGTGCCCCTCGGAGCCGTCGTCGTTGGTCCAGGTGAATCGCCATCTGACCAATGCTCGGTCACCGGAAAGGAACGTGTCCTCGTCCGTGAACTTCGGGTCCGCGCTGTCGCGGAAGAACTGCTCCCAGACGGCTCGCACCGCGGCCTGACCCTCATGGCGCTGCCCATCGGGTGCCGGTCCGGTCGACTCGAAGACACAGTCCTCGGTCATCCGGGCCATGATCGCGTCGATGTTGCCGGAGCCGAAGGCCGCCGAGAAGCTGGCCAGGGCGGCGTGATTTGGACCCCACCCCGAGATCCGGCCAAAGCCTGCCAGAAGCTCCGACTGCGGGTCGCCTGCACCGGACGCCCGTGGACCTACGACACCGGCACCGCGGTACATGGTCTCCCGTTGGGCGAACCATGTTCCGACCTCGGCGACGAGCTCGGGATCCATCGAGGTGTCACCGCCGGTCGCTGCGGCCAGGTCCCAGCTGTGGATCAGGTGATCGGCGCAGAGCTGGCGAACATACTCACCCATGTCCTCCTCGCCGTACGACAGGTGGACCCTGCCTCCGCCCGGGACGATCTCGTCGACAACGCCAGCCGCCTCGTCCGCGGCGGAGCGAGCCCTCACAAGAGGGTCGTCGCCAAGGACGTCTCCGTCGAACCGGCTACCGACCTCCTCGATCGTCCTGCCCCTCAGCAAGGGAGCCGTCCACAGGTCTTCTGCGACCACGTGGTTCACGAGATCGCGCACCGACCACTCCGTGCAAGGCGTCGGGTCGCCCCACTGATCCTCCTTGACAGCTGCAACACGTGCCGCCCAGTTCTCGAGCGTGCGCCGGTGCAAGGTCGTGAGCTCCATGTCATCCTCCATCCCGTCGGTCATTCATCCAGCCATTGCCAACTACCAGGCCTGCCCTGGCCTCAGGCACAGACCTCCCAGCAATCCTGCATCCAGAGTGGGCCTGGCCTCCTTCCGCCACCAGCCCAGGTCCTGCTGCCTTCGTGTCCGCAACACGGGGTCCGGATGCTCCACGGCGTCGTGGTCCTTGGCCCACCCGAGCCATACCAAGGAAGCGAGCAGGGACAGGAGCATCACAGTCCAGTCGTATGCCGGACCGGCGGCCACGTGGCAGCGATTGCGATTCGCGGGTGGGAAGTCATCGCCGACGCTGTGCCCGCTGATGTTGTCCGGATATTCACCGGCCCTGGTCATCACCACCATGGTCCGAGGCTAGACCGACCAATCGGCTTTGGCCTCCGTCCTTTGGCGGAGCCCGATCGTCGGGCCCGGACGACCACACACCCACATGGGGCGGATCCCACCCAACGTCGCAACACATGGGTCGGTGGAGGTTGCGATGCGGGATCTGGAACGGGTCGACGGACACCATCCGGGAGCGGCGCTGACGGAGAAGCGTGAGCGGTTCATCCGGTGGTCAGTCAGGGGGTGAGCAACGCTGAGGCATCCCGACTGGTGAGGGTCAACAAGAAAACCGGGATACGTTGGCGGTTCGGGCGCACCATCCTTAACAGAGCCGGCGAGCCAGTGCACTATCCACCCGTGAGGACGACTGCGCACCCACCACGTTCGTCGAGGTACTTGTCGCCGGCGGCCCGGGTGGTGATCGCCGATCTGCGCCGAGACAGGCTCGGCGTGCGTGAGATCGCTGTGGAGATCGGGCGAGCGCCCTCGACGGTGAGCCGGGAGCTGCGCAGGAACCTGGATGAGACGGGCCAGTCGCAGGAGGTCCCTCCAGCAAGCAGGCGAACTCGGCTGAGCCGGCTGCCCGTCGCGCGCCTGCAAGGATGAGCACATGGCAGACATGCGCCGGCGCAGCCCGGAACCACCTCTCGGGGCGCCACAGATCCAGCACAAGCCGGGCTCGCCAACGAGATGATGCGCGAGCTGGCACCGCTGTTGGCGGAGGAAGGCATCGACCTCGATGACATTGATGTGCCCGACATGGAGACACTGCAGGCGGCGATGAACCGCGCCGTCGAACGCAGCAACATGGCCCGGTTCACCCCGGTCGGGAAGGCCCGCGAGCACGCGGTGACCACGCTGCGCCTGGTTGTCGACGCGGTCATCGAGCAGGACACCACCCTCGCCGCGGCGATCCTCGAGTCCGTGCCTCCCGAATCGCCGGACGGCAAGGCCACCGTCGCCGGCTGCATCGGTATCGCTCTCGGCATGCTCGACGACTGGCTCACCGGGGTCGACCGGCATGCGCCGAAGGACCTCGGTCAGCGCGTGATGCTGCCCTCGGGCCACTGGCAAGGCGAACGCGCCGCGACCGACATTCTCGCGCTAGCACGCAAGGGGCGCGCCTACCGCTCGCTCGACACCCTGCTCACCAGACAAGGCGGCAAACAAGTCCTCTACGGCAGCGCCCTCGCCCTCGCCGCCGCCCTCCGAACCTGGTCCAGCGACACCGGCACCCAGGTAACCGAGCTGACCCGCACCACCCTGCGGTAGTGTGAACTTTCTTTGTTTGCAAGGTCTTTCATCGGCCGAACGGCTTGCGGACGAGATGGGTTAGGGTTACACTGGACATATGTCCTGCATCTCTGCTTGAGTGCAGTTGACGCTCAGCCGCCGATCAGATCCTTCAGGGGATGAGGGTCGGTGTCGACTGCTT
>Ga0209014_10000485_pt1 | contig 23223 bp, 19 predicted proteins | sample BarGraNGADG00212_FD_184491 | JGI IMG/M metagenome (GOLD analysis project Ga0209014, IMG submission 184491) | Arctic peat soil microbial communities from Barrow, Alaska - Barrow Graham LP Ref core NGADG0002-212 (SPAdes) (version 2) | ecosystem: Environmental > Terrestrial > Soil > Wetlands >...
TGAATTTCATCTTTTTTTGATAATGTATTGCTTTTTCACGGTGGAAGTATATGAAGAACGGTCTTGTGTGTCAATTGGATTTTGGCCATAAAATATGGGGTGCGGTATCGGTAGTGATGGAAGGTGTCTATCGGGTTGGCCAATCTTCCGGTGGATAATCCGATTTTTGGGCGTTTCGCCTGTTACGAGGGACTCCTTCAGCAGATTTCAGACAGACCTCTCCTGCATGCCATTGTCCATGAAGCGTTTTGACTGAAAATCCCTACAACGATACATAAAGTTCAGGCTCCAATGCAGCTGGTTTCCGTTTCCGATGAGAGAGATAAGCCCGATGGTTCTTCATCTGTATCCATGAGACAAGGTAAATGAGATCAAGAACATCGAACTTTTTCATGGGCAACACGGCGCTGATGAGCAGCCTAAGCTGCGACAGCGTAATAGCTGGTGCTTTTTTTCCCCAACCGGATTCTCATGTGCCAGAGGAAAAAATGAGCCGGCATGCATGTCAGCATATGGTGCCGCCACCCGGGAAACTTCCTCACCTCGTAGTGATCCATCCCCAGATCCGATTTGGCTTCCTCAAAACACTGCTCGATGGCCCAGCGAACCTCCGAGAGCCAGACGAAGGTCTTCAAGCGGGTGGATCTGCCGGCGTTCGAGATGAAGTAGGAATAAGTGGCGCCTTCCCCAAGAGTTCTGCGACATGATCATGAGGGCCAAACTGGACGAAATTTACTGTTTCATCTGCACAGCTTGAACAATCATGACAAAGGACAATCTCGTCATCCCCTCTTCGCCGGCAAATCAGGCAATAGAGGTAAATGATGAGGAAAATAAATCTGTCCCCTTTTTCCGTTACGCTCCGTCCAGGCTCGAACTCTGCGCCTTCTGATACCATGCGGCCGGATCGATGAAAAACTCCTCCGTATCCTTGAGGGAGGCAAAGTGTTCATGCTCGATATCGGCCAGAAGCCCGAAGAACGCCTTTTCCTTCGGATCGGCCGACTGGTCCCGAAGCCCCGCATAGAACTGCGCACCCTTGGCCTCGAATTCGATCGCCTTGCGGATGGCTTTCAGATCATCGTCGTTCCCGGCCGTTTCCCCCCCCTGGGCGGCCTTCCCGAATACGGATCGGACCGCCGTATCGTTCACCTTCAGCGGAAGGGTCTCCGGCCACTTTTTGTTCTTCTTCCAGCTGTCGGCCAGTTGTTTCAGCCGCTCGTAGTGCTCCAACTCCTCGGCGGCGATCTGCGCAAACATCGCCTTGCCGACGGGGTTCGCCGTTCTCCCGGCATTCTTCAGATAGAAATGGTGTTCATTCATCTCATTCTTCAACGCGATTTCCAGCGCGTTCAAACGTTCTTCCATGAAGTTCTCCTTTTCGTGCAGGCGCCCCGTTTCATTGCGGGGACGACTTTTATCGATCTTTGGTTGCCGACAAATTCCCGCCGGCAGCCGGTCTCACCGCCTCCTACTCAATCTTCCGGAACATCTTTCTCTTGGCCCCGCAGACCGGACAGGCCTCGGGGGCCTCCTTCTCCGCCGTATAGCCGCAGACGGGGCAAACCCAATAGGCATAGACCCCGCCCGCATTACCCAGGCCGGCAAGGAGCTGTTCATAGAGACGGGCGTGGACCTTTTCCACCTCGTTCGCAAAATGGAATGACCGCTCCGCCTCCTTATTCCCCTCCGCCTTGGCGGCCTCGATCATCGCGGGGTACATCGACTTGAATTCATGGGTCTCGCCAGCCACGGCCTCGGCGATATTCTCGCGGGTGCCGTGAACCGCCTTGAGGGCGCGCAGATGGTTATGGGCATGGACGGTTTCCGCCTCCGCCGCGGCCCGAAACAACCGTGCAGCCTGGGGATAACTCTCCTGCTCCGCCTTGGCCGCAAAAGCCAAGTATTTACGATTGGCCTGAGATTCACCCGCGAAGGCCTCCCTTAATGCATCTTCCGATTTAGACATGGAGTATCTCCTTTCTTTCTTCATTCATCCGAATCCGTGGTCATGAACGTTCCTCGGGAATCGGTTCCCCAGATACTGACTTCGCATTTGCGTCAGGAAATTCAAAAATGAGCACGGCGATCCGATCAATCCGGGCGCCGTATCGTCTCCGCCGACGACAAACCTGCTTTTATCAAATATTGATTTCGCCCTCAAGCCCAATATGTCGCGGAATGACGATCTACCGCTGTTCTCCGTACTGTTCGCGGATCCAGGATTGATACGCGCCGCTGCGGATCCGGTCGCTCCAGGCCCCGTTTTCGAGATACCACCGGACGGTCTTCCGGAGACCGGAGGCGAACGATTCCGCGGGAGACCAGCCCAGCTCTCCGTGCAACTTCGAAAAATCGATTGCGTAACGGCGGTCGTGGCCGGGCCGGTCCGCAACATAGGTAATCAGACGCCGCCGGGAGCCTGCCGCCGGCGCCAGCTCGTCCACAAGATCGCAGATCATCTCCACGATGGCAATGTTTTCCATCTCCGCATGGCCGCCGATGTTGTAGGTCTCCCCGCGCCGTCCCTTTTCCATGATCGTCCGGATCGCCTCGCAGTGGTCCGTGACGTAGAGCCAGTCCCGCACATTCTTTCCGTCCCCGTAAACGGGGAGGGGCTTTTCCTCCAACGCGTTCAGGACGATCAGCGGGATCAGTTTTTCGGGAAACTGATAGGGGCCGTAGTTGTTCGAGCAGTTGGAGATCGTCGTCGGCAGGCCGTAGGTTTCATGGTAAGCGCGGACGAGATGATCGGAAGACGCCTTGGAGGCGGAGTAGGGGCTGTTCGGACGGTAGGGCGTCTCCTCGGTAAAATACCCCTCAGGACCCAGACTGCCGTAGACCTCATCGGTGCTGATGTGATGAAAAAGCCGGAAACGGCCGGCGGCCCTGGATGCCTCGAGAAGATTGAACGTTCCCACGATGTTGGTCCGGATGAAGCTGTCCGGCCGCTTGATGGAGCGGTCCACATGCGACTCGGCGGCAAAATGGCAGACGGTATCGATCCGATATTGAGCAAAGATGACCTGCAGTGCGGACGGATCGCAGATATCCGCTTTTTCGAAGACGTACCGCCCCGGATATGCCTCCGCGATCCCGTGGAGATTCTCCGGATTCCCCGCATAGGTCAGGCTGTCCACATTGACGATCCTGCCACGAAAATCAGCCCTTGCCAGCAGATGGCGGATGAAGTTGCTCCCGATGAAACCGCAGCCCCCTGTAACCAGTAGATTGTCGCTATCCATAATTTTCCTTTCTCAACGGGCCGGCCCGCGACCGGCCGGAATTCAAGATCCGAAGCCGTCATCAGTATCCCCCGGTCAGCACAAACGCCGCCCAGACATACGGCGACTGCCCCTCGCGGATCAGATGGACCTGCGCCGCCCTGAGCGCATCGGCAAAGGATTCCTTCCTGTCCAGTTGCCGGTAGAACAGTTCCATAAGACGGGCTGCCGCCTTGTCGTCGCTGAGCCACAGCGTGGAAATCACGGCGGGGCTTCCCGTGTTCAGAAACGCCCGCTGCATGGCGAGCAATCCCTTTCCCTCCGGATCCTCCTCCGGCAGCGGATCACAGCCGCTCAGAACAACGCCCCTTCCCTGAAACCGGAGGCCGAAGATTTCACGGATTGTCAGCCGGCCATCCTGGCCTGCGCCCGGTGTCAGCAGCAGGCCCGAATTCAGAGTCTCTTCCGAAAAAAACTGCCCCCGGACGGCAAAATGGAGGATGTCGTAACCCGCCGGCATCTCCTCCGCCTTCGCCTCCGACGCATTCCGGCCGAGCAGAACGGTCGTGCCGCCGATCCGCTTCCGGATCTGCTCCAACTCCCGCGGGGCATGGTGGAGATCCAGCGCCTCGTTTTCCAGATCGGGGTTCCCGAACGCCAGGATGCGCAAACCCTGAGCGCCCTTTTCCTCCATGGCGCTACCGAACAGTTCGGCCGCGGGAAGCTGGAAGATGGAAAAGCCTTCGGCGAGGAACTTCCCCCGATACTTCATCGCCGCAAAAGGAAGGTAGACGAGCGCATCGTCAGGAATAAAACCGATTCTCTCTCCGGAGACGAAAGGAATGACCGGCTTGAGCAGCAGATCGTAGGCCTTGCGGGAAATACTTTCCGTTTTTCTTTTATTTCGGTCGCGGATGGCCGCGAGAAAGGAAAACACAAGGGAGCGCAGTTCCTCGCGGGGCAGGTCAATCCTCTCCTGATGAATCCCCCCCCGGTGAATGGCCCAGACATACAGGCCGCCCGCCGTTGCGAAATAGTCAAAAAAGGTGGTGTTCTCGTCGAGCATACGCTGAAGGGCATCCGGATCTGCCCCGCGCACGGCAATCAGGAAAAGGAGATTCTTATCCTCCCCGCCGATCCGGTCGAGCAGATCACGGTAGGTTGCTTCGGCATGTTTCAACCGTTCCCGAAGGTTATCCGCCGTCACCTTATCGGAGACCTGCAGGATGCGTCGCTGCAGGTCCCGGATCTCCTCCCCGAGTCCGACCTCCTGTCTTACCCGCTCCCTTTCGGCGGGATTTCTTCCGAGATCCTGCCCGGCCAGAAGATCCACAGTCATGAGCGATTTAGCCTTCTCCGCCGCTGTCAGAGCCTCCCGGACCATCCCTTCTCCGGCCAGAAGTTCAACGAGGGATTCATAGACCGCCCGGCGTTGGCGGCGGCAGACCAGGTCGAGCATGTCCGCGTTCAGACCGGACCGCTCAGCCTCGATGATGACGGCCGCCTCCCGGAGCAACCCGATCGCTTCCCGGTTCCGTCCTTTTCTCGCCTCGTAGCGGGCCAGGATGAGTCTTGCCCAGACCCGATAGCGAGAGGCCCGGTAACGGTCCGCCCTCTCCAGCAGCAGCTCGGCCGCCTGCCGGCCCTCGGTTCCATCTTCCTCTTGGAGACCGAGTTCGCCGAGGAACAGCAGGCCGCGGATCTCCGCCGCCGGGAATCCTGCCGTCCGCGACCATTCCCCCGCAGCGGTAAGATGCTGGAGCGCCTCCGCCCGATTCCCCTTCATCCAGGCCTCCAGGCCCAGAAAGTTGTGCGCATCGGCCTCTGATTTCCCGAAGTCGGCCGCGGGAAGAAACCGTTCAAACTTCGTCTGCCGGAGCTCCTGATTCAGCACAAGGACATTGCGGAGATGGGTTTCACCGGCGGCTTCCTTCCGGGTCGCCGGCGCGCTGTTCACACCGTAGATCGCGAGCAGTCGGGGAAGACGGTCGGAGAGAATTCCGGCGATCCCCGCGTCGAGCTCCGTATCCCGCCGCAGCATCCGGAGGTAAGGATCCATCGGGAACGCGGCGTTATCCTGGAGCGACCGATTCAGGAGCGAAAGGGCGCGGGGGAAATCCCCCTGCAGAAGGGCGCGATGGCCCTCCAAATACGCGGGAAAAGCGGTCAGCGGCGGCGCCTTCCATTTTCCCCCGGCCTCCCGGATCAGGCCGAGCGCCTCCTTCTCCCGGTTAAAATTGAACAGTAGAATAACCTTTCGACTCCAGGCCGTTGCCTCGCCGCTCCGGTTCTTTCCGAGGACGAACCCGTCGGCGGCCCGGTCCAGAAAATGGAGGGCCTTGTCCACTTCGCCCCGTACGGCAAAGTGGTCGGCAACGGTTAGAAGAGTCAGCGGAGCAGCCTCATCGACGGCGACAGGGATACGGCGAAGGCGATTGAGGTATTCTACGGGGATTTCAGAATCATAAGGGCCTTCCCATTCGACCTGCGGCGGCGACACCGCCTCAGTAGGTGGTGGTGGTGCGGGCTTCGGCGTCACCGCCTTCATGCAGCCGGAGATGCCGAGGATAAGGCAGATCAGGATTATCAGACAGGTCTGGAAACGCATAACTCCTCGATATCGCAACTCAAAAGAAAACGTATCATGATGGACGGCGCCAACATACTAAAAAACCCGGCATTCGGCAAGCCGGTGATGAGAAAAAAAGTGGCCCCGCCGGGGGGGAGCACAGCGCGGCAGGAGCCTACCCCTGCGAAAACAGGGAGACCGATTACGCAGCCTTCACAGGTACGACCGTGCGCCGACAAAGGACCAGCTGAAATGGTCCTTCACGAGGGAATCCGTGCGGATCTTCCTCCCCCTTCCGGGGGCATGGATGAACAGGCCGTTCCCTGCATAGATGCCGACATGCGAGACCTTGCCTCCCGCACCGGCGAAGAAAAGGAGATCCCCCTTCTCCAGGGAGGAGCGTTCCACCGGACTCCCGGCCGCAAATTGATCGAGGGAGGTCCGGGGGAGATCGAAACCGCTCAACTGATAGACGGTCATCGTCAGTCCGCTGCAATCGAAGCCGGTCCCGGCGGAGGTTCCCCCCCAAAGGTAGGGGACATCGAGAAAACTCCGGGCGGTCCGGACGAGCTCCTCCCGGAGGTACGCCTCCCCGAACGCCTCCCGTTTCGCGACCGCATACTCTTCCGGACTGACGACATAGAACTCTTCGATCGGCCCTGTATTCTGGAGCTCTTTCGCACGGGCACGGGCCTGTTCCTTCGTGGAAAAATTGCCGAAGCGGACCTTGTAGAGCCCCTTGCGGGCAACAAAATAGGTTGCATCCAGTCCCTTCTGCTGCAGGGAGCGGGTCAGGCGAGCGGCGTTTTCCGCGCTGGCAAAGGCGCCGGTCTGGATGGTGTAACCCAAGCGGGGTAACGCCTTCTTTTCCGTAGCCTGCGCCGGCGGGGAAAGAGGCGGGGCGCCGGGGCGGACGGCTGGACGGGCGCATCCCCCGACCAGGAGCGCCAAGATGAACAATCCGATGAAAAGAAAGACATTCTCTCCGGTCAAGCGGGTCATTCGGAATGATGAAAGCGCAGTTTTACCGCCGGCAGACTTTGGATCGCGGGAGGGGCCGACCAGCGCCTCCTCCCCGGCGGTGCAGCGGGAATGTGCCTCCCTGACTTCGCCCCGCTGAAGGTCCGATACCCCGCGCACACGCATGCCCATGATGAGTCCCCGACCTCGGTCCGGTTTACCCCCATGCCGGATTCCGCCAGCCCATTCTCATGAAAACGAAGGGAAAATGCAAGCATTCCCTGAACGAATGATCCTTTTGCCAGGCAAAGGCAACGGATGGACAAAAAGAGGGCATCCGGATCAGCCAACCGGCCTCTTCGGATCACCCCAGCGCATCCGGACCAGTTCGCGGGCCTCGGCGGCGTCTGCGATCTCCCCTCCGAGTTGGGCGTCCTCGACGGCCCGGAGGATCTCCTTGAAAACCGGACCCGGCGCAAAACCCATCCCGATCAGATCCAGTCCGGTCAGCAGGCGGGGCGGTCGGAGCTCCTCTTCCGGATACTCTCCCAGCTTTTGCTTGCAGAATGTATAATGATCGAGAAGGCCGTGGCTCCCGAGGCAGTCGAGGCGGTGGAGCTCCAGGTGAAGCGCGAAATCCGGCGTCCGAAGGAGGCGTTTGAGGCGGTTCGGCCTCATCTCCCGTACATTCATGAACAGCATGTGACCGCGTACGAGGTCAAGAATCGTCTCCATCTCCTCACGGGAGAAGCGGAGTCTCCGGAGGATCGCGGCCGCGATCTCTTCCCCGCGCTGAACATGGCCGTAGAAATGGGTCCCGGCTGCATCGTCGGACCGGGTGACCGCCTTGCCGACATCGTGGAGGAGAACTGCCCAGGCAAGACGCGGGTCGGCCTTTCCATCCGGCTTGGGCAGCAGGGCGATCATCCGCAACGTATGCTCCCAGACATCCCCCTCGGGATGAAAAACCGGGGGCTGTTCGACACCCCGAAGCGCATGAATTTCTGGAATGATTTCAATAAGAAGACCGCTTTCGGACAGGAGTTCCATGCCGCGCCGCGCCGCGCCGCCCGTCAGCAACCGGGAGAGCTCGTCGCGAATCCGCTCGGCGCTGATCCGCATGATCATGGCCGCCCGCTGTCGGACGGCCGCAAAGGTCAGGGGCTCGATCGAAAAGCCGAGCGTCGCCGCGAAACGGACCGCCCGGAGCATCCGCAGGTGATCCTCGGCAAAGCGCTCCTCCGGATCGCCGATTGTGCGGATGATCCGTTGTTCAATGTCGCGGAGACCACCCACATGATCGATGATTCGGCCCGTCTCCGGATCCATGAGGAGACCGTTGATCGTAAAATCCCGCCGGCGCACATCCTCCTCGGCGGTTGCGAATGCAACCTGGGATGGGTGGCGTCCGTCATCGTAGTCCGCTTCCGTCCGAAAGGTGGCCACCTCGTAAGGCGCCCCCCCCTCGACGACGAGGCATATGCCAAAGCGCTCGCCGACGGGGATCGTCCGGGGAAAGAGCCCCCGGACCTCTTCCGGCCGGGCCGATGTGACAATATCGTAGTCCGCCGGCGCCTCGCCGCGAAGGAGATCCCGGACGCAGCCGCCCACCCAGAAGGCCTCATGACCGGCCTCCCGCAGTCGGCGGACAATTTCAGCGGCTGCATCTCTTGGCACGTTCAAACCTCGGGCCATAACGTACGATTCTTCTCCGGCATCGGACGCAACATCCGCCTCACCGCCACCATCTCCGGAGAATGAAGTGCAGCGCCGCGGTGAAAGAGAAAAAAGAGATTGATCCCGCTCAGATGCGTTTTTTCTTCCATGTTTTATCCCTAACCTGCCGTTTTCCAGCCTTCCGGCCTTGCGGCCGTGCCACCGGCCACCGGATTGAAGAGCGGCGCCAGGTGGTTCGTCGGTCCGTGCCCCCCGCCCACACGCCAGGCGTACCGGACCGCCTCGGTGATGTAGCGTTTGGCCTCCGCCACGGCCCCGGCGACGTCCATCCCCCGACCCAGGCAGGTCGCGATCGCCGCCGAATAGGTGCAGCCGGTTCCGTGGGTGTCCGCCGTCGCGATCCGCGGCGCGCTGAAGATTCGGGATTCACGGCCGTCGTAGAGGAGATCCGTCGCATCCCCGGCGAGGTGCCCGCCCTTCACGACCACATGTCTTGCACCCAGATTCCGGATGATCCGCGCCGCCTCCTTCATGTCGGCAAGGGTCGCGATCCGGATCCCGGAGAGGACCTCGGCCTCGGGGATGTTCGGCGTGAGAACAAAGGCAAGCGGAATGAGCTCCGTGATCATGGTTTTCTTGGCATCTTCGCGGATCAGCGACATCCCGCCCTTGGCCACCATCACCGGATCGACGACGAGCTTGACGATCCCGTACTGGCGGATCTTCCCCGCCACAACCCGGATGATCTCCGAGGTGGCCAGCATCCCGGTCTTCGCCGCATCGATCCCGATGTCGGTCGCAACCGCATCAAACTGGGCCGCCACGAACGCCGGCGGAACGTCGTGGATCCCGTGGACTCCGAGGGTGTTCTGCGCGGTCAGCGCCGTAATGACGCTCATCCCGAACCCCCCGAGGACGGTGATCGTCTTCAGATCCGCCTGGATTCCCGCCCCGCCGCCGGAATCCGAACCGGCAATCGTCAATACCCGGACCGGCATCATCCCTTCACCTCCCCCGGGAAAACCCCGGGTCTGAAATACCGCACCGCAAGGAGATATCCCGCATCCACCTCAATGATTCCCTGTCGCTCCGTCAGGCGGTTGCTGATCCCGTAAGGGCTTCCGACCCCCATGAGCGCTTTCGTCAGAGGGTATTCGAAACCCGTGAGTGTTATACCTGAGACTTCTCCTCCAAAAGGAAGAAGGGAAACGGTCTGGCCCACTTCACCATCGAGAACCGTCCGCCGGGTTACAAGGAAGACTTCGCACCACATGTCGATAAGCCTGACATCGATCCCCTGCCTGTTTCCCTGGACAAGCAGAGAAATATTCGCCAAGATATGATCGATGCGGTGCCCCAGAGCCCCCCAGATCCAGACTTCCGAGGGCGTCATCGCGAAGGCCTCCCGGAGCGCCAGCTCAGTATCTGTTTCGTTTTTCTCCCTTGGATGGCGGATGATCCTGACGCCCATGGATTCGTAACGGTCCTGACTGATCTGATCCAGCGAATCCATATCTCCGACGATGAGGGTGGGGACCATCCCCGTGACCAGCATATGGCGGGCGCCGCCGTCTGCACAGATCACCGCCGCGGGCGCCGTCTTCGCAGCCTTTTCCCTGAAAAACGCCGGATCACCGAGCTCCCCGCCGGAAACGACAAAAACCACCTTCTTCATAACACTTCTCCGCTCCGCCCCTTCCCGAACATGGATCGGATATGCCCAAAAATAGAAAACCATATCCCGACGGGATATGGCCCCAGAATCCATTCATGGAAAACACTACCACTGCCATTCCCTACGCTGGCATTACCCAGGTCAGGTTCAAAGGGTATCTTCTCAGCCTGATCGGCACCCCTTGCGCTTACGCGTCTTTTTCCTACTCCAAACCCTCTCCGAAATCAAGCCGATTTCTTCCCGCCAAGGCCGAAGAGCCGGCGGGCGTTCTCCTCCGTCACCCGTTCCAGCTCTCCGACCGCTATGCCACGGATCTCCGCGAGGCAGCGGGCCGTCTCTACGACATAGGCCGGCTCGTTGCGCTTCCCCCGGTACGGCTGTGGGGCGAGGTAGGGGGCGTCCGTCTCAATGAGAAGCCTCTCCGCAGGGATCTCCCGGGCCACCGCCCGGAGCTGATCCGCCTTCCGGTAGGTCACCGGACCGGCCACGGAAAGATGAAATCCCAGCGCGATGCACTCCCGGGCCATCGCCGGATCCCCGGAAAAACAGTGGAGAACCCCCCGCAGACGGCCCTTCCGCTGCCTGAGGATCGCAAGCGTTTCGGCATGGGCCTCCCGGTCATGGATGATCACGGGGAGGTCCAGTTCGTCTGCGAGGTCGAGCTGCTCCGCAAACCGCCGGAGCTGGATCTCACGCGGGGAGAGGTCGTAGAAGAAATCGAGGCCGATCTCACCGATCGCAACCACCTTCGCCTGCCCGGCAAGAATCCGGAGGGCGTCATGGGTCCCGGCGTCGATCCCCTTCACTTCGTGAGGGTGGATGCCGACGGCCGCATGAACGAGCGGATAAAGACCGGCGAGCGACACCGCCTTTTCGCAATCGGGAAGCGTCGTTCCGACGGTGATGATCGCCGTCAGGCCGGCCGCCGCCGCCCTCCCGATAACCGCCTCCCGGTCACCGTCGAAGGCCTCCATCTCCAGGTGAGCATGGCTGTCGATCGTCATGGTCGCCCACCATTCGGAGCCGCTTTGACCTGCTTTCCCTGGATAGCCGTCTTGAACATGAACTTTCTCCTTTTCCGGCCGCGCTATCGCCAAACCTTATGATCTGTTCGCGGGTGTTGCATGAAACGAAAGGGCAGCTCCGGAATATGGGTGACGGATAGCACACCCGGCTTCCCGCTGCAACGGGATCTTCTCCGTCTAACCGAATTTTCTGTTTTTTCCCGACCGGATCTGTTAAAGTACATGATTATTTCATCGGAAAGCATTTACAGGAGATACACCATGAATCTCAAGAAAAAGATGTTTGACCTCTCCATGGAAAGCAAAGGGCTCTACTATCGGTTGTCCATCATCTTCGCGCTTTTCTTCTTCGTGCCGCTTCTCGGACTTCTCTACTTCGGTCTGAAATATGATCTTCTCGGAGACCGTTTCATTCCGGTCTTCCTCCTTGCGCTTCTCACTTCCTCGCTCGCCGGATACATCCTGATCCGAAAGGTTTTCGACCGCATTTGCAATACGTCAAAAACGATTTCGAAAACCCTCACGCAGAATATCGAAGGCTTCAAACGGCCGACCACCGCAGATGAACTGCAGGGAATCGTCCAGTCTTTTCAGGCCGTCGAGAATGAGCTCCGGAACAGCTTTAGCAATCTTGAAAAACGGACCGGTCAGCTATCCACACTGAAAGAACTCTCCGATCTCTGCTACGTCACCTTCGACAGCGACGATCTGTTTACGATCACCCTGGAGCGGGCCATGAAACTGACCAACGCCGATGTAGGTTCCGTCCTGATCCTGGAGGGAAAGGGACGGGAAACCTTCGTGATCCATGCCACCTACGGACTGGGAGACCTCGTCAAGATCGGAGACCGTGTCGATTTTGCAACGAGTATCGCCAAGTTCGCGGTAGTCAACAAATCCCCGCTCTTGATCGACGACATTGAAAAGGACAACCGCTTCGGTCGCGGGAACCGACCCCATTACGCAACAAAATCTTTCCTCTGCATGCCGCTCAAGGGAATCCAGGAGGTCTTCGGGGTTCTCACCCTCTCCCGCCGGGAGTCGGACGCCCCCTTCACCGTGGAGGATACCGATGTCCTGACACCGCTTCTGAGCAACGCCGCCTTCACCTACGACAATCTGAGTCTGATGAAACGGGACCGGCAAAACCGTCAGCAGCTCGCGACCATCACCGGCATCTGCAAGACCCTCGGCTCCAGCCTGCGCAACGGCGAACTTCTCCACGCCGTCCTGAACCGATTCCGAGATGATGTCCCCTTTGATGTCGCGGTGATCTTGGAAATCCGGAAAGAGACGCCGGATCGGGCCGGCGTCCTGGACATCCTCTCCCCCATCCCGATCGGTCTCACCCCGAATGAGGGGTACGATTTTGCCGGATCCTCCCTGGAAGGGGTTGTCCGCCAGGGGAATATCCTGGCCATCGACCAGCCGTCCACCTCGCTGCATCCGCTCGAACAGGAACTGCTGGTCAAACCGGGGATCCATGATGCCCTTCTCGTACCGTTGAAGATCGGGGGCGTGGTCACGGGGATTCTCGCCCTCGGCGCCTTTCAGGCCGGCGCTCTGAACAGCTGCGAAGAACAGGTGGAGGAGATCGCCTCCCTGCTGCCCCTCGCCATCGAAAAGAACCGTCTCTCCTCCTCAATCAATAAGCGGGATCAGGAGATGGAGTCGATCAAACAGATCGGCGGCATCCTCGCCGCCTCGACCTTTGACCGGCAGGAGGTCCTCAAACATACGATGGACATGATCCGGACGATCGTGAATGCGGAGGCGGGTTCGCTCCTCCTTTTGGAAGGGGATGAACTGGCCTTCAAGATCTCCTTCAACATCGACCCTGCGATCGATGTGGAGAGCCTCCAATCCTTCCGCCTCCATCTCGGTCAGGGGATCGCCGGCTATTCCGCCGCCCGCGGTGAGCCGATCGTCGTCCGGGATGCGCAGGGTTCCCGGCATTTCAACCCCGATTTCGACCGGCGGACCGGTTTCCGGACCCGTTCCGTCCTTTGCGTGCCGATCATCTCCCGGGGAAAGGTCCTCGGCGTGATCGAGGTTCTCAACAAGATCAGCGGCGATTTCAACGACGACGACCTCCACCTCCTCCAGTCCATCGCGACGTCGGTCAGCATCGCGCTGGAGAACTCGCAGCTCTACCGCGAGACCCTCTCCATGGCCGAACACGAACGGAGCATCCGGAAGATGTTTCAGAAATTCGTCCCGAGGGAGATCGTGGACAAGATCATCCACAATGCCAGGGAAGAAAAGCCGCTGATCGAGGAGCTGAAGATCCTGACGCTTCTGAACATCGACATCCGCGGCTTTTCCACCCTCTCCAAAAAGATCGGCCCCCAGCGGACCGTCGCAATGCTGAACCACTTTTTTACCTGCATGGGCGATATCGTTTTCAACCACGGGGGGATCGTCGACAAGTACCTCGGCGACGGCTTTCTGGCCCTCTTCGGAGCGCCGATCTCCGGGAAGACCGATGCGGACAACGCCATCGCCGCCGCCCTGGAGATGAAGGGGAGCCTCGCAGCCGTCAACGGCCACTTCGCCGGAGAGCTCGATGCCCCGCTCGCCATGGGCATCAGCATCCACACGGGAGAGGCGGTCGTCGGCAACATCGGCTTCGAGAAGAAGATGGATTACACCGTCATCGGCGATTCGGTAAACGCCGTCTTCCGTCTGCAGGATCTGACCAAGTCCCGGCCGAACGGCATCCTGATCAGTGAAAAGACCCTTCAGGCCGTCGTGGAGTCGATCCTCGACGTCCGGGAGATCGGCAAGTGCGATGTGGGAAGCACCCTCGGCGAGCTCCGGATCTACGAGCTCCTCGGTAGTCAGCCCCGCAACGGAAACGGCGGCTGATCATTCCGGGGACACGTTCCGATCCCTTCGGGCCGGGGACACCTTGCGGCAAGGTGTCCCCACATGTCCCCGATTCAGGGAGGCGATGACCTCGATGTGGCCTGTCTGCGGGAACATATCGAGCGGCTGGAGGAGATCGAGCCCATAGCCGCATCCGGCCAGACGGCGGACATCCCGGGCCTGCGTCGCGGGATTGCAGGAGATGTAGACGATTCTCTCCGGACGCAGCGCCGCCACCCCATCGAGGACCCCCTCCCCGCAGCCGTCACGAGGCGGATCAAGGACGATCAGGTCGGCCTTCATGCCGGATAGAACGAATTGCCTTAGAATATCGGCCACATCCCCGTGGATGGGTTTTGCCTGCGGAAGCCCTTCCCGGTTCAGATTGACCCCCGCGCAACGGACCGCCTCCGGGTCCCCTTCGATCCCAAACAGGGAGCCCGCCTTCGATCCGAGGAAGAGGGAGAAGAGGCCCGCACCGGCGTAGGCATCGATGACCGTCTCACTCCCCGAGAGACCGCCCATTCCTATGACCTGATCGACGAGACCCTCAACCAGGGCGACGTTGGCCTGAAAGAACCCTCGTCCGGGGACCGTCAGCCGCCGTCCCCCGACGATGCGCGTGACATCCGGCGGCTGCCCACAGTCGGTAAAAATCCCCGTCGGCGGCTCCCCCGGCTCGTCGGACCAGATGAGCTGGCGTTCGCCCTTGACCCGAAGTTCACCCGACCGGAGGGCATCTCGGAAGTTCCGGTATTTTCGGTTGATCGATTCCTCGACGATCCCGCATCGTTCAATCTCGATGAGTTCATGTCTCGCCAGGGCCATCAGCCCCACCCGACGCGGCCCGCTACGCCCACCGGCGAGATGGAACTCCGCCTTGCCCCGCCATCCGAAAGGTCGCGGGGAGGGAATCACGGGCATAACGGGGGAAGGGAAAATGTTGGCAATCCGCTTGAAGGCCTCCTCAACCTGCCTTCGTTTCAGCTCCAATTGATGGCCGTAGTCGATGTGCTGCATCCGGCAGCCACCGCAGCGGGTGTAATAGGGGCAGGCCGGCGGGACACGGTGACCGGACGGGGTTACGATCCGGACAAGCCTCCCCCGGGCGTACCGTTTTCGGATCTCGGTGATCTCGACCTCCACCTCATCCCCGTCGATGGTAAAGGGCACAAAAATGACAAGACCGGAAACCCTGGCGACGCCGTCGCCGCCGAACGCGACATCCCCGATCACCATCCGGATGAGATCACCGATCCTCAAAATGGCATCCATCCCTTACCGCTACCTCATCCTTTCGGCCGCCGCTCCCGCCGGGGGAAACGGGTCCTTTCGATAACCCATTATTGGAGTCTTCTTAGCATCTTCCCGAACATCCGTAAACCATTTCCCTTTACATGCGTGGCAAATGCTGCTAATGACCTCCAAAAAAAGTTGGATGGAAGGAAAATCCCATTGGAACACGAAAACGTCCACCGAATCACACTGGAGGGCCGGGAGATCATCCTGATCGGTACGGCCCACGTCTCGCGCGAAAGCGCCGATCTGGTGGAGCGGATCATCGATGAAGAAAAACCGGACACGGTCTGCGTCGAACTCTGCAAGCCCCGCTATGAGGCGATCCTCCAGCGGGACAAGTGGCAGGAGACCGACATCGTGAAGGTCATCCGCGAGAAGCGGACAAGCATCCTCCTCTCCCAGCTCATCATGGCCTCCCTGCAGCGGAAGATCGCCCAGAAATTCAACATCACCCCGGGTGAAGAGATGCTCCGGGCGATCGATCGGGCCGGGGCCGTCGGCGCGGAGATTGTGCTCGCGGACCGGGAGATCCGGGTGACGCTCCTGCGGACCTGGCGGAAGATGGGTTTCTGGAGCAAGGTGAAGTTCCTCCCCGACGTCCTCCTCTCGCTCTTCGCCACCGACGAGATCACCGAGGAAGAGATCGAGAAGCTCAAACAGCACGACGTCCTTGAACTCGCGCTCCAGACCGTCGGAGAAAAGCTCCCGGGGCTGAAGACCACCCTGATCGACGAGCGTGATCTCTACCTCGCCCATACCATCGGCCATGCGCCGGGCGCCCGGATCGTGGCAGTCGTGGGTGCGGGTCACGTGCCCGGTATTCAAAAGCATATGGGGGAGGAGATCGACATCGAGGCCCTGAACCGGATCCCCGAAAAGGGTGTCTGGGGGAAATTCGCCGGTTGGTTCTTTTCGCTGGCCATCGTGGGCCTCTTCATCGCCGGCTTTTTCTATTCCGGCTCTCAGGCCAGTCTGAAGATGATCACCTGGTGGGCGGTCATCACCGCCTCTTTTGCCGGACTCGGGGCGCTGATCCTTCTGGCCCACCCGCTCACCATTTTGGCTTCCGCGATCGCCGCCCCCATCACGACCCTGCACCCGCTGATCGCCGCGGGTTGGGTCGCAGGCCTGACGGAGGCGACGCTTCGCAAACCGCAGGTGAAGGATTTTCTGGCCCTCCAGGACGACATCGTCTCCGTCCGGGGGTTTTTCCGGAACAAGATCACACGCCTGCTTCTGCTGGTTGCTGTCGTCAATCTAACCACCTCCATCGGGACCTTCGTTGCGATTCCGGTAATCATGAGGTTCATATAAACGGTATGCCGTCATGATCGAAAAGAAATCGATGCTCTGCCCAAACTGCCGGAGACTGATCAGCAACGACGAACCGGTCTGCCCTTACTGCGGGGTCGCCCGCCCCGGCGCCCCCTGGAAAAGGGCATTCGCGGAGGTGATCTCCCTGCGCCGCTTCGATCCGGTCATGGCCATCATCGCCATTAATGCCGCCTTCTACCTCTTTTCGCTGCTGCTCAACCCGTCGGCGCTCGGCCTTTCAGCCAATCCGATGACGTTTCTCTCCCCTTCCGACGGAAGCCTCTTCCTCCTCGGCGCGACCGGAACGCTCCCGATCGCCTACGGCCGCTGGTGGACCCTCATCTCCGCCGCCTTTCTCCACGGGGGAATCCTGCACATCTTCTTCAACATGATGGCCCTGCGACAACTCGCGCCTTTTGTCCTCGATGCGTTCGGCCTGCATCGCTTCGCGATCCTGTATGTCTGGACCGGCGTTGCCGGCTTCTTTGTCTCTTATCTCGCCGGCGTCCCCTTCACCATCGGCGCCTCGGCGCCCGTCTGCGGCCTGATCGGCGCCATTCTCTACTACGGCAAGAGCCGGGGCGGCTTCTACGGAGAGGCGATCTACCGTCAGGCCCTGGGGTGGGTCGTCGGGTTGGTCCTCTTTGGTCTCTTCATTCCCGGGATCAACAACTGGGCGCATGGGGGAGGGATTATCTCCGGCCTCCTGCTTGCGTTCATCACCGGCTACCAAGAACGGCGAAAGGAAACATCGATCCACCGGATCCTTGGAACGGCAAGCATCGTGATTGCGGCGGCCGCCCTTCTCTGGGCGGTCATCCAGGCGATTTATCATACGATGGTTTTGTAAAAGAAAGGAAGGACCATGAAAAAAAGGCTTCTTTGGACGGCGTTCCTCATCCCGGCACTCCTGCTGATCGCGGGCTGCGACACCTCCCTCACCGTCGGGGCCAAGACGATCGGCATCCAGTCGGGGGATTTCATCTACACGGAAGGTTACCTGCGGGCGACCTACAACTTCCCCTTCGATAAGGTTTGGCCGGCCTGCGAGAAAACCCTGACCGGGATGAAGGCGACCGATGTCGAACGGGTCCGAAAGATCGCCCAAGGCACCTTCACGGCGATGATCCAGGACGAAAAGGTTCGAATCTCGGTCGATTACGTGGAGAAGGAGATCACGGCGGTCTCCATCATGGTCGGGATGTCGGGGAACAACCTCGCTTCGCAGCTGATCCACGACCGGCTCGCAACCATGCTGAAGACACCCTAAAGAAGGCGCCCTCGCGGAAGCCTTTGTGGAACCGCGGCGGCGGCCGCAGCGCAATTCTACTTTGCGGTCAGACAGAGGAGGAGGCCTTTGAGGTAGCGACCCTCCGTATGGGCGAGGTTCACGGGATGGTCCGGTCCCGCCCCGAGATGGCGGAGGAGCTGCGCTGTTTTTCCCGCATCCCGCACGGCGCCGAGGACGATCTTCTCGAACAATTCCAAGCTGACCGGGTTGGAACAGGAAAAGGTGGCCAACATCCCCCCCTCGCACAGACGTCTCGCTGCCTGGAGGTTGATCTCCTTGTAGCCCCGCGCCGATCGGTCCACCTCCTTCCGCGACTTGGCGAACGCCGGAGGGTCAAGGATGATCAGATCGAACACCTCCTCCGTTTCCCGCAGATATTCGAAGCAATTGTTCGTGAGGATCGGGTGCTGCTCGGGAGAACAACCGTTCCGGGCGAGGTTCCTGCAGGCGATCTCGTTGGCCGCCGCGGAGGCATCGACGGAGACGACGCGTTTCGCCCCTCCACGGGCGGCATAAACGGAAAAGGCGCCGGTGTAGGAAAAGCCGTTCAGAACTGCGGCCCCCCGGCTGAGGGCGCCAATGATCTCACGGTTCCCACGCTGATCGAGGAAGAACCCCGTCTTCTGACCTGCAATCAGATCGACCTCGAAGCGGAGGTCGTTTTCGGCGATCTCCGTCGTAGCCGGAACGTCGCCCGCCACCGGGCCGGTCCGGTTAGACATCCCCTCGAGTTGACGGGAACGCCCCTCGCTCCGTTCGTAGATCCCCACCGATCCGACTGCATCGGAGAGATGGCCGATGAGCGTCTCCCGCCATTTTTCCATCCCCGCCGTCCCGATGCTGAAAACAAGAAAGCTGCCGTAACGGTCGACAACGAGGCCGGGCATCCCGTCCCCCTCTGCATTGATGAGACGATAAGCGTCCGTTTCAGGCGGAACGACCTTCTTCCGCAGGGCTATGGCCCGATCGATCCGCCGGCGCCAGAAATCGGCGTCGATCCGGGAGGCCGAATCACCGGTCAGAAGGCGGAAGGCGATGTCGCCGGTGTTGAAAAAACCGAGGCCAAGGCCCCGGCCAAAGCTGTCCATCGCAAGGACGATGTCGCCGGGCGTGGGATCCCCTTCCATTCTTGCCACCGCCCCGGAGAAGACCCAGGGGTGGCCGTGGCGAAGCGGCGTCTCTCGCCCCTTCTTGAGTATGATCCGCGGATAGCCCATCATGGCGGCCCTTTTTTCCATCCCACCCGTTAGAACAACGCGGTCTGAACAAAACCGGCGCTGAGCTCTCGCCCAACGCCGGTTTCATTCAGACTTGACCCATTCTCAACGTTACTATTTCTTGTGGCACTTGACGCAGCCGGCTTTGTCCGTCATATTAAACGCCTTCTTGCCGTCACTGTGGCAGGCCGCACAAAACTTATCGCCCTTGTGGTCCGCCTCGGTGATCTTCGCCGCTCTCTTCTTCTCGAACAGGTTCGGCTCCTTGTGGCAGTCGTTGCACTTCAATTTCTGCGCAAGATGTGCTTTATGGACGAAGGTAACCGTTCCCTCTTTCCCGCTTTCAAATTTCTCATCCTTCTGCGCGAAGGCCGTGCCCAGGGCCACAAAACATACCATGCAGACGCTGACGATCAAAATCCTCCAGAATTTATTCACCACGTTCCAATCCTCCTTTCGTCAATGATCCCCTGATCCATTTTTCTCTTGGGCCGATTCACTACCGGCACGTATAGACTTCTATTTCAAAACAATTTTATTTTCAAGGGAAAAATTCTTCAAAAAAAGAGCGAAACTCTCACCCCTCTGAAAGCAGCCCATGAGATCCCTACCCCGGGGAATGAATCTCCCCGTCGTTGATCTCAATTCCATATCATTTCTTTCCGCCATGATTTCGGCCATTATTTCATTGACTAACAAGGTTACCCATCGTATATTCCCCGCGCCCTGTAATAGCGATTCCTTGGACAAGGCTTTCGAGTTGAAGCTGCCCATCATGGCCGGCATGCGGCAGCGGGCGGAAGGCCACGGACCGAATCGAACTAAAGATGCATTCTCCGTAGGAGGGATCGCCAAAGCGGGTACGGCTGTTCCTATGTGATGAGGGGGTCGGATGGAACCGGAATTGCGAAAATGGCATACGGACAAACGGGTTGCGCTTGCCATAAAAAATTTGAAGAAGAACTGTTTTGCGGCATCCTATGCTGAACATCCCCGGGATGCCGTGGAGCTGATCATGAAGATGATCCCTGCCGGATCCACCATCGCCCTGGGAGATTCTCTGACTTTTCGGGAAATCGGGGGTCTGCGCGCTTTGGAAGAGCGGGGCGATCCCTTCCTGAACCCTTGGGAGAAAGGGATCACCCGAGAAGAAAGTCTGGCAATGCGTCGCCGGGCGTTCACTTCCGATATTTTTCTGACGGGTACGAATGCGCTGACCCTGGACGGCAAACTGGTCTGTGTGGACGGCTTGGGAAACAGGGTGGCGGCGATGGTGTTTGGTCCCAAAAAGGTTGTGGTGGTGGCCGGCGTCAACAAGATTGTCAAAGATTTGGAAGAGGCTTTCCGACGGATCAAGACGGTTGCCGCCCCTCTCAATGCCCGCAGACACAACTACCCGGAGTCTCTTCGCCCTCCCTGCGGCGACAGCGGATTCTGCAGTGATTGCGTCCCTCCCCACCGGAGTTGCTGCAACACCGTGATCATTGAAGGATGTTCTCGCGACAAGGAGAGGATCACCGTGATCATCATCGGGGAGGATCTGGGATACTGAGGCAATCAGTATTCCTTGGGGTACCGCTATGACGCTTTCATGGCCCGACAAAAAATGCTCAGCCAGACCAGGATGACCACGGCGCGCGAATTTTCGCGCCAAAAAACTCATGAGCGCCAACGAAGCCGACAAAGCTCTCGGAATAATACCTACCCGATGGAAATCATAGGAGAACGACAATGAGCGTATTGGATGCGATTGGAAACACCCCTCTGGTGGAGATCATCAATCTTTGGGATTCCGAGAAGACCGGAGTGCGGATCATGGCGAAGCTGGAGGGTTCCAATCCAGGCGGTTCGGTTAAAGACCGTCCGGCTTACTACATGCTCAGGGAGGCTGTCGCTTCCGGAAAGCTGGTCCCCGGGAAAACCATCCTGGAGCCCACTTCCGGAAACACGGGCATTGGGATGGCGATGGTCGCGGCGGCCATGGGTTATAAAATAAAGCTCACGATGCCGACGTGTGTGAGCGCGGAGCGACAGGCCGTTTTGCAGGCCCTCGGGGCGGAATTGGAGCTGACCCCGGGCAGCGACCGCACCGACGGCGCCATCAGACGAGCGCACCATATCATGGAATATCAGGGAGATGTGTACTTCATGCCCAACCAGTTCGATAATCCCTACAACTCCCTGGCCCATTACGATACGACCGGGCCGGAGATCCTGCAGCAGACAAACAGCGAGGTCGATCTCTTTGTGGCCGGGATGGGTACGACAGGCACGCTTATGGGCTGTTCGCAATTTTTCAAGGAGAAAAAGCCATCGATCAAAATCGTCGGTATTGAACCCACGCTGAACCACCGTATCCAGGGCTTGAAGAATATGAAAGAGGCGATCGTCCCGAAGATCTATGACCCGAGTCGGCTGGACCTCATCGTCAGTTGCAACGATGAAAACGCCTTCGACACCACCCGCGACCTTTCCCTTCGCGAAGGGCTGTTTTGCGGAATAAGCTCGGGCGCAGCGATGTGGGGCGCCCTCCAGGCAGCCAGAGACCTGCCGCGCGGCGCCACCGTCGTGGTCATATTTCCCGATCGGGGCGACCGCTACCTTTCAACGGAGGTGTTTCGGTCGGTCTGCGCGATGTGCCCGCCCTGACCCCTCAATCGATTTCTCACCAAACATGCCGGAATATGTTGGCATTATAAGGTTCCCCGGTCCATCTGGAAAAGACGTTGATGAACCTGGTGGTTACGCATTACGGGATGAACGGTGAGACTACTGAGTTTATGGTTTCCGGTCTCTCGTGCATACGAACAACTTCCTCCAGCCATGAGTTCATGTATATTCATGTATATTAAGGAAGAAAGGCCCATGAACCAGATGATGAAACAACACATTTGTATTTTTGGCGCCGGCAGTATCGGGTGTTATGTGGGGGGGCGTATAGCCGCGGCTGGCTGCCCTGTGACGCTGATCGGCCGTGAACGTCTCCGTCTGGAGCTGATGCACTCCGGTCTGCACCTGACGGATCTTCTCGGCGCTGATCTGCGCGTCAAACCTGACGCATTTTGTTTTGCCACCGACGCCGATGCAGCCGCCGATGCCGAACTCGTGTTGGTTACGGTAAAATCAGCGGATACCGCAGCGGCAGGGAGGGCTCTGGCAAAGGTATTGAAACCCGGAACGGTTGTCGTCAGTTTTCAGAACGGAATGGGCAACGCCGGACTCCTTCGCGACGCGCTACGACAGCAGACCGTACTGGGCGGCATGGTGCAATTCAATGTACTGAACCGCGGCAGAGGTCATTTCCATCAAGGGTCGGAAGGAGCGCTGGAAGTCGAGCAGCACCCGGCCATTGAACCGTTCAGTGCGGCTTTCGCCAGGGCGGGTCTGCCGTTGAAGCTCCACACCGACATGCTGCCTGTACAATGGGCCAAACTCCTGCTCAATCTGAATAATCCCATCAACGCCCTTTCCAATCTCCCCCTCAAGGCAGAGCTTTCGCAACGTGCCTTTAGAAAATGCATTGCGCTGGCGCAGGCTGAGGCGTTAAGACTGATGGGATCCGCCGGCATCCGTCCGGCAAGGCTGACACCTTTGCCTCCGAACTGGATTCCCGGGCTGCTGAAGGTCCCCACCTGGCTGTTTCGTCTATTGGCCAACAAGATGCTGGCGTTCGACCCACTGGCGAGATCTTCCATGTGGGAGGATCTGGAAGCCGGTCGCATAACCGAAGTGGACTGGTTGAATGGCGAGATTGTTCGTTTGGCGGAAAAAATGGGCAACCATGCGCCTGTCAACGCCAGGTTGATCGCCCTGATACGAGAAGCGGAAGCCGGCGGAAAGCGCCATTGGTCAGGTGAAGACCTGCTCAACGAATTGAAGCAGGCCGCTCAAGACTGAGAGTTTTTTCATCCTCTTAAATTGGCGGCTCCTATAGTGAGAACCCGACCTACTCGACTCAAACAATTGGATTTACCTCGCTTAAATTTAAGTTTTATTTCTGCCATCCATAGCATCCCGAAGTTTTTTAAACTCATGTTTTTTAATTTCCTTTAAAATTAAGAGGCTCACATTTGATGCTGCTTTTACCGCAATTGGCATTCCGCC
>Ga0209014_10000486_pt1 | contig 23217 bp, 20 predicted proteins | sample BarGraNGADG00212_FD_184491 | JGI IMG/M metagenome (GOLD analysis project Ga0209014, IMG submission 184491) | Arctic peat soil microbial communities from Barrow, Alaska - Barrow Graham LP Ref core NGADG0002-212 (SPAdes) (version 2) | ecosystem: Environmental > Terrestrial > Soil > Wetlands >...
ACCACAGAATCCCCGGCAACGTGCAGCGCGCTTACCGGCGCCTCGTCACATTCAGTACTGCTTCCTCCCGTCAACCATAGCGCCGAAGCTGCGCATGAACTGCATGTCCTCCTCGTGGAGCGGACCCTGCCGGATCTCGGCGAGGTTTTGCTCGAATTGCTTCAGGTTGCCCGGCGCCATCAAACACACGTGGACCGCGGGGTTGGAAAGCACGAAGCGGTAGCACATGCCGGCGGTGGGGAGGCGTCCGCCCTTGGGGTATCCGCGCGGTGGGCGAAGTAACCCAGTCCAGCGAGTCGCCGTGAAACCCACGACGGCCGGGTTGGACTCCGGCAGATGCGGAAAAATCTCCGCCTCCGCGCCGCGATCCGCCGCGTTATACCGGATCATCATGGCGTCCAAGACGCCCTCGCGCGCCATTTCGACGGCGAACTTGCGGTCGTGCGTGGAAATACTTACCGCGCGCACCAGGCCGCTCTCGCGGACCGCCTGCAATTCCTCGCGAACCTGTGGCGTGAAGTGGGCGCGCCGCGTGACTCCGAGAAAGTGGAAAACGTCGATGTAGTCCGTGCGCATCTGGCGCAGGCGCCTTTCCAGCGTTCGCCGCAGGTTCTGATGCCACCAGATACAGTTGTAGGCGCCGGTGGCCAGCACGTATTGGTCGCGCCGTGGCGGAACGGTTTCGCGCAGCACGCTCGTCATGTGGTGATCGAAGCCGAAATACAGGAAATAATTGAGACCCTCGTCCAGCGCCTTGAAAACGGTTTGGCGCCCGGGGCGGTAGGTTGCCGAAAGTCCAATCCGGCAGACAGGCGTGCCAATCTTGCCAAGCGGCACGCGCAGAAAATCCCGCATCATCAGGTCCCAGTATAGTTCCGGCTACAATTGTGTTCGGACCCATGAAGACCTTCACAGTAGCGGTGATTGCCGGCGACGGGGTGGGCACGGAAGTCATCCCGCCGGCAAAATGCGTTCTGGAAAAGATCGCACAGAAGCATGACGTCTCTTTCTCGTTCCAGGATTTCGACTGGGGCGCGAGCCACTTCTTTCGCTGGGGCCGCATGATGCCGGCGGGCGCCATCGATCTCCTCCAACCCTGCGATGCCATACTGCTCGGCGCGGTGGGACACCCCGAAATCCCGGATCACACCACGCTGAACGGCCTGCTGCTTCCCATCCGGCGCGCTTTCGACCAGTACGCCAACGTGCGGCCGGCATACCTTTATCCGGGAGTGGATTCGCCGCTGGCACGGCCCAAGGGCGGTGACATCGATTTCGTGGTGGTGCGCGAAAACACCGAGGGCGAGTACGCCCAGGTGGGCGGCTTCGTATACCAGATGCAGCCCGAAGAGATCGCCATACAGACTTCGGTATTCACGCGGCGCGGCATCGACCGGATCGTGCGGTTTGCGTTCGATCTCGCGGTCAAACGCAACAAGAAGAAGCGCGTCACCTCGGTCACCAAATCCAACGCGCAGGGCTACAGCATGGTGCTGTGGGATCGCTGCTTCGAGGAAGTCGCGGCGGAGTATCCGCATGTGGAGACCGAGTCGCTGCTGGTGGATGCCGCCGCCATGAACTTCATCCGCCGCCCGGAGAGCTTCGACGTGGTGGTGGGCTCCAACCTGTTCGCCGATATCCTGAGCGACATTTCGGCCATCCTCGTCGGCAGCATGGGTCTCGCGGCCAGCGCCAACCTCGACCCGCTGCGGCGCTTCCCCTCGATGTTCGAACCGGTCCACGGGTCCGCGCCCGATATCGCCGGCAAGGGCGTGGTCAATCCGCTGGCCACCATCCTGAGCGCCGGCATGATGCTCGACCATCTTGGCATGAGCGACGCCGCCCGCGAGTTGGAATCCGCCGTCGCCAGAGTGCTGGCGGAGGGCAAGGTGCGCACCCCCGACATCGGCGGGCACAGCAGCACGGAGGAAGTCACCGAAGCGGTTGTGGAGCAACTCGCCTAGTGCCGAACGTGAAAAACCGGGAGAGCACCGGCCGCCACGCATTCCTGGTCGCCGCGGGGATTCTGATCAGCCGCATCGTGGGATTGGTGCGGCAGCGCGTCTTCTCCCATTACTTCGGCCAACTGGACGAAGCCGACGCTTTCTACGCCGCCTTTCGCGTTCCGAATTTCCTGCAGAATCTGTTCGGCGAAGGCGTGCTTTCGGCCTCCTTCATCCCGGTGTACGCGCGCCTGCTCGCCGAAGGCGACGAGGAGGAATCGGGCCGCGTGGCCGGCGCGGTGGGCGCGATCCTGGCGCTGGCCACGTCGGCGATCGTGTTGGCAGGCGTCTTGCTGACGCCGCTGCTGATCTGGATCATCGCCCCGGGGTTCGAGGGCGCCAAGCGCGAACTCACCATCCGCCTGGTGCGCATCCTTTTTCCCGGCGCCGGACTGCTGGTGTTTTCCGCATGGTCGCTGGGGATTCTGAATAGCCACCGCAAATTCTTCCTCTCCTACACCGCGCCGGTCATCTGGAATGTCGCCATGATTGCGACCATGGTCGCTTTCCGCCGCAAGGACCTCACCACCCTGGCGGTCTACCTGGCTTGGGGCTCGGTGGTGGGAAGCGCGCTCCAGTTTTTCGTGCAGTTGCCCACCGTGCTGCGGCTGACGCGAAAGCTGCGGCTGAACCTGGACACCGCGGCGGCCAACGTGCGCGACGTGTTGCGCAACTTCGCGCCGGTATTCGTCAGCCGCGGCGTGGTGCAGATCAGCGCCTACGTGGACCAGGTGATTGCCAGCAAACTCGGCGAGGGCGCGGTCGCCGCGCTGACCAACGCGCAGTCCATTTATACCTTGCCGGTGAGTCTCTTCGGCATGGCGGTGTCGGCGGCCGAGTTGCCTGCTATGTCGAGCACGCTCGGCACGGATGCGGAGGTGCAGGCTCGCCTGCGCCGGCGTTTGAATGCCGGGTTGCGGCAGATCGCGTTCTTTATCGTGCCTTCGGCGATGGCGTTCTTCGCGCTGGGCGACGTGGTGGCGGCGGCGCTGTACCAGACCGGGAAATTCACCTACGAGAATGCCGTATACGTCTGGGGAATTCTTGCGGGCTCGGCCGTCGGCCTGTTGGCCTCGACGCTCGGCCGCCTCTACGCTTCCACCTACTACGCGCTGCGCGATACGCGGACGCCGCTGCGCTACGCGTCGGTGCGCGTCGCGCTCACCGTTGGCTTGGGATACTTGTGCGCCCTGCCGCTTCCCAGGTGGCTCGGCCATCCGCATTGGGGGGCGGCGGGGCTGACCGCGTCGGCCGGTGTGGCAGGTTGGGTCGAGTTCACACTGCTGCGGCGCACGCTGAACGCGCGCATCGGGGCGACCGGAGTGGCTGTGCCACTGATCGCCAAGCTATGGGGCTCGGCGGCCGCCGGCGCGGCAGCGGCGTGGGGCATCAAACTCGCCATGGGAGCGGCGGAGCCCTGGGTCATCGCGATTCTCGTGCTCGTGCCGTATGGCCTAATTTACTTCGCGGTGACGTACTGGCTGCGGGTGGAAGAGTGTGGCGCGCTATTTGAGAAGCTCGCGCGCCTGAGCCGTTAACAGCCCTGGACTACTCAGATGATGATAAAATTGCCGTATGGAGACAATTTCGGTTAAAGTGGAGAAATCTGGCAGAATCTTGATTCCTGCCGCGATCCGTCGGCAACTCAAACTGGAAGCAGGCACTGAGGTAATTCTTCGGGTAGATGAGACTGGCATCCAAATGGGCACGCGTGAACAGGCGCTCGCTCGCATTCGCAAGGAACTGCGCCGCTATATTCCAGAGGGTAGCTGTCTCTCTGAAGAACTGATCCAGGAGCGGCGCGCCGAGGCCGAGAGAGAGAACCAGGATTGATCTCCAGATTCAAGACCGACTACACCCTGGATGCGTCCGCTTTGCTGGCCTTCATGCTCGATGAGCCCGGACACGAACAGGTGCATGCGATTCTCGACCGTGCCTTCATCCACGCAGTGAACATCGCCGAGGTAGTCAGCAAGCTGATAAGAAAGGGTGTGCCGGGACTGAGGGCCGAGCAAATGATCGAGGAACTCGACCTCGACATCGACCAGAACTTACCGGCGCATCAGGCCGCACTGTGCGGAGAGTTAGTGGCACAAACCAGGCAGCAAGGTCTAAGCCTGGGAGACTGTATCTGCCTGACGGTCGCGGCATCGAATGGAAGCATTGCCGTGACTGCCGATCGCAGATGGCAGGAACTTAGCGGTCAGCGGATCGAAAACAACGAGATCCGCGTCCAAGTGATTCGCTGAGTTAGGTTGCCCTACCGCGCGTGCGCCGGTCCGCCTTCTCACAGACCATTCCAGTGTACCGTCGCCGCGTTGCGCTAAAATCGGAACTTCTGGTATGAATATGAAGTTTCGATCCCTATTTGCCTTGATCGCGCCCCTCTGCGCGTTTTGCGCGTTCGCGCAGGAGAAGACCGCTTCCGGTTTGGATGCGGCCGCCATGAATAAATCGGTGGACCCGTGCGTGGATTTCTACCAATACGCCTGCGGGAACTGGATCGCCAAGAACCCGCTGCCGGCCGATCGCGCCCGCTGGGGCCGTTTCACCGAACTGAGCGACCACAACGAAAAGGTCCTGCTGGACGTCCTCCAGGGAGCCGCGGTGGTGCGCGAGCAGCGTAGCCCGCTCGACCAGAAAATCGGCGACGCCTACGCCGCCTGCATGGATACCGCGACCATCAACCAGCACGGCATCCAGCCCATCAAGGCCGAACTCGACCGCATCCGCGCCATGGAGAACATGCCGGACGTGGTGGCCGAACTGGTGCGCTTGCACCGTGTCGGGATCGGTGTGCTGTTCACTTTCGGCGCCCGGCCGGACGCCAAGGATTCCAACCGCACCATTGCGGGCCTGGGTCAGGGCGGTCTTTCCCTACCGGATCGCGAATACTATCTCAAGACCGACGCCAAGAGCGTGGAGACGCGCCAGCGCTTCGTGGCCCACATGACGAAGATGTTCCAGTTGGCGGGCGACTCCGCCGAAAACGCCGGCGTCAACGCGCAGATGGTGCTCGAGATGGAGACCATTCTCGCCAAAGCCGCCATGGATCGCGTTTCCATGCGCGACCCCAACAAGACCTATCACATCCTGACCAAACAGCAAGTGGCTCAGTTGGTGCCCAACTTCGCCTGGGATCAGTATTTTCAAGCCAGCGGAGCGCCCGCCTTCGAGACGCTCAACGTCGGCCAGCCCGACTACTTCAAACAGATCGCGGTGGACCTGCCGGCCTCGTCGATCGAACCCTGGCGCGCGTACTTCTCCTACCACCTGCTGCGTCAGAGCGCCGCGACCCTCCCGGAAGCCTTCGAAAACGAGGCTTTCGATTTCTGGAGCCGGTACCTCTCCGGCGCCAAGGAGCAGCGTCCGCGGACGGCCCGCTGCGTGGCCACGGTCGATCGCCAACTCGGCGACCTTCTGGGACAGAAGTACATCGAGCTCGCCTTCGGCGCGGACGCCAAGGCGCAGATCACCCAACTCGTCGGCGCTCTGGAAAAGGCCATGGCCGAGGATATACGCAGCCTGCCCTGGATGACCGAGGAGACCAAAAAGGCCGCGCTCGCCAAGCTGAAGGCCATCACCAACAACGTGGGCTCGCCCAAGAAGTGGCGCGATTACGGCAAGCTGACGATTGCCCGCGACGATTTCTTCGGCAACGCCGTGCGCACCTCCCAGATGCTCTACAACCAGCGCATCGAGAAAATCGGCAAACCGACGGACAAAACCGAATGGGGCATGACCACGCCCACGGTCAACGCCTTCTACAGCCCGCAGAACAACAGCATCAACTTCCCGGCAGGCATCCTCCAGACCCCGTTCTTCGACCCCCGCCGCGACATCGCGCTCAACTACGGCGGAGCCGGAGCGGTGATCGGCCACGAGATGACTCACGGGTTCGACGACCAGGGCCGCAAGTTCGATGGCGACGGCAATCTGCGCGACTGGTGGACCGCGGCCGACGGCGCCGAGTTTGACAAGCGCGCCGCCTGCGTCGCCAACGAATATTCCAGCTTCACCGCGGTCGACGACGTCAAGCTGAACGGCCGCCTGACGCTGGGCGAAAACACCGCCGATAACGGCGGTCTGCGCATCGCTCTCATGGCGCTTCAGGACACGCTCCAGGGCAAAGCGGAGAAGCTGGATGGCTTCACGCCCGAACAGCGCCTCTTCCTGGGATTCGCCCAGATCTGGTGCGAGAACACGGCGCCCCAGGAAGTCCGCGCCCGCGCCATGACGGACCCGCACTCGCCCGGCCGCTACCGCGTGAACGGAACCCTGCAAAACTCGCCGGAGTTCCAAAAGGCATTTTCGTGTAAAGCGGGACAGCCGATGGTGAGCCAGAACGCCTGCCGGGTGTGGTGAGGAGCGCAAAGCATATTCAGCCGCCGATGAACGCAGATGAACGCGGATAAGCAATTTGTCTTATCAGCGTTCATCGGTGTTCATCGGTGGCCAACTCTTACTTCCGCCGCCGCCCGCGAGCCTTTGCGCGCGGCTGGCTGGTCACCGTTTCCGCTTTGGCCGCGCTCTTCGCCGGCGCCGCTGCCGGATCCAACTTGCTCATGATCCGATCGTGGATCCAATGCTCGTCCCACCACTCGCGCGGATTCACCTGCACGCCATCGATCTGCATGCTGAAGTGAACGTGGACGCCGCCCGCCATCCCCGTGGCCCCCGCGACGCCGAGGCTCTGATTCTTCTTCACCAGATCGCCCACCTTCACGTCGATGCGATTCATGTGACCGTAGATGGATTGCAGCGCGTACCCGTGGTCCACCACCACGCAATTGCCGTAAATCCCGAGATCGGCGGCCCAGACCACGCGGCCGTCGTTGGCCACGTGCACCGGAGCGTTCGCCGTGTCGGAAAGGTCGAAGCCCAGGTGCACCTGATGGTCCACCGACTTGCCCTTGTACAGATAATTGCGCACGTCGGCGAACAGCGACTCTTCCTTGCCCCAGTGCAGGAACGGCCCGTTCCACAGAATCTTCTCTTCGGTCTTCAAGCGCAGGTCCGCGAGTTGCTGGTTGTTCCGGCGCCGCATCTCCCCGTTGATCTTGAGGAATCGCGAGAGGATGTCGGGACCGGGCGCCAGGGTGCCGCCGGGGTCGATCTGATTGACCATCTTCGACATCAGCGCGTCATCGATCGGAAAATCGCGCGTCCGGAACTTTTTCGGAAACAGTTTGAACCAGAACTGCGCCGTGGCTTCCGTGCCGGCCAGGTTGCGCGCGAACACCATGGGCGTCAGGTTATCCGCCAAGTCCCAGGGGTACGCGAACATGGCGAAACGCTGCTCGGGATGCCCCGGCAGCGGGAAACTGCGGAAGGTGTACTGGCCCACCTTCACCCCCGCCTCGCTCCACGAACCGCCAGGAGTCATCACCGCCAGTTCCATGCCGCCCTGATTGATGTAGTGCTGGGCGTCGTCGGGCGCCACGCGCGGCGGCGCCAATACCACTTTCACGGCGAACGACGTGGCATCCGTATGGCCCGCCAGATCGTCGGCATCCGCTTCCACGACGATGCGCGCGTCGCCTTCCTTCAGATTCGGCGCCTTGCTCTTGCCGGCGTCGAAAGTCAGCGTCTGCGGCGCCTGATTTCGGCGCCAGAAGAACCGGTGGGCCGGCGTTTTCACTTCCGTCAGCGGAAAACGCGCACCGCCCTGTTCGATGTACGCGGCTGTCCGGCGCACGCCGTGAGGATTGGAAATCTTCACCGTGACCGGAGTGGTCACGCCGACCGTCTTGACCTCGGGATTGATGGTCAACACCGTGTTCGAAGACATGGCGAAAAGCGCGATCAAACTTATGACCGCGAGAAGAACGATGGCTATGATTGCTTTCATTGGTGGCTTCTATTTTTTGGCTTCTATTTCTTGACCCAGGAATCCATCCAATCGATGAATGTCTTGTACCAGAGAATGCTGTTCTGCGGCTTCAGAACCCAGTGGCCTTCATCGGGGAAGAGCAGCAGTTTCGAAGGCACTTTCTGCATTTGCAGGGCGGTGAACAACTCCAATCCCTGATTGAGAGGCACGCGGAAGTCCTGTTCGCCGTGGATCGCCAGCGTCGGCGTGTGGAATTCCTGCACGTAATTGTTGGGCGACCATTTGGCGTAATTCTCCGGCTTGTCCCACGGCGTGCCGCCGTACTCCCACATGGGGAACCACAACTCTTCCGTGGCGCCGAACTCGCTGGTCAGGTTGTAGACGCCGTCGTGCGAGATCAGAGCCTTGAAACGCTGGGTATGGCCCAGAATCCAGTCGATCATGTATCCGCCGTAGCTTCCGCCGGCGGCGGTCATCTTGCTGGCATCCGCAAAGGGGACATCGGTCACGATGTGGTCGGCCACCGCCATGATGTCGTCGAACGCGCGCCCGCCCCAATCGTTATTGATCTCGTCCACGAACTTTTGCCCGTACCCCGTGGAACCGCGCGGATTGGGCATGACCACCACGTACCCGGCGGCGGCGAACACCTGCGCGTTCCAGCGATACGTCCACGCGTGCCCCCAGAAGCCCTGCGGTCCGCCGTGGATCAGCATGAGCACCGGATACTTCCGTCCCGGCGTGAAATTCGGCGGCCGGATCAGGAAGCTGTGTACTCTGGCGCCGTCCGCGCCGTTCACCCAAAACTCCTCCAGCGGGGTCATCTGACGATCGTCCAGCGTCTGGTCGTTCAGATGCGTCAGCGGGACGGCCGCCCCGCCGCTGGAAGACGCGCGATAAATCTCCACCGGAGAAAGGCCAGATTGCTGCGTGTAGACCATCGTCCGGCCGTTGCGCGTTAGTTGCATATCGTCCAGTTCGCTGTCGCCAGAGGCCACCGTCTTAGAGGCGCCGCCCACGGCCGGAATCACCTGGATGGGCTGCCGCCCACGGTCGCTCGTCGTGAAGAAGATGCTGCCCGAATCGGGCGACCAGGTGAAGCTGTTCACCCACCGGTCCAGGCTCTCCGTGAGGTTGGCGACCTTGCCCGAACTGCGTTCCAGCGTCATCAACCGCCAGCGGTCGCTTTCGTAGCCGGCGCGCAGTTGTGCGCGCCACGCGAGATACTTTCCGTCCGGCGAGTAGCGCGGGTTGGAGTCCGCCCCCGGCGTGATGGTAATCTTCACAGGTTGCCCGCCGGCGATCGAGACCACGTAGAGATCCGAGTCGGTGCTGGCCGCCGGAACCGGGTCCGCGTTCATGCTGTAGCAGACCTCCTGGCCGTTGGGCGAAATGTCATAATCGTCGCTGCCGCCGAGCGAGAAGGGCGGCACGTCGCGCGTTCCAGGCGTGAGATCGCGGATCGCCCCACCCGCCACCGGGGTGACCAGCAGATGGCTGCGGCGCTTGCCCTGCCAGGCGTTCCAGTGGCGGTAGAGCAGTTCCGTATAGATCCGGGCCTTCACCTTGCCAGCCTTCTCCGCGTCGAGGTTCTTCTGGTTGCAGGCATCGTCGGCGCCGCATTCGGGGTACACGGCGCTGGTGAATACCAGGTTCTTGCCGTCCGGCGAGAAGAGGTGCCCGTCGGCCTCGGTCGCCAGGTTGGTGACCTGTTTGGCGTTGCCGCCATCCGGATCCATCATCCAGATCTGCGAAGATCCTCCGCGGTCGGAGAGGTAGGCGATCCGCTTGGAATCGGGCGACCAGCGTGGCCGTTGATTGCTCTCGCCATCCTGCGTGATCTGCCGCGGCGCGCCTCCCTCGAGGGGCACAATCCAGACCTGCACCGGCTTCTTGTTCGCCGCCACGTCGACGGACTGGACCGTGAAAGCCACGAGCTTGCCATCGGGGGAGAGCTGCGGGTCGCCGATCCGCTTCAACGCCAGCAGGGCATTCACATCAAACGGCTGTTTTTGCGCGAACACGAGCGCGCACGCAGTGAGCAGGAGCAGGAACCGGCGCATACGTCGATTGTAACGCCTGTGCCATAACGCTCCGCCTTGTGCATCCGAGCGCAGCTCGGACACGTCAAATCATGCCTTCCACGGATTCAAGACCTGAACGTGCGCATTCGCGAAGTCGCTGGCGTTGCGGGTTACCACCGTGAGATTGTAATGCAGCGCCGTTGCCGCCAGTAAGCCGTCGATGATTGGGAGGGATGTCCCTCTGCGTTTCGCTTGCGCGGCAAGCAACCCCCAACGGTCCGCCACCGGCGCGTCAATTGCCAGAATTCTGCCCGAGAACCGGGCTTGCAGTTCAACTTCCAGCCATGTTTCCAGGTGGGTTCTGCGCTTGCCTGGTGCAATGCCAGCCAAACCCTTGCGGATTTCTCCCAACGTAAGGACGCTCAGGTAGAGCATTGCTTCGTCTGTCGCCTCCACCCATTTCATGACGCGCGGCTCGGGCTTGATCCGAACGAGTTCTGAAACACAATTGGTGTCGAGGAGAAAGCCGCTCATAGTTCGATGTCTCGCCCCGTGTCCTTGTCTCTCTCGAAATCCAATTCCAGACCAACCAGCGGAGAATCTCGAAAGAACTGCACCAGGCTTTTGGGCTGACGCGACCGAGTCACCAGCCGGTCAAATTGCTCGACCGGCATCATGACCACGCCATCCTTGCCTTGCCGCGTGATGAGTTGCGGCCCAGCAGTTCGGGCCAGGCGAAACACCTCGCTGAAACGAGCCTTGGCTGCCTGAAGTTGCCATCCAGGACCGGCGAGCGTCAGGTTCTTGATGTTGGCGGCGGTGGTTTGACGGTGTGGTTTCTTGAGGGCTTTTGGCACGGTGATTCCTGTTTGGAACTAGTCTGACTAGTCAGAATATAAACTATCCTCGTCGCAGCGTCAAGTGCGGTCCTGCCAAGCCCTCCAACACTGTTGTCAAGAATTGACAAATATTGTTATATGAGCTACATTTTTGGTATGAACGTCAATCTTGGTACCGTGTTCGACGGGTTTATCGCTGAGTTGCTCAAGACCGGCATGTACCAAACGCAGAGCGAGGTGGTGCGGGAAGGACTGAGGCTTCTCAAGGAGCGAGAAGAGTTGAAACAGCTCCGGCTGGCGCAACTGCGAAAGGAAATCGCCATCGGCAGTGAACAGGCCGACCGCGGCGAGTTCGTTGGCGGTGAAGAGACGTTTGCTGAAATCCGCAGACGCAGCGCCAACCGGAAGCGCGCCAAAGGATGAAGCGATTCATCCTCACGCCTCGCGCCAAACAGGATGTCAACGACATCTGGGACTACATCGCGAACGACAACATCGAAGCTGCCGACCGGGTTCTTGACGCATTGGATAACGCCATGATCAGGCTGGCGACGAACCCCGGCATCGGCCACTGGCGCGACGAACGCTCCCTCACGGACCGTGGCGCAGCCTCTCAGGCTGCCGCGCCGGCACTCATGCCGGCGCCTGGGTGGCGCGTTAAGGAGGGCCGAGATGAGTCTCTGACCCGGCAGGCAAAAGTGCCTGCGCCACGGATCGCCAGAAGTACTGGTCAATCGCTGGCGATTGGACCGTCGGCGTTGGAGAGATCGTGGATGATGCGCTCGCGGTGCTTGATCGCGGTCGAGACCGCCGATTCCATGGCAATCCAGTAGAGCGCTCCTCCCACCAGCCCAGCGAACCCCAGCACCAGGTAAAAGGCTATGTCGCTCGCGAAGGCATAGCGCGCCACATACGCCAGCAGCACGGGCAGCAACGACAGCGGATACAACAGCATGATCAACGCCTGAAAACGGCTGGACGCGCCGCCTTGCGACACTCGTTCGGGGTTCAGCCCGCGCGGATACTGCACGCTAGAGATGTTGCCCAATGCCAGCATGTAGAGCGAACAGACGCCGATCACGAGCAGCGTTTCCAGCAGTTGGGCGGCCCCCGGATTCACGCCGAACAGGCTAGTGACGCCGGCCAGGATGAACACCTCCAGGTAGATGAACACCAGCGCCGCCACGTTCTTGCCGGCGAATGTTTTGGCCAGCGGTTGCGGCGCGGCGAAGTAGATCAGGGCCGCCGACCGGTCGAAGCCGAAACAGTTCCAGAAGGACACCTGTCCCAGCAGGGTGAGCGAATAGACGCAGACCACGGTCAGGAAATGATGCGACAGCGTGGTGTTGCGGCCGGCCCGGTTGCCGAGAATCATGGGCAGCCAGATCATCAGGCCGAAGGAGAACCCCATCACGAAGACCATGCGGTAACGCGGCGTTCGCGAGAGCGACCGGAGTTCCTTTTCGACGATGGCGGCCAGCGGGTCGCGGAGCCATCGCGCGGGAAAGCGGTAGAACGCTTCGGCCGCCGCCTGCATCGGCGAGACGCCGTTGGTCTGGGGGATGGCTTGCGCCGCCACCGCGTCAAAGCGCAGATTGCGTTCGAACTGGGTGCGGCCGAACCATCCGGCGAGCAGGGTCCATCCGGCCAGCGAGAGCAGCGCCGCGAGTTCGCTCCGTCCCAGCGCGGCCCAGGCGGCGGCCGTCCACGGCCACGCCACGCTCTGCATCAGGTGGGTCCAGTTGCCCGTCAATTGGGGACGATGGCCGGTCACGAACAATAGACGCGGCACCATCCACACCATGAAGATCAGGAAGATCAGCAGTTCGCGAACCTTGCGTTTGGAGAGCAGGCGTTCCAACAGACTGCGCGTGCCGCTGGCCAGCAGCAGGTTGAATGCGATGTAGAGCAGCACCGCCGGCAGTGCCAGCCATCCCGAGATGCCCGCGTTGTGGAACATGCCGGCGACGCTCCCCACCAGCACCATCAGCATTTCGACGCCGGTGGTCAGCCGCAGCAGCACCTCCACCTGAAACAGCTTGGAGTGCGGCACCGGATAGACCATCAGCTTGCGCATATCGAGCGCCGAGCCCATGCTGGCCGAAAGAATCGGCATGGCCTGCCAGTACACGCACACGCCCAGCGCGCCCAACGGCAGCCAGAGCCGCAGCCTGCCGGCGGACGCCCCGGATACGCCGAGGAACGCGGCGCAGGCCACCACCACCCAGATGCCGTACCAGAAGAGCCCGGTGATGACGCCGAACACGCGGCCGCGGCTGCCGATCCGCAGGCTGAGCAATTGGGCGCGCAGGATGGCCGCGATCATAGCCACTCCAGCCGGCCGGTCTGCTGGCCCGCGCCCACCAGGCGCACGAAAGCGTCTTCCAGCGATTCGCCGCCGGCGCGCAATTCGCTCAGCGCCGCGCTGGTAACGATGCGTCCCTGGTTGATGATGGCCACGCGATCGCAAAGCCGCTCCACCACTTCCAATACGTGCGTGGTGAGGAAGATGGTGGCGCCGCGCTGTACCTGGTCCGTCAGGATGTCCTTCATCAGGCGCGCGCCCACCGCGTCCACGCCTTCGAAGGGCTCGTCCATCAGAAAAAGCTCGGGATGGTGGATCAGCGAGGCGGCCATGGCGACGCGCTTGCGCATGCCTTTGGAGTATTCGCCAATGATCTTGCGGTCGGCCTGGAGTTGGAACAGGTCCATCAGTTCGCCGGCGCGTTCCATGGCGGTGGGCCGCGGCAACCCGTACATGCGACCCACGAATTCCAGGAACTCGACGCCGCTCAGACGGTCGAAAAGCAGCGATTCATCGGGCACCAGGCCGATGCGTTGCTTGATCGCGAGTTCGTCCCCGGGCATTTTCAGGCCGAGGATCTCAATGCTCCCGCCATCGGAGGGGATCAATCCGGTGAGCATGCGGATGGTGGTCGATTTCCCCGCGCCGTTGGGCCCGAGGAAGCCGAAAAACGATCCGCGCGGGACTTCGAGATCGACGCCATCGACGGCGGCTTTGAGCCCATACGATTTTCGAAGATCGCGGACCAGGATGGCGGGGGACATCTTTCCAGTTTACGGTGCCGGGGCGGACATGAGCTGGGAAAGGAGGTTATTCAACGCAGAGACGCAGAGAACGCAGAGATAAGCGCAGAGAAGAACAACAAGAGAGTTGAAGCTACCGCACCTCAAACGCGCCGAACACCAGGCCTAGATCCCTTGGGTCGCTGGCCGGGCGGAAAATTCGCCCCACTTCCACCGTCACGCGCATCTCCGCCTTCCCCACCACCGAATCGGGCAGCGCGAACACCAGCTCGAAGGCATTCTCTCCCGGCCGGATCACCGTGGCGGGCAGTCGCACGCCTTCCACCGTTACGGTCACGGGAAGAGGTCCCGGGCTGAGTTGTTCATCCGGGCACCCACCGCGCAAGTAGAGCTTCTGGCCGCGCGTGGCCGGCGCGCCGATGCGCAGACCGGCGCGCCGCGGCATCCAGCGATGGTCGCCATCGCTCTCGTACCACTCCGGACCAAGCAGGTACCCGGTCAACGGGCTGGCGGCATCCACGCGCAGGGGGAGACCGCTGTCCCGCGGCAGCGCGGCATACACGGCCGTAATGTTGCGCAGAAGCGGGCCGCGCACGTCGTAGACCACCAGTTCCTCGCGCTTGAGCGCCTGGGCCACCACATCGGCGGGGAGGATATAGTCGCCGATATTGCCCAGGTCCGGGTGGGCAGCGATGCGCTTCTCGCTGCCCGGGGCCAGGTAGATATGATCCAGGCCGAACAGCCGGAAGGGCCGGTCGAGCACGCCGTTCCAGAACAGATCGGTATCCACGCCTTCGAGCAAGATGGACTTCGAGGGATGGCGTTCGTGGATGCCCGCCACGCCTTCCACCAGATTGCGCACGCGCATGGTGATGGCGTAATTCCATTGCGAGGTCGCTACCAGTGTGGGAACCGCCATCAGGGCATAGATGGCGGCGAGCGTCACGGCGATGGCGCGCCCGCGCACTCCGGCGCGCCAGCCTGAAACGGCGGCCCATCCGGCCAGCCAGCACAGCCCGATCACGGGCAGGAACACGTAGTACTCGGTCTGGTGGTCGCGTAAGGGCAGCACGGGAGCCAGCACGGCCAGATACCAGACAAGACAAAACAGGGCGGCCCGCGCGCCCGCGTGCAGCTTCCACGCTAGAAACCCAACCAGGCCAGCCGAGACCACGGCGATTCCCGCGGGCAGCAGCCACTTCGGGAGGTAGTAGGGCGTGAACAGGAAGGTGGGGCCTACCGACCAGGTCCAGTATTTGCCCAGCGTACGGAACATGGCGCCGGTGAAATGCATGGCGTAGCCGCCGGTCTGGAGCGCCGGCGCGGCGGCGTTGTGGGCCAGGGCGTATGCGATGGAGACGGCGAACATGGGGAGAGTGGCGCGGAAATTCTTGGCGCGGGGGCCAATGGGCACACAGAGCAGCGTGTAGGCCGCGGCGATGGCCGGGTAGACCACGTTCAGTTCCAGCGCGCCGAAGCCCGCCAGGAACGCGGCCCATTGGAACAGGTTGTAGCGCCGCTGACCGGTCTCCACATAGCGCATTAGAAAGTGCAGGGCGAGCAGCAGGAAGAAGCCGCACAGCACCTGGTTGTAGACGCAGCACCATCCCAGGGGCTCGATGCCAGAGCCGTTGAGCACCCAGAATACGGCCGCGCAGAAACCCGCCCAACGCAGCCCGGTGAGCCGTGCGCCGATCCCAGCCACCAGCGCCAGATTGGCGAACTGGGTGGCGAAGACGACCATCTTGAAGGGCAGCGCGTCCAGCCCGAACAGGCTGAATCCCAGCATGAAAAACGCGCGCTCGCTCAACGGCCGGATGGTTCCCTGCGCCTGCGGCGCGAAGATCGCCAGCAGAAAATCGTGGAAGTTCTGGATGTAGATGCCGGTTCCCAACCAGGCGAAATCGTCCGCGCGGAACCACGCGGTAAAGCCGCGCCAGTAGAGCGCCAGGCAGAGCAGCGAGGGAGCCAGCCAGAAGGCGGCGCTCGCCAGCCTGACCGCGCGCGGCCCCCGCACCGGGCTCACTTGCCTTCCAGGCCGATGTTCAACACGATGATCCCCAGTTCGCGGATGTCGGCGCCGCTGGGCGCCATGGCCTTATCCAACTGGAAATCCACGCGCAGCGAATCTCCCGTGAGCAGGCTCGCCGGGATCTCGCGGACGTAAACATAGTCGCCGGCCGTGGTATACGTCTCGGGGGGAAGCGCGCTGCCCCCGGCGGTTGCCGAGAGCGACACGTTCTTCAGCTTCTCGATGGTCACCGGCGGGACGGTCAGCTTCACGGTCAGCTTCGCCCCCTTCTGTCCGGCGCCGAACGGCGGGCGCAGCGCCACCGTGAACTGTTTCTCGGTCCAGCGCCAGGCGCTGGCCTCGATGCCATGGAAGCCCTTGACCAGTTGGGGCTCGACTTTCGGGTCTCCCATGTTGAGAACGCTCTGCATCTTCGGCGTTTCTTCATCGGTGGCCCCGACGCGCACCTTCTTGCGCTTACACCCCATCGGCGCCAGCACCAGCGCTATCAATATCAGCGAGCAGCCCAGGCGCACCGCGGCGCGGCGCTCGGTCAACCATGTGTGTGTCATCAGTCTCCGCTTCTCTCTACTTGTACGAGGCAACTATAAAAGGTGGGACCGCCGCCGAAATCGGTGATGCGATCGCTGGTCAGCGCGTTGATGTTTCGCTTGTCCGCCGACCGCTTGCCCCAGCGCACGGCCGGCGCGCAGACCACGCCGGGGCGCACACGGTCATCCACGCTGGCCATCAGCAGGCAGGCGCCGCGATCATTATACACGCGCACCTGGTCGGCATTTCGGATGCCGCGCACCCCGGCGTCGGCCGCGCTCAAATGCAGCGTGGCGGTTGCCAGGTCCACGCTGTTGCGATGACCGAAGGTGGAGTTCATGCTGTCGTCGTTTTTCGGCGAGATCAACTCCAGCGGGTACTTGCTCTTTAGCGCCGCGTCGCCATGGCGGCTTTCCGCCGGGGGCTGGTAATCCAGGGTCGCGGCGTCAAAGTGGCACTTCCCGTCGGGCGTGCCGAAGTTGCCCTCGGCGAAGGGCAGGAACGGCGCGCCGTCGTCGGAGACGTTGAGGCGCACGGAATGCTCCCGGTCCAGCCGCTCCAGCGTGATGTCCTTGAGGAATGGGTGCGGCGAATCGAGCAGCGTGCGGATCATGTCGTCATCGGAATCCGCGAAGCAGGGGTCGTCGAAGCCCATGCGCCCGGCCAGCAGGCGGAAGATCTCGACGTTGCTTTTGGTCTCGCCCGTGGCCGCCAGCGCCGGCCGCGCCATTTGCAGGTAATAGTGTCCGTAGGCGAAGTACAGGTCGGTGTGCTCCAGGAACGTGGTCACCGGCAGCACGATATCGGCGGTATCCGCGGTGTCGGTCTGAAACTGCTCCAGCACCACGGTGAACAGATCCTCGCGGCGCAGGCCGCGCAGCACGGCGTTCTGGTTGGGCGCGATTGCGGCCGGGTTGGAGTTGTAGACCACCAGGGCCTTCACGGGCGGACCCGCCAGCGTGGTCAGCGCCTGCCCCAGCAGCGACATGTTGACGAGGCGCGCCTCGCGGCCCAGCGCCACTTGCTGCAAATCGGCCCGCTCCAGGCCGGCACGATTGAGATGGAACGCCTGCGAGGTGGAGAGCTGCAGGCCGCCACCCACGTCTTTCCACGATCCCGTCAGCGCGGGCAGTAGGGCGATGGCGCGCACCGACGTGGCTCCGCGCTCGCTGCGCTGTACGCCGTAGTTCAGCCGGATGGAAGAGGGCCGCGTGGTGGCGTACTCGCGCGCCAGTTGCACAATTTCATCGGCGGCGATGCCGGTGAGCTCCGCCGCGCGCTGTGGCGTCCAGGCGCGTACCCGCTCGCGTAGCCCTTCGAAGCCATCCGTGTAGCGCTCCACGTAGTCGGCGTCGTAGAGCCCTTCGCCGACAATCACGTGCATCATGGCCAGCGCCAGCGCGATATCGCTGCCCGGATTGATGAAGAAATGCTTGTCGCTGGCCGCGCCGGTGCGATTGCGGTTCGGGTCGATGGTGTACAGCTTCGCCCCATTGCGCCGCGCTTCCATGACGAACGGCCACAGGTGGACGTTGGTGCCGAGAATGTTGGCGCCCCAGGCCAGGATCAGCTTGGAGTGGCGGAACTGCTCCGGCTCGGTGCCGTAGCGCACGCCCAGCGCCTGCGTCAGACCCACGCCGCCGGCCGACGAGCAGATGGTGCGGTCGAGCCGCGAGGCGCCCAGCCGGTGAAAGAAACGGCGATCCATGCCGCCGCCATTGAGCAGCCCCATGGTGCCCGCGTAGCTATAGGGCAGGATGGCTTCGGAGCCAAACTCGTCCGCCACCGCGCGCAGGCGATCGGCGATGGTGTCCAGCGCGTCGTCCCACGCGATGCGCTCGAAGCGTCCCGCGCCCTTGGCCCCCACGCGGCGCTGTGGAAAGAGCAGGCGCTCCGGGTGATACTCGCGTTCCAGGTATTGCGCCACTTTGCCGCAGAGAAAGCCGCGCGTCACGGGGTGCGCCGGATTGCCGCGCAGTCTGGTGGCATGGCCGTCCTGCACGGTCACCACCAGCGAGCAGCAGTCCGGGCAGTCCAACGCGCACACGGAGTGACGGGTTTCGGGCATTTCACCCGATTATATCGTGGGTGGAGGGCGGTCTCGTAGAGAGAGAGAGCAGGCGTCTTTTCAACGCAGAGACGCTGAGACGCAGAGATTAGCGCGGAGAACACCGCGGAGAATGGGATGGAAACCCGGGAAGCATGCCCCCACGAATGGGGTCATGGCAGCCTGAAAGGCTACGCTACAGGTCGATGGCGATCACCTCATGATCCATGATAGAGGAAATCGTCAGGCTGACGGTGCCGTTCGCTTCCCGCACGCGGGGGACCTGGCCGCTCGCCAGCAGTTGCACCTTTTTGACCTTGGCGCCATCCGGCAAACGCACCGAGACGTTCTGCGGCGGCGTGGGGAGAAACTCGCGCAGCGGCCCCTTCATCATCATCGGGTTGGTCAGATTGACTAAATGGACCGTCAGCGACGATGCCTGCTTCCAGATGGTGACATCCAGCACGCCCGGGCCGGTCACCGTCACCGGCCGAGGCTCGTTGGCGGCCCACTCCACGGCATTGCGCAGCAGCTTCGCATGGTCCACCGAAAGCACTTCCCAGAACGTGCGGTCGATATCCCAGGGGAAATAGACCACGCGCCCCTTGCCTATTTCCCGCACAAAGACCTCGGGGATATCGGTCTTCGGAATGCGCGGGAACACCTCTTCCATGGGAAGGTCGGGGTAGGACGGTATCAGAGTGAGCGGCGGGTTGGGGTATGTGCCGATGGTCTTGGTGTGGACGCGCGAAACGCCGTTGATGATGCGGGGGGTATCGTCGAGTCCGGCCAGCAGCGGATGCCGTTTGCCCGTGGCCGGGTCGGCTTCCAGACGCAGGTACGAGTTCTGCATGCGCGCATCCGTGGCGCCGCCGAACGACGCGCCGAAGAGATCGGCGAGCCCGAAATCCGCCCGCCGCTCGCCCCACTCGTCATAGAGCGAGGTTTCGTGCGTAGCCACGATGCTGCCGCCGCGCTGCACGTAATCGCGGATTTGAGCGCACTGTCCGCTGGACAGCGCGGCGATGTTGGGGAAGATCAGGACCTTGAACGGATCGATGTGCGCGGCGTCGAGCAGCCGATCGTGCACCATCTCGAAGGGAATGCGCGCTTCAATCAGCGCCTGGTAGTAACCCAGCGTGTGGTCCTCCACTTTTTGGCGCGCCTGCTGCGCGCCGTAGAAGTGCGAGGTCTGCTGCGAGTAGACCATGGCGACCCGGGCCAGTGGCCGCTGGTTGCGCAGGTATCGCTCGTTGCGATGGTGCCAGACATAGAGATCTTCCACCATGGGGAGCCAGCGGCGGTCGTTCAGCGAGCCGGCGAACTTGGTGAACCACGGGCGCAAGCCGTTGGCGATTCCGTCGAGCACCCACAGGCGGATTTCGGGCGCGCTCTGCACCGAGTCCTTCCACCGGTACGGCTCTTCCACGCCGACGCTGAAGATGCCGCCAATCGGCTTCACGCCCATGGTGGAGCGGTACTCCTTGCCGTTTTTGCCGTTGGCCCAGGGAGGCGTGACGCCGCTGCGCGCCTGGCGGTCGGCGAAGAGGATGGGCGCCAGTTCGCCGATGGTCTTCATGTCGAGATCGGCGCCCGCTCCGCCGCCGGAGTTGGGAATGTAGCGCGCGGTGGGGTTGAGCTTGCGGATCTCCCCGTCCCACAGCCGCCAGAGTTCGAACAGGCGCTGCTGGCGCCACCCGATGTAGGCGCGGCGGCTCGGGTCGTGGGGGTTGAGAGTGCGCGGCAGGTCGAGGCCCGACGCGGCGTGAAAGTTCTCGCGGCAATGCTCGCAGTAGCACATGCCGGAGCCAGACCAGCGATTGCTGAAGACGCCGTCCACTTTATAGAGGGCGACAATCTCCTTCGTCACCGACGTCATGAAGTCGAAGTTGTAGGGACCCAGCGCGCACGTGATCCACAATTCGGGCATCACGGGGTGGCGGATCTTCTCGCCTGCCGCATTGACCGCGATCCAGTCGGGGTGTTGGTCGCACACGTCCTGATGCGCGGCATGAGGGTCGGTGCGGGCGATCACCACCATGTTCAGCTTGCGGCATCCGGCCACCAGGTCGCCGAACGCGTCGCCCGCACCCAGCCACTGGCTGCGATAGTGCAGCGGAATCTTGGTGGGATAGAATGCCACGCAACCGCCGGCGCTGAGACAAGCGGCGTCGGAATGGGTGCGGCGGAAGTAGTCCAGCCAGAAGTTGAGGTCGTAGGTGCCGGGGTCGTCTTCGGCCAGCGTCAACTGGGCCCAGCGCATGGGGCGGTCGAACCAGTCGTCGGCAGGCGCGGGGCTGGCGTCGCCGGCCAGCGCGAGAGCGGTGCCGGCGAGAGCCGAATGGCGGAGGAAGTTCCGGCGATTGAAGAGCGGGCCTCCGGTGGTCATGCTGTCTCTCCACCCTGTTTTTCGACTTCGCCGGCCAGACGCGTCAGCGTGGCGGCGAGCGTGCGCGCCGCCTCGGGCAGCAGGTCCACGCGGACCACGAATTCGCCCGTGAGCTTGCCGGTTTCGCGTACCGTCAGATTGAGGTGAATCCGCCCGCCGTAAAGATTCGTGTTCGAGGCCTGGCCGTCGATGGCATCGAGCTTGAGGACGCGCCCCACGCAAGTGGGCAGGTCGGGAATCGCTTCGCGCAGGGCGCGCGGAAAGGCGACGGTGTTGTACGGAGTCGGGCGGACCCGGAGGGTACCCCGCCGCGCCACCGTAGTGCGGCTGAGTTGCTTGCTCATGAAGACAGTGTAGAGCCTTTTCTCCGGGGGCGGGATCGCGCGACAATGTCAAATGAATATGACTCCAACCTCTGCCAGGGATGCGCTAGCCGATGCGGTGCTCTCTTTCCAGTTGTCAGGAGACGCGATCCAGCAGCGCGTCCGCCAGATTCACCACACGGTGCTGACGCATTCGCGGTACATCCGCGCGGCCAACTACACGGTGATTCATCCCGAGGATCTCGAGATGTTGTTTGCGGCCTATGACGAAGGGTTCTTTGCCGGGCTCTGCCGCCGTGCCCTGGACGGACGCAAACTTCGCTTCCGGCTCTCGCCGCGCATGACCAAAGCCGGCGGCGCCACGGCGCGCTTCGTCACCGCGGCCGGCGAGACGTTCTATGAAATCACCGTCGCCAGCAGCATGCTGTTTGAGGGGTTCGGCACGATGGACCGGCGGATCACGGTCTGCGGCCTCGAATGCGAGAACCGCCTGGAAGCCTTGCAGCGCATCTTCGAGCACGAAATGGTGCACTTCGTCGAGCAGTTGTGCTGGCAGAGCAGCAATTGCGCCGCGCCGCGCTTCCAGGACATCGCGCGCCGGCACTTTCTGCATCGCGCCCCCACACACAAGCTGATCACGCGGTGCGAACGGGCAGCGGAATCGGGAATACGCGTAGGCTCGCGCGTCACCTTTTTATTCGAAGGCCGCCAGTTCACGGGCCGCGTGAACCGCCTCACCAAACGAGCCACCGTCCTGGTGGAAGACCCCGAGGGCGAAAGGTTCTCCGATGGCCACCGCTACCGGAAGTACTACGTGCCCATCGTGCACCTGCAGCCGGCGGTAGTGGCATAGGGCTCCGCCTCCCGGCCCCGCCGCCTCATTCGATCGGCGCGTTGTAACCCAATCGCCAATGGGCGGACAGTTTCGGCAGCCCGCGCGGCGGCACCACCTGCACCGTGATGCGGTGGTACTTCCCGTCGCGCACCTGGTTCTGCGGCGAATAGCCGAGGATGTAGCGGTTGCGCAGTTCGATCCCGATCTTCTTGGCGATGTCCGGCAGTTCCACCGGGTTGGCTTCGAAGAGGCGTCCGCCGGTCTGTTCGGAGATTTTGCCGAGCAGGCCGGCGCCGCCAAACTCCTCCGGCGTACTGGCGCCGCCGAAGACGCCGATGGAATAGATCAGCACATCGCTTTCGCGCACCACGTTGGTCACTTCCTTTTGCGAGTAGCGGCTGTGGTTGTCGCCCCCATCGGAGATGATGAGCAGCGCCTTCTTGTTCTTCTTCGAGCGTTTCATTTCGTGCAGCGCCAGGTAAACCGCGTCGAGCAGCGCCGTGGACCCGTGGGATTTCGAGAAGATGAGCTCGTTTTCAATCGTGCCGGTGTCGGAAGTGAGCGGCACGCGCAGGCTCGGAGCGTTGTCGAACTCCACCAGGAAAAACTCGTCTTCGGGGTTGGCGATGCGGAAGAATTCCCTGGCGGCCATGCGCGAGCGCTGAAGTTTTTCGCCCATGCTGCCGCTGGTATCGAAAACCAGGCCGACCGCGACGGGTTCGTCGTCCATGGCGAACTGCGTGATCGGCTGCGGCACCTTGTCCTCGAAGACGCGGAAATTCTCTTTCTCCAGGCCGGAAACCGGGCGGTTCAGCGGATCGTTGACCGTGACGGGCACCAGAATCAGGGTCGTGTCGACGCGGATATTGGCGCGCCCCGGCGCCTCCTGTTTCGGAGCGGGCTTGGGGCGCGGCTCGATCTTGACCTGGCCGGCCAGCGTCCCCGCCAGCCACATCGCCAATCCCACCGCCTCTCCAGCCAACCGCCGCATGTCCAACGGACCTCTCGACGGTATTGTACACTCCGGCGGGGGCGCGGAGCCAAACGGGAATATGAGTTCAACGCAGAGACGCAGAGAACGCAGAGATAAGCGCAGAGAAGAACAAAGCAAGGCAAACCCCGAGAACCTTGGCACCTATTTCGGAGTACATCTCGACGAACTTGTTTTTGTGTTCTCTGCGCTTATCTCTGCGTTCTCTGCGTCTCTGCGTTGAATAGACTCCCCCAGGCGCCGGTACACCAGCGCGACGGGCAACCCCATCACGTTGAAGTAGTCGCCCTCAATGCGTTCCACGAACTTCGAAGCCAGCCCC
>Ga0209014_10000487_pt1 | contig 23217 bp, 29 predicted proteins | sample BarGraNGADG00212_FD_184491 | JGI IMG/M metagenome (GOLD analysis project Ga0209014, IMG submission 184491) | Arctic peat soil microbial communities from Barrow, Alaska - Barrow Graham LP Ref core NGADG0002-212 (SPAdes) (version 2) | ecosystem: Environmental > Terrestrial > Soil > Wetlands >...
CCGGCGCTCCGGCGTGCCGCGCCGGCCGGAGCCGGCCGAAATGCGCCCCACGCTCGCGCGTGTCCCGCCGGCCGGAGCGGTCCGAAATGCGCCGGCGCTTGTGCGTCCCGCCGGCCCGTTGCTACCTCTCGTCGTCGCGTGAATGTTTGAGCAGAGCGCCCAGGCCATCGCGCCACAACATTCTGGCCAGCGAATCCTCCCGATGCGGTTCGGCAGCCGAGGTCAGGCTCGCTGCTAGCTCACGACCGGCTGGCGTTAGCTGCCAAAGTCCGCGGACCGGACACCAGACAAGCCCTTGCCCAATGAGCGCCCGCAGCCCGTGGCGTGCAGTTCGCTCAGGTAGCGATGCGAGGTCGGCGAGCGCAACCGTCGATGCGCTCATGTCCTCCATCCGGGCGAGGGCGGTAAGCAGGCGTTCGTCCCGAGTCATGATCGCGGCGCTTTCGGCTGGTCGAGATCGTCGATGGCCTGCCTCGCCAAGCCCTCCACCACTGACAGGCCAAGCCGGAGAGCGAGCCGCTGCGACGAGCGGAGGTACGCGCGGAGCTGGATGCGTGGCTGGCGACGAGTCGCGCAGAGGTTGCATCGCGTCGGAAGTGGACCTCGTGCCCCAAGCCGGCGGACAACCTCGCTGCCGCAGTCGGCGCATCGCTCGGTCGAAACCAGCGTCTGTCCGCCAATGTCCGGCTCTTGGATGACGTAGACGAGCAGGGCATCGATGTAGGACGCCCAGGCGTCCTGAAAGCTCGACGCACCGGGGATGCCAAGCGCGGGGATCCCCTGCAACCAGCAGGTGAGCGCGTCGGTTTCGCCCTCGCAGAGGACGATGCTCGGCGGGTTCCCCTCGGTCATGAGCTTGTCCAGCCCGTACGGAATGAGCGTGACCCCTGCCGGTTGCCGGAACCGGTCGCCGGTCAGCGCGATCCGCCAGCGGTCGTAGGCTCTTGCGCCTTCGGCGGTGCGGTACTCCATCGCGACCGCGGGCTGGCCGTAATACCAGTCGTCACGGAGACCATGGCCGTGGAGGAAGTCTTCCGGCAGACCCTTTGCCACCGCCAGCTCGGCGAGGGTAAGACCCGCGCTATGGTTATCAGGTCTGGGCTGCGACGTCATCTCGCACCTCCGGGCAGGCCGCCGCGGTCAGGATCAGTGACGCGGCGGCCATCTGTGTGTTCGGGGCAGGAAACGCCAGCGGGCAGCGGTCCCATTCGCTGCTCAACTGTTCGTCTCAGGCGTTGGCGGTGCGTTGCGGCAGGCGCGGCCACGCCGCGCCTGCGCTGATCGCAGAGCGAGTGCCGCGAAATACGCCTTACGGAGGTGGTTGGCGCGCCGCTGGCGTTCGTCTGCGCTCAGCGTTCCGTCCGGGTCAGCCTGCCGCTCGAAGCGGTCGAGGAACGCCGCGCGGGCACGCTCGGTGATCTGACGGGAATCGTGGGTCGCGTGTAGGCGGTGGGCGCCGATGCGGCCGGCGAGAGAGCGAGTCGATTTTGGAACAGCCATGGGGTCACTCCCCGCAACTGCCGTTGCGGTGACCCGGCTGCGGAAACTCCCGCCGAGGGAGTCCGTCACTGCGATCGACCCTTTTGGTCGAACCGCTCTTCGGGTGTCGCCCTATCTAGGCTAGTTACAGCGTACCAGACTCCCCCGCGTCGTCAGCTAACGGTCCCGTGTGCAACCCGCGCGTGCACGGCCCACACACGCCGGCCGGCCAGGAACCCGCGCCGGCCGGCAGCCAAATGCAGCCACAGGCGCAACGAAGCGCCGATCGGGCGGCAAAGGCGCCGCGGGATCGATCCGGGGCAGCTCATCGCCGCGGTCGCTCAGCAGGACGCGCCGCATGACCTGCCCACGGCCACAGTTCGTGCAATAAACGAACGCCGCGTCGCCGACGCGTGGAAACGGGCGCTTGCTCGCGCCGATCAGATCACCGGCTCCCTGAGTCTTCGGGAACCAGATGGGCGGATCGCCGGGGACGATCTCGTCGGATCGGGGCGAGATAGCGGACTCAGACACGCGAATCCGCGTCTCCCGTCCACTGCCGACGACGCCCAGGTCCACAACAATCCTTGCGCTTCTGACTGCCCGCCGCAGATGGCCCTCGCCCCGACGCCGAGCATTGCTGCGCACCCCGAAACGGCGTAGTCGGTCGTCTGGGCGGCGCGGCAGCGGGATCAGCTCTGAGCGCAGAGTCGGCGCCGGGAGATGCTCGCGCCAGTCGCCCTCATACAGCTCGGGCAGCTCCGGCGTCGGTTCGGGCACGACCTGCCGGCCAAGGGTAGTGCGACAGGCATGACAGTCGTGGAAGCGAACGAGCATCTGGCGCGCCCCGCGCCGCTCTGGGTAACGGCGCCAGCTCGTGACCTCAGCGTGAGGCAGATGGAGCGAGCCCACCCCGCTATTCGCCGCCTGCCCGCGCTACAGACGATCGCCGGGCGAGTGCACGCGGTACGCAGCGCGCGCCCGCTCGTCGGCGGCGCTGGCACCGTAGCGGCCGAGCATTTCGCGGCTGCGCCAGCCGGCGATGCGCATTAGGTCGCCCTCTTGCATGCCGTCGGCAAGCATCTGGTGCGCGAACGTGTGACGCAGCAGATGGACGTAGATGTGCTCGATGCCCGCCTGGCGGCCGCGACGGCGGAGGACCTGCAGGATGCCGCTGTCGGTCAACGGCCCCTTGGCGCCCAGCCACAGACGCTCGGAGCCGGCGTCGGGATGCCCGCGCCGCACGCGCAGGTAGCGGTCGAGCGCCTGCGCCGTACGCCGGCCGAAGGGACACGTGCGCGCGCGGCGACCCTTGCCCATGACGAGGGCGACGTCGTCATCGAAGTCGATGTCCGCGACGCGCAGCCCGGCACACTCGGCGCGTCGCATGCCGGTATCGAGCAGCAGGCGCAGCAGCGCCGTGTCGCGGCGTGCCTCGAAGTCGGTGCCCTCGGCCGCACGCAGCAGCGCGCGTAACTGATCGCTAGACAGGACCGGCGGGGGCTGCAGTGGCACGGCCGGTGGGTGCATGTGCGCCATCGGACTAACGCCGATCTCGCCTTCCTCGCTTAGCCAGCGGAAGAACTGTTGCAGCGATCGGTAACGGTTGGCGACCGTGGCGGCCGCGCGGCCCTTGTCCTGCAGCGCGACCAGGAACGCCTCGACATCAGCCTGCCGGATCAGACCGACGTCGCGCGGTGAGCCGCCGTCGGTCAGGAAACGCTCAAAGTGGTCGAGCGCGTCGAGATAGGTCTGAATGGTGCGCGGGGCCTTGTTGGTCGCGCGCAGGTGGCGCGTGAAGCTGGCCTGCGCTTGGACGACGGTCAAGTTGACCGCCGTCGGCGAATCGCCGACCATTACGGTCGCGGTCGAGGCTTCGCGCATCGCTCTCAGCTCCCATGATTCGGCGGTCCAGACTCCCGGAATCATGCGCTCTCGGAGCGGTGTGGGTCAAGCCTCTATCGAGTTCGGCGCTCTTTCTGAGCACGAATCATGGTGGCCTTAGCTCAACCGGCAGAGCATCGGACTGTGGATCCGAAGGTTATGGGTTCGACCCCCATAGGCCACCCCAATTCCGCTCACGACCTGACGCAAAGAGACGCCCCGGCCGAAGCCGGGGCGTCCTGTCCTGCGAGTTGCTGTGATCCGTCTACGGAGTATCGAACCCGTGCTTGTAGACACAGGGTGGGAACATTCCATGGACTGACGTCACCGACGCGACGTTGATCCACTTCCCGCTGTTGGGATCCTTGTAGCTGACCATGACCTTGGTGCCGGGCTTCGCCCAATGTTCCCAGGTCCGGTAGATCGAGCCGGCCGGGACGTAAACCGCCGCGACCTTGAGGCCCGTCGTGGTCGTCCACTTCATGCGGAACCGGACCACCACATTGCTGGCCGTGTTGTCGAACACGCCGTAGAACGCCGGGTCATTGCACGGGCCGCCGATCGAGCCGCCGCTGCTGCCGCTGCTGCCGCCGCTGCCGCCGCTGCCGCCGCTGCCGCCGTTGGTATCGCACGTGGCTTCGGTGATGACGTTCGTGTCGAGGGTGACCGCGCCATTGCGCGCCAGGGCACGGCCCTTGAGCGTGGCTCCGGTCGTCATCGTTATCGACGCCAACGCCATGATGTTGCCGACGAACGACGTCGCCGTACCAAGCGTCGCTGAACTGCCGATCTGCCAGAAGACGTTGCACGGCTGCGCGCCGTTGATGTAGTTCACCGTGCTCGACGACGCTGTCGTCAGGGCGCTGCCAACCTGGAAGATGAACCGCGCGCCGGAGACGCCCTTAGCGTTGAGGGTGAGCGCCCCCGTCAGGCCAGCGGAGCTGCTGAAGCAGTACACGCCCGCCGTGAGCGTCAAACCGCCGAGGTCCTGGCCGGTGAGGTTGGTGTTGCACGCCTGGCCGGCCGCATTGTTGTAGGCGGTGGTCAAGTCCGACTGCGCCTGGGCAGCGACGCCATCTGCCGCATGGATTGTCCCGTTGACGATCCCGGGTGGAAAGCCGGTGACGGCTGAGCCGGGGCTGACACCAAGGTCGCCATTGATGACGCTCGGCCCGGTGTTGGTCACGGTCGAGCCACCCAGGACGGCGAAGGCGCTTGCGGTGCCCAGGCCAATGGCGTGGGACGCCGCGACGTTGCCGGTAAGGGCAAGGCCGAGCAGCAACGCGAGAAGGACTGAGACAGGCAGACCGCGCTTCAACACGTGGCGCCCCCTTTCAGAAGCCCCCACTGCGCGATAGCGACGCCGTCGTGGTGGATTTGACAGTGGCCGCGCACGGTCACCGGCTTGTCAGAGCACGGTAAGCACGGAGAGTTCGCGTGCCCAGCCGTACATACACGCCACGGCCGAGGAACTTATGGCGGTCCGCCTTTGAGTGCCACCTTGAACGGAATGCCGGGCCAGCTCACTTGGCGGCGGCGCGCCGTACGCCCTCGAGCGCGGCGCGCGCGAGGGCGGCGTTGCCGACATCGCGCGCGTAGTTGGCCAAAGTTGCGTTCAGCCCGAGCGCCAGGACGCGCGCGACGATCAACGACTCCTCTGTCACTGGCCCGTATTCCGACAGGAATGCGTCGAACATGTCGCGCGGCACGAAGCTCCACAGCAGCGACAGGTCGATGCCCGGATCGGCTCGGCAGACGTCGACCCAGTCGATGATCCCGTTCAACGTCCCGCCCACGAGCAGCTGCCTGATGTGTAGATCGCCGTGGCACAACACGCTCGCAGCGTGGCTCGATAGGCGCTTCTCCGCCGGCGCGAGAACCCGCTCCGCCTCGAGCCCGAGCTGCGCCAGCGCTTCGCGTGCCCACGGAACGCGGCGGGTCATGTCGGCGCGCCGGTTGGCGTCCGCGGGAAGGTCGGCCGGATCGTGAGCGTGCAAGGCCCGCAGCGTGCGCGCGAGATCCAGTGAAACTCGGCGCCTGACCTCGTCCGTAACCTCGAGTGGCTCGCGACCCGGGATGTATCGCGCGCCGTAGAAGCGCCACGGATAACCGGAACCAGGCTCACCGAAGAAGAGCGGCTTAGCGATGGCAACGGGCAGCTCCAGGCTCGGCAGCGCCGCGATCTCGCGCTCCATGCCGGGCAGCACGACCTCGCGCCGCGGAAACCTGAAGACGAAGTCCGAGTCGACGCGGTACGCCGTGTAGTCCCAGCCCTCTCCCAGCCGGTCGACGTGCTCGAACTGCGGGAACTGGCCACGGACCAGCCTCGCCGCCAGGGCCTGGTCAACGACGATCTCCGGCCGCCACGTCACGGCCGAATTGTCAGGGCAGTGCCAGGGTCTGCGCGCGACGCGCGTCTAGCTCTGGGTGCGCCGCGGACGCCACGTGAAGCGCGTGCCGGCTGGCAGCACCACTCGATCGGCCATGCCGTTCGCCTCGGCCAAGAGTTCCCACGCTGCGCCGGCGGCGACTGGCGCCATGCGCACTTTGGCCGTCTCGCCATTGCATTCGTACGTGACGGTGCGCCGGTCGTGGCGCTCGGTCTCACTCATGAAACGCACCTCATCGGTGGTGCAGTTGACCAGGCCGGCCAGCCAGCGGCGCACATCGAAGGTGGACGCTCGGCCGTCGGGCAGATCCCGCGGTGACGAGTGCGAAGCGTCGACGAAATTGCGCTGGCCGGCTGGCCTGGTCATTGCTGATTGTAAACATCATGTTGACTCGCGTGCTCAATCAGTTGACCACAAAGGACCGGGAAAGCCAGAGCGGGAGCGGGGCTAATGGTCGGATCGAGGCAACTAGAGCTTGTTTACGGGTAGGAGGGACCTCCGCCGGCAAGCGCGACGGCGGCACTGACGATCGAGAGCAGGGCGCCAAGAGCCAAGCCCAGCAATCCGGCGGGCAGGTGACGAAGACGTGAACCAAGCATGGGGGAGCTCCTTGTTCTCCCCTCTCCTCGCTCTGGCAGTTGAGCTTCCGACCGGGCGAGCCCATTGGTCGGATGCTATGTTTTGCCGATGCGTATGTCAAGTATTTCTAAACCTCGGATCGACCCGGAGTCCGCCCATCGCCTCGGCCAGGAGTTGCGCCGACGACGATTAGCGCTGCGGATGTCGCAGACCGACGTCGGGCGTCCATTCACCCGCGCCTACGTCAGCGCTGTCGAGAGCGGTCAGTGCGTGCCGTCGCTGTCGGCGCTAATGCTTCTGGCTCAGAGGCTGAATACGACCAGTGGCGAGATCCTGGGCGCCGTCAATCCGCGCTTGGCACCGCTGTACACTGACCGGCATGCCACCCGTCAAAGCGCGCACAGCGCAGGAAACTGACGAAAAGGTCCGCGTCTCTTCGGGAGTGGGAACGCGCATCCGCGAGGCACGCCGACGCTCCGCGATGACCCAACAGCAGGTCGCTGGCGACCGTTACACCAAGGCGTACATCAGCGCGCTTGAGAACGGCCTGGTACGGCCTTCGGTCGCCGCGCTCGAATACCTTGCCACGCGCCTCGGCACGACGCCCAGCGCGCTCTTGGCTGACGTCCGTCCCGCCTGGTCGCGCATCGACGCGGACCTGCAGCTCGCGGCGGGCAAGTGGCAGGTCGCGGCGGACGGCTATGACGCCCTGCTCGTCGATCCCGTTGGACTCGACAAGGGAACCCGGGCCGAGCTGCTGCGTGGCCGCGCCGAAGCATTCGTGCGCCTCGACCACGTCAGCGAAGCGGCCGCTGACGCGTCGCAGGCGATTGAGCTGTTCGAATCAGTGGGCCGCCACGAGGACGCCGCGCTGGCCAGCTACTGGCTCTCTGCGGCGATGTACGAGCAGGGCAACACCGACGACGCCAGGGCGTTGCTGCAGGCGATCCTGGCTCGCGTCAGGACGGGCATGCGTATTGCGCCCGACTTCAGACTTCGGCTGCTGATGGCACTCGCGGCAAATGAGACCCGCGACGCGAATCACGCCGGGGCGCTGTCCTACCTCGAGCAGATCCGCGGTCTTGTAGACGAGCTGGACGATCGACGGCGCGCTCACTACCTGTTCGACCTCGCCTACGTCTACACGGAGACCGGTGACTACGAGGCGGCGATTCGCACCGGGCACGCCAGCCTCGCCCTGTTCAAGGCGGTCGAGACCAGCTTCGACTTTGCGCGGCTGGAATATGAGCTCGCGCTGGCGCACCTGCACACCGGCAACATCGCGCGCGCTCAGGAGATGGCATCGGACTCGGTCGCGCGGTTCCTTGCCTTGGGCGACGACCGCCAGCTGGCTCACGCACTCGACTCACGGGCGCAGATCGAGATCGCTCTTGGCGAATACGACAGAGCGCTGGAAACCGCTGATGAGACGCTCCGCCTGGCGACGGCGACAGACAACCCTTATGCCAACGCAGACGCCAAGCTGACGATGGCACGCGCGTACGCCGGGCTGGCTGCGACCAAGGATGGCGCCCGCTACGTCGAACAGGCCAAGGCGGCGTTCGCCGCGGCCGCCGACGAGTCGCGCACCCAGAACAGGATGCGTGTGGTGCGTCGCGTGCTGGCCGAGTGGGCCGACTTCGTGGCCGGCCAGGGCGATCACAAGGCGGCCTTCGAGCTCAGCCGTGAGGCGCTGGCGGCCTCTCGCTAGGGAACGCCTGCGCGCCGCCTAGATGTAGACGGCCGTGATCAGCTCGCTGATCGGGGCGGCCGCTTCGTAGCCGCGATCAAAGGCGGCCAGGTCCGAGTCGAGCATCTCGCGCCGGCGTGAGCCAAGCATCTCCATGAGCGCGCGGCGGATCGATTCGGGCCGGACGACCGGCCGAGCCGCCAGCAGACCGCCCAGCGCGACGATCGACACGAGGCGGACGTCGCCTACCTCGCTGGCAATGCCGGTGCACGGCATGGCCAGCAGCTCAATGTCGTGACGCGTCGGCTCAGCCTCGATCAGGGACGTGTTCACGATCAGCAGACCATGCGGCGCGACGGTCGCCTCGAAGCGCGCCAGTGAGGGCGGGTTGAGCGCCACGACGGAGTCGGCCTGATCCAGGATCGGCGATCCGATCGGGCGGTCTGAGACGACGACCGTGCACGATGCCGTGCCGCCGCGCATCTCCGGGCCGTACGACGGCATCCACGTCACATGCTTGCCCTCGAGCAGCGCCGCCTCGGCCAGGACGTGGCCGGAGAACAGGATGCCCTGGCCGCCGAAGCCGGCGAAGATCGCACCGTGTTGCATCACTTGTCTCCCTTGACCCGGTCGACGATGACGCCCAGCGGGTAGGTCGACACGACGTCGTGCTCGACGTGCTCCATCGCCTCGCCTGCCGTCATGCCCCAGCCGACCGGACAGGTCGACAGGATCTCGACGATCGAGAAGCCCTGCTTCTTCTCCTGGATCTCGAACGAGCGCTTGAGCATCTGCTTGGCACGGCCGATGAGCTGCGGGTTGGCGATCGAACCGCGCGCCGCGTAGGCGACGCTGGGCAGAACTGCGAGCATCTCCGTGATCGGGATGGGCACGCCCTGTGCGCCCGATTCGCGGCCCAACGGACTCGACGTCGTCTTCTGCCCGAGCAGTGTCGTGGGGGCCATCTGGCCGCCGGTCATGCCGTAGATGCCGTTGTTGACGAAGATGACGCTGATCAGCTCGCCGCGCGCCGCGGCATGGACGATCTCTGCCGTGCCGATCGCTGCCAAGTCGCCATCGCCCTGGTAGGTGAAGACGAACTGGTCGGGCCTGGCGCGACGCACGCCCGTGGCGACGGCCGGCGCTCGGCCGTGGGGCGATTCGACGAAGTCGACGTTGAAGTAGTCGTAGGCGAAGACGCTGCAGCCGACCGACGCGACGCCGATCGTGCGCTGGGTCAGGTTCATCTCGTCGAGCAGCTCGCCGATCAGGCGGTGGATGATGCCGTGCCCGCAACCTGGGCAGTAGTGGGTTGACTTCTCGGTCAGCGCCTGCGGTCGGCGGTAGATGACCCGCCGTTCGGCCGGGACGATCGTTGCCGTCATTCGAACAGCTCCACTGGATACAGCCCGACGGCAGACTCGGGGCATTTCTCCGCGGTCTTCGTCGACGGCGTGCTGGTCGCAGTCTCGCCGGCCGGCAGCCAGTAGTCGGGCTCGGCTTCGAGAGCGGCGTTGCGGATCGTCTCAAGGACCTCGCCCGGCGTCGGGATCATTCCGCCCGTGCGGCCGACGAAGTAGATCGGGCAGCTGCCCTCGAGCGAGAGCCGGACATCCTCGATCATCTGCCCGGCAGACAGCTCGACGACGACGACCGCCGAGACCTTGGCCGCGGCCTTGGCGAGTGCCTCGGCTGGGAACGGCCAGAGCGAGATCGGGCGGAAGATGCCGGCCTTGATGCCGTTCGCCCGCGCGCGCTCGCACGCCGTTCGTGCGACGCGCGCGGCAGTGCCGTAGCCAACGACACAGATGTCGGCGTCGTCGAGGTCCTCGGTTGCGAAGCGCGTCTCGTTGCGTGCGATCTCGGCGTACTTCTGCTGGAGATGCGTGTTGTGCTCTTCGAGCTCGTACGGCTGGAGGTGCAGCGAGCGCACTACGCGCGGCTCGCGCGTGCCCCCGGTCCCGCTCAGTGCCCAATCGAACTCGTGCCGCGCCGGAGTCCGGTACTGGGGCACGACCGGCTCCATCTGTTGACCCAGGACGCCGTCGGTGAGAACCCATACCGGCGTCCGGTAGCGCTCGGCGATCTCGAACGCGTCGGCCATCAGCGCAACGGCTTCCTCGATCGACGACGGGGCGAGGACGGGCGTTCGGTAGTCGCCGTGGCCGTGGCCGCGCGTCGCCTGGAAGTAGTCGCTCTGCGATGCGCCGATGCTGCCGAGTCCGGGCCCGCCGCGCATGACGTTGAGCAGCACGATGGGCACTTCAGAGCCGGCCATGTAGCTCATGCCCTCGGCCATCAGGCTGATGCCCGGGCTGGAGCTCGAGACGAGAACGCGGGCACCGGTCGCTGCGGCGCCGAGGCCCATGTTGATCGCGCCGAGCTCACTCTCGGCCTGGATGAACGTGCGCCCGAGCTCGGGCATGCGCCGCGCCATCCACTCGAGGACTTCTGCCTGAGGGGTGATTGGGTAGCCGAAGTACGCGTCGCAACCGGCCTGGACGGCTGCCTCGGCCATGGCCTCGTTGCCCTTCATCAGCACAGGCGCCGCGGTCATCGCTGCTCTCCCTTGAGCGGGGCATAGATCGTGAACACCGTGTCCGGGCAGATCCGGGCGCAGATGGCGCAGCTGGTGCAGCCAGCCGCGTCGGTCAGTTGTGCGGGGTGATAGCCGAGCGCGTTGACGATGGTCTCGTCGAGCTCGAGCACGTGCTTGGGACAGGCATCGATGCACAGACCGCAGCCTTTGCAGCGATCGGTGGCAACATCGATCGGGTCGAGGATTTGCAGCTCGAGTGTCGCAACCACTTCACCACCGAAGTTAGTCACGGGCAGCTGCCCGGCGCAGTGCCATATGGGGCACAGCACCGGGCCGTTCGGCCGCATATTCACGACCTCTCGGGAACTGATCCTGCGCGATGCTCGTCTGACGGCCGTGAAGCACCACCTGACCGTCACCCTGCCAACGCTGGCGCTGTTGCTGGTCGCCTGCTCGGCGATCGGCGGCCAGCCGTCCGGCAATCCGCCTTCAGTCAGCCCCTCGTCGAGCCCGGCACCAACCGCCAGCCCGACGGCGACCCCGGCGCCGAGCGCGCCGGCCAGCACTGGACCAAGCACTCAGCCAAACACCACACCGGCCGCGGGCCTCGACGGCCGCCAGTTCGTGTCGCTAACGGTCACCAAGGACGGCGCAATGCAGCCGCTGGTGACAGGGACCAAGATCCGGCTCGCCTTCGCCGGTGGCAACGTCACCGCTTCGGCCGGCTGCAACACGATGAGCGGTGACTACCAGATCGCAGGCGATAAGCTGGTGGTCGGTCAGCTCGCAACCACGGAAATTGGTTGTCCGCCCGATCTCCAGGCGCAGGACACGTGGCTTTCGGACCTGCTCACGGCGCACCCTCAGTTCGCCGTCCAGAGCTCAAATCTCATCCTTTCATCGGGCACCACGGTGGTCACGCTTCTCGACCGCGAGGTTGCCGAGCCCGACCAGCCGCTCGTCGGCATTACCTGGGGCCTGACAACCATCATCGACGGCCAAACGGCGTCGTCGGTCCCCGAGGGCGTCAGCGCGACAATCCTGTTCACCGCTGACGGCAAGGTCCAATTTGACAGCGGGTGCAACTCCGGTGGGGGCCAGTACACCGTCGACGGCGACTCGCTCCATTTCGCGCAGATCGTCAGCACGATGATGGCCTGCCAGGACCCGCGTGGGTCGGTCGAGTCGGCAGTCCGAGCCGTGCTCGATGGCGACCCGATCAAGTTCTCGATCGACGGGACGACGCTCACCCTCACGGTGGGCGACAAGGCCCTCCAGTACGCCGCGGCAGTGGACGTCACCCACCTGCCCGACAACTCACTGCCCCCTCGCTAGCCAAGGAAGGACGTCCCCATGCACGGAATCTCTCGCTCCTCGATAGCGCTCGGCGCCATCGCATTGCTCGCAATCGGGGTCTTCAGCGCGCCGATGCTCGCCGGACTGACCCATCCCGCCTATGCCGCTGATCCGACCACCCCGGCCGCGAATGAGCACGTCATCTCTGTCAGCGGCACGGGCAAGGTGACCGTCAAGCCCGACATCGCCGACGTCAACCTGGGCGTCCAGATCCAGCGCGGCACCGCCAAGGCGGCCCGCGACGACGCGGCGCAGACGATGACCACGATCATCAACGCGCTGCACGGCCTGGGCATCGATGACACGAACATCCAGACCTCGACGCTCTCGCTCAGCCCGGTCTACGACTACAACTCGAGCACGCAGCGTGTCACCGGCTACATGGTCACGAACGAAATCACCATCCACGTGACCGACCTGACCAAGCTGCCTGACATCCTCGATCAGTCGGTCGCCGCGGGCGCGACGAACGTCGACGGCGTCAGCTTCGACGTCTCGAACCGAACTGATCTCGAGAATCAGGCGCGCGCGGCGGCGGTCAAGGATGCGCGCTCACACGCCGACGCGCTCGCATCCGCGGCCGGCGTCACGATCACGGGCGTCCAGTCGATCAGCGAGACGACCTACAGCAATCCGTGGCCGGTGTACGGCGTCGCCTCGGACGCCAGCAAGGGCGGCGCTCCAGCAGCGCCGACCGTGCCGACCCCGGTTCAGCCCGGCACCCAGGACATCACCATCACGGTCAGCGTCAACTACCTGATCTGACGCGGCGCTCAACTCTCGCCAATGCGGCCGGCGCCCCGAACGGGGCGCGCCGGCCGCCTTTACGTTCAAGTGGCGGCGTCAGGCCTTTGCGTCGATCAGATGACTGGCTCGGCCGTGTCCGTCAGTGGCAGTAATTGAGCTATTGCCCGTGCCCAGCGATGGGCGTGCTCAACCTCGCCGGGCTGGAGCTCGGGCTTCATGCTGACGATGAAGCTCTCCGGGGAAGCGACGACACTCGCGTCGTGCTCGCGCAGCCACCGAGCAATGCCATCCGCCGCCGAACCCGCCAGCACGCGCGGCCAGGCCAATCGCGTGTCGAAGGCAGCGCACGGCCTGTCTTTGACTGAGGCTGCGTCGATCGCATCGAGATAGCCCTTCATCGGCGGGGTCATGCCGTGCGCCTCGGTCGGGCCGCCGATGACCACGAGATCGAAGTCGCGCAGGTCCCTGGGCGCGTCGTCGACGCTGTGGATCTCAACTGTTCCTCGCTCACCGAGGACGTCGGCAACCGCGTCGGCTACTTGTTTGGTATTGCCTGACCGCGTGGCGTAGATAACGACACTCTTCATGGTCCCAAGTGTTAGGGCGGCTACCACCTACCGCCAGAGCCGGCCGGCCTCAAAGCCGGGCGACCATCAGCCGGGGCCGACCGCCAGGTCCGTCGGTGCGTTCGCCGGCCGGCGGCGCAGCCGGCCGATGGGCACCGTCGCGAACGCGATGCCGCCGATGACACACGCGACGCCCAGCAGCTGGCCGGCCGATGGCGCCTCGCCCAGCAGCACCATGGCAAGGCCGATCGATACGACTGGCTGGGCGAGCAGGATGATCGAGGTCACCACGGCCGGCAGGCGCGGCAGTGACAGCGAGATGAAGATGTAGCCGATGGACTGGGCACTGATCCCGAGCAGGATCAGCCAGAACATCGGTTGCCAGCCCGGTGTCAGGTCGAGCGAGCCCAGACCGATGCCCACGACGAGGGCGACGAGCGCTGTCGCGGTTGTCGAGACGGCCACCGGCCCTGCCGCGCGCCGGCCGCTGACCTGGCGGATGATGATCAGGTAGCCGCCATACGACAGCGCTGCCACGATGCCCAGGCCGACGCCGAGTGCCGGGTCCGTGCCGTAGTTCTGGCCACCGAGCACGCCGGCGATGAACACGACGCCGACGAGGATGATCGGCAGCGCGATCAGCGTCCGCCGCGCCGGCCGCTCGCCCAAGAGCAGCCACGCTGCGACGGCGACGACGACCACCTGGAGATTGCCAAGGACGGTGGCCAGGCCGGCGCCGACGAGGTTGATCGTGTGGTGCCAGAAGATCAGGTCGCCTGCGAAGAGCAATCCGGCGAATGCAGCAACGCGGATCGATCGGCCGTCCATTGGCCCGCTCTGGCCGCGCTCGATGTACGCCGCGACGAACAGGATGGGCAGACCCCAAAAGCAGCGGAAGAACGTCGCGGTCTCGGGCGATGTGCCGGAGTAGCGGTACAGGACGCCCGAGAAGGCGATCGACATCGCGCCAAGGAAGGCGGTCAGGCGTGGGTGCGCCGCCAGCAGCCGAATGAATGAACGCAGCATCAGCGCGGGTCGGGCATGTCGACCGAGGGCAGGTACTCCGGGTGGCGCTGGATGTAGGCGCGGATGAATGGGCAGCGCGGCGAGATGCGCAGGCCGCGCGCGACGGCATCGTCCAGAACGGTCCTGGCAAGCCGCGACCCGACGCCGCGACCTTCTTGCTCAGGCTCGACGACGGTGTGGGTGAAGGTGACGCGCCCGGGATGGAGCCGATACTCGGCGAAGGCGATCACCGCGCCGCCCGAGCGGACCTCCCAGCGGTGTCGGTCGGGGTTGTCGACCGTTTCGAGATCGCCCGCAGCAGGCTGGGTCTCGTCCACGACCGAAGCGTATCCTCGATTTGCCTGATGGACGCGAAGCGGTCACCAAAGAGCAGCGAGGAAGCGCGCGCCGCGTTCCGCGAGATCGTCCCGGCCGACGAGCGGGTGAGCGTGCGGCCCATGTTCGGCAGCGTCGCGGCATTCGTGAACGGCAACATGTTCATGGGCCTCGTGTGCGACATCCTTTACGTCCGCCTCGATGAGCCGGAGCGCGACCTGCTCGGCGCCGCGGGCGGGCGGCCGCTCGAGGTCATGCCCGGCCGGCCGATGCGTGAGTACGTGACTCTGCCGGATTGGCGAACGCGGACGGACGAGGCCCGTGCCTGGGGACAGCGCTCGCTCGACTACACGCTCACGCTGCCGGCGAAGAAGAAGTAGCGCCGAGGGCGACGAGGGCGCCGCCTACCAGTGCCGATCCTTCGGCCCCGCGAGGGCGAGCAGCCAGCGCACGATCACGGCGCCGACGAAGGCGACGACGAGAGCTCCGATCCAACCGTAGACCTCATTGGTGCCGAACAGCGACCGCGCGAGGAAGCCCCCAATGATGCCGCCCAGGATGCCGATCAGGATGTTGGCCAGGCAGCCGCCCGCAGTCCGAGCACGGACGACAAGCCCGGACAGTGCCCCGGCCAGGAAGCCGATGATGATCCAGCCGATCAGGCCGATGCCGGTGAAATCTGGCATGTGTATCTCTCCTCCAGTGCTTCAAGGCATCGTAATTGCTCGGCAGATGTAGCCAGCATGGCCGTGACGCGACTACGATCACAGATGCGCGACGGTCGAGCCGCATGCACCGAAGCCGGGGCCGGCTTACGACGTCACGAGGAGGTTGAGCATGGCCACCGTTACCTTCGACCACGTCTGGAAAAAGTACGGCGACGTGGTTGCCGTCAAGGACCTCAGCCTCGACGTCCAGGACGAGGAGTTCCTCGTCCTCGTTGGCCCCTCGGGTTGCGGCAAGACGACCGCCCTGCGCATGGTCGCCGGCCTCGAGGAGATCACCGAAGGCACCCTCCGGATCGGCGACCGCGTGGTCAACGATCTCGCGCCCAAGGACCGCGACGTGGCGATGGTCTTCCAGAGCTACGCGCTGTACCCGCACATGAACGTCTTCGACAACCTCGCCTTCGGGCTGAAGTTGCGCAAGGTGCCCAAGGCAGAGATTGACAGGCGCGTGCGCGAGACAGCGGCATCCATCGAGCTGGGCAACCTGCTCGATCGCAAGCCCAAGCAGCTTTCGGGTGGCCAGCGACAGCGTGTCGCGCTTGGCCGGGCGATCGTGCGCGAGCCGGCGGTGTTCCTGATGGACGAGCCGCTGTCGAACCTCGACGCCAAGCTGCGCGTGCAGACCCGCGCCGAGATCGCGCGCCTGCACCAGCGCCTGCGCACGACGATCGTCTACGTCACCCACGACCAGGTCGAGGCGATGACGATGGGCGACCGGATCGCGGTCATGAACTTCGGCGTGCTCCAGCAGATCGGTGCGCCGCAGGATCTTTATGAACGACCGATCAACAAATTCGTGGCCGGGTTCATAGGCAGCCCGTCGATGAACTTCATCAACGTCACGCAATCTACCCAGGACGGAAAGACCGTGCTCAAGGATTCGAGTGTCGAGATACCCCTCCCGGATGGGCTCAAGGCGGCCGTCGGGGAGTCGGGGGCGCAAGAGCTGACAGCCGGCATTCGCCCCGAGCATTTCGAGATCGCCGACGCCAACGCGACCATGGGTCCCGGCGCGACGATCCATACCGTGACCGACGTGGTCGAGTTCCTGGGCAACGAGGAACTGCTCCACGTCACCGTCGGTGACCACGATCTGGTCGCCATCGTCGACGCCTCGCGCCGCGTTCGGCCGGGCGACGTCCTCGACCTGTTCGTGCCGATCGAGAAGATCCACCTGTTCGACGCCGAGGACGGCAAGGCGCTCGCCAACGTCGGCGCGCGTTAGTCGGGCTGATCTGAGAGGGCGGCACTTCATATCGACCGCCCATGTACGGAGCGGCCTGGATATGGATCGATCGGCCTAGATATGCGAGGCGCGGCGTGGCGGGGTACTGGTGGTTCGGTCGCGCGGGTCTGGTTCCGGCATATTCAGGCCGCTTGGCACATATTCAGGCTGCTCGGTGCATAGCCCCGCGGATCGGCGCGGCAGCAGGCTGAGGAGCGCAGCGGCGGGTTGGAGCGGCGGGACGGAGCCGCGGTCAGGCGGTGGCGCGCGCCGTGAGCGGCTCGCCCATGTCAATCGGCGCGGTGACGGGTGATCGCTCGAGCTGCCGGCCGCCGTCGCGCTTGGCGCTGTACATGGCTGCATCGGCGGCCTGGAGGAGCTGCGCCGAGTTCCGACCGTCACTCGGGTAGACGGCGAGGCCCGCGCTGATGCCGACGGTGACGTGCGAGCCGTCCGATAGCGCGTGGCGCTGGTGACTGACGCCGGCGACGACGCGTCGGGCGACCTGTTCGGCGGATGAATCGGAGGTATCGGGCATGAGCACGACGAATTCGTCGCCGCCGTAGCGGGCGACGATGTCGATCGTCCGCACCTGGGCGCGGATCGTCGTTGCGACGTTATGCAGCACCCGGTCGCCGTCGGAATGGCCGTAGCGGTCGTTGACCGGCTTGAACTTGTCGAGGTCGAGCATGAGCACAGCGAGCGGCGCATGGCTGCGTGCTGAGCGTGCGATCTCCTGGCGCAGTCGCTCCTGGAGGTAGCGGTGGTTGTGAACACCGGTGACGAGGTCGATGTCGGCAGCGCTGCGCAGCTGCTCGAGCACGCGCACCTTTTCGAGCCCGGCCGCGGCCAGTGAGGCCATCGCCTCGCACGCCTGCATCTCGGCGGGGGTCGGGTTGCGCGGCTCGCGCAGGGCGAGAAGCTCAACCATGCCGATCGTCCGCGCGCCGGCGTTGAGCGGCAGCAGCACGAGCGTTGACGCGCCGACCTGGCGCAGCTGAGCCGTCTCGACGCCGCCATCACCGCTGTCTGCCTGGAGGATGACCGGCCGGCCGTCGCCCAGAACCTGGCGGCGGGCAGCTGATTCGGCTACGTCGATCATCTCGGCCGTGCCGCCCACGCCGTCGCGGCAGATGACGCGCATGACCGTCGATCCCTCGTCCCAGCGCGCGACGAGCGCGGAGTCCGTGCCTGTCTGTTGCCGGACGCGCGCGGCCAGCAGCTTGGCGAGGGTCTTCTCGTCGTCGGCCGCCCCGGCGGCCTCGCTGATCTCGAGCAGCCCGGCCAGCTCGCGCACGAGCTCGTCGCGGCCGTGGAGAAGGCGCGCGTTCTCGATTGCCACGGCCGCCTGGTCGGAGAGAATCTGCATCAGGCGCAGGTCGTCGTCGTCGAAGTGGCGGCGGCCGTTGGCCACGAGGCAGATGACGCCGCTGACACGGCTCTCGTAATGGAGCGGCACGATCAGCATCGAGTGCGGCCCCGGCCGGCTCGGACCCAGGTCTTCGACCTCGGGCAGCAGCGCCGGCGCGCCGCTGCGTACCGCGGCCCAGATCTCGCGCGCGCCGGATCCGTCGCTGGGCAGGGGCGGGACGCTCGGGTCGCCGCTCCGCGTCGGCCCTGTCGCGGCCACGCGCTGGAGCATGCCGGCGGCGTCGAGGACGAGGACGTGCGCCTCGTCGTGGTCGATCACCTCGCGCGTCTCGGTGCAGATCGTCGTCGCGACCTCCTCGACCGACGCGAGGCGCGTCAACCGCGCAGCAATGCGCTGGATCGCTTCGAGCTGGCGCGTCCAACCCGACATGCCGACCGTTGATTTGGCGACGACGCCGTCATCAGCAAAGCGGCGCGCATAGAGGCGCGCCACGGCGCGGTCCTGCTGCGTGAACTCGGCGCCCGTCTTTCGCTTCAGAACGGCGACGCCATCTCCCGCGCCGCCGATGGGCAGGACGAGCGTTCGCCGATCGCGCTTGCCGGCACCGCCGCTCAGGCGGCGAACGACGCCGGCCAGCCCGCTACGAGCCGTGCCCGACGACGCGGCGAGCAACAGGGTCCCGTCGCCGTCGTCGAGGTAGAGCGTCCCGCCCGCATCGGCGCCGACCGCTTGGCACACCTCGTTGAGCACGGCCGTCAGCGCGGCGCGCTGTTGATCAGGCATTGGGATCAGCCACGGTCTGCTGCTTCCACGGCCGGAGAGCCGCAGGCATGTGCATGGTGCGCACCACGAACCACGCGCCGCCGAGCCCGATCAGCACGTCACCGATCGAGAAGACGTTCGCGAAGGGCAATGGCCGCGGCAGGGCGAAGATGTCGCCCAGGAAGCCCAGCGTCGTCTGCCCCGTGGCGAGGGCGGAGTTGGTGTAGGCAGCGGTCGGCAGCACGGGCGAGCCCATCAGCACGGCGACCGCGTCCGGTGACGCGGGCATGAAGCCGTTGTTGAGCACGATCGCCGTGAAGTTGAGAAGCGCGCCGACGATGATCAGCCAGAAGCCCGGTTGGCGGAGGTTGACCACGAGGGCCATGAGCACGAGCGTGACCGACAGAACGTACAGCGACGGACCCAGGCGACCGACGCTCTGCGCGAGCGGCGAGCTGAACAGGAGCGCCTGGAACAAGAGACCGACGAGCGCGACCGGCCACAGCTTGATGTGCACCGAGCCAAGCGCGCTCAGCCGGCCCTTCGTCAGGAGTCCGGCGACGATGCCGAGTACGACAGCGTAAAGAAGGAGCATCAGCGCGACTGTTTCTCCGCCAGATACATGGAACGGCGCGTCACAAGAACGCGCCGTGCCACTCGTTTAGTGCGTCCGAGAACAGGTTGAGCCGGACGCGTTATGCCGCTTAGCGACTAGAAGCCCCAGCGGAACGGAGCCGCCAGAACGAGCAGGTAAGCGGTCAGCACCAGAAGGCTGAAACCGATCTGCCGCAGGTTCTTCATCCACTTCTCCAGTTAGGGCACGACACCTGGTCGGGTCGTCGAGGTCGCGATGCTAGGTGCGGCTGTTGGCTTCGCTCCATGGGAGGTTCGTACCAGTACGAGGCCTGCGATACTCCAGAGCCGTGACTTCTGAGCGTGAAATGGACCTGACCGAGCGCCTCGTCGACAGACAAGTGGTGCATCGCGGCACCTACATGACCTTCACGCGCGACACGGTGCTAGACGCGGACGGCGTCCAACACACGCGTGACGTGGTTCTGCACCCAGGTGCGGTGACGATCGTCGCCATCCTGCCCGACCGTCGTCTGCTCCTGGTACGGCAGTACCGACACGCGGCTGGCGAGGCACTGCTCGAGCTGCCCGCAGGGACCCTGGATCGCCAGCCCGATGGCTCGCTCGAGGAGCGTCTGCGGGCGGCGAAGCGAGAGCTGACCGAGGAGACCGGCTATCGCGCCGGTCAGTGGCGCGAGCTGGCTACCTTCTTCACGGCGCCCGGCTTTGCCAGCGAGCTGATGACGATGTTCCTGGCCACGGACGTGTCACCCGACCCCGACTATCGCGGGCCGGATCCGGACGAGCGGCTGATCCTCGAGCCAATCCCCTTCGACGACATGCTCGCGCTGGCGCACAGCGCCCAGGTCCGCGACGCGAAGACGCTTCTCGGGCTGTATCTGGTCGACGCGCTCGCGCGGGCTGGTGAGGTGCCGGAGCTCAGCCCGCGCTGACTAGGGCCACGAGATCGTGGCTGCAACGAAGACCGGGCTGACGTTCGCCATCGGGTCCGGATCGTGGAAGTCGACGGTGTAGCTGGTTCCGGCAGCGACGTCCTGGGACTGGTCGACACTCGAATCCGAGCCGCTCTGGTCGAATACCGCGCTGCCGTTGGTTGCGATCGTCAGGTGCCAGCCGTATGCGCCCTGACCGCCGTCGTCGAACGCAGCCTGGACGTGCAGCGGCGACCCATCGCCCAGAGTCGTCAGCTGAGCTTCGAAGCCGTTGTTGTTGGGCGTATTGGCGCCCAGGTAACGGAAGTTGTCGAGTGAGACGCTCGCCGCGTTGGCGTTGAAATGGGCGGTCAGTGACGCGGTCGCGCTGGCCTGTGTGCCGATCATCGACACGTGCCAGACCGACTGATCGGTCGTCGTCACGAGCTTGTCGAAGCCTCCGTTGTGGACGGTGTGGCATTCGCGCTGATCGTCCACGGCCTCGGTCCAGACGCACAGCCGGACCGGCCCGCTCGCGTTCGACACGCGTGCCGAGACGTCGCTCTGGCCATCGACGTTGAAGGTCAGGATGCGCGGCACCGAGCCGGTGACGCTCGACTGGTCGAGACCGACGCCAACCAGCACGATGGTTCGGTCGGCCGAGGTCGGGTTGATCGTGGGCACGGGCGTCGGCGTCGGGGTGGGGCTGGGCGTGGGCGTCGGTGGCGCTGTCGGCGTGGGCACCGGGGTCGGTGAAGGCGTCGGCGTCGGCGCATGTGTCGGCTTGGTGGTCGGGATCGAGGTCGCTCCCGTCGAGACGGTCGGCGTAGGGGTCGCGACGACGGTGGTCGCCGGCGCGCCGGAGCTGGCCGCGGCGCTGGGTGGGCCGGGAATCGGTGTGAAGCTGGCCTGTGCCACCTGCGTCGGCGTCGGGTGGGGCGTCGGGAAGGTCGGCAGCGCGGCACCGCTGGGCCTGGGTGTCGGGCCGGTCGGCGGCCGAGTCAGGACGATGAAAATCATGGCGCCGACAAGGATGACAAGCAGTGCCGCGAGGGCCGCGGCCAGCGTCTGCGCCGAGCGAGGGTTCACTGCCGGCTGCTCACGCGCGCCAGGGCGTTGCGATAGAGCGTGCTGCTGGGGGCGAGGGCGACGGCGAGGCGCAGATGGAGGCGCGCCTCATCGCGCCGGCCGAGCATCTTGAGCGACTGGCCCAGGCCGAAGTGGCCGTATGGCGCCGAAGGGTCGATATCGATCAGCGCGCGGAAGCTGTCTGCCGCGCGGTCGTGCTGGCCGCTGTTGTAGTACGCCCGAGCGAGCGCCTCGATGATCGAGCCCTTGCGCGGTTCCAGCCGGTCAGCACGCTCGAGCAGCACGGCAGCCTGCGCGTGGTGGCGGCGCTTGAGCAGGGCGAGCGCGCGCTGGAACAGGCCATAAGCCGTCTCGCGCTCGGCCAGCTCGTCGAGCCGCTCGCTCTCTCCGGGGTTCATGCCGGCCAATCCTGCCACGGTCGGCGCGCCTTGTCCGATGGCGCTCCGAGCGGTCTCGATCAGGCCCCGTTCGATCGCCACGCGGCGAGATCCAGCTTCTGGAGGCGCGGGCTGGGAGTCAGGCCGGGGATACGGCCGCGCTTGGCGATGGGCGTGCCGTCGATCTCCTTGAGATCGCCGGTGAAGTCGATCGGCTTGGCGCCGGCAATGTACGAGCCGACGGCGTACGAGTCGACCGGCGCGCCCTCTTCCTTGAAGAAGCGGATGCGATCGGGGTTCAGGCCGCCACTGACGGTGATCTTGACGTGCCCGTAGCCCTCCTGGTCAAGCCGAGCGCGGACCTCTCTGACCAGCTCTGGCGTCACCCGGCCGCGCTCTGACGGAGTGTCGAGGCGGACGCCGTACAGCCGGTCGCCCAGGGCATGGGCGACGCGCAGGGCCTCCTCTGCCTCGTCGTGGAACGTGTCGACGAGAACGATGCGCGGCACCTCGGGCGGCATGTGCCGATCGAAGGCCTCCGCCGCCTTGACCGTGTCGCCAAAGATGAGCACCAGCGAATGGGGCATTGTGCCCGTGGGCGAAAGGCCGGCGAGGCGCGCGCCGGCGGGCGTGGAGGCACCGACACAGCCGCCGATGATGGCCGCGTAGTCGAGCGTGTCGCTGACCTCGGGATGGACGTGGCGCGCGCCGAACGAGATGACCGGATCCGGCGCGGCCGCATCGACACATTCGCGCGCGGCGGTTGCCCAGCCCGTCGACATCGCCATGATCCCGAGCAGCGCCGTCTCGAACAGGCCAAATGCGCGATATCGCGCGCGAATGCGCAGCACGATCTCCTTGGGCGAGATCGTGTCGCCGTCGGCGAGCGCTTCGACCACAGCGTCCCTGGCGGAGCCGTTATCGCTCAGCACGTCGGCCAGCAGCACCTTCGTCTCATCGATGCCACACAGCACGGCCTCGCGCCGGGCGAAGACCTCCATGACCACGACCGGATCGAGGCTCTCCTTGGACAGGATCTCCTCGGCGCGGCTGAAATAGACGTCGGAAGCCTCGCCCGACAGGATCTCGCGCGAAGGTGCGCGACGGATGCCGGCGCGTGGCTGAGATGGTTGGCTCACGCTGTGTGTTGGCCCCGAACGTGCTCGCGCGACTTCCGGCAGCGTGACAGCGCGCGCCGTTGCCGAGCGCGGCGAGTCTACCAGCGCCGAGTTGTGCGTCTCGACACTCCCCGTAGCATGCGCCGATGCACGCCGAGGAAGGGCTCGAGCGGCGGATCGTCACCGTCCTTTTCGCGGACCTGGTCGGCTTCACCACGCTCTCCGAGCGGCTCGATGCCGAGGACGTGGCGACGATCCAGGACCGCTACTTCGCGGCCGTCCGCGACACAATCGGCCGCTACGGCGGACGGCTGGAGAAGTTCATCGGGGACGCCGCAATGGCCGCATTCGGCGTGCCCATTGCGCGCGACGACGACGCCGAACGGGCCGTGCGCGCTGGACTGGCTCTCGTCCACGCCGTGCAGGACCTGGGTGCGCAGCTCGGCATCGAGGAAGACGTGCTCCACCTG
>Ga0209014_10000490_pt1 | contig 23114 bp, 20 predicted proteins | sample BarGraNGADG00212_FD_184491 | JGI IMG/M metagenome (GOLD analysis project Ga0209014, IMG submission 184491) | Arctic peat soil microbial communities from Barrow, Alaska - Barrow Graham LP Ref core NGADG0002-212 (SPAdes) (version 2) | ecosystem: Environmental > Terrestrial > Soil > Wetlands >...
TTAATCCCGTTCCAGCGATTTGAGAGCCTGGTGTTTCCTAAAATTAACTTCAGTACTCTCCAGGAGGTATCGGGGATAGAGTAATCGGGTACATTGGGTGTTTCGCGTTTTGCGTTTCGCGTTCCGGGTTCAGAGTTCAAGGTTCCAGGTTCAAAGTCCAGGGATCTATGTTCTGTTATTGTAGTGGCTATACTGCTTAAAACAATATCCGGATCAAATCCGGTAAGAATTATTGTGCCTGCATCCTGGGCTTCAGGACGTTCCATAGATTGTCTTATTGAGATAGCAGGAAATGACAGGATTGCTGATTCCTCGCTTATGGTTCCGCTATCTGAGATAGTGCAGAGGGCATGTTGCTGTAAGTGAACCCAATCTAGGAAACCGAAAGGCTTGAGAAACTGGATCAGGGCGTGCGGGACTGGGTGTCCGGCGTGTTGCAATTCTATTCTTTTCCGGGTACGCGGATGTGTTGATACGATTACAGGGAAATTATATTGCTCAGCAAGTCTGTTCAGAACGGTCAGTATTTTTGTAAGGTTTTCGGGGTTGTCAACATTTTCCTCGCGGTGAACGGAAACCAGGAAGAAGTTTCGCGTTTCGCGTTTCGCGTTTTCTGTTAATGATAGTTGATTGAGTATATCTGATTTATCAATTTGGGGTTTGTAATAATCCAGGACTTCTTTCATGGGACTGCCGGTGAGGTATATGCGGCGATGGGGAAGTCCTTCGGAAAGGAGATGCCTGCGGGCATGCTCTGTATAAACTAAATTGAAGTCGGCAATATGATCGATTATTCTTCTGTTAACTTCTTCGGGTACATTGAAGTCGAAACAGCGGTTACCTGCCTCCATGTGGAAAATAGGAATATGCATGCGCTTGGCAATATATGCTGATAAGCATGAGTTGGTATCGCCAAGGACAAGGAGGGCATCGGGTTTTTCTTTCAGCAGCACTTCTTCCGTTTTGCGCATAATATCTCCAACAGTGGCTCCAAGTGAAGATGTATCGACGTTAAGGTAATGGTCTGGTTTGCGAAGGCCAAGCTCTTTCCAGAATATTTCATTCAACTCGTAATCGTAATTTTGTCCGGTGTGAACGATAACCTGAGTTAAGTGTTCGTCCAGAAGGGGCATCACTCGTGATAGCCGGATAATTTCAGGCCGGGTGCCGATTACAGTTATTAATTTGAGTTTCGATTTCATAGATGCTAAGATAAAAAATGTTTTGCGTTTTTCGTTTCGCGTTTCGCGAAACAATAAACGATAAACGCTAAAAATTATACTTTTTCAAAAAACGTATCAGTATCCTGAGGATTAAATAGTTCATTTATCCAGAATATTGTGTACAGATCCTCAGTTCCTGCATTGGTGATATTGTGTGTATACCAGATGGGCATATCGACAAACGATGGTTTTTCGCCGTCGAGGTTGAATGTCAATACTTTGTACGTGCCAATTTTACGCAGTTCAATTTGTGCTTTCCCTTTGATCACGGCAAACCGCTCAGCTTTTCGGGTATGATAGTGATTTCCCCGCGTAATACCAGGCCTGGTTGTTGAAAATGAAATTTGCCCTCCGCTGTTCATCTTTACTGTTTCAACATAAGTGCCTCTTTCATCGGAATTTATTTTCAGCGGAAATGGAAAAAACTTCTGATGATCGATATAACAAACAAAAGTGTTGAACAGATCCAGGATAAATTTATCGCTAAGGTCCGGAAATATCCCTTTTTCAAAATAGCCGGTTTTAAAATCCAGAAGAATTGAAAGGATTTCCGAAACCTTCTTCTCAAATGTATGCGGGACTAAATAAGTTTCTACCTCTCCCCTTCTTTCTTCCTCATCCGAAGCATTACTTAAAGATGATATTTCTTCAACTTTTGTCTTGTGACTTTTGTCTTTTATCTTTTGATTTTTGGGCCCTTTGTCTTTTATCTTATTATATAATATTTCAACAACCTCTCCGACATATATAAGTTTCATCTCCCCGTCCACATCAATCTTTGGTGTTTCTCCATGAGTAAGCTGATGACAGAAAGTAGCGATGACTGAGTTGTAATAGGGATTACCAAAAGGACCAAAGACATTAGGTATTACCAGTCCTGTAAAAGCAGCATTGTTTCGCTTTGCCCAATCTTCCAATAAATGACGTCCATCCCACTTTGATCTGCCATAGAGATTCTCCTTCTCTTCCTGAGTACTTGATGAAAACAGAATATGAGGTTTTGAGTTTGTCTTTTCGCAGGCATCAATCAGCCGGGTAACCAACTTAATATTTGTGTCGTATATTACCTGTGGATCTACATGACGGTTCATGGCGGCAAGGTGAACAATGGCATCACATTGTTTTACAAAATTTTCAAGTGCTGTCTCGCTTGTAAAAAACGAGTCATCAAAAGGAATTAGGGTAATCTCATCTTTCTTTAATGAGAGAAAGTTGAAGAGATAAGTTCCCATGAATCCCGCCTGACCGGTTATGCCTGTTTTGATCATGGTCAAATTAAATAATGCGGACTACCTTGAGCAGTAGTTCTTTCATCTCTTCAACATCAAGTCTTTTAGTATTGTGAGAAGTATATTCTTCCATATTCGAAACTTCTGATTCTCCCTCCGAGAAATAGCGTTCATAGTTAAGATCCCGTGAGTCTGCCGATATGCGGTAATACTCACCCAGGTCTTCCGCTCTTACCATCTCTTCCCTGTTAATGAGTGTCTCAAATACTTTTTCTCCATGTCTGGTTCCAATGACTTTTATTTCACTCTTGCTATTAAATAATTGTATCAGGGCTGATGCAAGTGTTTCAATAGTTGCGGCAGGGGCTTTCTGCACAAAAATGTCACCCGGGTTGGCGTTTGCAAAAGCATATAAAACCAGATTTACTGCCTCATCAAGAGTCATCATAAAACGCGTCATGGCAGGATCTGTGATTGTAATTGGTTTTTTTGCTTTTATCTGATCTGTGAAGAGAGGTATTACTGAGCCTCTTGACGCCATGACATTCCCATAACGGGTGCAGCAAATAGTAGTGTTTTTGTTCCCTGTTCCTCTCGATTTCGCAATTGCGACTTTTTCTCCCAGGGCTTTAGAGATACCCATTGTATTAATCGGATAAACAGCTTTATCGGTACTAAGATTGATTACTCTTTTAACCCCGTGCTCAATTGCACTATCAATTACATTCTCTGTTCCCATAACATTGGTACGCACCGCCTCCATTGGAAAGAACTCACATGAGGGTACTTGTTTCAATGCAGCAGCATGAAACAGATAATCAACGTCTATCATGGCATAGTCGAGACTGCGTTTATCTCTTACATCGCCAATATAGTATTTGACTTTTTGACTATTATACAGGTGCCGCATATCGTCCTGTTTCTTTTCGTCGCGGCTAAATATCCGTATCTCACCTATATCAGTATCAAGAAACCGTTTCAGTACAGCATTCCCGAAAGAACCTGAACCACCGGTTATTAAAAGGGTTTTATCTTTGAAATTCATTATTGATTGAAATTTTAGACGGCAAGGTAATAAATGATTAAAGATAAAAGACAAAAGTAAAAAGTAAAAAGTGAAAAGGCAAAAGTGAAAAGTGAAAATAAGGCAAGAGGCCATGGGAAGAAATTAACCGCACGCCGCAAACCGTAAGCCGCAAACCGGAAAATCAAAGACAAAAGGATAAAGTCAAGAGGATAAAGCCCCCCATTGGGGGGGTAAAAAGACAAAAGTACGGAATGTTTCGCATTTCTCGGAGTCGTCTGGTGTATGACCACAAGAACGAAGAACGATTCAACAATTGTCACCTGATTAGTGTTTTATATTAAAATCTGAATGAAAATTTCAAAAAATGTTTTAATTCGTTAGTCAGTTATTTCAGATATTGATTTTTAGACGGTTAACAACTTAAAAATTTCTCTCTTATGAAAAAATTACTGATTATTATAACCTCGCTTATATTTCTGTCGCCCGTTACTAATGCCCAGTTGTGGAAACTCCGGAGGTATGAATTTTCTGCAGGAATAGGTACAACACAGTTTTATGGTGACATTGGCGGTTACTCCCCTGATAAAAATATACTCGGATTAAAAGATTTTACTTTCAACCATACGCGGTTTAATATAAATACCAGTTTGAGATACAGAATTTCTGAAGTATTCTCGGCAAGGGTTAACATGGTATTTGGTATATTTCACTCCACCGATGCGAGAGGATCAAATATCACCCGTGGTTTTGAATCGAGTACGCTTTTTATTGAACCTTCATTGATAAATTAAATCTTTTTTAGAAATACCAACGGTATTTTGAGAATCAGATTCTGATCTAACCTGTCAATACGCACTACAACACGGTTTTTGCTTCCTATTTTAATAAGCTCGCCTGTGAGACCGATTAGTGAGCCATTGATTACCTCAACATTATCGCCCTGCGCGAATTTGTCTTTAGTGACTTCAATCTCAGTATCACTATTAATAAGTAACCGGAGAATATCTATCTGGTTCTGCGGAATAGAGACAGGCTGCCCTTCGAAGGAGACAAACTTAACAACACCTGTAGTCGTGTAAACCTTTGGGAAATTCTTTTTGTTCGTCTTGACAAATATATATGAGGGGAGTAGCGGCTTTTCGACTAGTTTCTTCCTGTCGCTCCACATCCTGTATGTCTTCTGAAGGGGAAGGAATGTTTCTATACTTTCCTCAACAAGTCGCTGATATACCAGCTTTTCAGCTCTCGGTCTTGTATAGAGAGCATACCATTTTTCTTCAGAATTTTTGTTCTTAATAGTTTGTATTTCTTTTGTGGGTATATTTTCCGGATCGCTCATTTTTATTTTTTGAAAACGAATTCAAAGATACTTTATTTGTTCATTTCTTTTGCTCCTCCAAAAGAAACGAACCAAAGAAAAAGAGGCCGGAAATGACAAATTCAGCCAAAACGGGCGCCTGCTACACCAGCCATATTGGCGCAACCGTTTTGACTGAATTTCGCACCATTTCCGGATTGCCCCCGCTCTATAATTTAGAATGTTAAGTAACAGAATGATTGTTGGTTGGATTTATAGCGGCCTCAGTCCCGATAGCTATCGGGATTGGGAAGTTGCGACGGTTTTGAAGCTTGCTGCGGAGGCCCTTAGTAAGCAATACTGTCTGAGGAGGACGAAGGACGACGAGTTGTATTGCGTGGGCAAGCTGAAAAACAGGAGCCCCAAAATTCTCTGTAGCCTTGATTTTTCTTTGGTTACTTTCTTTTTATCAAGAAAAAGAAAGTAACATATATTTAAAGCGACTTCTTATTCAGGAAGCCTGGAAGGCGAATAATCCAAATAGTTATATATTTGCTCTCAAATAATCTCAGATGCCTGACTTGAGAAAACGAATCTTCTTATTTTGTCTTGTCAATATAATTGTATTGAATACAAATCTCTTTAGCCAGGAGGTCCCTCAACCTATTGACAATAAAGGGATCTATGATTTCCTTGATGAACTTGCAAACATCCATATAATTGGCATTAACTCAGCAATAAAACCATATTCAAGGCTTTTCATATCGCAGAGGCTGAAAGAGGCGGAGGAAAAAGAGGATCAGCTAAATCCAAGACAGCAGAAAGAACTCGACTTCTATCTTATGGATTTCGGGAAAGAGCTTAATGCCGGGAAAGAGTGGAACAGACGGAAAGATCTTTTTTATTACAATGACTCCCTTTTTTCACTGACTATAAACCCTATTCTTGGTGGTGAGATTTTTTCAAACTCATCGGGAATGGCAACATATTTACGTAACGGCGCAGAAGCCCGTGGATATATCCAAAAGTGGGGATTCTATGCCTCCCTCCGCGATAACCACGAGAAGCCACTTCTCGGACTGCCTCAATATCTTACCCAAAGAGTGAATGGACATATAAAAAGGACTAACGACTGGAGTGAGATGCGGGGGGGTGTCACTTATTCGTGGAATTGGGGTAATGCCGGATTAGTAAAAGATAACCTTCAATGGGGGAACAATTATAACGGTGCAAATATTTTCGGTGGAAACAACCCTTCATTTGTCCAGCTGAGATTGCACATCTCTCCCGTAAAATGGTTTGATTTCAATTATTTCCATGGATGGCTTAACTCAATGGTTGTAGATAGTTCAAATTCTTATTGGGTCACCAACAGCTATGGAACCAACTACCGCGAGGTGTACCATAAGAAGTTTATTGCCGGTAACATGTTTACCTTCACTCCTTTTAAGGATCTTAATGTTTCAGCCGGTAACAGTATTGTTTACAGTGACGAGAATGCCAATCCTGCTTATCTGATACCGCTCTTCTTTTATAAGTCGGTTGATCACTCTCTTACATCCGGAATCGATAATATGAACTCTCAGATGTTCTTTGATATCAGTTCGCGACAAATCAAAAACCTTCATCTTTATGCCACAATGTTTATTGATGAACTATCGGTAAGCAGGTTTACTAAAAAAGATGAATGGAACTTCTTTAGCTATAAGGCTGGATTCAGATTAACTGATCTGCCGGTCTCCAATCTTTCCTTCACGACAGAGTTCACCTATACCTATCCTCTTGCATTTCAGCACTATGTACCCACTCTGACTTTCCAGAACGCCGGGTATAACCTGGGGCATTATCTGAAGGATAACGCACAAGAATGGTATATTGCTTTTGACTATCATCCGGTAAGAACTCTTGACATAAATCTTTATTTTCTCGATGCAATACGCGGTCCCGATTATACGGAGCTTGGTGTGAACCGCGTTGGCAATCCACCGCTGGCTTCTGTTAAATGGCATAACACAGCTTATGGATTGAAGGCTTCTTACCAGATTATTAATGACCTGTATACCTGGTTCTCATTCTCATCAGGTTATATCAGAGGAGATACGAGGTGGAGTCCGGAGTATTTTTATGGTAGGAAAAATACTGTGAATATGGGAGTGAGTTTAGGTTTTTAGGAATTATAATATGGAAAAACGTAAGTTCAGGACAATCACACTTTTAGCAGATATTATCATTTTGGCAATATCATTTCTTGCTTTGGTATGGACAAAACCTGCAAGCCTGAGATTATACCTCCCATCGCATACCCCTTTCTTTCTGGGTCTGGCGCTGATCTGGATCATAGTTTCTCTTCTTAATGGGAAGATGCACCGGGGCAGGATTATCAACTTTACCACACTTTTCTACAGGGTTCTCACGAGTAATATTATTTCTGTCTCAATCACTGCTCTTGTAATGTATAGTTTCAGGGATTATGATTATTCAAGGACAATAGTACTTGGAACGGCATTGCTTGCCACAGCGCTGGAACTGATTTTCGGGTCGGTTTATTTGGCTTTTAAAAAAGCAATAGTGCAGGATTATGAAGAGTATGAGAAATACAAGACATATAAAATGCCCAGTGAATATGACCTTGTCAGGGGTGTTAACTGGAACGGTGATAAGAAAGAAGAGCATAGTGAAGTAAGTCCGGGTATTGCCATGGCTATTGAAAAAGAGGTCGGATCAGAAATTGCCAGTGCAATCCTTAGGATGACCTGTAGTAACTTCACTGACCGCACTGCCGTTTTATCAACTACCACGGTTTTTAATATTACCAGTCTGGTAAAAGAGAAATATGATTATATAATCAATCTTCACAAAATAAATGATATTAAGAAGCTCGACAGCTTCCTCGATGCTGTAAACCACAAACTTGCAGTGAAAGGTTTTTTCTTCTGTTGTGTCGAGACTAAAGACCAGAGGAAGCACAGGCTCTTAAAAAAATATCCTCCCCTGTTAAATTATATCTATTATTTTTTCGATTTCATTGTAAAACGCATTTTTCCTAAACTTAAACTCACCCGGGGAATTTATTTTTTCCTTACCCACGGGGAAAATACGGTACTATCGCGAGCCGAAACTCTTGGAAGGCTTTCCAGAGCAGGTTTCAGGATTAAACAGGAGTTATTCATCGGGAACCTTCTGTGTATTGAAGTCAGGAAGATTGACGAACCTTGCTTTTTAAATGAAAGAGTTTACGGTCCATTGATTGCCTTATCAAGGGTCGGGAAAAATGGTAACATGATAAAGGTGTATAAGCTCCGGACTATGCACCCCTATTCCGAATTTATACAGGATTATGTCTATGAACAATATGAACTTCAGGATGGAGGCAAGTTTAAAAATGATTTCCGTATAACTTCATGGGGCGCGATCTGCAGGCAGATATGGCTCGATGAGCTGCCTATGCTTATGAATTTCTTCCGGGGCGATATGAAATTTGTTGGTGTGAGACCTTTAAGCAGACATTATTTTGAGCTCTATAGAAAAGATGTTCAGGAGAGAAGAATTAAATATAAACCCGGCCTCATTCCTCCATTTTATGCAGATATGCCTGCCGATCTTGAGGGGATACAGGCTTCCGAAATAAAATACCTGGATTCATTCGACAAACATCCGTTCGCTACCGATTTTAGATATTTCTGGAAATCGGTATGGAATATACTTTTCAGAAAAGCCAGGAGTAATTAAACGGTGTGAGGCGTGAGGCGTGAGGCGTGAGGCGTGAGGCGTGAGGCGTGAGATTCACATATATATTCAGTGATTTTTAAATTAATAAAAAAACAATACCTTTGCCGGATAAAAAATAACTATGGCTGAAAAGACAAGATATTCTGATGTTGAGCTTGAGGAGTTCAGAGAAATTATCCTTATGAAGCTGGATAAAGCCAGAAAAGATTATGAGATACTTAAGTCCAGTATAACTCACGAAGAGAGCAATGATACTATGGATACCTCTCCGACTTTCAAAGTTCTTGAAGAGGGCGCCACAACTTTATCAAAGGAGGAAGCAGGTCGTCTGGCACAACGTCAGGAGAAATTCATTCAACATCTCCAGGCAGCTTTGATCAGGATTGAAAACAAGACTTACGGTATTTGCCGCGAAACAGGGAAACTTATCTCAAAGGAAAGACTAAGAGCTGTACCTCATGCTACTCTGAGCATGGATGCCAAGATGAAGCAGAAATAAGAAAATGCACAACGGGATCAGGGTCCTACTTCGCCAATTGCTGTTTTACTATCCTGGCAATATACTTCCCTAAAATATCGAACTCGATGTTAACAATTGTTCCTTTTTTGATCAGGTGAAAGTTGGTCATTCCCCACGTGAAAGGAATTATGGCGACTTCAAATGATCGTGATTGCGAGTTGACAACTGTAAGACTCACTCCGTTTACGGATATTGATCCTTTCTCGACTGTAATATAATCGTCCTGAGCAGGTTCATACTCAAAGGTATAATACCAGCTTCCACCTGCTTCCCTAACACTGGTACATACGGCGGTCTGATCAACATGTCCCTGCACAATATGTCCGTCGAGACGTCCATCGAGACGGGTGCTGCGTTCCAGGTTGACCTTATCTCCCGGTTTAAGCAATCCAAGATTTGTCTTTTCCAGTGTCTCTTTTATGGCAGTAACAGTATATGTCTCCTTATCTTTCCTGACAACAGTAAGGCATACGCCATTATGAGAAATACTCTGATCGATCTTTAATTCATTTACAAATGAACATTTCATCGTAATATGAAGATTATCTTTTTCTTTTTCAAGGCTTACGACCTGAGGGGCTTCTTCTATAATTCCGGAAAACATTTTTTCGAAGATTTAGTTTATCGGGATAAAGGTAGGGAAAATAAGAAGGTACACACGGCTCACGACTCAGGGTGTCCATACAATTTTCTTACCAAACCCGAATCGATTATCAGTCATCTTTATAAAAGTAAGTCTGACCAGCCAGAGATGAGTATCCATCAGGACAGCAGGAGGAAATTTCTTAAGATAAGCCCATTTTGCTTTTGATAACATTTCTCCTTCCGGTTCCGAAACAATACCCTGGAACTGAATTCCCCGTATCTTACCAATTACCATAGTTTCCAAAACAACCGATCCTGCAACCCGGGGATTTTTTATGAACTCTTCCCCGTGACGGGTATCAATATCAGTTGTGAATACCAGGGCATCTTCTTCTTCAAGATATACATAAAAGCAATTTGCACACCAGGGTTCATTTTCAACTGTGGTGGCTATAGTCAGGACATGGTGTTTCCTGAAGAAACGTATAACTCTGCTGTCAATCATTTTTCATCCATCTGAAACCATTACTGTCAAATGCAGCAAGATCAATAATCCGGTCCACTACAGTCATAACAAGATCGTCAATGGTTTTGGGGTTACTGTAAAAGGAGGGTGTTGCCGGACAAATTATCGCTCCGGCCAGGGTAAGGTTTTTCATATTATTAATATGTATCAGGCTGTAGGGTGCCTCACGTGGAACAATGATGAGCCTTCTTCTTTCCTTCAGCATCACATCGGCTGCGCGGGCAATCAGATCATCCGAAGTTCCGTTAGCTATCCGTCCGATAGTTCCCATCGATGCAGGACAAATAATCATTGTGTCATATTGTGAGGAACCTGAGGCGAACGGGGCATAAAATGTTTTATTATCATATTCCTTCGCAGACCCTTCATCGTGAAATTTTGACCCAATCTCTGCCTCCCATATCTCCTTGCCGGTATCTGAAAAAATTACGGCAATTTCTTTCACAGGGGCCTGTAACTCATGTAGTCTCCCCAGCAGTTTAAATGCATATATTGAACCGCTGGCACCGGTTATGGCGAGAACTATCTTTCGGTTTTCCTTTGATAAGTCTGTCATTGTAGTTGATAAGTAGTGCAAAGATAGTGAATTCCTCCATCGCAGGTTCCAACCAGCATGGTGGGATTGCTTCGACGAAGGAGGGCGTGGCAATCTCAAACTCCCATCATCTATTGTAGATCTTCATCAACCTTTCCGTCAGAACACCAATCCCTGTTGAAGCCATTTCCTTTATCACCTCCACTCTCCTGTTAACAGGAATAACGACATCTTTCGGATCAATGAGCCAGAGTGATGCTTTAGCAGGAGCATAGCTTATTAATCCTGCCGCAGGGTAGACATTTAATGATGAGCCTGCCACAACAAAAATATCTGCATCTCCGGTAAGATTCGCCGCCTGATCCATCATTGGAACCTCTTCTCCAAACCAGACTATATGCGGCCGCAGCTGACTCCCTTTTTCACAATTGTCACCCGGTTTGATATCCTTATAACCTATATCATAAATGAGCGATGGATCAATACTGCTCCTGGCTTTTGTGAGCTCACCGTGAAGATGTACGATTTTAGTGCTTCCTGCTCTTTCATGCAGATCATCAATGTTTTGTGTGATTATCTGTACATCAAAATATTTTTCAAGACGAGCCAATCCTAAATGTCCTTCATTAGGCTTGCTCGACGCCAGCTGCTGCCTTCTTTCATTATAGAATCTCAATACCAGATTCCTGTTTTTCACCCAGGCCTCAGGTGTTGCAACCTCTTTTACATCATACTCTTCCCATAGTCCTCCGGAATCCCTGAAGGTTTTTATTCCGCTCTCCGAGCTCATTCCGGCTCCGGTTAATATGACAAGTCGTTTCATGTTATATAAAGATTAATGAGCAAAGATAGGTAATCGTTATTTGCCAGGATAAAGAGACTTAGGGACCAAGTCCCATCTTCCCTCGAAAGGCAGATGTACTCACCTCCGGCCCTTCTCTACTTCGTAAAGAGGGGGGCTAATCTTATGGATTTTACTATCTTTGTGCGAAATTTTTTTAATACAATTAACAATAACTATTTGATACAATGGGGAAACGGTTTCCTGAATATAAAGGTCTCGATCTCTCGCAGATAAATAAAGAGATTCTCAAAATATGGGATGAGAATGATACTTTCAACAGAAGTGTCCGTGAAGTAAACGGGAAAGGTGAATTTATATTCTATGAAGGTCCGCCTTCCGCTAATGGCATCCCCGGCATTCATCATGTTATGGCACGGACCATTAAGGATGCTATCTGTCGCTTCAAAACACAATGCGGATATGAGGTGAAACGTAAGGCTGGCTGGGATACCCATGGACTGCCTGTTGAACTTGGCGTTGAAGCAGCTCTTGGGATCACAAAAGAAGATATTGGTACAAAAATATCGATTGAGGACTATAATAAAGCATGCCGTACTGCTGTAATGAAATATACAGACCTGTGGGAAGACCTGACGAGGAAAATGGGTTACTGGGTTAATATGGATAACCCTTATGTGACCTACGATAACAGGTATATTGAAACACTCTGGTGGCTCCTTCAACATCTATATAAAAACGGATATCTTTATAAAGGTTATTCTATTCAGCCCTATTCACCTGCTGCAGGAACAGGCTTAAGTTCCCATGAGCTTAACCTGCCCGGCTGCTACCGCGATGTTAAGGATACTACCTGTATCGCCATGTTTAAGCTTATCAGGGATAAAAAATCAGAATTCCTTTATAATAAGATCGATACTGCTGATCTGCATATTATGGCATGGACCACAACTCCCTGGACACTTCCTTCAAACACTGCCCTGGCTGTCGGGAAAGAGATCACATATATTAAGGTGCGGAGCTTCAATCCATATTCGGGAGATCCAATAACTGTAATTATTGCCAAAGATCTTCTCAATGCATTGTTTCCCGAATCGAATGCTACTCTCGGATTATCAGAATATAAACACGGTGACAAGAAGATCCCTTTCAGAGTTTCAGGGGAATTCACAGGCGCTGAGCTGGAAGGAATAAACTATGAACAGCTTATCGACTGGATGAATCCGGGTGAAGGTGCATTCCGGGTACTTACAGGTGACTTTGTCACGACTGAAGAAGGCACAGGTATCGTTCATATTGCACCTACTTTTGGCGCCGACGACTACCGTGTGGCAAAAGAAAACAGTGTGCCTCCACTTATGGTTAAAAGAAAAGACGGTTCTTTCGGTCCGATGGTTGATAAACGTGGCTACATGGTTCCTGTTGCTGATCTTGATGAGTCGTTTGTTAAACAAAATGTAAACCTAAAAACATACTCACATTTCGAAGCTCATCCGGTTAAAAATGAATATGATACCAGTCTTCCTCCGGAAACTGAAACCATAGATGTTGAAATAGCTGTGATGCTCAAGCAACAGGGTAAAGTTTTCAGGATTGAAAAGTATATACACAGCTATCCCCATTGCTGGAGAACCGACAAACCGGTATTATACTATCCTCTCGATGCATGGTTCATCCGTACAACAGCTTTCCGCGACCGTATGATAGAACTTAATAACACCATAAACTGGAATCCGCCAGCTACAGGTTCCGGCAGGTTTGGTAAGTGGCTCGAAAATCTTGTGGACTGGAACCTCTCCCGTACACGATACTGGGGAACTCCTCTTCCAATATGGATTACGGATGACAAAAAAGAGGAAAAATGTATTGGGTCCGCCACAGAACTAAAAGTTGAGATTGAAAAATCAATCAAAGCCGGATTCATGAAGGAAAATCCGCTCGCGCAGTTTATTGAAGGAGACAATTCACCTGAGAACTATGAACATTTCGATCTGCACCGCCCGTTTGTAGATGATATTTTCCTTGTAAGTGACACCGGTAAGAAAATGTTCCGCGAGGCTGATCTGATAGACGGTTGGTTTGACTCAGGTGCGATGCCTTATGCGCAGGTACATTATCCTTTTGAGAACAAAGATAATTTCAGTGAGATGTTCCCGGCCGATTATGTTGCCGAAGGCGTTGATCAGACCAGAGGCTGGTTTTTTACGCTTCATGCCATAGCAACAATGATTTCAGACTCTGTTGCTTTCAAAAATATAATTTCAAACGGACTTGTTCTTGATAAGAACGGGAATAAAATGTCGAAGAGACTCGGGAATGCGGTCGATGCATTCTCAGCTATTGAAGAGTATGGTTCCGATCCGTTGCGCTGGTATATGATAACCAACTCGCAACCATGGGATAACCTTAAGTTTGACATTACAGGAGTGGATGAGGTTAAACGTAAATTCTTCGGTACATTATACAATACCTATTCGTTCTTTTCACTCTATGCAAATGTGGACAATTTCAGATATTCCGAAAAAGAGATCCCTGTTAATGAGAGATCTGAGATTGACCGCTGGATAATATCTCTGCTGAATTCACTTATTATAGAAGTCGGGAATTGTTATAATGATTATGATCTGACGCGTGCAGGACGCGCAGTACAGGATTTTGTTACGGAAAATCTCAGCAACTGGTACGTTCGCCTGAACAGGAAACGTTACTGGGGCGGGGAATATGATAAGGATAAACTGTCAGCTTACCAGACGCTCTATGTCTGTCTGGAGACTGTCAGCCAGCTTGCAGCTCCGATAGCTCCCTTTTATATGGACCGGCTTTTCAGCGATCTTAATGACGTCACAGGAAGGCATAAAGATAATTCAGTTCACCTGGTTCTCTTTCCGGAATATGACGAATCACTTATAGACAAGGCTCTCGAGGAGAGAATGGACATTGCCCAGAAAGTATCTTCAATGATTCTTGGATTACGAAGAAAAGTAAGCATAAAAGTCCGTCAGCCACTAGCAAGGATTATGGTTCCTGTTCCCGACAAATATTTCAGGGAAAAATTTGAAGCTATTAAAGATCTGATACTTGCCGAGGTCAATGTTAAAGAAGTTGAATATATTGATGACACGGCCTCCATCCTTGTCAGGAAGATAAAACCAAATTTCAAAACACTTGGTCCGAGGTATGGCAAACTGATGAAGGAGATCAGCAACGCTATTGCTGCCTTCACGCCAAAAGAGATTATAGCTTTTGAAAACAATGGAAATTATAATTTCACAATTAACGGACATCAGATAGCGCTCACAATGGAAGATGTTGAGATAATCTCTGAAGATATTCCGGGTTGGCAGGTGGCCAATGATGGCAAACTGACTGTTGCTCTGGATATAACTATATCTGACGATCTTCGTTATGAAGGTATTGCACGGGAGTTTGTCAACAGGATCCAGAATATCCGAAAGGAGAATGGATTTGAAGTCACAGATAAGATTACTGTACTTATTGAAGATCATGAGTTTGTCCGTGAAGCCGTTAACCGGCATGCCTCATATATTGCATCACAAACGCTTGCAACGGCGGTGACATTAACTCACAACTTTACCGGAAGCAATGTACGCGATGTGGAGATTGATGAGGTGGTAGTGAAGGTGGTGGTTACTAAGAATCTCTAAGATAACCCGGGGGGATTGCTTCGCTTCGCTCGCAATGACCTCCCCTGTTATTATAATTTGGGATGTATGTTAAACTGAAGCTGATATATTCCCAGTCATTGCGAGGAGCTTGCGACGAAGCAATCCCATACTAATTAAAGACTGAATCAGTTTTATTATATTTGTGTCTTATCTTAACACCATGAAACGAATTCTAGTCACCGGCGGCGCCGGTTTTATCGGTTCTCACCTTTGTGAACGATTACTAAGTCTTGGACACGAGGTGGTTTGTCTCGATAACTATTTTACAGGTTCGAAGATGAATATAATCCATCTTATGCATAACCCCTATTTTGAGCTTATCCGGCATGATGTTACAATGCCTATCTATGTTGAGACTGATGAGATTTATAACCTCGCCTGTCCGGCTTCTCCCATTCACTACCAGTACAATGGCATCAAAACCATTAAGACTTCGGTGATGGGTGCAATAAATACACTGGGTCTTGCAAAAAGGACAAAGTCAAAGATACTGCAGGCCTCTACAAGTGAGGTTTATGGAGATCCCGAGGTGCATCCTCAAAATGAAGCCTATTGGGGAAATGTAAATACTCTCGGTCCCAGAGCATGTTATGATGAAGGAAAGAGATGTGCCGAAACACTCTTCATGAATTACCACGATCAGAATAAAGTGCGGATAAAGATTGCCAGAATCTTTAATACTTATGGTCCTAAGATGAATTCCCACGATGGCAGGGTTGTCTCCAATTTTATTGTTCAGGCGCTTAAAGGGGAGGATATTACAATTTACGGCGACGGATCGCATACGCGCAGTTTTCAGTATGTTGATGACCTTATCGATGGTCTTATTAAATTGATGGATACTCCTGACAGTTTTACAGGACCGGTAAATCTTGGAAATCCAATCGAGATAACAATCAGTTCACTCGCGCATACGATAATAAAAATGACAGGATCAAAATCAAAGATTGTATATCTTCCTCTTCCCCAGGATGATCCGAAGCAACGTAAGCCCGATATATCTCTTGCTAAAAGAGAGTTAGACTGGTCTCCGAAGGTTGATGCAGAAACTGGACTGGCGAAGACGGTGGAGTACTTCAGGAGGGTACTGTAGTAATCTTACAATCATGATAGACCGATCTACTGTAGAACGTATTCTCGATGCTGCTCAGATAGTTGATGTGGTGCAGGAGTTTGTTCCCCTGAAGAAGCGGGGAGTAAACTTCCTGGGACTGTGTCCTTTTCATAATGAAAAAACGCCTTCATTTACTGTATCCCCTTCAAAAGAAATTTTTAAATGCTTTGGTTGCGGAAAGGTTGGCAACTCGGTCAATTTTGTCATGGAGCATGAGCACCTGACCTATCCTGAAGCGCTTAAATACCTGGCAAAAAAATATCATATAGAAGTTGTAGAAAAAGAACTTTCACAGGAAGAGCTTGAAAAACAGAATGAAAGGGAAAGCCTCCTGGTCGTTTCGTCTTATGCGGCACGACAATTCGCTGAAAATCTTTTTCATACTGACGAGGGGATATCTGTCGGTCTGACTTATTTTAAAGAAAGAGGTTTCCGTCAGGATACCCTAAAGAAATTTGAGGTTGGTTACAGCTTTGAAAAACGCGATGCCTTTTCCAGAAAGGCTCTTGAAGACGGATACAAACAGGATTTTCTGGTTAAGACCGGCCTTTCAATTCAACACGAAGACCATATCTTCGACAGGTTCGCCGGCAGGGTAATGTTCCCTATTCATTCTTTGTCGGGACAGGTACTCGGTTTCGGTGGAAGAATACTGAAAACTGACGTCAAAACTGCAAAGTATCTCAATTCTCCCGAGTCGGAGATATATCACAAGGGCAAGATCCTTTACGGAATATTCCAGGCACGTAAATCAATTTCACAGGAAGACCGGTGTTATCTTGTTGAAGGCTATACCGATGTTATGGCGCTTCATGAGGCCAATGTTGAAAATGTAGTTGCCTCATCGGGTACTTCTCTTACCCAGGAACAGGTAAGGCTTATAAAGAGGTTCACGCAGAATATTACTATATTGTACGATGGAGATGCTGCCGGTATAAAAGCCTCCATCAGAGGAATAGACCTGGTACTCGAAGAGGGCATGAATGTCAAGATCGTGCTTCTTCCCAATAACGAGGATCCCGATTCCTATTCGAAGAAAGTAAGTAATGAAGAGTTCCTGAAATTCCTTAAGGAAAACGAAACAGATTTTATTCGTTTCAAAACCCAACTCCTGCTTTCGGAGGCTAATAACGACCCTGTAAGAAGAGCTGATCTGATACGCGATGTCGTGAAGTCTATTGCTGTTATACCCGAAGCAATAACGAGAACAGTATATATAAAGGAATGCAGTACTGTGCTTGAAGTAGGCGAGTCCATTCTTTATCATGAGGTGAATAAGCTCAGACAGCAAAAGAGTTTTCAGGACAGGAACAAATATCCCGGACCGGAAGATCTCCCGGTGCCTCCGCCGGCAATCTTTAAACCTGTTGGGAGTGATGCAGTCACGTATTATTCTGAAAAGGAGATTATCAGGCTATTATTAAAATTCGGCGGTGTGGAGTTTGAACGGACTATAAGCAAGGAAGATGGCAAGGAGGAGATGATAACAGTTTCGGATTATATTGTCAGGGAAATAACATCTGATGATCTTCTTTTTGATCACAAAGTATGTTCAAAGATCTTTGCAGATTTCCGGTTTCATTTTGAACATGGACTTATTGCAGGTGATAAACAGTTCGTGAAACATGAAGATCCCGAAATATCAAGTCTGGCAGCCGATCTTCTCGCGGACTCTCACGAGCTTAGCAAGATATGGAAAGATAAACAAACTTATGTTGAGACAGAGGAGATGAAGCTTAAAGAGATCGTTGGTGATGCCGTTCTTAAGTTCAAGAGTGACAAAATAATGATCAGGAGAAAAGAGATAATGATTCTTCTCGAAGAGGCTGTAAAAGCCAATGATACGGAGAAAGTGATTCTGTTACAGAAGCGATATGCAAATCTGAGTGTTGTATTGGGGTTAATTTCAAGGAAACTGGGGAATCGGATATTGCTGTAATCAATAGAATTGGACCACTATACCTGAATTTAGCATCTACCTTGATCTGAGTCATATTAATTACTAATTTTGAGATATAAATTATGAAATAATGAAAAGACCACTCCATTTCCTTATAATACTTTTATTACCATTCGCAATTTCCTGCAGACAAGGAGTAAAAGAAAAGGATTCATTTGTACCGGTCTTTTCAACTTATAATCCGGACTCCACACAGAGGAATGATCAGATACCAAAGAATGAGATATACTATGGAATTCTTACTCCTGTCGAAATATGTACAATTTTTAACAGACTCGGTATCTCGCATAATAATGACATCCTGAATCCTATTTCAAACAGGGATCAATACCTTAGCAGTTCAAAAGCTTCTATTAATACAGGGGTATATGGAGTTGATTTCGGGTATCTTAAAGTTTTCGGTATCGGTCAGGTGATGATTGATTATATGGTGACTATCAGGGAAATGAGCATTAAGCTTGGAATCCCTGATAATTTCCTTATGGAACCGATCAGGAGGGTAGAGACAGATACTTCGGAACCAGACACAATCCTGTTTCTCATGAATGATGCTTATAACAGAATTGAGTCTCACCTGCGTCAGGAAGGGAGGGAGAGCACAGCCGGACTTATAGTAATGGGAGGTTGGGTAGAAGCAATGTTTATTGCAACACAGCTCGCTTATAACCCGGATAAACCAGATCCGGAAGTAATACAGAAAATCGCCCAGCAAAAATATACCCTTACTACCCTGCTCAGCTTCCTTAAAAACTATTATGACGATCCTGTAGTTGTTTACTATTCGAAAAAATTAAAGTACCTGAAAAACTATTTCGACTCTTTCGAAATCTATTTCAAAAAAGGCGATCTTGAAATTGATACAGCAAAACAAGTCTTCCGTTCAACCGGCAGCAATATGAATGTTACTCTTGAAACTCTGAATAAGATCCGCGATTATATCAGCAAGCTAAGGACTGAGATGGTTACTCCATAAATTTTGGTTATGAAACCCTCCGATCCCGAAGAATGGTTGCCGATCGTCGATGAAGACGGGAATACTGTAGGCAAGGCTCTCCGAAGTGTCTGCCATAACGGGAAGAGCATGCTTCTTCATCCAGTTGTTCATCTTCACCTTTTTAATACAAAAGGCGAATTGTTTTTACAGAAAAGGTCGAAAACAAAGGACATCCAGCCGGGGAAATGGGATACATCAGTAGGTGGTCATGTCAGTCCGGGGGAAACCTCTGATGAGGCTCTCCTGCGTGAAGCCCGGGAGGAACTTGGAATTAATGATTTTGTTCCTGATTTTTTGAGAAAATATATCTGGGAATCTTCCCGGGAAAGAGAATTGGTTAATTCTTACTCAACGATTTCTGATGCGACTCCGGTCATCAACAAAGATGAAATTGAGGATGGAAGGTTCTGGCCGATGAGGGAAATAAAGGAAAATTTAGGAAAAAATATTTTTACTCCGAATTTCGAGAATGAGTTTAAGATGCTGTTTTTAACTCTTTGATTACATATTATCATTTTGCCTTGCACAATAAATAATCCAATTTTCAGTATATTTACTGTCAATAAAATGTTAATCTACTGAATATTTATGAAGTCTGATAAAATTTATCTGTCTCTCACATTAATAATTCTCCTCACTGCTTTTTCATGGTTTACCTCCTGCACTCACATTGCAAATATTGCTAATCTGCCGGAGGTCTGTTTTACAGGTGATGTCCTCCCAGTTTTTACTGCAAATTGTGCCATGGCCGGATGTCATGGCGGAGGAGGGAGAGAATCGCACTTTGCACTGAACAACTATGCTGATATCATTCGCGAAATTACACCTGGAAATCCTGATGCTAGCAGGATCTACCAGACAATTATTGCAAAGTGGGGAAACAGGATGCCTCCAAAACAGCCACTCTCCCTGGAGAACAGAACAAAAATAAGAGTATGGATCGAACAGGGAGCAACATTAACCACCTGTACTGATACTACAGGGACAGGCGGAAACGGGGGAGGCGGTAATACGTATGTTGCCCGTGCATGTTTCACGCGCGACATTTTGCCTGTGATTGAATCACGTTGCGCTTCTACAGGATGCCACGATGTAACTTCACACAAGAAGGGATATATTTATACGACCTACACCAATATTATGAATTCTGTTTCACCAGGAAATCCATCATCAAGCAGATTATACACAGTTATAAAAACTTCCGGGGGAGAATCAAAAATGCCTCCGGCAACCAGTCCTCAATTAACTGTAGCGGAAATAGACTCAATCGGTAAGTGGATTGGATATGGTGCCCTTAATGAGAATTGCGGAGAGGTTTGCGACACTATAAATCCTGTTACATTTTCCGGAACTATATGGCCAATTATTCAAACATCGTGTGTAGGTTGCCACAGTGGAAATACCCCCTCCGGAAACATCCTGCTTGCATCGTATAATAATGTAGCCACTATTGCTTCAAACGGCACACTTGTCAACTCCCTTAAAGGAACGGGTATTCCCCAGATGCCTTTAAGCAGTTCATTCTCACCCTGCAGAATCAGACAATTTGAAATTTGGGTCAATAACGGATTTCAAAACAATTAGTAATTCATTATGATGAAGCGATTAATTATTTCAATAGTATCAATAACCATGTTTTTAATGCTCTTTGTTTCGTGTTATTATGATAATGAAGAGGCATTATATCCGGTACTCAATAATTTATGCGATACAACGAATGTCACATATAGTGGAACCATAGTTCCAATCCTGAATAATAGTTGTCTTGGTTGTCATAGCGTACCTGCTACAGGAGGATCTATCCTGCTGTCCACTTATGCTGAAGTTGTTGGAAGTGCACCACGTATTACAGGATCTATTAAACAACTCCCGGGTTTCTTTGCAATGCCTAAAAATGGCGGTAAGCTCAAAAGTTGTTCAATAACACAATGGGACATTTGGGTAAGAAACGGAATGCAAAATAACTAAATTATTATTATATCTTTATAGCATGAGACGACTATCTGTAACCATTCTTCTGTCTCTGATGACATTGGGAATTTTTGCACAGGAAGACCTGATGAATATTGTTAATCAGAGCACTCCAAACGAAATAAACTACACAACAGCTACCTTCAAATCGACAAGGGTAATGAATGGCCATTCAATTGAGAGAATGCAGACCGGACAACTTGATGTAAGAATATCCCACCGTTTCGAAACACTTAATTCGGGTGGGTATAACTTTTTCGGTCTCGACCTATCGTACATTCACCTCGGTCTTGAATACGGTATCACTAACTGGCTCATGATAGGCGTGGGACGAACCGAGATCGACAAAACTTTCGATGGATTCGCCAAGTTTAGCATTTTACGACAATCCACAGGCGCGAAAGAGATGCCTGTATCTGTTTCTGCCGTTACTTCAGTTGCTCTTAAAACATTGAAGTTCCCTGATCAAAACCCAACAAATTACTTTACATCAAGGCTGGCTTATGTTGCACAGATACTTGTCGCGAGGAAAATAAGCGAGGGATTCTCTGTCCAATTAACCCCATCTTATGTCCACCGAAACCTTGTTGCTACAGAACTTGATCCTAATGATATCTTTGCTTTAGGTGCAGGAGCCAGATTGAAGCTATCAAAAAGAGTCAGCCTGAACGGCGAATATTACTACATAGCAAATCCAAAAACTTATCTGAGCCAGCAGGTATATAATCCGCTCTCGGTAGGTTTTGATATTGAAACGGGAGGACATGTGTTCCAATTGTTTTTCACTAACTCTCGTGGAGCTATTGAAAAGCAGTTTATCGGCGAAACAACCGGTTCATGGAAAAAGGGTGATATCCATTTCGGATTCAATATTTCAAGGGTATTTACTTTGAAAAAACATCTGAAATCTTCAAACTATTAGACTTGTTTATTGTTTATCTATAATACATAGTCACTCTTATACTTAATGGAATCATTATGAAACGTTTATTCTTATTGGCATTCTTTTTGAATATTGTTTTTGCCGTAAATGGACAGAAATATATGACCAAAAATGGTTTTATCGGATTCTATTCCCATACTCCGATGGAGGACATAAAAGCAGACAATAACCAGGTTGTCGGGGTTCTCGATATATCGACCGGAGAGATGGTTTTCCAGGCGCTTATCAAATCGTTCCATTTCGACAGAGCTCTTATGGAAGAACATTTCAACGAAAACTATATGGAATCGGAAAAATTTCCCAAATCGCTTTTTAAGGGAAAGATCACAAATCTTGCATCTGTCGATTTTTCAAAGACCGGAACCTATGATGTTACTGTTGAGGGAGATCTAACTATCCACGATGTGACCAACAAGATCAGCACTAAAGGAACAATCGAGGTAGTGAACGGCGGTATAAATGCAAATTCAAAATTCAATATAGTTCCTGAAGATTACAAGATAACTATCCCAGGAGTTGTAAGAGACAAATTTGATAAATCCATGGCAGTTACTGTTACAATGAAGTACACTCCAATTGCAAATAAATAGAATATCCAAAGCATAATAAAGTTATATTTAGTACCCATTACCAATGAAACTTTACGTTAAAATCGCATTATTTGTTGTCTTGTTTATTGCCGTATCAGGAATTCTGGCTGCACTTATTCTTTACAATAAGAAACACCCTGATACAGCTAAAGCCAAACCGGATTTTGTCGTAACCGCTACGGTCTTACAGAAAGAATTTGAAGATAATGAAGCTGCCGCATCTGCAAGGTATATCAATAAAATCCTTGAGGTTTCAGGAACAATTGTTACTATAACACCTACAGATAGTATAAGTACGAACATATCTCTTAAAACCGGAAGTGACTTCTCTTCTGTAATTTGTACATTCCCCGCAATTACCGATCCTTCAAAGTTCAAAACTG
>Ga0209014_10000495_pt1 | contig 23051 bp, 22 predicted proteins | sample BarGraNGADG00212_FD_184491 | JGI IMG/M metagenome (GOLD analysis project Ga0209014, IMG submission 184491) | Arctic peat soil microbial communities from Barrow, Alaska - Barrow Graham LP Ref core NGADG0002-212 (SPAdes) (version 2) | ecosystem: Environmental > Terrestrial > Soil > Wetlands >...
GGCGCGTGCCGGCGTGGATCACGCCCTCCTGCTCGCTGCCGGAGATGACCTCACCGACGCGCGGCGTGCCCGGATAGTCGGGCGCGGCCAGCACCACCGTCACCGCCGCGCCGTCGCGCCACCGCAACGGCGCGAGCGAGGCGAGGCTGCCCGTCGCAGCGGAGTACAGCGCCCGACCTAACGATGACTCGAGCAGGGCCAGCACCACCTGCGTCTCCGGATCACCGAAGCGGGCGTTGAACTCCACCACCCGCGGTCCGCGCGACGTCATCGCCAGACCCACGTAGAGCAGGCCGGCGAACGGCGTGCCGCGCCGCGCCATCTCGTCGATCGTCGGCTGAGCCACCGTCCGCACAACCTCGTCGGCGAGATCCGCCGGCAACCAGGGCAGCGGCGCGTATGCCCCCATCCCACCCGTATTCGGGCCGGTGTCGCCGTCCCCGATCCGCTTGAAGTCCTGGGCCGGGACGAGCGGCACGACGCACGTGCCGTCGGTGAGGCAGAACAGCGACACCTCGGGGCCGTCGAGGTACTCCTCGATGACGACACGCTCGCACTCGGCCGCATGCGCAAGCGCCTCAGCGCGGTCATCGGTGACCACGACACCCTTGCCGGCCGCCAGGCCGTCGTCCTTGACGACGTACGGCGGACCGAACTCGTCGAGTGCGGCCGCGGCCTCGGCTGCATCGGTGCACACGCGCGCCGCCGCCGTCGGCACCCCCGCGGCGCTCATCACGGACTTGGCGAACGCCTTGCTGCCTTCGAGCTGGGCGGCCTCGCGGGACGGGCCGAAGCACGCGATGCCGGCGGCCCGTACCGCGTCCGCGACACCTGCCACCAGCGGCGCCTCCGGGCCGATCACCACCAGGTCGGCCGAGACGTCGACAGCCAGCGCCGCTACCGCCGCACCGTCGAGCGGGTCGACACCGCGCTGCTCGGCGACAGCGGCGGTGCCGGCGTTGCCCGGCGCGCACACCAAAGCCGTGACCTCGGGGTCGGCCGCAAGGGCCAGGCACAACGCGTGCTCACGGGCTCCGGATCCGACGACGAGGACGCGCACGACCGCCGAGCCTACCGGCGCCGCGATCAGGAGGACGCGACGATCGCCAAGCCCTCCACCGTCGGCACGAGCACATGCGAGCCGTAGAGCGCGGGTGTCGCGAACCGGGTGACGGTGCCGACCTGGACCGAGCCCGACGACCGCCCAGTCGCGGGGTCAAGACCGTGCAGTACGCCGGCCATTACGTCGAGTGTCCAGATCCGGCCACCGCCGACCACCGGTGACCCGGTGACTGCTCCAGCGGCGTGCCACAGAACCTGCATGTGCCCGGCGGCATCGACCCGCACCGCGCGCACCCCGTCCGTGCACGGCACGTAGACCACGTCGGCCCGCACGGCCGTGCCGCCGAACGACGTGCAGATCGGCGCGCTGCTCACCTGACCGCCGATCCCGCCCAGCGCGTTCTTGCGCAGCACGTACGCCGTGCCCGACTTGCCCGCGATGAAGATCCAGTCGCCGACGAGTGCCGGGCCCTCCGAGCCGAGGTCGGCGTCGGCCGCGTTGTCGGCGGCCCAGGTGGCCGGTGAGAACGAGTCGACCAGGCGGGCGCCGGAGTCGAGCTCCAACACCGAATCACTGTGGTCGTACGGATCATCGGCTCTGGCGGCACCGTTACCGACCGACACGAACAACCGCCCGGTGGCGTCGACGTTCGGTCCGGGCGGCGCCCAGATCCCGGCCTCGCGGCTGGTGGGCACGGTGTAGGAGACAGTTGGGCCCGACCCGCCGAGAGGCACACCGATGACGCGGCCCTTGTAGTTGCCGCAGTCGCCGTCCAGGCCGCCAAACGGCACCCATACCCGGCCGCCGGTGATCGTCAACGCCCCGCGCTCCTGCATCGCGACGGCGTCCGTACCCGCGAGGTCGACGGACGCGCGCCAACGGAGGACCCCGGTCCGCGCGTCGAGCGCGACGAGCTCGTGACGGGGAGGACCGCCGTACTCGGCCACGGCGAACACGGTGCGAGTGCCTGCGTCGTAGGCGGGCGTACCCGTGATCCCGAGTGGATCGATGTTTCCGCACGGGCGCTCACCGGCGGGCGAGGGCGTGCCCAGGTGGGTGCGCCACAGCTGCCTGCCCGATCCGGTCAGCGCGTACACGCTGTCGTTCTCGGTCGCGACGATCGTCGTGCCCGCGACGACGAGCGGCGACGCATAGACCGCGCCGTCGAGCTTCAGGCTCGCGACCAGACGCGGTGCGCCGCGCGCCGGCTGCATCGTCACCGACACACCCGTCCGCGCGGCATCGCCGTGATAGGTCGGCCAGTCGGGGTAGGGCAGGCCGACGGTGGGCGACGATGCCGTCGGCTGCGCCTGCGTTGCGACGGGTGGGGCACTGGCCCGGGGACCGTCCGCCGGGCCGGTGCAGCCGGCGAGCACCAGGGCGGACGCCACGACGACCAGGGTGCGCATCCGATCGAGTATGCGCGCGATCAGTCCAGCAGGTCGCGCACCGCGATCGTCTCGTCCCGGCCGGGGCCGACCCCTATTGCCGAGATCGGCGCCTTGATCATCTTTTCGAGCGCGGCCACGTACTCGCGCGCGGTTCGCGGCAGGTCTGCCAGCGTGCGCGCCGCGGAGATGTCTTCGGTCCATCCCGGGAACGTCTCGTAGATCGGCGTCGCCCGGGCGAACTCCGCCTGCGTCATGGGCAGCTCGTCGTGCCGTGTGCCGTCGACGTCGTACGCCACGCACACCGGCACCTCATGCAGTCCGGTGAGTACGTCGAGCTTGGTGAGTACGAAGTCGGTCACCCCGTTTATCCGGGTCGCGTAGCGGGCGATCGGTGCATCGAACCACCCGCATCTGCGCGGACGACCCGTGGTGGTCCCGAACTCGGCCCCTGCCGTACGCAGCCGCTCGCCCGACTCGTCCAGGAGTTCGGTGGGGAACGGCCCCTCGCCGACGCGCGTCGTGTACGCCTTCACGACCGCGATCACCCTGCTGATGCGCATCGGCGGGATGCCACTGCCCGTGCACGCCCCGCCGGCCGTGGCGTTGGACGAGGTCACGAACGGGTACGTGCCGTGGTCGACGTCGAGCAGCGTCGCCTGGCCTGCTTCGAGGACGACGGTGCGCCCCTCGTCGAGCATCTGCTCCAGCAGCAACGCGGTGTCGGCGACCATCGGAGCGAGCCGTTCGGTGTAGGAGCGCAGCTCGTCCACGACGTCGTCGACCGAGAAGGCCCGGCGGTTGTAGATCTTGACCAGGATCTGATTCTTGATGTTGAGCGCGCCCGTGACCTTGGCGCGCAGGATGTCCTCGTCGAACAGGTCCTGCACGCGGATGCCGATGCGGGCCATCTTGTCGGCGTACGTCGGGCCGATGCCGCGTCCCGTCGTGCCGATCTTGCTGTTGCCGAGAAAGCGCTCGGTGACCTTGTCGAGCGTGCGGTTGTAGGACGCGATGACATGTGCCGAGCCGCTGATGACCAGCTTCGACGTGTCGATGCCGCGCGCCTGCAGGCCGTCGATCTCCTCGAACAACACTCCGAGGTCGACCACGACGCCGTTGCCGATGATCGGCGTGCACCCCGGCGTGAGAATGCCCGACGGCAACAGGTGCAGCGCGTACTTCTCGCGCTGCTCTCCTGAGCCGATGACGATCGTGTGGCCGGCGTTGTTGCCGCCGTTGAACTTGACGACGGCACCCACGCGGCTGCCGAGCAGATCGGTGGCCTTGCCCTTGCCTTCGTCACCCCACTGGGCGCCGACGAGAACGATCGCGGGCATGGGTCACCTCAGTCGTTGGTTTGGTGTTAACGGAGCGCCGGGAGAAGGGTAGTCGGTGTTCAGCGGCTGAGCGCGGCGACGGCCTCCGGATCGCAGTCGGCCAGCAGCTGGGCGCAGCGCGCGGCCTCGTCGTTCTCGCCGATCGCGCCCGCCGCCTGACCGAGCGCATGCACCGCCCGTAGGAAGCCGCGATTGGGCTCGTGTGACCATGGCACCGGTCCCTGGCCCTTCCATCCCGCGCGGCGCAACGCGTCCAGGCCTCGGTGGTACCCGGTACGGGCGTAGGCGTACGCCTCGATCGGGTGCCCACCCGCCAGCGCGGCCTCGGCCAGCGCAGCCCAGGCAGCCGAGGAAGCCGGGTGATCCGCGGCCACCGCCGTGGGGTCATCGCCGGCCTGAAGTCGCGCGACGGCGTCATCGACGGGCAGCTTGGTGGGCGGAGCGAGGAGGTTCCCGAGACCGGTCATGCTGGTGATTGTGCCTGGCCGGCTCGCTGGGCGGCGCGCACGCTCCCGATCTCCCCGTGATCAACAGCAGTTCTTGGTCGCCCAAGCGGCCGAAACCTGCTGTTGATCACGGGCGGTGAGCAGGCATCACGGGCGGTTATGGGTGCGCGGACGTCCCAGCCGACAGCAGCGCCTCGCAGGCCTGCTGCACCCGGGCCGCCATGCCCACCTCGGCGAGCTTGAGGTAGCTGCGTGGGTCGTACGCCTTCTTGTTGCCGACCTCGCCGTCGACCTTGAGCACTCCGTCGTAGTTGGTGAACATGTGCCCGGCAACCTCGCGGGTGAATGCGTACTGCGTGTCGGTGTCGACGTTCATCTTCACCACGCCGTACGACACCCCCGCGCGGATCTCGTCCAACTCCGACCCGCTGCCGCCGTGGAACACGAGCTCGAACGGCTTGTCCTTGCCGACCTTGGCACCGACCGCTTCCTGGATCTCGTTGAGGATCTCTGGGCGAAGCTTGACGTTTCCCGGCTTGTAGACCCCGTGCACGTTGCCGAACGTCGCGGCCAGCAGGTAGCGGCCCTTCTCGCCGGTGCCGAGCACCTCGGCGGTGCGCAGGGCGTCCTCGGCGCTCGTGTAGAGCTTTTCGTCGATGGCCCCGGTGACGCCGTCCTCTTCACCTCCGACGACCCCGATCTCGAGTTCGAGGATGATCTTGGCGGCCGCGCTCTTGGCGAGCAGCTCGTCGGCGATGCGCAGATTCTCCTCGAGCGGCACGGCCGATCCGTCCCACATGTGCGACTGGAACAACGGATCCTTGCCTGCGTTCACGCGCTCCTGCGAGATCGCGATCAGCGGGCGGACGTACGTGTCGAGCTTCTCCCGCTGGCAATGATCGGTGTGCAGCGCGACGTGGATCGGGTACTTCGCAGCGACGACGTGTGCGAACTCGGCCAGCCCGACTGCACCGGTGACCATCTCCTTGACGTGCGTGCCGGACGCGAACTCAGCGCCACCCGTGGACACCTGGATGATGCCGTCGCTGCCGGCGTCGGCGAAGCCTCGCAGCGCAGCATTGAGCGTCTCCGACGACGTCACGTTGATCGCGGGATAGGCGAACCCGCCCTGCTTGGCACGGTCGAGCATGTCCGCATAGATCTCTGGCGTGGCGATGGGCATCGGTGCTCCTGACGTCTTGACGCTGTCGGGTGGTCCGTCCGAAGTATCTCTCACCGGGGTCGACCCGCCCGTGGGCTGCCCCACAAGAGTTCGGCAGCCAGCTGAGAGCCACTCAGCCGGCACCACGCAGGCCCGTAATGTTGGCAACCATGCAGTCCTTAGCGAGCGCGATGCTCGCCAATCCGATCAGCCCCGACAAGTTGCTGTCCGGATCCGGCGCGCTGCTGGTCCTCGCCGTCGTCCTGTTCGCCGAGTGCGGGTTGCTGGTCGGGTTCTTCCTCCCCGGCGACACCCTTCTCTTCGCCGCAGGCATCAGCCTGGCCACCGGCAAGATCACCTCGTCGCTGGGTTCGTTCCTGATCGTCGCGCCTGCTGCCGCTGTCGCCGGCAACCTGGTCGGCTACTGGATCGGGTATCGCGTGGGTCCCGTGGTGTTCGACCGCCCGAACTCGAGGCTGTTCCGGCCGGAGTACGTCGAACGCTCACAGCGCTTCTACGCGCGCTTCGGTGTCTGGACGATCATCATCGGCCGCTTCGTGCCGATCGTGCGCACGGTCGCGACGGTCATGGCCGGCGTGGGACGGATGCGATTCAGCGTGTACGCGCTCTGCACCCTGATTGGTGGGGTGATCTGGTCCGACGGCGTGCTGCTGCTCGGCCACCAGCTCGGCAAGATCAAGTTCGTGCAGGACAACAAGGACTACATCGACTACGCAGTCGTGGGCGTCGTGCTCTTGTCACTGGTGCCGGCCGCCGTGCACTTCGTTCAAGGCCGCCGGGCCGGGCCGCGCAAGCTCACCGATTGAGCTGCTTCTGGCAGGCCGCGACGACGTCGGCGGGCGCCTTGACGTGGATGCCGAAGAACTGCGTGCTGAGCTGACACCTGTTCTTGGTCAGATCGTGCTGGATCGTGACGCGCTGCTGCCACACGTACGTTCCCAGCGCGATGACGACAGCCGCAATGACGATCCGCGCCACCAGCGTCGTGAGAAGAAAGCCGAGCACCAAGCCCACGACGACCAGGCCGATCAGCAGGCCGACCCCGATCTTGCCGACCTGGTCGACGTTCAGCGCGATGACGGTCATAGCTCGAAACGATAGCCTCGGCTCGTGACTTCCGATGTGAGCGGCGCACTTGGCACTCCTCCCGCGCTGTCGAGCGGGGCCCTGCGCCTCGTCGCGCTCGGCGGCATCAAGGAAGTCGGCCGCAACATGACGATGTTCGAGTATCGTCCGCCGACCGGGCAGAGCCGGTTCTTGGTCGTCGACTGCGGAATGCTGCTCGGCAAGACCAACTCGCCGGGCGTCGACCTCACCCTGCCCGACTGGTCCTACTACTCCGATCGGCTGGATCGCATCGACGCCGTCGTGCTCACGCACGGCCACGAGGATCACATCGGCGCGTTGCCGTACCTGTTGCGTGAGCGTGCCGATATCCCGCTCATCGCGTCCCGGCTGACCCTGGCCCTCATCTCCGCGAAGCTTGACCAGCACAAGATCCGCCCGGATCTGCGCCAAGTGCGCGAGGGCGACACCACGACGATCGGACCATGGGGCCTGCAGTTCTTCGCCGTCAACCACTCGATACCGGATGCACTGGCCGTCGCGATTCGCGTGGGCAAGCACACGGTGCTGCACACCGGCGACTTCAAGATGGATCAGACGCCGCTCGACGGCCGCCTCACCGACCTACCCGGCTTCTCGCGCCTTGGCGACGCAGGCGTCGACCTGCTGCTCTCCGACTCGACCAACGCGGAGGTGCCCGGATTCATCCCGTCCGAGCTCGAGGTCGGCACCGTCGTCGAGGACGTCATCCTCAAGGCACGAGGTCGGGTCATCGTGGCCTGCTTTGCGTCGCACGTGCACCGGGTGCAGCAGGTGCTCGACGCCGCCGCCGCGTGCGATCGGCACGTCGCGCTGGTGGGGCGATCGATGCTGCGCAACATGCAGATCGCGCGCGATCTGGGCCTGCTGAAGGTGCCCGACGGCGTGCTCATCGACCTGAAGACCGCGGAGGAGCTGCCGTCGTCGCGGCTGCTGCTCATCTCGACGGGATCTCAGGGCGAGCCGCTGTCGGCGTTGTCGCGCATGGCCAACCGCGAGCACCCGACGATCCGGATCGCGTCCGACGACACCATCCTGCTCGCCTCGTCACTCATCCCCGGCAACGAGACGTCGGTCGGCCAGGTGATCAACGGACTGTCCCGCCTGGGCGCGACGGTGATCCACAAGTCGATGGCCCTGGTGCACGTATCCGGTCATGCCCCTGCCGGCGAGCTGCGCTACCTGATCAACGCCGTGCGTCCGAAGAACCACATGCCGATACACGGCGAGTGGCGGCACCTGCGCGCGCACGCGGCCATCGCCCGGTCGACGGGCATCCCCAACGAGCGGATCATGCTCGCTCCGGACGGCACGGTCGTAGACCTCGTCGACGGCCTGGCGAAGATCGTCGGGCACATACCGGTCGGCTACGTCTACGTCGACGGGCTCGAGGTGGGCGACATCGGCGACGCGACGCTCAAAGACCGCCGAATCCTCGGCGAGGAAGGCTTCATGACGATCCTCGTCGCCGTCGACTTCCAGGCCGGGAAGGTCGTCTTCGGGCCCGACATCACGACGCGCGGCTTCACCGAGGACCCGTCGGCCCTCGACCCGATCCGTGCCGAGCTCATCGCGACGGTCGAACGGTCCGTCGCCGACGGCGTGGGCGACGTCGACGCGCTTGCCCACATCGTCCGACGCACCGTCGGTCGCTGGGTCGACCGCACGTATCGGCGGCGACCGATGCTCGTCCCCATGGTGATCGAGGTCTAGCCGAACAAGGCAAAATGGTCGGGTGACCGTAGCCAGCCCGATCCGACCCGGCGTGATCTCGCCGCGCCGCCCGGTGCCGTCGACCATCGTCCGACCGCACTACGTCGACGCGCCGCCCGGAACACCCGCCGACCACGACGACCCGCTGGTCAAGGACCCCGACACGGTCGAGCGCATTCGCCACGCCGGACGCATCGCGGCCGACGCCTTGGTCGAGGTGGGTCGGCACGTCGCCCCCGGTGTCACGACCGACGAGCTCGACCGGATCGGTCATGAGTTCGTGATCTCGAACGGCGCCTACCCGTCGACGCTCGGGTACAAGGGTTACCGAAAGTCGCTGTGCACGTCGGTGAACGAGGTCATCTGCCACGGCATACCCGACTCGCGACCTCTGCAGGACGGCGACGTCGTCAAGGTCGACATCACCGCCTTCGTGGGCGGCGTTCACGGAGACACGTGCGCGACCTTCTACGCAGGTGAACCGGCGCAGGAGGTGCTCGATCTCGGGGAGCGGACCCGCGAGGCGATGCTGCGGGGCATCGCCGCGGTGAAGCCGGGCCGTCCGATCAGCGTCATCGGCCGCGTGATCGAGTCCTACGCGCGTCGTTTCGGGTACGGCGTGGTACGCGACTACACCGGCCACGGCGTCGGCCCCTCATTCCACACCCGCCCGACCGTCCTGCACTACGACGAGCCGCGCGCGACCACCGTGCTCGAGCCGGGCATGACGTTCACGATCGAACCGATGCTCACCTTGGGGGGGTACGACTGGGTCATGTGGGACGACGACTGGACTGTGCTCACCAAGGACGGCTCGTGGGTCGCGCAGTGGGAACACACGGTGGTCGTCACCGACGGCGGCGCGGACATCCTGACCCTGCCGTCCTCGGGCTGATCCCCCGCCCGCTGATCCCGCCACCCGCTGATCCCGCGCCCACCACCCGCTGATCCCGCCACCCGCTGATCCCGCCACCCGCTGATCAACAGCACATTTCGGTCGTCCTGGTAGCCATCTTCTGCTGTTGATCACGGGGCGGGACCTGCTGTTGATCACGGGGCGGGGCGACACGATAGCGACTTCTCGTCAAATCTGCGGATATTGCTAGATAGCTGGATACAGTCCGATCGTGGACCCGGTGCGCAACCCCTATGCCCCTGGCGCCGGCCAGCGGCCACCCGCGCTGGCCGGACGTGACGCCGAGTTGCGCACGTTCGACGTGGTACTCGAGCGGGTCGCGCGATCTCGGCCAGAGCGCTCCATCGTGCTCACGGGGCTTCGCGGCGTCGGAAAGACGGTTCTTCTGAACGCCATGCGCTCGGCGGCGGTTCGACGACAGTGGGGCACCGGAAAGCTCGAAGCCCGCCCTGAGCAGAGCCTGCGGCGGCCGCTCGCCGCGGCGATGCACCTGGCCGTCCGCGAGCTCGGCCAGCCGAACCGAGCCGAGGCATCGCACGTCCTCGGCGTCGTCAAGTCCTTCGCGCAACGTGAGCCGGGTGCGCGCGGCGGACGCGCTGCCAGCACCAAGCTTCGCGATCGATGGCAGCCCGGGATCGAAGTCCCCGCTGTCAGTGGGCGCGCGGACTCCGGCGACATCGAGATCGACCTCGTCGAGCTGTTCACCGACGTCGCCGGGCTCGCCGGCGACAGCGGGCACGGCGTCGCGATCTTCATCGACGAGATGCAGGATCTGGATCCCGACGACGTGTCCGCGTTGTGCGCGGCCTGCCACGAGGTGTCGCAGATCGGGCTGCCGCTCGTAGTTGTCGGGGCCGGGCTGCCGCATCTGCCCGCTGTACTCTCGGCATCCAAGTCCTACTCGGAGCGGCTCTTTCGCTACGCGCGCATCGACCGTCTGGACCGCACCGCAGCCGACGCCGCGCTGCGAGAGCCGGCTCGGGACGAGAACGCCGACTTCGAGGACGAGGCGCTCGCGGCGATGTACGAGATCACCGGCGGGTACCCCTACTTCGTCCAGGCGTACGGCAAGGTCGCGTGGGACGTCGCCCCACGATCTCCGATCACGGCCGCCGACATCGCCGTAGCGGCGCCAGAGGCTGAGGCTGAGCTTGCCGTCGGCTTCTTCGGCTCGAGGTACGAGCGCGCAACACCTGCCGAGCGCGAGTACCTGCGCGCGATGGCCGACGTCGCGGACCCAGGCGGCGTGGATGACGCGGTCGCTACGGCGTCGGTGGCCGAGTCGCTCGGCCGACCACCGCAGTCCCTGTCACCCGCGCGCGACGGCCTGCTGAAGAAGGGGCTTGTGTACTCCGGCCAGCGCGGCCGGATCGCCTTTACGGTGCCGCACTTCGGCAGGTACCTGCGGCAGCAGGAAACGTAGCCAGCCTGCAGCAGCTGGAAATGTAGTGAGCCTGCTACTGCGCGTGCTGGCGGATCCAGGCATGCATCGCGATGCCCGCCGCCACGCCGGCGTTGATCGAGCGCGTCGAACCGTACTGCGCGATCGAGCAAACCAGGCTCGCTGTTGCGCGAGCCTCATCCGTCAATCCGACGCTCTCCTGACCGAACAGCAACAGCGCGTTACGGGGCAAGGTGATCTGCTCGATCGGCTCAGCGCCAGGGAGGTTGTCGATCCCGACGACGGAGTAACCCTCGGCCTGCGCGTAGAGGGCGAGATCGCTGACGGTCGGAAGATGCCTGATGTGCTGATAGCGGTCGGTGACCATCGCCCCGCGACGGTTCCACCGGCGGCGACCGACGATGACGACCTCGCGAGCAAGAAAGGCGTTGGCGGTTCGGACGATGGTGCCGATGTTCAGATCGTGCTGCCAGTTCTCGATGGCGACGCCGAAGTCGTGACGTCGAGTGTCGAGGTCGGCGACGATCGCCTCGAGCCGCCAGTAGCGATAGCGGTCGACGACGTTGCGGCGATCACCGTGCGCGAGCAGGTCGGCGTCGAGTCGCGGATCGTCCGGCCAGGGCTGCGGATGAGGGCCGACGCCGACGGCCAGGTCAGGCGTCGCGTCCCGATCTTCATGCCCACCTTCGGTCACAGGGTCACGACAGCATCAAGGTCGTCGATGCCCGAGACCTCAGGACAAGCCCAGATCATCGAGGCCGTAGGCGGCCCGGTACTGCAGCCCCGCGGCTTCGATCGCGGCTCGGGCGCCTCGGTCGACGATGACCGCCACGCCGACCACGTCCGCCCCTTCGTCGCGCAGTGCGTCGACCGCGGTGAGCGGACTGCTGCCGGTGGTCGACACGTCCTCGACGACGAGGACGCGACGACCGGCGACGTCAGGGCCTTCGATCCGCCGCTGCATGCCGTGCTTCTTCTCCGCCTTGCGCACGACGAACGCATCGACTGTGCCGTTGGACGCGTGCATGATCGCGGTGCCGACCGGATCGGCACCCAGCGTGAGCCCACCCGCGGCGGAGTACGACCAGTCGGCGGTCAGCTCGCGCAGCACCCGCCCGACGAGCGGCGCAGCGTTGCGGTGCAAGGTGATCCGCCTCAGGTCGATGTAGTAGTCCGCTTCGCGGCCCGACGACAGGGTGACCTTGCCGTGGACTACGGCAAGGTCCTTGATCAGCTGCAGCAGTTCGTCGCGGTCTGTCACGCCCGAACCCTATCCGGGCCTGCGGAGGGTCAGAAGGCGCGCCGCGACATGATCAGCCGCAGCAGCGGTCGCGGCACCGTGCGCGCGGCAGTGGCCAGGGCCTTGTACTGGCGACTGGGGATGCTGATCGATTTGCCCTTGGCCGAGTCGGCCAGACCCTCCGAGACGACGGTTGCCGCGTCCAGCCACATGCGGTCCGGGACGTGCGACATATCCGCGTGCGCCCGCTCGTGGAACTCGGTGTGGGTGAAGCCCGGGCAGACCGCCGTGATCGTGACACCCGATCCGGCCAGCTGCACCGACAGCGCCTCGCTGAACATCGTCACCCAGGCCTTGCTCGCGGAGTACGTGGCGTTGCCGCCACGCGGAACGAACGCCGCCACCGACGAGACGTTGATGATGCGGCCCGATCCACGTGCGGTCATGGCTCGCACGGCCGCGTGAGTCGAGCGCATGACGGCACGCACGTTCAGGTCGAGCTGGCGCTCTTCCTCATCGAGCTCGGCCTCGCCGAACTTCTTGTACATGCCGAACCCGGCGTTGTTGACGAGGACATCGATCGGTTTCGCCGGATCGGCGACCCGTGCCGTGACCAGCGCACAGCCCGCGTCCGTGCAGAGGTCGGCGGGCAGGACCGACGCGTTCACGAGGAACTGCTCGGACAGCGCGACGCTCGTGGACTCGAGGCGGGCTTCGTCGCGGGCCACCAACACCAGGTCGTGGCCACTGGCGGCAAGCTGGCGCGCGAACTCCGCACCGATTCCCGCGGTCGCACCAGTGACGAGCGCGGTGGGCATCAGGCGTCCGTGCGCCGCGACTTGCTGGCCTTGGCCCGGTTGCGCGCGAGAGCGGCACCGCGCGCGATGGCCTCCGCGTCGTTGCGGGTCTTCGCCTTCGCCGCTCGGGCCTGACCTCGGGACACCGCGGACGAGCGCAAGCCGGACGTCGGAGGTGGTTTGCGCTCGACGGGCGGACGAGGGCGGAGCAACGATCCGAACCCCGGCCGGCCCTGAGCGGCGGCCGGCCTCGGCGAGCGGAGATCGAAGAACTTCTGCGACTCCGGACGGAACAGCATCACGATCGCGACCACCGACGCGGCGGCTCCCAAGCTCGCCACGACACGTGGCACCGCTGGTCCGGCCGAGGCAACGGCCAGCAGTGACAACGGGCTTGCGGCGAATCCGAACGGCACGCCCAGGATGCACGCTGCGATGTAGGCCATCCGGCCCCACCGGACGCCACGGCGGATCCGCTGGACCAGCATCGCGATCACCACCGCGATCAGGACGGTGCCGATCGAGGTGGTGAGCTGCACCGTGTGCACTGTCTTGTCGACATCCAGACAGCCGCTGATCTTGTTTACGCCGCACAGCACTTTCTTGTTCTTGGCCTTGTTGTTGCTGTCGATGACCGCCTTGTGCAGCTGGCTGGCGAGGGACCACGACAGCACCGCGTAGAGCACGGCGAAACCGACCTGTGCACCGATGGCGGTGATCGCGAGGCTGATCGAGCGCGGCACGAGCGACGCGGCGGCAGGCGAGTCGGCAGGCGCATCGGCGGTGGAGTCGCCGGCACCAGCACCGGCAGGCTGCTTGGTCAGCCACTTGGACAGCTTGTCCGAGGGCTCGTTGACTGTGCTGTCCTCAGCCGCCGGATCGGGGCCCGGATTGCTCGTGTCGCTCACCGGCGAAGTGTACGTGCGCGGGCTTCGCGCCGCGCCCGCAAGTCTCTCGTCCGATCGAGGGCACGTCAGAAGCGAGCGATGGACCGGGTTTCGAGCCGATAGGCTGCCCGGATGAGCACGCCACCGACGGACAGCCCGGGTTGGCCGGATCCGGCCGCGGATCGGCCAGCATCCCCACCCGACCAGGTGTCACTGGACAAGCCCTCCACACCGGCCGCCGAGCCGTTCGATCCCTACCGGTTCGGGGCACCTGAGCACCCGGTTCCGCCGGAGTACGCGCCGCCTGGATACCAGCCCCCGCCGCCACCCGCGCAGCCACCGACGCAGTACCCCGGATACCCCGGTGGCTACCCGGGGCAGCCGACGTATCCGGGGCAGCCGGGCCAGCCATATCCCGCCCCGCCACCGCAGTACCTGACTCAGTACCCGCCGCCGCAGGCCGGGCAGGGCAAGGCCATCGCGGCGCTCGTCCTGGGCATCATCTCGATCGTCTGCTTCTGGATGAGCTTTCTCGACGCGATCCCGATCCTGCTTGCGCTGATCTTCGGATCACTCGCCCTCAGCGACTCCAAGCGCACCGGACTCGGGCGCGGGCAGGCCATCGCGGGGCTGGTGTGCGCAGTCGTAGGAGCCGCGCTCGCCATCGTGCTGACCGTCGTGATCGTGACGCGCCTGCAGCCGTGCTTCGACAACTACAGCAGCGGTTCAGCGGCGTTCAACAAGTGCGTCCAGGACCGCATCTGACGACGATCCGCCCGGCATGTCAGAGCGGGAAGCTGGCGATGTGGAAGACCGAGGCGACTAGCAGCCACACCAGCCCGTCGAGGATGCCGAGTACGTAGCCCGCGACGGCCAACCGCTGGGTGGACGGAATGCGCTTCGCGCTGTGCACGCCCAGCGCACCCAACACGATCGCCGCCGGGGCCAGGATGACCTGGAGCATCACCAGCCCGAGGATCCCGCAGCACACCGAGATAATCGCCCACACGTTGTACTCGGGCTCCGGATCATCGTGGGGTTGCGTGCCGTTCTCGGTGCCTGCCGGCCCAGGCCCGGGAAAGCCACGCTGAGGGTTGTCGTCGTGGTACCCCGGCGTCACGGCGAGACCCGCATCGAGTGGACCGCTCGCCGCGTCACACCGGCCGCAGGGCGGCTACGGCGGGCAGGTTCCGCACGATCGTGAACGCGACGATCGCGACCACGGCCCCGACCCGTACTGCGCGGGAGCGACGAACCCCCGTTCCGGACGGGAGCATCTTCGCGGCCCAGGCCAGCCAGATCGCGAGGAGCACCGGAACGGCCGCGACGAGCAGCAGGTTGTCGTGGGCCGCCAGCCAGAGATGACCGCGCGCCAGCTCATCGACGGCCCGAAGGCTGCCGCAGAGCGGACACCACCACCCCGTCACGGTGTGGAACGGGCACAGCGGGACGTGCGTGTGCACGGGGTCGATCGCGACGTCCACCACCACGGCGGCAGCGACAGCCGCCACCACCCGTGCGGGCGAGGCCCGCCGGGCACGCCCGCGAAGCGGTGGCGTCGCGACCAATCGTTGTTCGGTCGATACGGACAAGATCGCTAGCTCGCGGGGATGGCGACGGAAGAGGTTGCCTTGTCGTGCCAGCCCTGCCGTCGTTGGCTGTCGAAGAACGGCGACCAGTACCCCAGCGTGCACACCGCTCCGCCGAGCACCATGACGAGCCATCGGAGCGCGCCGCGGCCGGGACCGATCGGGGCGGCCGTGTTGATGTCGACGACCCTGATCCCGGCAACGCGGTGACCGATGGTCTGCGTCTTGATCCCGACGAAGTAGGCCGAGTACGCCATGCCCAACACCAGCGCGACCAGGTCGAGGACCCACGTCGTGGAGAGCTGGAACGACGAGTTGCACGAGCCGAAGGCGTCACAGGTCTGGCTGCGATGGAAAGCCCCGGCGAGCCCGCCGATCACGCCAGAAGGCACTCCGACGATCAGCGTGTCGAGGATGAGACCGCCGAAGCGCGGGCCCATGCCGGCCAACCTGCCGCCGGGGACGGGCGACGGCGGCTGTCCGTAGCCGTACCCGGGCGGCGGCATGGCGGCACCTGGGTAACCACCGTATGGCTGCTGTCCGTAACCGGGCGGCGGACCGTACCCCGGCGGCGGCGGCTGCTGTCCGTACGCCGGCGGACCGTACGCGGGCGGCGGCGGCTGCTGGCCGTAACCGGGCGGCGGCGGACCGTACCCCGGCGGCGGTTGCTGCCCATACGGCTGCTGCTGCCCGTTCGGGTCAACAGGTCCACCCTCGTTCGGCGTCGTCATCGACACTCCTTGTCCGCGCTGCCAACTTGGCAACGGTCCGGGGGATTGTCGCGTCAGGCTCCGCCGACGTCCAGCCCCGACCGATCTTCGCGCACGTCCACGAGCACTTTCTGGCCGTCGCGGACCTGACCGGCCAGCAGTTCCTTGGCGAGGGCGTCACCGATGGACGTCTGCACCAGCCGCCGCAGCGGGCGGGCACCGTACAGCGGATCGAACCCGTTCAGCGCCAGCCATTCCCGCGCCGCGGCGGTGACCTGCAACGTGAGCCGGCGGCCGGCCAACCGCTCGGCCAGCGAGTTGACCTGGATGTCGACGATCTTCGCGAGATCCTCAGTCGTCAGGCTGTCGAACACCACGATGTCGTCCAGGCGGTTGAGGAACTCCGGCTTGAAGTGGCCCCGGACCACCTCGATCACCGAATCGCGCTTCAGTTCCTCCGGTAGGTCGCTGATCAGCACCTGCGATCCCAGGTTCGACGTCAGCACGAGAATGACGTTGCGGAAGTCGACGGTTCGCCCCTGCCCGTCGGTGAGCCGGCCGTCGTCCAGCACCGCGAGCAGCACGTCGAACACGTCCGGATGGGCTTTCTCGACCTCGTCCAGCAGCACGACCGAGTAGGGCCGCCGCCGGATCGCCTCCGTGAGCTGGCCACCCTCTTCGTAGCCGACGTAGCCGGGCGGGGCGCCGACGAGCCGCGCCACCGAATGCTTCTCGGAGTACTCGCTCATGTCGATGCGGACCATCGCCCGCTCGTCGTCGAACAGGAACCCGGCAAGGGCCTTGGCGAGCTCGGTCTTGCCGACCCCGGTGGGGCCGAGGAACAGGAACGAACCGGTGGGTCGATTGGGATCGGAAATGCCGGCACGCGCGCGCCGCACGGCGTCCGACACGGCCCGGACGGCAGTGCGCTGACCGATGACCCGCTTGCCGAGCTCCTCCTCCATCCGCAGCAGCTTGTCGGTCTCGCCTTCCAGCAGCCGGCCGGCCGGGATGCCCGTCCACGCCGACACGACGTCGGCGATGTCATCGGCACCGACCTGCTCCTTGACCAGCACGTCCTGCTCCGGTTCGGCCTCGCTCGCCGCGGCAAGCTCCTTCTCGAGCACCGGCAGCTCGGCGTACATCAGCTTGGACGCGGTCTCGAAGTCACCGTCGCGCTGCGCTCGCTCGATCTGGCCGTTGAGGCTGTCGATCTGCTCCTTGAGCTCACCGAGACGGTTCAGTCCGGACTTCTCACGCTCCCAGCGAGCGTTGAGCGCGTCGAGCTTCTCCTTGAGGTCTGCCTTCTCCGCCCGCAACGTCGCGAGGCGGTCCTTCGATGCTTCGTCGGTCTCCTTCTCGAGGGCGAGCTCCTCCATCTGCAGCCGGTCGAACGCACGCTGCAGTTCATCGATCTCCACCGGACGCGAGTCGATCTCCATACGCAAGCGCGACGCCGCTTCGTCGACGAGGTCGATGGCCTTGTCGGGCAGGTACCGGCTGGTGATGTACCGGTCCGAGAGCGTGGCCGCCGCGACGAGCGCACCGTCGTTGATCTGCACCTTGTGGTGCGCCTCGTATCGGCTCTTCAGCCCGCGCAGGATACCGATGGTGTCTTCGACGGACGGCTCGTTGACCATCACCTGCTGGAAGCGGCGCTCGAGTGCGGGGTCCCTCTCGATATGTCCGCGGTACTCGTCGAGCGTGGTCGCGCCGACCATGCGCAGCTCGCCGCGGGCCAGCATCGGCTTGAGCATGTTCCCGGCGTCCATGGCGCTGTCGCCGGTGGCGCCCGCGCCGACGACTGTGTGCAGCTCGTCGATGAACGTGATGACCTGACCGCCCGAGTCCTTGATCTCGTTGAGGACAGCCTTGAGTCGCTCTTCGAACTCGCCGCGGTACTTGGCGCCGGCGATCATGGCACCGAGGTCGAGAGCCATCAACCGCTTGCCGCGCAAGGACTCCGGGACGTCACCCGCGACGATGCGCTGCGCGAGACCTTCGACGACAGCGGTCTTTCCGACGCCGGGCTCACCGATCAGCACCGGGTTGTTCTTCGTGCGCCGAGACAGCACCTGGACGACGCGGCGAATCTCGGCGTCGCGGCCGATCACGGGATCGATCTTGCCTTCGCGCGCGGCGGCCGTCAGGTCGACGGCGTACTTCTCCAGCGCCTGGAATGTGCCTTCAGGATCAGGGGATGTGACTCTGGCCGATCCGCGCACCGACTGCAGCGCGTCGGCAAGGTTCGCCGGTGTGATCCCGTGCTGCCTGAACAGATCGGCGACCTCGCCACCCTGACCGGCGAGCGCGAGCAGCAGGTGTTCGGTGGAGACGTACTCGTCGCTACGGTCACGGGCTTCGCGCTCGGCAGCACCGAGCATCGAAAGCAGCCCACGAGATGTCTGCGGCGCGGCAACCGTGCCGCCGCTCGCTGAAGGCAGGCCGTCGACGAGCCGCTGCGCTTCGGCTCGAATGGCGAGCGGGTCGACGCCGACTGCCTGAAGCAGCGGGCGGGTCAGTCCTTCGGCGTCGTCGAGCAGCGCGACAGCGACGTGCGCCGGCTCGATGGCCGGGTTGCCACGCTCAGCAGCCATCCGCTGTGCCGCGGACAGAGCCTGAGTGGAACGGGTTGTCAGGTCCACGAGTCGTTCACCCTCTCAATCGTTTCGCTGATCAACAGCGCCGCTTGGTCGCTACCGCAGCCATCTGGTGCTGTTGATCAACGTTGTTTCAGCGCCGCCTCTGGGGTGCCCAGACCACGAGTGACGTCGACGGCGTGCGCCGGGCGACGAGCTCGGCGTGAGCGCGGTCGAGCTCAGCGGCGAGCTCGGCGGCCCGCGCACGGAGCGCGTCCACCTGAGACTCCAGCTCGATGATGCGTTTGATGCCCGCGAGGCTGACACCTTCGTCTTGGCTGAGCCGCTGCACCTCGCGGAGCAGGGCGACGTCTCGCGCCGAGTAGCGCCGACCGCCGCCGACGGTCCGGCCGGGTGTCACGAGCCCGAGACGGTCGTACTGACGCAGCGTCTGTGCGTGCATGCCCGCCAGTTGCGCGGCCACCGAGATGACGAAGACCGGCGCGTCCTCGGGAACGTTGCCGACGCTTCTCACGTGATCAGCCATTGCCGTGCTCCCGGGTATCGCTGCCCGGCTGTGCGGCACCGTCGGGCGGGGAGGCTTGGCGTGCGGCCATGGCGGCAGTGATCTGCGGACGGGGGTCGCCTGCCTGCGCGACCGCGAACTTCTCGAGCGCCGCGACGGCTTCGCCGCTGAGCCTGTGCGGGACGGCGACCTCGACCGTGACGAGCAGATCACCCGTGTGGTTCTTGGTCTTCACGCCGCGGCCCCGGACCCGCAAAGTGCGGCCGGACGGAGTTCCCTCGGCGATCTTCACCGACACCGGTGCCTCGAGCGTAGGCACGCGGAGCGTGGTCCCGAGTGCGGCTTCGACGAAGGTGATGGGCACCCTCAGCGTCAGGTCGTCACCGCTTCGCCCGAACAGCGCATGGGCACGAACGTGCACCGTGACGAACAGGTCGCCTGCCGGGCCGCCTCGTGCGCCAGGTGTCCCCTTGCCCGGGATCCGCAGCTTGGCGCCGTCCCGCACACCCGTCGGGACGCGCACGGTGATCGTCCGGGTCTGCGTCGTGATGCCGTCGCCATGACAATCGGGGCACGGATCGTCGACGATCTGGCCGGTGCCACGGCAGTCGCGGCACGGCTCGCTGACCCCGAATCCGCCTTGGTTGAATGAGATCGTGCCCAGGCCGCCGCACGTGGGGCAGGCTCGCGGTCTTGTGCCGGGTCGCGCGCCGTTGCCGCCGCAGGTCTTGCACGTGCCTGGTCCGGACAGCTTCAGCGGCAGCGTGACCCCGCCGGCCGCCTCTTCGAAGCCGAGGGTGATGTCGGCACTGAGGTCCGAGCCACGGGCCGGGCCGGACGAGCGCGCCCTGGTGCGCGTGCCGGCCCCACCGGCCCCGCCGGTGTTGCCGAACAGGTTGCCGAACAGGTCACCGAGGCCGCCGCCGGCCGACGTCCCGAAGATGTCGGACATGTCGAACGTCGCGCCGCCGGAGAAGTTGCCGCCGCCGGCACCGCGGCCGAACCCGCCCGCCCCGAACACCGAGCGCGCCTCGTCGTACTCCTTGCGCTTCTTGTCGTCGGAGAGAACGTCGTAGGCCTCCGAGACCTCTTTGAAGCGCGCCTCGGACTTGGCGTCATCCGGGTTCTTGTCCGGATGCAGTTCGCGCGCCAACTTGCGGTACGCCTTCTTGATCTCCGCGGCAGGAGCGTCCTTGGTGACGCCCAGCGCTGCGTAGTAGTCCTTCTCGATGTAGTCCTTGGTGCTCATCTCTCGACGTCACCCCCTCTGCTCATCTGTGCTGCCGGTCCCGTCTTGCTGATCTTGGTGCCGAGGTTCGGCTACGACTCGACTTCAGCATCGAGATCGCCGAGATCGCCGTCCGTCGGCGGCAACTCCGGGGCGACCGCGGCGGGCTCGCTCACGCCGACCATCGCCGGACGCAACAGCCGCTCGCCATGCATGTACCCGCGCCGCATGACGGTCGTGCTCGTCGGGATGTCCACCTCATCGGACTCGGTGTGCAGGACCGCCTCATGGACGGCCGGATCGAACGGATCACCGACCTCTCCGAAAGCCTCGACGCCGAGCTTGGTGAAGACTGCCTCGAGGTGGTCAGCGACGGACTTGAGTGCTCCGGTGAGGTCGTCGTGCGAGCGCGCCCGATCGATGTCGTCGATGATCGGCAACAGTTCGACGAGCACCCGGCCGATCGCGACGTCGCCGGCCGCCAACCGGTCACGCTCGGCGCGCTTGCGGTAGTTGGCGTACTCGGCTTGGACGCGCTGCAGATCGGAGGTGCGCTCGGCCACAGCCGCCTGCAGTGCCGCGACCTCGGCCGCCTCGGCCGACGGCTTGGGCGGTGCGGCGGCAGGATCCGGACCGAGGTCGCCCAGCGAGGACGCCGGCTTGCGGGCCTCGCCGGTGACCGGGTCGATCTTGCGCTTGTCGCGGAAGACGACCCGGTCCGGCTCGCCCGGGCGCCCGCCGTCCTGGGGGCTCTCGGTCACTTCTGCTCCTCGGCCGGGCCCTCGTCGACGACCTCTGCATCGACGACGGAGTCGTCCGTTGACGTACCCGTGGCACCCTCGGCGCCGGACGTGGCGTCCGCGCCACCCTCGGCCTGCGCGGCGGCGTACATCGCCCCGCCTGCTTCGGAAGCGACGCTCGAGACCTTGTCCTGTGCCGCCTTGATGGCGTCGGCATCGGCGCCGTTCAGAGCCTTCTTCAGCTCTTCGAGCGCGGCTTCGAGCTCGGCCTTCTTGTCAGCCGGCAGCTTGTCGCCGTTGTCGCCGAGGAACTTCTCGGTCGCGAACTGCTGAGCCTCGGCAGAGTTGCGGATCTCGGCCTCGTCACGACGCTTGCGGTCGTCCTCGGCATGCGCTTCGGCGTCCTTCATCATCCGGTCGATCTCGTCCTTCGACAGACCCGAACCGCCGGTGATCGTCATGCCCTGTTCCTTGTTGGTGGCAAGGTCCTTGGCCGAGACGTGCACGATGCCGTTGGCGTCGATGTCGAACGTGACCTCGATCTGGGGAACGCCCCGCGGCGCCGGTGGCAACCCGGTTAGCTCGAACATGCCGAGCTTCTTGTTGTAGGCCGCGATGTCGCGTTCGCCCTGGAACACCTGGATCTGCACGCTGGACTGGTTGTCGTCGGCGGTCGTGAAGATCTCCGAACGCTTGGTCGGGATCGTGGTGTTGCGCTCGATCAGCTTGGTCATGATGCCGCCCTTGGTCTCGATGCCCAGCGACAGCGGGGTGACATCGAGCAGCAGGACGTCCTTGACCTCGCCCTTGAGCACGCCGGCCTGCAACGCCGCGCCGACGGCTACGACCTCGTCCGGGTTGACGCCCTTGTTCGGCTCCTTGCCGCCGGTGAGCTCCTTCACCAGCTCGGTGACGGCCGGCATGCGGGTCGAGCCACCGACCAGCACGACGTGATCTATCTGACCCACGCTGATGCCGGCGTCCTTGATGACGTTCTGGAACGGGGCCTTGGTGCGGTCGAGCAGGTCTGACGTGATCTTCTGGAACTCGGCTCGGGAGAGCGCCTCGTCGAGGAACAACGGGTTCTTCTCGGCGTCCTGCGTGATGTAGGGAAGGTTGATCGAAGTCTGCTGACTGCTCGACAACTCGATCTTGGCCTTCTCGGCCGCCTCTCGGAGCCGCTGCATGGCCATCTTGTCCTTGGTCAGGTCGATGCCGTGTGCGGCCTTGAACTTGTCGACGAGCCAATCCATGACCCGCTGGTCCCAGTCGTCGCCGCCGAGGTGGTTGTCGCCGTTGGTGGCCTTCACCTCGATGACGCCGTCGCCGATCTCGAGCAGGGAGACGTCGAAGGTGCCGCCTCCGAGGTCGAAGACGAGGATCGTCTGCTCCTTCTCGCCCTTGTCGAGCCCGTACGCGAGTGCTGCCGCGGTGGGCTCGTTGACGATGCGAAGCACGTTCAGGCCGGCGACCTGGCCGGCCTCCTTCGTCGCCTGGCGCTGCGAGTCGTTGAAGTACGCAGGGACGGTGATCACGGCGTCGGAGATCGTCTCGCCCAGGTACGCCTCGGCGTCGCGCTTGAGTTTCTGCAGCACGCGGGCGCTGATCTCTTGCGCGTTGTAGGACTTGCCGTCGATGTCGACCTTCCACGTCGGGTCGCCCATGTGGCGCTTCACCGATCGAATGGTGCGATCGACGTTCGTGACTGCCTGGCGCTTGGCGACCTCACCGACGAGCACCTCGCCGTTCTTGGCGAAGGCGACCACGCTGGGTGTGGTGCGCGATCCCTCCGAGTTCGCGATGACCTCAGGCTCACCGCCGGAGAGGACGGCTACAGCCGAGTTGGTGGTGCCGAGGTCGATGCCGACCGCTCGTGCCATGTCGATGACTCCTTCTAAAGTCGTGCTTTTAGGTTCTGGCTCCCCAGCGATCGTGCTCGCTGGCGTTGGCCTCTGTCAAAAGAACTGAGTCGAGCGCGCTCAAGTTCCCTCAGTTGGTGTGGTCTGTGTCACACCTGGAGCAAGACGGGTGAGTGAGGTTGGTTTCGGTGGTGACTCACCCGAGTTGATCGGGTCTTCCCCGCTGGTGACCGCTCCGAGGTCCTCGGAGTCACGTGGTTGTCGCAACACCTGACCGGAATGGGTGTGGCGATGAGCGGTGTGCGGGTGCTTCGGGTCGACGGTGGCCGGGTGGAGAGTTT
>Ga0209014_10000498_pt1 | contig 23011 bp, 17 predicted proteins | sample BarGraNGADG00212_FD_184491 | JGI IMG/M metagenome (GOLD analysis project Ga0209014, IMG submission 184491) | Arctic peat soil microbial communities from Barrow, Alaska - Barrow Graham LP Ref core NGADG0002-212 (SPAdes) (version 2) | ecosystem: Environmental > Terrestrial > Soil > Wetlands >...
GCTACACCAGTTTGAATTCCCTTCGAAAAATCCGGCTGTCCCGGATCGATCATCATCTGCCTTACAATGGCAGTCGCCAGGCAGGAGGTGGTTCCCACGATCTGCCCGGGGTAACCCCGTTCCCATTCCCCTTCCGTGACAAACGGATCAAAGAACAAGGTTGCATTTACCCTGCCATCCTTCCATGAAAGGTGGATCGCCCCGGCGTTATAAAAAGATATGATCACATGTGCGCAGCGGGAAAGACTGTTAACAAGCGGGTTGTAGGTTAATTCCCAACACACGTCCTGGGCAGTCCGTTCCCAGGAGATATTCCGGCTGATCTGGACTGCCGTCTGCCGTAAATCATTGACCGTGGTCACTACCACCAATCGCTGGGAAAATTCGTCCACCAGACTCTCCCATAAGGGCCCCCTGGCAACTGGTTGAGCCATCTTCAGGAGAATCCAATCGGGTTTGTTCTTTGCCTGCAGCACCTTGGGCCACAGGTCCTCCCGGTCGCGGTAACCGAGCCCATCATCATCCAGGACCACCAACTGCGCGGTCAAGTCTTCGTTGATCGCCGTCGTGGATTGACCTCCATCCAGAGCACTGCGATCGAGCCCCAGGAATTGCTCCACGCGCCAGGCAGGTTTCTCCAGCGGTGTTTTTTCACTGTACTTGAATGGCGACCACATCTTAAAAGAGTGATGATAGTGTTTATCGGAAGGAGAGACCTCTCCGCGCGGCAGTTTCGCTTGATGGACTACATATTGCCGGTCTGCGGGCAGGGATAAAGAGGCTGCTTCGACCAGGTCAGCCAGTAGGGCTGCGCCTCCCCGTCCCACGAAAATACTGGAGCTGGCATCCTGGCTCCAGGCTGGGTGTGGTCCCTTTTGCCCGGAAGATGTGGCGATATTCCAATCCATCGTGATATCTCCGGCCACGATCACGGATCTTGCTGGTTTCTTGTTTGGCATGTTCAGCCTTCCCTATGTGTATTTTTTTAATGGTGCTGTTCACTGTATCAAACTTCGATTGTTATTGCAAGGGCTTTTGCCCGACAAGCTGGTTATTTCCATGGATCTACCATTTGCACTTGTTTCCCGATCATGGCAATTGGGGTAAGCCCCGCGTCTACAGGTGCAATCTGTGCTATACTCTTTTTATCAGTTTTAAATTGGATAACTGGTTTTGTGTGGTGCCCTTGGCCGCCGACCCTGTTATGGGGCTGATGGTCATTTTTTTACCGGCTGTGCCGGAGAGAGAAGTACAAAATGGACGTCAAACTGTATGTAGGAAATATGTCTAAATCGACCACCTCGGATGAATTGAACACCCTGTTCACCCAGGCCGGGACGGTCACCAATGTCGATGTTATTAAAGATCGTGACAGCGGCCTGTCAAAGGGCTTTGGTTTTATCACGATGACCGCCCAGGCAGATGCCGACAAGGCCATCAGCATGTTCAACGCCTATTCCCTGGGCGGCAATGAGCTGAAAGTGAACATTGCCAAACCGAGAGTTGAGCGCTAAAGTGCAATAGTCTGCGTCAGAATAAGCAGAATCCGAACTTCGAATGTTGTTAAACCCCGCCTTCTGGCGGGGTTTTTCTTAATCCATTTCCATTTTTCCGTTTTATAATGCCTGCAGGATGACCCGCTACGACTTGTGCCTCGCCTGGAACTGGGAATACGACCGCGATTTCGTCCAAATGCTCGAAACCGCCTGTTCGAAGGCTGGGCTTACGTTTTTCTCGGTCACGGAGGAGAACCTGGTCACCACCCTGGCGGGGCTTTCCAGTGGGGAAATTACCTTTGCCTGTTTCTTCGACCGTGCTTCTGAATCCGATCACAGCTTCCAGCCGCTGGTGGAATGGGCGCGCCAATCCAGTGTTTTCCGCATCAATCCACAGGAAATGACGATCTGGTCACAGGATAAAGCCACCATGCACCTGGAATTTGTGAGCCGCAGATTGGACACTCCCTACACCATTCTGCTCTCCTCCTGCCAGGAACGGCCAGACCTGACGCAACTCGACCTCAGCCCGCTGGGCGGTCGCTTTGCCATCAAACCTGCCTCTTTGGGTGGGGGGGAAGGCGTGGTGCTGGATGCTACCTCCCAGGACCAGGTATCCTTCGTTCGCAAACAATATCCTCACGAAAAGTACCTCCTGCAAGCACATGTCAATCCGCGGTTGCTTGAGGGACGTCCAGCCTGGTTTCGTGTGCTCGTTTGCGACGGGGCGGTCTATCCCTGCTGGTGGGACCAGCACACGCACATCTATACCCGCGTGACGGCGGAAGAAAGATTACGATTCGGATTGCAGGGACTTTATGAAGTGGCGCGTCGAATTGCCCTGATCTGCCGCCTGCACCTGTTCTCAACTGAAATTGCATTGACGGTTGAAGGCTGCTTTACAGCGGTGGATTACGTCAACGATCCGGTTGACCTGCGCCTGCAATCCAGGGCTGCAGATGGTGTTCCGGACGCGTGGGTGGAAAATATTGCCGGGCGGCTGGTGCGCCTGGCAGAGCGGAACAGCCTTCGTTAGATTATTTCGTCGAATTCCAGGTTGAGTAAATCAACTGGAAAAGTGGATTTGAAAAACAAATCAGCCCCGCCTCGGTAAATATTCCGGGCGGGGCTGACCATATGTAATTCCCGCGTCACGGGTTCTGGATTTCCGAGGCGCGCAGGGTGTTCTTCATCAGCATGGCGATCGTCATCGGGCCGACACCGCCCGGGACCGGGGTGATGCATCCGGCAACTTCCTTCGCTTCCGCAAAGTTCACATCGCCGACCAGTTTCGCCTTCGGCTTGCCGGTTTTTTCACTGATGGCGGGCGTGCCGTCCGGGTTAAGCACCGGGACCGAGTTAATGCCCACGTCGATGACCGCCGCGCCGGGTTTGATCCAATCACCGCGCACCATTTCCGTCTTGCCGATGGCGGCGATCAGGATGTCGGCCTGCCGGATGACGGCGGGCAGGTCCCGGGTCCGCGAATGGCAGACGGTGACGGTTGCGTTCCGGCTGATGAGCAGCAGCGCGGCCGGCATACCGACGATGTTCGAACGTCCCAGGACGACCGCATTTGCTCCCTCGATTTTCACCCCCGCCTGTTCCAAAAGGTAGATGCAGCCGTATGGGGTGCATGGCACGAACAACGGCTCGCGGCCCTTCTGCGCCAGGCGTCCGATGTTGAGCGGCGAAAAACCGTCCACATCCTTCTCGATGCTGATCAGGGAAAGGACGCGCTCCTCATTTATCTGGGCCGGCATGGGCAGCTGCACCAGGATGCCGTTGACCGTTTTATCGGCGTTCAACTGCCTGACCAGCGTCTCCACCTGCTCCTGCGTGGCGTCCGCGAGCAAATGCTGACTGATGGAACCCATTCCGAGTTCCTCGCAGGCTTTCCCCTTGGAGGCAACATAGGCAGCGGAATCCGGCCGGTCGCCTACCAGCACCGTCGCCAGGGTGGGCTTGGGCTTCCCCGCCGCGCTGCGCCTGGCAACCTGCGCGGCCACCTCATCGCGCACCTTCTGGGCAATTGCTTTTCCGTCAATGAGTTGTGCAGTCATTCTTCCCTCCGAATTTTATTTCTTTAATGGCAATTATACAGATTGTGACGAATTTGCAGAAGAGACAGATCGCTCGAAATCTGACACATCTGCATCCTTGACCTGGACATCGATCTCTCTCTCGGTCCTTACACACACCGCCACCCAACAGTCCGCTCCCGGTTTGAAGCTGTCCATTTTCCAACCGGAGACCTCGCCCGGGGAATCTTTAATGGATATCAGCCCGGCCGGTTTGCCCGGGTCCACAGATACTGAAAAATCTTCCAGGGGCTGGCTCAATCCCACACCCTTTGCTTTGATGAAAGCTTCCTTTTGCGTCCAGGTATTATAAAAGGCTTCCACACGGAGTGATGGAGGCAGGGCCTCCAATTCAGCTTGTTCTTTCCGCGAGAAGGAACGTTTCGCCAGGAGGGAAAGATCAGTGTGCGGGCGGGTCTGCTCGATATCCACACCAACATCCTTCTCGAGGGTGAAACCATAGGCGATCCGGTCCCCGCTTTTCGAGAGATTGAACGAGAGTGGGCTGGAGGTGAGGCCGGGTTTACCGAATGAGTTTACCTGGTAGGTGACCCTGGCAGGTTCAATATTGCAGTATTGACCCAGCAGCTCGCGCAGGATCCCCCGGCGCGCCACGAACCGCAGGCGATCCTTTTTAAATCGGTAGCGTTCCGCTCGATTGATTTCCTCTTTGGACAAAAGCTGGCTCCAGGCCAGGGTCTCCCCATACGGTTCTGCCAGGCTGAATAACCAAACATGCACCTCGCCCGGTTTTATTAAGGGAGTCTGGGTTTGATCATTTGCTTTCATACTAAAGAAAGGTGCAACCTTGTTCATTTTTAATTTTAAACAGGACCAGATTGAATGCGAAATGCGCGTTATAAGAGATTTTTCAGGATGCCGGCCACTTTGGCAATGCGAGGCCCAAAGAGGATTGACTCGTGCTCGCCCGGCACCACCTGCACCTCGGGAGGTGATTTAAGGTAACCACCCCAGCCCATGGTCGGGTCCCACCGCACCCCAGGTAATCTCTGTTTGGCGCGTAGAAGTACTACTTTGCCGGAAAAATCCCGATATTGATGTGCATCCATGGTCGAAGACTGGGTCGACCTGATCTTTACAGCCTTGTGAAGCTCTTTTTTCCGTTGTTTGGTCCACTCTTTCATTCGAGACTGGAATGGCCTTTCCCCGGAGAGCAACAAGTGGCGCTTGCCCTGCCGATCCAGAATCCAGAATTTCCAAAAGTAGGTCTGCACCCGGCGCATTACCAGCAGGAAGTTAAGCAAACCAGGCGAGACCCATGGCAATCGTTCAGGATAATTGGGTGCAAACGAATCCAGGAGGGCAACCAACTCAACCGTTTCTCCCAGTTCTTGCAAACGTATTGCAAGGGATAGAGCTAGCGGACCGCCGCGTGAGTATCCACCCAGGTAATAAGGGCCCGAAGGTTGGATATCCCGGACTGCCTGCAAGAATGAGTCAACCGGGTCGATTCCAATCGCAGCTGGTTTTTCTGTATGGCGGGGGGCATACAGGGCATAAAAAGGTTGGTCCGGGCCAATGGCGCAGGACAAGTCACGGTATGTTACGACATCAATAACGGTTGGGGAAATGCAGAAGAAGGGCGGACGACTTCCTTCCACCTGGATGGGAATGCAAACTTCCTCTTTGCGAGAATCCTCCTCCAGGCATAACGCAACCGCCAAGGCTTCAACAGTACCATCTTTGAAGAGCAGCAGGAGCGGTAAAGATTTACCAAATTCCTCCTGGATGCGGGTGAACAGGCGCACTGCCAGCAGGGAGTGCCCGCCAAGTTCAAAGAAATTATCCCTGATCCCGATGCGGTTGATTTCCAGGATCTCCTGCCAGATTGAAACCAGGCGTACCTCGGTCTCACTCCTGGGTGCCACATAATGGTCACCCACCACTCCTATCTCCGGGCGAGGCAGCGCATGCCGGTCGATCTTTCGAGCCGGGGTGAGCGGCATCTCCTTCAAGATCGTTATGGAGGTCGGCAGCATGTAGAATGGCAGTCGGTCTGCCAGGGAGGATTTCAAATCATCCAGGACCGGTTTCCGGGATCCTTCCAAAATGGTGATATAAGCCGCCAGCGTCTCTTTTCCTTTGTTTTGCCATAAGACCACCGCGGCTTCCTTCACGCCTTTGAATTGATTCACCACTGCTTCAATTTCACCAAGTTCCACCCGGTAGCCCCGGATTTTTACCTGGTCGTCCGACCTGCCAAGGTAGCAAATTGTCCCATCCGGAAGCTGCTTGACAATATCACCGGTACGGTATATCCGTCCTCCCGGCCAGAAAGGGTCGGGGAGGAACCGTTCGGCGGTCAGTTCAGGCTGGTTCCAATAACCCCGTCCCACCCCCGCGCCTCCAATGAATAGTTCTCCTTTTGCACCGGGAGGGACCGGGTGTAGGTAATTATCGAGGATATAGGAGCGATCATTGTCGATCGGTTTACCAATAGGCACAATTTGCGAACCATTTGGGATTTCAACCGGTACCACATAAGTCGTATGAATAATACTGCACTCAGTCGGCCCGTATTCATTGACCAATTTCACTGAATCCCCGAAGGCTTTGCGCGCCAGCACCACGTCTGCTTCCCGGAGAACCTCGCCGGCGGGCAGGATCAACCGAAGATGGTTTTCCTTTCTTTCTCCGTCCATGGCACACTCGCACAACGCCCTCAGCATCGTTGGCACACAACTGATAAAGGTGGCCTGGTGATCTATGACCGCCGAATTGATGAAATCCGGGTCGCGCATCTGGGTATCATCCATTAAAAACACCGTACCGCCGTAAGACAAGCTGCCGAATAGTTCAAAAACCGAAACATCAAAGGAGAACGATGTGAGCTGGATGATACGGTCAGCGGAGCTAAAATGGAATTTCTGCTTCATAAATGTCAAGTAATTAACGATGCCCCTGTGAATATTCATGGATCCCTTGGGACGGCCGGTAGAGCCGGAGGTATAAATAATGTATGCCAAAGAGTCATTATTTGTAATTGAATCAAGCCTCCCCTCTTCACAGTCGCTGATCGAGCCCGATTCGGTATCGAGGCAAATTTTCCTGACCTGTTCCGGAAGTTGGTCGCTCAAATTGGAAAGGGTGATGATCGCGGCAGGCTGGGAATCCTCTACCATGTAAGCGATCCGCTCATTGGGATATGTCAGGTCGAGGGGCACATAAGCTGCTCCGGCCTTGAGCACTGCCAGAAGCGCAACGACGATTTTTTCTGAACGCGGCATATAGATGCCAACCCGGGCTTCCACTCCCACTCCGTTTGCCCTGAGATAATGTGCGAGTTGGTTGGACTTCTTTTCGAGCTCACTGTATGTCAATGAATTGTCATTACAGGTAACAGCCGGCGCATTGCCATTTTTTGCGGCCTGCTCGCTGATCAGATCATGGATGCAAACCTGAGGAAAATCCGCCTGGAGGTCGTTCCAATCGATCAGGACCCGTTGGCGTTCGGAAGGGGTGAGCATTTCCAGGCCTGCCAGGGGTTTGTCGACCTTCATCAGCATTTCGCCCAGTAGATTCTGATAATGAGCGACCATGTGAATAATGCTGTTCTCATCATACAGGTCGACATTGTATTGTATCGAAGCTTCGAGGCTTCCGTCATTCTCCACATCAAATTCGAGAGATAGGTCAAATGGACTGGGTGCATTCTCCCTCAGGATGCTTTCCATCTCCAACCCTTCGATGGAGACCTGTCGCTTTGGAACATTTTTCAGGTTGATCATCACCTGGAACACTGGTGAGCGACTTAAATCACGTGTAGGGGAGATCTCTGAGACCAGGGCTTCGAATGGGGCTGCCTGCCAGGTAAAAGCGTCCAGCATGGTGGCGCGGACTTGATCCAGAAAATCCCGTACGGTGGGGTTGCCCCGCAGATTAAGTCGGATCGGCAGTGTGTTGACGAACAATCCCACCAATCCATCCACTTCGGCGCGGGACCGATTGGCAAAGGGGCACCCTAAAATGATATCTTCCTGCCCTGAATAGCGCATGAGCATGACCGCATAGGCAGCCAGGAGCATGTGAAATGTCGTCAGGCGTTCCTTCTGGCAAAAATCTTTTATTTGGGATGAAAAACCCCGGGGCAGCCGGAAATAATATTTGGCACCCCGGTAGGACTGCATGACCGGACGCGGCCGGTCAGAAGGCAGTTCAAGGACGGGTGGATCAACCGACAGGATATTTTTCCAATGATCGATATATGCATCCAGCGTCTCCCCGCTCAGCCACTTCCGCTGCCAGGAGGCATAATCGGAGTACTGGACCGGCAGCTCAGGCAGTTGCGCATTCTTCCCAGAACGGAAGGCATCATAGTACTGAATCAGTTCGCTAAAATAAATTTCTCGTGACCAGCCATCAAAGCCAATATGATGAACGCAAAAAAACAGGTAGTCCTCACTTTTTGATATGTGCAGGAGGGCAAACCGTACCACCGGCCCCCTCTGCAGGTTGAATGGCCGGTCTCCATGCTCGGAAGCAAAGCCGCGGATGGCCTTTTGTTGTTCATCCCCGGAAAGACCCGAAAAATCCATGAAAGGCAATGAGAACGGCTCGAAGGGTTGGATGATTTGAACCGGCCTTCCGCCCTGGTTTGGATAAACTGTTCTCAGTGGCTCGTGGCGGCGGACCAGTTCATTCAGGGCCCGCTCAAAGGGAGACAAGTCGATCCCGCCGGTAAATTTCACCAGGAAATTCGTGTTATACGCTGTATTTTCCGGGTCGAGCTGTTGCAGGAACCACAAGGATTCCTGGGAAAATGACAGGCTGGCCTGTTTGAGATTTTGACGTTGAATAGGCGGGGGAGGAGTGAGGGTTCTGGTCATTAACTAATTCCTGATGTTTTCCTGGACTAGATTTGCCATTGTGGCAATCGTGGGGGTGGTGAAGATATCGAGGAGTTGCAGGTCCGTACCGAAGCGTTCATTGACCCGGGCCAGTATGCGCCCAGCCTGGATGGAATTCCCCCCCAAGGCCAGGAAATCATCCAGGACGCCGATCTGCCCGTTTTCCAACACGGTCTGCCAGATGGCGAGCAATTCAGCTTCAAGGGAAGTGCGCGGCGAGGTGGTACCTGCCGCCTCCTGCCGGGTAAAAGCCTCCAGCTCGGTTTTTAGTATTTCAGCCAGTCCAACCCGCTGGATCTTACCGGTGGCGCCTTTCGGGACCTCTTGGACAAAAACGATCTGGCGCGGCACCTTGAAACTTGCCAGGCTGGCAGCCGCCATTTGCCGCAGGTCCCGCGCGGAGACCGTTTGCCCATCCCGCAGGACCACCGCGGCGGCCACGTCCTCCCCCAGGCTGGGGTGAGGTACTGCGAAGGTCACTGCCTGCCGGACAGCCGGATGTCGCAGCAGCACCTCGTCAATTTCGCGCGGCGAGATCTTCTCGCCGCCCCGGTTGATGATTTCCTTGAGGCGTCCCCGGATGAATAAATACCCATCCCCGTCCAGGTAGCCGATGTCCCCGGTCCGCAGCCAGCCTCTGCAAAAACCCGCAAGATTGGCAGCCGGATTGTTTTCATAACCACCCATGACGTTCTCACCGCGGATGCAAATCTCCCCGCTGGCATTCTCCGGAAGTGAATTGCCTCCCTCGTCCAGGATGGAAATTTGAACGGAGCCGCTCGCAAGACCGACCGATCCAAACTTGTGCGGGCGCGGCGGGAGCGGGTTGCTTGCGATCTGGTGGGCGGCCTCTGTCATCCCGTAGGCCTCCAGCACCGGGGCCCCGAAAACCTCTTCCAGTTCTTCTGCAAGCTGCGGCGCAAGGGAGGATGAACATGAGCGGATGAATCGCAGGTGCACCTGCCCGGCAATTTCAGGCTGCCGGCGCACCAGTTCGAGCAGTGCCTGGTGGATGGTTGGGACCGCCGAATACCAGGTCAACGCAAGATCCGAAAGCCACCCAGGCACCTCGTCGGGGAGGAACCCCGGGGCACATATGATGCTGGCACCGGCAGCCAGGGAGGCGGAGAGGGCACCCACCAGGCCGTGGATGTGGAACAGCGGCATCATATTCAGACAGGTGTCGTCCCGGGTCAAGCCATATGTCTCCACGATGTTCTTCACTGAGTAAAAAATATTCCGGTGGGTGAGAGGCACGATCTTGGGCCGGGAGGTGGTGCCGGAGGTATGCAATACCAGCGCCGTGTCATCCATGCCTGCCAGGCCCGGCTTCACCATGTTTATTGCCAACGGGATGTGGCTGTAAAGACTGAATTTCCCTGCCTGGCGGGGATCGGGCTCAAGGCTTAAGACCGGGATTTCCAATGCGGCAGCCGCCTTGTGCGCAGGAGCTTCGCTCCCTGGCAGTGCCACCAGTGCCCTGACGTGCAAATCCGACAGGCTGAAAATGAATTCATCATAGGGGTAGCCCGGGTTGAGCGGGGCGCAGGCGCACACGGAAGAAACCGCCAGGAAAGCGGTCGCCATCTCCGGACCGTTCGGCAGGACCACCGCCACCCGGTCTCCAGCCTTGATGCCCAGTCGGGATAACTGGAGGGCGGTGGATTGTAAATGCCGGGAAAGCTCCCCATAAGACAGGGTTTCTTTCCCCGGCGTCCGGATTGCCGGTGCCTGGGGCGATATTTGGCTTTCATTCAGAATTAGTTCATAGAGCGAACTTGGGCCTGGCATCCACAACCTCACTACCAATCAAATTTAACCATATGGGTTCCGATTAGAAACCAATTGAATATGGAATGCATTTTACCAAGATTTCCCGCCCTGGTTGACTGCTATGTTCCCCCAACCTGCCGTGTCATCGAAATAAATTGCACCCCACTCTTATCGAGGATTGGGTCACCTCGCCTGCCGGGGTTCCTGGATTTCCCCCCATAATCCATCCGGACTGGCGGTCTTCAGGGATACCTGGTCGATCCGGTTCCAGTACCGCTCCGGCGCGACTGCCGTCACCCGCATAAAGTTGTCCGTCAACCCTTCGATATGCCAGCCCTCACTGGAAAGGCTGGACCTTGCTTCCCATAACACGGGCATTGTTTTTCCGATGAATTTTTGATGGAAGGTTTCAGCCGATTCTGCCAGGGCACTTCGCAATGCGGCGCTGCGGACCTTTGCCACTTCGCCGGGCACCTGTCCCTTCATCAGACTCGCCGGAGTGCCTGGACGGGGCGAATAGCTGAAAACATGCCCGCCCGAGAATTCCATCGACCTGACAAATTCCAGCGTCTCCGCGAATTCCTGCTCAGTCTCGCCGGGGAAACCCGCGATCAGGTCCGTGGTGATCGCCACCTCCGGGATGGCCCCCCGCGCAGATTTTAACAACGCGACGTAACTTGCCGGGGTGGTCTTCCGGGCCATGCGCTTCAATACCGCCGTGCTCCCCGATTGGAGAGGCAGATGCAGGTGCCGGCACAGGCGGGGGTCCTGCCACAGTCCGAAGAAATCCGCCTCCAGGTCCCAGGGCTCGAGCGACGACAGCCGCAGGCGCGGCACGGAAGTTTGCTCCAGCAGGGACGAAACCAGGTCCGGGATTCGTCTCGCAGGCAACAGGTCCAACCCCCACGATCCCAGGTGCACGCCGGTCAGCACAATTTCCTGGGCTCCGCCATCCAGTGAAGAAGCCACATCCCTGGCAATCTCTTCCATCGACCGGGATTGTGAACCGCCGCGTGCCAGCCGGGTGACGCAAAAGGTGCAGGTGTTATTGCACCCATCCTGGGCCTTGATGAACGAGCGTGTGCGCTGGTGCAGACCTGGCAGCGGCTGGCGCGCCACCGGTTCAAGGTCGAAATACTCGTGCGGCAATCCGAGCAGGTCTGCTACCAGGGTTTCCTTTTGCAGGTTGGGGACGACGCGCGTCACACCAGCCAGTGCAGCAGCCTTGTCCGGTTCGAGGGTGGTCCAGCACCCGGTCACGACCACCTCGCCTGCACCCAGGCGTTTTGCCCTGCGGATGGCAGCGCGCGAATCGGAGGCAGCTTCACTGGTAACGGTGCAGGTGTTTACCACTGCCAGGTCTGCCTCGCCGGCTGTGGGTACGATCACATGCCCGGCAGCCCGGAACTGGCGGGCCAGGGACTCGATTTCCGCCTGGTTGAGGCGGCAGCCAATCGTGTCGAGGAAGATTTTCATGATTCCAATACTATTGATATGCAATTTGTGAATTGGGGGGCCGTGAGGGAGACGATCTGCCAATTCTCGTTTACATGTAAAGAATACCGGATTAAGTACAGCGCATTTCTAATTTCGGGTTACGGCTTATATACCACAAAATTATCAAAACTAATATCCACGCCGCCTTCATTATATGAACCGCTCATTAGACCGGCATCGCCGCTGGAAAAATCGGTATCTTCCGTAATCGCCAGGGTCTGGCCGTTCACATAGCCTTTTAAAGTATTCCCGATGCAGTCAAAACGCAGGTGTTTGGGTTCGCCTCCCTGCAGGATGGAAGCGCTGTAAGCCATCATTTCCTGGCCAAGCAGCGAAGTGACTCCATTTTTAATTTTACCGATGGCGTAGTATCCATCACTGGAAACTGCGAAGAAGTAAAAATCATTCAAATCCTCGAACCGGCAAACCAGGCCAAAGCGGTTATACACTGGACCCGCCTGCCGGGTTGCGTCCACCTCTATTCGAACGTCCCCATAGGATTGCCGGGACACCGCCTGCAGGTCTGATAGGGGGGCTTTCACCACCATTCGGTAGGCTCCGGCCTGGTATCCCATTGAGCTGGTCGAACTGGTCGCCTGTGGCCAGCCGCTGCGCGGGTTGGAGAAATCCTCATGATAGAGCGCCTGTCCCGGCCGCGTGACCAGCCCGGCAATCCAGGCGCCCTGGCAGGCCGTTAAGAAGAAAGTCAGGACCAGGGCACGTATAATTTTCATGGTGGTTTTTTCTCTCCCGATCTTCTCCCCGAGGGTGAAGAACCATTAGGGGAAATACTGCTCCAACAAACGCCCGGCTTGAAGGCTATAGCCACCCTTCGGATCAAGGGTCTTGGCCAGGGTAAGATAGGAAAAAGCCGTGTTTCGCTCGCCGGTTTGCAGGAACACCAGCCCAAGGTGCAGGGCCGGGGCCGCCTCTGACGGGCCTATTTTCGCTGCCTTTTTCAAATAGACCGCGGCTGCGCTGTAATTTCCCAGGGAAAACTCGGCCAGCCCGGCCAGGTCAAAGGATTGCCAGTCGTCTGCAGCCAGGCCGATCAGCCTGCGAGCTGCCGGCAGGCCGGTTTGTTCCACATCTACGGAGTTGGTCACGCTGAATGTCACCAGCGCCTGCCAGGTGGATGTATCCGCCGGTGCCAGCTCAACTGCTTTGATATAGTACCCGTACGCCTTTACCAGGTCGCCGGTCTGCTCGGTGGCGCTGCCCAGCGCGATCTGCCAGCCGGGGTTGTCGGGTTCCAAGTCTGCGGCTTTTTGGAAGGCCCCCAGTGCATCTGATGGCTTTCCCTGCCTCTGCAGGAACATGCCGTATAGCCCCTGGACCATGGCTGATCCCGGGCTGAAGGTAATGGCTTGCTCGGTTTCCAGGCTTCCATCCAGTCCCTGCTGCTGCTTCGCCTCCCCCAGCCAGGCCCATGCTTCGCCGTAATCCGGACGTGAAATCGTGGCATTCCTGAAGGCTTCAGCAGCCAGGTCCCATTCACCCAGCGCCCCCAGCGCCTGCCCGGAGACCAGGAACTGATACCCGCGATCATCCGAAAGGAAGGCAGTGTTCAAAGCCGTCCGCAGGCTTTGCACCGGCGCTTCCAGGGCGGTGCAAAGATCAACGGCCCGGATCAACTCAGGGTTGGCTTGCCCGGGTGCGGTCGCCGCGAGCAGTAAACCCAGGGAGTAATGCGCCGCCGAACTCTCCGGTTCCAGGGCGATATTTGCCCGCCAATATGCGATGGCCTCGGTAAAATTCCCCAGGGAACGCTCCGCAGTTGCCAGGAAGCTGTCCGCCCTGGCGAGCGGCAGAGCCTGCTTCCATGCATTAATTGCCAGGGACACCTGCCCCTGCTTCTGGTACGCGCTGCCCAGGCTGAGCCAGCCTGATGATGTAATGGCATGTCGATCAGCCGCTTTGTTGAAGTAACTGATCGCGTTTCCTGCTTCCCCCCCATCCATTGCCGTCCTGCCCGCCTGTTCCCACAACACCGGCATCCACGGGATCCGCGCTGCGGCGGTTGCATAGGCCAGGGCGGCATCCGTTTTGTTTCCTGCCGCGTCCAGACGGGCAGCAGTCCTCAGGTTCAAGGCGCCGGCAATCGGCCGGGGTGCCAGGATGAGAGTCATCAGCCCGACCAGGATAAATAATTGAGTTGTACCGAAATTCTTCTGCATGAGAATGAGTACTATTATAAATCACGAAACCATTTCGTTCGAAATTGCACAGTATTCACGTGTAAATTTGGTGATTGGGTGGCCGAAGATGGAGAACAGCTTCAAATCTGTTCCTATTTATGGGAATTGGCAATCACCCATGAAAATGGTATATGCTCCCTGACCAAAATGGTATAAACTTATGGAGGAAGAAGTATAATCGCTCAGGCAGTCGCCAATGAGTCTATTTTTCAATGATATTTTTGTGCTCCTAACGACCCCGCCGGGGAATCTGATTTACCATATTGTGCTGGTGGTATCGATTGCAGTAACTCTGCAACGGGCCATCCTCATTTTGCGCTCCACACAATTCCCCCAGGCTCGGCGGACGGTCATCGGCCTCGGCATTTTACTCGGGTTGCAGGTCATCATTTTAATTGCAGGCGCTCCCACCGCGCTGGGGGCGCTTGATCCAAAATTGGTGCTTCCCCCGCTCGACCGGGCCGTGACGGTGCTGTCGCTGGTTTGGATCATCTGGCTGTGGGGGTTCCCGGAACCGGTACGACTGGCCGATTACGCCACCATCCTGCTTAATTTGCTCGTGCTGGTCCTCTATGGTCTTACCCAGGTTTTATGGGCTCGCTACTCGGGGACATTCAACGACTCAATCTTTGAATCGATCTGGCAGGGACTTAGCGTGGCGGTTGCCCTCCTGGGTCTGCTTGGCTTGCTCTTGCGCAAACCGAACGGCTGGACCAACGGGCTCATGATCCTGTTGCTCGCCTTTATCGGTCATCTAGTCAGCCTGGTTTGGCGAATGGACGGCAACCTTCCTGGGATCGTCAGGCTTACCCAACTGGTCATGTTCCCGCTCCTGCTGACAATTGTCAGGCGCTTCCCAATGGCAGCTTCAGCGACCGCTCCGGTCTCCAAGCCTGACAAATCCGCGCCTCAACCGATCCGGGAACGACGCCGTTTCGGTACCGATCCCAAGACCCTCCACGCCTTGATGACCCTTGCTGCCGAGGTCAATTCCACAAAGATCGGCTTTGCTTTAACGCGCGCAATTGCCCAGGCCATCCTGGCCGACTTGTGTTTCCTGGTCACCCTCACCGAAGATAAGAGCCTGTATATCGCCTGCGGCTACGACTTGATTCGCGAAGAGAATTTGGATGGCGCGCCCATCCAAAAAGATGCCATCCCCCTGCTTGCCAACGCCATCCAACGCGGGCGTCCGCTGCGATTGCCGGCCAGCAGTACCTCCTCAGACCTTAAAGCCCTGGGGCAGATGCTCAACCTGAGCAACCCCGGCAACTTGTTGAGTGTCCCGATCAACACACCCGAAGGAGTCCCTTTGGGTGGCATCCTGATTCTCTCCCCATATTCCAATCGCTTGTGGAGCGCCGAGGACCAGGACTACCTTACCACTGTGTCGCCTCTCTACATCCCCATCCTGGACCGGGTTCAGCGTGCATCCGATATGGAAAGCGAGCGTGACCAGGCGCTCCAGCAGGCCCAATCTTCCAAGGAACAGGTTGAGCAGGTCGGCAGCAAATACGACCAGGCTGCCCTGGAGTTGGATAGATTGCATGACAAGGAAACCCAGTCGAAGATCCAGCTCGAAAATATGGCTGCCCTGATGCTCATGCAGGAAGAATCTCAAAGAACGGTTGATTCGTTAAAAGCCCAGATCGAACAAATGCGCCAGTCTGCCGAAGAAGTTGATTCGACCGGCGATACCAAGAAAAATCCCGCCGTATGGAGTGCCCGGGAGGAAGTATCCCAGGAAACCATAGAAGCCCTTAATTCCCAAATTGAACAGATGCGCCAGGCCGCTGACGCGAATGCCTCCCCCGGCGAGGCGGCTCAACTAACTGCCCTGTTGATCAAGCAGGAAGAGTCCCAGAAAACCATCGATGCTTTGAACGCCGAGATCGAACAAATGCGGCAGGTTGCCGAAGCGGATGCCACTGGAGACTCTGTCCAAATTGCCGCCCTGCTGGATAAACAGGAAGAATACCGGGTAATGATCGAGTCCCTGGAAACCCAGGTCGACCAGATGCGCCAGATGGGGGAGGTGAGCGAGGAAACAACCGATTCTTCCCAATTGGAAAGCGAACTCCATAACTCCCTCGAAGAGTTGGCCAGCATGCAAAATGCACTGGCGGAAGCCAATGCGAATCTCATGAAGCTGGAGCAGCACCCCTCCTCTCCGATTACAAGTGAGCAGGTGGATATCATCGCCTCCATTTCCCAGGAACTGCGCCAGCCAATGTCATCCATCATCGGCTACACTGACCTGTTGATGGGCGAATCCGTTGGCGTCCTGGGTGCCCTGCAGCGCAAGTTCATCGAACGTATTAAAGCCTCCACTGATCGCATTGGCGGACTGGTGAACGACCTGATCCAGATTACCAGCCTGGAAACCGGGCGGATGGAATTCAAGGCGGAGTCGATCGACCTGAATCTCATCATCGATAACGCCATGGCTTATACCAGCGCACAGATCCGTGAAAAGAACATCACCCTGCGGCTCGACATCCCTGATTCCACCCTGCTCATCCGTACTGACCGGGATGCCTTCCAGCAGGTCCTGATCCATTTGCTGCAAAATGCCACCGGTGCCGCCCAGGTCGAAGGCGTCGTTACCCTGCGGGTTCGGATCCAGAGCGAACAAAGTGAGCACTTTATCCTCATCCAGGTGACTGACACCGGCGGAGGCATTGCGTCTTCCGATATTCCGCGCGTTTTTGCCCGCCGTTATCGCGCCGATCATGGCCTGATCCAGGGGCTCGGAGATACCGGTGTTGGGCTTTCCATTGCCAAGGCACTCGTCGAGGCCCAGGGTGGGCGCATTTGGGTCGAGACTGAAGCAGGCTGCGGATCTACATTCAGCATCCTGCTGCCGGTTCTGCTCAGGCCGGAAGAAGAAATACGAAGCGATATCATGGGCTATCTCGAGAAATAAGATGCGGAATACACGGCAGATTATCTGGGGCATCGTCCTTATCCTGGTTTCCAGCGTATTGCTCTTCGGAATTCTTTCGCTTTCCCAGGCAGAGGGATTTATCCACCTGCCCACAGCCACCCAGCAGCCCTCTTCCACCCTCCCCGGGCAGCCGTCGGCTTCACAGGGTGTCACCCCCACCCCCGTGGTTTACATTTGCCCTACCACCGTGCCCCAAACTTGTCCCTCCTACGTCCCGCCCACTCCGCCCCCAACCCCACCTCCCACACAACCCCCCACTTTACCTCCCACATTGCCTCCCACGGGGACACCGCCCGTTACTCCCACCATGACTGTGCCTGTACTTCCCACTATCACTGCCACCCGGACCGCCACGGTAAATGGCGCCTTGACCCCCTCAGGGACTCCCTCACCCACCCTTTACCTTTCATCCGTGCCCACCCGTACTTCGCTCTCGTGCGGTGCCCCCCGCTCCTGGGTCATCTATATCGTTCAGAAAGGTGACACTCTCTACCACCTGGGTCAGATTTACGGGATTCCCTATACCACGATCCAGCGGGCAAACTGCCTGGTCAATTTTAATATTTATATCGGGCAGCGCTTGTACGTCCCACCCTGGGCTCCGATCATGCCATCCCCGACCTTTTTCTATGACACCTGCATGCCAACCTCAATTTCAACCTTTTACCTGCCTTTCGAAACCCCCGTGACCGAAACGCCGACCACTGGTCCCGGTTTCCCCACAGACATACCAACCTCAACCGATACGACCCCAACCCCGTGACGTCGATTGGTGGAGGTTTTTATGATACGATTCCCAATGCGCACACGAATTATTAACCTCGCCTGTTTACTGGTATTAGTCCTTTCCGCCTGTGGAGGCCAGCCCGCCGCGTCAATTGCCACCCCCACCACGCTCTACCTGGTGACTGTCCCGGCGGACGCGACCGTCACTCCCACCCCCTTCCAACCTTACACCGGTCCTGAAGCCCTGCTCAACACCCCCGTCAATACGGAAACACCTGGACCCCCAACGCCCACTTTCGATCCCAACGCCGTTATCCCCCCCACTCCCACGCCGGCGTCGTTCTACGTCCCGCCCTACGCCCCCGAACCGTCCACGGACCTGACCAGTGAAGGTACGGTTACATTTCTCCTGCTCGGTTCGGATAAGCGCCCCGGTCAGACCTACTTCCGCACGGATACCATAATCATTGTCGTGATCCGGCCCGCCACCGGGCAGGTGGCAATGATCTCAGTGCCGCGCGACCTGTATGTCTATATCCCCACTGTTGGGATGGATCGCATAAACACAGCTTACGAATATGGCGAGATGCCCAAGTACAACTACCCCGGGGGAGGCTTCGCCCTGCTCAAAGACACCGTCAAGTACAATCTGGGACTCACCATTAACCACATTGCGATCGTGGATTTCACCGGTTTCGCCAGCATTGTCGACACCCTGGGCGGGATCGACGTGCCGGTATTTTGTCCCTACACCGACTGGCACCTGATCGACCCCAGCTTGGATCCGAACAACGAAAATAACTGGTCGAAATATACCGTCGGCCCGGGTGTCGTCCACATGAACGGCGACCTGGCGCTCTGGTATGCCCGTTCGCGCAAGATGTCCAGTGATTTCGACCGGGGCCGGCGCTCGCAGGAAGTACTGCGTGCCCTTTACACGCGTGCTCTGCAGACCAATTCCATCAGTAAAATCCCGGAACTCTTTAACGATTTCAGCTCTGCGATCATCACTGACCTGACCCTGCCTGACCTCTTGAAACTTGCCCCCCTGGCGCTGCATTTGACCAATGCCGATATCCGCAGTTTTTACATCGGGAGGGATCTCGTAACCAGTTGGATGACCCCCGGCGGCGCCAGCGTCCAACTTCCCAATGGACCTGCCATTCAGTCCATGCTGCAGCAGGCGCTCGCCTTCGCCCCCCGCACACCTGACGCAACACCCCTGACCGTCGAAGTCCGCAATGGGACTGCGAACCCCGGCTGGGACTCTCTCGCTGCCGAACGACTGAATTATGTGGGCTATGACACCCGGCTTGTAGCTGCTGACCGGCAGGATTATGCCAATTCCCTGCTTTATGACCTGTCCGCCTCCCCCGACTTGAACCGCATCAGCTCGATTTTAAACGTCCTCGGTCTTCCCCAGCAGGCTTTTGTTGCTGCCCCCATGCAGGCGGATATCAACTATGTGCTTATCGTGGGTGCGGATTACCAGCCGTGTTTCAACCCGGCCACCATTGCCCCTTAAAAACATCGGCTCCCCTTATGGGGAGCCGATGTTTTTATTCCAGCATCACACTTTCTTCAGCACCGGCAGACCATTGGTGGTCTCGGAAACTTTGTAACCGGCAGGGACCGCCTCCATAACGCCTGCCTTCTTTTCTTTTGCGAAGAAGTATAGGGTTTGGGTTTTCCCGGTTTTGGTAATCGTGCTCCTGGAATGCAAGAAGTAAGTGACACCCTTTATGTTCTTAAAACTGAAAGCCATCAGAACCTCCTTTTGGCTAAAAGCCTGTGACAGTCGTTCCGGCACAGGTTAACATGAATAAACCCATTATAAACGCTATTTTCCGGCTTGGCGCTCCCAGTTTTCCCGTCTAAAAACGCCTCAACAGGTGCGGTATAATCACGCCCGTGACGAACCCGAAGCGACCGGAAGACCTTTCGGAGCAGGAACTACGCCGTCTGCTGCTGGACAAACGCCACGACTCCCGCCAGCGGCGGCTCGAACGCTTCCGTCGTACCGGGCGGGCAGTCAGCCTCGCCCCCGACCTGCCGCCGGCAGCTTTCGACGAATGGCGCACCCAGCTTCCCGACGAGGGGCAGGTTGACGGCGCCGGAACCTTCGCCTCGCCTCCCCTGAAGAGACGCTGGTTCGACGGGCTTTTGTTGTTCGTGGAAATCCTGGCAGTGCTGGGGCTGGCGGGCCTGCTCTTCAACGGCTTCGGCTTGCTGCGCACTCTGAACCAGGAGGTGGTTGCCGCCCTGCGCCAGGAGCAGGATACTCCCACTGCCACCCCGCTGATCACGGCGATTGTGTTGCCAAGCGGTCATACACCACCTTCCGCAGCCGGTGGTGCCCGGTTTAACGAAGCGGAGATTCCCGAACACTTGCGCCCGCTGGTACAATCCCTGGCGAACCTGCCGGTGCCCACCCCGGGACCGCAGCAGGCCGTCCAGATCGATATTCCCGCCATCGCCGTCCAGAATTGGCCGGTTGTCCAGGGTGACGGCTGGGAGCAGTTAAAAAAAGGAGTTGGTCAGCATATCAGTTCGGCCAACCCCGGCGAGAATGGAAATGTGGTCCTGGCCGGTCATGACGACGTGTTTGGTGAAGTCTTCCGTAATTTGGATAAGCTTCAGCCGGGCGACCAGGTTATTTTGTATACGATGCAGCAGCAATTTATTTACCGGGTGACGGAAACCCGCATCGTCGACCCAAGCCAGGTGGACGTGATGAACTCCACCAGCGATCCGACCGTCACCCTCATCAGTTGCTACCCTTATATGGTTGATAAACAACGCATTGTTGTTTTTGCGACACTTCAGAACCCTTAGGAGATTCCATGAGCAGGAAATATAAACGCCAGGTCCCCCGCCAGCTTTCCACCTTTTCAGCCAAACCCGTCGAGTTCAATCCGGATTACACCATCATCAAGCGTGATCTGAAACGCATCGGCATCCTGGCCGGGACATTCTTTGCCTTCCTGATCGTATTGGCAATATTCCAGACCCAACTCATCGCCCTGTTTGGAATTTAAAGTCCAGTAACCCTATGTCATTGCGAGGCAGGTGTTCTGAACCCGGCGACACTTGCACCTCCCTGCGTTTGGTGCACACCTGCCCCGGACGCAGGTGCCGGGGGTGCATGTGAGCAATCTCGTGCCACATAGACGGACTGTTCAGATATATTCCTTATCGGGCGATATGGGGGATTCAGTTCCCTTGTTCCTTTCGAGTTGGTAGTTAAATCTATACCGCGGCTTCCATGACCTCAGATCTGCTGACCGTTAAACTGGATAAGCTTACTTACGGCGGCGATGCCCTCGGACGTCTATCTGATGGGCGCGCCGTTTTTGTTCCCTTTGCCCTGACCGGGGAAACCGTATCGATCAGAACTATCGAAGAAAAAACCAGCCACGTGCGCGCAGAACTTGTGGAGGTAATGGAACCCTCTCCGGACCGGATTTCACCAAAATGCCTGCATTTTGGCATATGTGGGGGATGTCATTACCAGCATATGCCGTACTCCATTCAAGTGGATATCAAGGCTGCAATCCTGCGTGACCAATTATTGCGCATAGGTAAGATTTCTGATCCTCCGCTGAAACAAGCAGTTCCATGCACAATTGAATGGAATTACCGCAACCACGTCCAGTTCCACTTGACCCGCACGGGGAAATTGGGTTACGTCGATGTCCACGGCCGGAATGTCTTCCCGATCAGCGAATGTCACCTGCCTGAGCCGACCCTGGATTCCCTCTGGCCCCGCCTGGAATTTGACCCGGGTCTTGGACTTGAGCGTGCCTCCCTGCGCCTGGGAATTGATGAGCAGACCATGCTGGTGCTGGAATCCGCGGAGGTACCTGAACTGGAACTGGAAGCGGACCTGTCGGTGGTGCATATCTTCGGGAACGATACCGTCGTGATGGCAGGCAATGATTACCTGTCCATAAAGGTAAACGACCATCTTTTCCACGTTTCTGCGGCATCTTTTTTCCAGGTCAACACAGGAATGGCGGAAAAAATGGTGGCACACTTGCTCGAACAATTACCCGTCACTCCCGCCACAACCCTGCTGGATGTTTACTGCGGCGTTGGGCTTTTCAGCGCCTTTTTTGCCCCGCGGGTTGGTCGGGTGATCGGAGTTGAGGTGTCTCCATCAGCTTGTGAAGATTTCACGATCAATCTGGACGACTTCGATAACGTGGAACTCTACGAGGCTGCCGCTGAAACGGTCCTGCCGGGATTGGACGTCAAACCTGGCGTCGTCATTGTGGATCCGCCGCGGGCAGGCCTTGAGAAACGTGCCCTGGATGCCCTCATGGTTCTTGCTCCACTGCGGCTTGCATACGTGTCATGCGACCCCTCCACCCTGGCGCGTGATGCTGCCCGGCTTATCGCTGGTGGCTACCGCTTGGTGCAGGTCACACCCTTCGACCTTTTTCCCCAGACCTATAACATTGAAAGCATCAGCATCTTTGAGAAACTTGAGTGATGTCATTGCGAGGAGCGTACTTTGCGACGAAGCAATCCCCGGCAAGTTTTTAGGTCATACTTCGAGATCTCACTGAAATTCTGGTGAAAAAAGGAGAATTCTTATGCGATGGGAAGATCTGACCGGAGACCAGTTTCCTGAGGCCGTGAAACAGGCTGAAAGCGTCTGCCTGCTGCCTTTTTCGTGCATCGAACGCCACGGGCACCACCTGCCGCTCGGCACCGACATGTTCATCGGGCGTGAACTCTGCCGCCGTGTGGCTGAACTCGAACCGGCAGTTATCTTCCCGGATTATTTCTTCACGCAGATACTGGAAGCACGTCACACCCCCGGCACGTTCGGCATCCAACCGGAGCTGATCATCAGCCTGTTGGAAAACGTTTGCCGCGAAATTGCCCGCAATGGGTTGACCAAGATTGTCATCATCAACGCCCACGGCGGCAATGATCACCTGATCAACTACTTTGCCCAGATCCAGCTTGCCAGCCGTCGGGATTATGTCGTCTACATCCCCCAGCCGGCCTATGTGACCGAAGAATCCGCCACCGCAGCCCAGTGGGAAACGGTCGTCGACGGTCACGCCGGGGAGCGCGAGACCAGCATGCTGCTCGCCATCCGCCCCGCGCTTGTCAAACTTGAGACCCTGCCATCCGATGGGGAGGGCATGCCGTTGGGCAGACTCAAACAACTGGGTGACCAGGGCACTTACGTTGGCATCTGGTGGTATGCCGACCATCCCACCCATTATTGTGGTGACGGGCGTCCTGCCACAGCTGAAAAAGGGGAGGCCTGGTTCGTCGACCGCTCGCGTGCCCTTGCCAGGGCTCTCCGCACGATCAAGGATGACAAGGATTCCCGCCGCCTGCAGGATGAATTCTATTCCAAAGTTGGCTAGACTGCCCTTTAAACCAAACCAAGCCTCCAATCAGT
>Ga0209014_10000499_pt1 | contig 22956 bp, 17 predicted proteins | sample BarGraNGADG00212_FD_184491 | JGI IMG/M metagenome (GOLD analysis project Ga0209014, IMG submission 184491) | Arctic peat soil microbial communities from Barrow, Alaska - Barrow Graham LP Ref core NGADG0002-212 (SPAdes) (version 2) | ecosystem: Environmental > Terrestrial > Soil > Wetlands >...
AGAGGGATTCCTCGTCGGGCGAAGAGGGGAGGCCTCGCGAGAGCAGACCTTCTGCTTTGGGGGCGAGCGTATTGGGCAGCAGTAGAGGGTCCGCGGACGCGAGGGCGAGCACGGCCAAGGCGTCGCTCCGCGAGATGGATGGATTCCCGCTCAGGGCGACATCCAAGTGACGCGCCAATGCGGCACTAGCCGCGTTCACGGCGTGTGTGCGAGCGTCCTCGCTGAGTCCGTTCACTCGCGGTCCGACCGGACCTTCACGAGGGCTATCCCCGCATCCTTCAGCAGTTTCGGCATGCGTTTGATGGGTCCTCGGTCCTTGTCTCTCTGAGGCTCCTTCTTGACCCCATGAGCATCCGGCCTCTGGTCCTTGTCCAGCTCCTCCCATGGGACCAGGCACTCATGGCGCTTGTGGGCCTTGTCGCGTTCGCCGAGACGCCAGGCGTGAGCGATCTTGAACTGGCACCAGCGCTCGTGTTCGTTCTGCGCTAGAGACTCCAGGGTCTCACCCTCGATCTCGGCAGGCTCCTCATCCTCGTCCGAGAGAGGCACCAGCCGAAGACCGGCCGTTTCGAGGTAGCCGAGGAAGTGCCTGACGTGGTCTCTGTTGTCCTCCTGGTCCTCGGCGTCGAGGTCGTTCCAGTGCTTGAACTGCGGCGTCCTCTCGGATGCGGGCTTTGCGAGCTCGTCCTGGAAGTAGCTCTCGTGCACGAGACGTGCGAGGTAGTCGATTGTGTCGAGCGTGATCAGCTTGGGGTCACGCATCGCATCGGTCGCATCGAACACGGTGAGCCCGTGTTCGTTCGACCGTTCGGCCAGCGCGGCGATACCGGATTGCCCGTAGATACACGCGACAACTGTCACGTCATGAACAGCCCTTCGTGTCGCTGCCGCCAGCGAGAGCGCTGTGCGAACCGTTTCCGCGTCGTCGTCCGCGCACACGAACGCGTAACGGAACTTGGCGGATCCACGTTCGGCGAGCGCCGCTTCCATGTCGGGATCACCGTGCGCTTCTGGAACGTCCACGGCCCGTAATTCGAGATGTGACGTCAAGTGCCGGTGCCTGGCGAGCAGGAATCGCCGAAGCGATTCTGCACTGTGCGTGATGATCCCCACTACGGGGCGGGGCTCCTCATCGACCGAAGCAGGCGTTGTCCGCGCGATCTGAAGCACAAGCTGTTCGGCTAGTGCAGAGTCACCGACCACTGCAACATCGATATCAGATGACCCACGCGCCAGCTCGCCACCGATGGTGTCGCCAACGATCTGTCTCGCAGCCATTTCGGCGACGCTGAAAAAGTCGACGTCCAACCCCGGGCGGGCGATCTCAAGGATGCACGGTCGCAGCTGGCGCAGGAGACCGGGGTCCCCAATATGGACTCTGACCGCGAGAGCATCCTCCCCGTTGCGGCCGACCTGCTCGACCACGCTTCGGGCCGCTTCCGCGACCGACGCGTTGAGGTCGTCACTTCCGCAGCAGGCGATCAGATGTCGTGCGCGGTCTGCACCCGCTTCTAGAAGGGTAAGCGGATCGGTCGCGTCTCCGATGACGATGCCTGCGCCCCGTCGTGCAAAGGCCTCAGTATCGAACGAGGGCGTGTTCTCGACAATGGTGAGTCCGCGCTTGTCCTCGCCTGCCAGCACTGAGTCCGCCGCCGCCCTACCGAGCTCACCCAGACCGCAGACGATCACGTGTCCGTTCATTCGACGAGCCCTGCTCCGCCGCATCTCGGCGCGAAGGACGTCGAAGATGAGGCCTCCGCCGATGATCGCGGCAGCCGCGAGGGTCATGAATCGGCCTATCTGAACGGTCCAAGGGACTCCTGCGCCACCCGCGTTGAACCAAAAGCCCAGAAGACTCTGGTACAGGGAGGTCAGAAGCCTGCCCACATCACTTCCCTCTTCGGGCGGGGCGATGCTCCAGAATCCCGCGATCGAGAGGGCGAGCCCGACGATGGCGACGGTGCCAAGAGCCGTCCACCAGTACCGGCGCGCCAGGCGTCGTGACTTGCTGGGCAACTCGGGCGGCGCGTTGTGCGGCGTTCCAGGCACGGTGTCCCCATTTCCCCGGCGAGGCCTGCGGCCCAAGTGTATCGGAGGGAGGAAGGAGGACGGTGAAGCTTCTGATGCGGCGAACCGATAAGATGCAGGGGTGCGCCTTGTTGCACGAGGCGCCATCCTAGTGGGGGCGAGAGGTGGACGGCCCGATTCCCGGGGATTGCGAGACCGGTCACGCCGTGTTCGGCGTGACCGGACACCGGAACCTGCCCTCGAGCCCGTCTCTGCTGGCTCAAGTGCGCGCGGGGCTGTCCGAGCTATCGGAGGATTTCGGCAAGCCGTCGACAGCCTCGGTGATCAGCATGCTGGCCGAAGGTGCCGACACCTTCGCGGCCGAGGAAGCGCTGGCTCGCGGCTGGTCGCTCACCGCGCTCTTGCCGCTGCCATTGGCGACCTACCGCAGCACCTTCTCGCGGGAGGCAGTGCGCCAGCTCGACGCGCTCGTTGCATCGGCCTCGCGTGTGGTGGAGCCGGCAGGAATCGTCGCGCCCCCTGAGTGCTACCGTGAGGCGGCGAGCTGGATGCTCGGGGAATGCGATGCGTTGCTCGCCATCTGGGACGGGAGTCCAGCGGGTGGCATCGGTGGCACGGCGGACGTCGTGCGAATGGCGAAGGACATGGGGAAGCCAGTCAAGGTCGTGGGGGTGTAGTCGGGTGGACTTCGAGCAGTTGCCTCCAGCGATGCAGGCCGACGTCCTCTTGCAGCGCGAGGCTCAGCGTGAACTGGTGGCTGACGTGTTCATCAGCTTCACCGGAAGCGACTTCGGTTTGGTAGAGGCGCTCGAGGCCGGGATCATCCAAGCTTCGCCGGAGATTGCCGTCCTCCACTACAAGAAGTTCCCGGACCTCGAGGGCAACGAGATACGCAAGACAATCGACGCCGTGATCCATCAATGCGTGGTGGCCGTCTACCTGATCAGCTGTGACTGGCTGGGACGTGAGCACTGTACCCAGGAGTTCGAGTTGGGAACGACCCCGCAGAACACCAAGTACGAGCACCCCGGCCCGTTCAAGAACTTCGCCATCGTCTTCGGCGATGTGGATCAGTCCGACTTGGAGCGCCTAGATGGGTGGGAGCGATTCAGCCTCAAGCTTGCGAAGTTCTGGCCTGAGAGCCCGTCGCCCGCAGAGCTCCAGAGAGTGTGCACCCGAATCGCGGACATGGTAGGCACGCTCCGCCCCGCTCGAGACCAGAAGTACCTGGACAAGTATGGAACGCCGCCTCCGGGACCAGCGGGCGCGACGCTGAGCCCAATGTCCCAGTCGTCCGAGGTCGCTCATGCATTGCAGCGAGGGCGCCCGGAACCTATGGGCGTAACCGGCCTGTATACGGTCTCCACTCGCGGCGACGAGGTGCACGTCCAGTTGTCGCGGACCGACCGTCGCGCGCGCAAGATTGCGTCTGTACTCATGAGTCGACACAAGATGCGACCGGACCAGGCGGGTTGCTGGCGAATGACGCGCGCGCAGTTTGAGGGTGCGTTCATGGAAACGGTCACGCAAGTCGCACAGGACGGCTGAACCTGAGAGCGGGGCTCAATGAATCTCGAGGAATTCGGTTCGCGTCTCGCGAGGGCGGTGTCGACGAAGGGCTCCTTCGTTCCCATCCTCGGCTTCGAGGTCTCGACCTCTCCAGTGTGGGCCGATGCCCCGCCGGAATTGGCGGAGCAGTATGGGATGGGGAGTGGCCGTTCTCTTCAGGCGGCCGAGCTGCAGAAGAAGGGGTTGCTCACCTGCATGGTCTCCGAGTCGCTACTCAGCGACCCGGAGAGCCGGGGGTCGGACGATATGGTCGAGGGATTGGCCAGCTACCTGAAGAAGTTCGGCGGCGACAAGCGCAAGTGCGAACTGCCGCAAGGCCACATCCCCGAGTTGGCCGACCTCCAGAGAGACGTCACGTGGTTGGGGTACGCGCTCACCATCGTGTGGGCGCGCTCGTTGGCGGGTAGCCCGCGACCATTGGGTCTCGACTTCGCAGACGAGCCAGCCGACTCGGCATACTACGGGGCATACAACCTCGACGATGCTCTGCGGTCTTGCCTCGACGACTGCCTTCATCTCTGGAGCCTGGAACTCTGGCCTGCCGCAGAGCCGGAAGCGTTGAAGCTCGAATGGGTCTACGAGAAGCTGTTGCTGCTTGCGGCACGGATTTTCGCGCCCCAGGCTGTCGACTTCTGGCAGGACCAAGCGCGTGACGGATTCGCGGACGATCACCGGGACTTCATCGAAGCCCATCGTCGAGGCTGCGGTTGGCAATGGCCGACCGGTGCGGCGGTACCTCAGTTCGTCGCTGCGCAAGCGCTGGAACCCGGCGTTCGCCTGTCGCACGTCCTTTGGGTCGAAGTGCTGCGGCACCACTGCCTGCTTGCTGGCACGCGCGCGTATCGCACGAGCGAGGAGGTCGCCTTTTTTCTCTCGCTTGACGACCGGCTCGTCGATCTTCCCAACGTGACGGCGGATCCGTTCGAGACCGGGCTCGTGTACCGAGAGCGCATCAGCCGGGGCTCGAAGGCGTTCGCGCAAGACATGGAGACACTTCGTTCTCTGTACGAGTACTGCAGCTCAATGCCCGATGGCTCTCCACGACCTCCGGGTGCGCTTCATCGCGCGCTGGCAAAGCTCGTACGCAAGAGCGATTCGCAGGAGCGGAAGTTGGCGGTACCCGTCGCGCCGACGAACAAGCAGCGACCCCGCGGACTCGCGCAGTCCGGCGTTTGCCGACAGGTCGTTCTGAGTATGTCGCTCGACCTAGAGATGGAGCGCGCCATCGAGATCGAGTACCCACGGTACCGGGTGATGGTGCCGGCCTCGGTTCCGCTCAAGGTGGTTGAGGGATCGGACCCCGGAGCGCCGATCTACGAGAACACGTGGCTTCTGGGCGAGTTTGAGGCCGCCACCTCCGACGGAGCTCGGAATGCCTCGAAGTGGACGCTCGTCAACGAGTTGGATGAACACAAAGACCCGGTAGTCGAACTCGAGGGCGAGGGCCCGCTGATCATCAAGCTTTTCGGGTCTCCCCTTCACGACATCGGGGACACGTCCCAGTTCTCTGCGGGCGAGATCGATTCCTCAAACCCGCTCCCCCTGCGACATCGCGTCGTGGTGGACGAGGGCGACCTTCTAAAGAGGCTGTTCAACCTACTGCCTTCCGGCGTTGGCGGACTGGCGGACAGGGTCTCCGCGTCCGACAAGTTCTTCTTCGGTCAAGATGCCGTGACTTGGAGTGAACGCGCTCCGTTCTTCATGGTGGAAGCGATCGCGGGGACCGGATCTGACCTCGAGGGTGGCGAGGATGTCAGCGAGCGCGCCATCACCGTAGGCAAGGTCGGGCTCGCGGGCGATTCGACACTCAGACGCCTGAGAGTGAGCCGCACCGAAGATCTGGTCGAACCACAGGACATAGCCGGGCTCATCATGCTCAAAGCGACGGAGTGAGCGACATGCAGGAGACGAACCCGAACATCGTGATCCCGTTTCCCGGACCGCGTCCGTACACAGAGGCCTTCGCGCACTGGTTCTTCGGTCGCGAGCGTGAGCTCGATCGGGCGATCGACTACGCGACGAGACAGCGCCTCTCGGTTCTGACGGCCGCCAGCTCATGCGGCAAGACATCGCTCTTGCAGGCAGGGCTCATTCCCCGCCTCAGGTTCATGCGAGTCGACGCAATCGCAAGTGGAGATACCGAAGGCCTCACGGGCTTCCCGCTTCTGTTGAACCAGTGGCTTGGCCGGGTCGGTGCCGAGAGGACTGGCGACTTCGCCAAACTAGTGACTGTCGAGTGCCATCGATACCTCACATCAGCGCTTCCCTGGTACGAGACACTGTCCTTGTCCCTTGACGAGGACGAGAAGAGCCGTGCCGCGGCGAGCACCGAACTGGACGCAGTCCGCGCTGCAGCAGAAGCTGTTGCGGCGCTCGCAGTCGATTCGGGGTTCGCGCAAGTGGTCGATCGCGATGGGATCAAGAGCCTCCTGATGGATTCGGACGTCTGCAGGCGGCACGTCGAGGACTCGGAGACCACGGACCTGCTCCTCAAGCTGTTCTCGTGTGTCACCGCTCCGCTCGGAACGGTGATCGTGATCCTCGACCAGTTCGAGGAGATCCTCAACGACGCGGCTCTCGGCAGGCAGGCTATTCTGGCTGTGGAGTCCACGTACAAGCTCCAGGGTGCGACTGTCGGCCAGATGATCTCGATGCGCGAGGACTCAAGCCACCTGCTCAGACCCCTCGTGGAGCGCGGGACTCTGGGCGACAAGCGCATGCAGAGCATCCAGCCGCTGAGTCCGGAGTCCGTGCAGTCGGTCGTCACGCAGGTTGCCGACGACCTTGGCATCGCCGCCGACGTGGACGCAGTCTCTCGGTTGGTTCGTGCCTTCACCGATACGTCGGAGGTCGGCAGCGGCAAGAGAGACGTCAACCTGCTCGGACTCCAGGTCGTGCTCCAGTCGCTGTTCTCAGGAATGGAACGCGGGAGCAGTCTCGATGTTGCGGCTATCAAGGCGTTCTGTGCGGAGATGGCAGGTGTCGAAACGCTTTCCGCAGCCGGCTTGGATGAGTGGCTTGAGCCACACCTCGAAGCGGACAGGGTCACGGGCGGCGACGTGGTGGCCAGGGCGCGGCTCGCCCAAGAAGCCCCAAAGCGTTGGATCTCGAGTTCGCTCGGAGCTGGCAAGACGAATGGCGCCGACAGCGCGTTGCCGGACGAGATCGACGACCTCGACTACGTCGAAGCCCTGGTTCAGCCCATGGTCGCGCGCATGGCGACGTGGCTGGTCACGCCCTCGGGGTTCAAACGCCCCATGACCTTCGGCGAACTGCAGTTGATCTCGTATGACGCCCCGAGGGACAGGGATGACCTCTCCGGTCAGGCGCTGATCGGAGAGGGATGGAGCCTTGCGCGTGTCGAGAGTGTCTTGAAGAACACGTTCCGGGTCGCTCTCTTCAGGCTGGCCGACGTCGGTCACATCTTGAAGATCCGCGGCACCGATCAGGACGCGAGCTACGAACTCGTGCACGATCAGTTCGGCAAGCCGTTGCAGTCATGGGCAGAGGAGTTCCGCGCGACCCCAGAGGCGAACATCGGCGCGCTCTATGCCACCGACGATATCGCATTCCCTTGGGGCAGGAATGACACGACCAGCCCTCGAACGATGCTGGCGCCGAGTGTCGAGACGGTGGACGAAGACGGCGTTCCCGTACTTGAGTGGACGAAGTGGCGCGGCTGCACGATCCATGGTGTCGACTTCTCCGGCCTGACGCTGAGGCACTGCGACCTTTCGCGCACGCTCTTCGTGGATTGCGTCTTCGACTCCGCCACGAAGTTCGTGGACTGCGAACTGATCGCCGCGCTCTTCCGAGACTGCTCGATGTCCGGCACCCGTCTGGAGGGTTGTGATCTCGACAGCGCGGCCATCTCGTCGGGGTGCGTGTTCGACGGGGTTACCATCGAGGGCGGCTCCTTCCGCTTCGCAGAGGCCCGGGGTGCAATCCTGCGGGACTGCCGCTTCGAGGGGACCCCGGGCGCACCGCTCGCGATGCGGAACATCCTGCTCGTCAACTGCTCACTGGAAGGGACTACGGAGTTCACCGAGTGCTCGTTGGACGGCGCGACGATCGGCACCGAGGCGGAGCGCGGGGACACCGACCAGGACGCCGTCATGCTGACTCCGGGACATGTCTCATTCGAACGCTGTGACCTGAAGGGTGCCGAACTCAGCTCCATGGACTTCGGCGCCCACTCGATGACCCTGGTCGACACGATCGCTCGTGGTGCCGTGTTCACGGAGCTGACGTTCGACCGGCGCGACCGGGGCGAGGTCGCTGTTCGCTTCGATGATGTGGACCTGACCGGCGCGGTCTTCATCGGTTGCGAATTGAGGCACGCGTCGTTCACCGGTGTCGAGCGTGCGCGCCAAGGGACGAAGCCATCCCTCACTCCGTGTCGCACGCTGGTCATGAAGAGCGTACCCGGGCTGCCAATGGTCCTCGATGACGCGCGCTTCGCTCATCTGGACATGGAGAACTTCAGCTTCGAGAACTGCGTTGTTGAGGATCCGATCACTTTCGCGCACTGCTCCCTCGCGGGCGGCACGATCAGCGCTGATGCCGAGACAGTACCGGCTGCGCCGGCACTCCAGGGCACGCTCACCTTCGAGGAGGACTGTGACCTCACCGCACTCGAGTTCAACGGGCTCGACTTCTCTGACAGCGCGCTTGTCGTAAGGGACTCCGTGGCGGCCAGCATCTACTTCGAGGGTGTCACGCTACCGGTCGCCGCGGCGGGCGCGTGGCGCGCGGAGTTTGCCGGCTGCGTCATGCCGGGCGCGCTCTTCATGTCCTGCGATGTTCACGGGTTGTGGATCCATGGCACGGATGCGCGCCCGGTCGCAATAGCGCCGACGCTCATCGTTCGCGGTGACGGTGACGGTGACACCTTCGGCCACTGCCGATTCGAGAACGCGAACCTGGAGAACTTCACGTTCGCGGGCGTGGTCGTCGACGGCCAGCTTGATTTCATCTCATGTGCTCTGTCAGGTGGGACGATCGCGGGAGACCAAGCCGATCCTGACGCGGGTCAGCTCAGATCAGCCCTCCGTATCTCCGCTCCCCTTCGCTTCACTGGGGGCAGCGAGCTTGCGGCGGTCGAGTTCAACACGGTCCTGTTCGATGGCGGCGAACTCATCGTGGCCGACTCGTCATGCGACGGAATGCTATTCCTCGACGTCGACGCGAAGGCCGCGACGAACGAACCGGTGATCCGCTTCGAGCGGACATCACTGGCGGGAGCGGTCATCCTCGGAAGCCGTATCCACGGCTTGCGGGCCACGGGCGCTGTCGCCGACGGCAGGATGACCAGCGGCTGGGGGCTCACAATACGCTCGCTCGGGAAGTTCGAGACCACGCTTGGCGACGCCGATTTCGAGGGTCTCGACCTCGCGGGGCTGGTCTTACAAGGTGTTGGACTGACCGGACCGGTGCGGTTCCGCCGATGCTCGCTTCTTCGCTCGCGTTTCGCGGGGATCATCGGCGGCACAGCCGATTCGACTGTCGACGTCTACGAGTCCGACTTGCTGTACTCCGACATAGACGACGCCTTGCGAGGTGCTAGGCCCGACGACGACGAGGTCACTCCGGGTCGCTTGCTCAGGATGAAAGGCGGTCAGTGGGACGCAGCGAGCAAAGCGGCCGAGGGACGGAAGCACCTGGCGCACGAGGCCTGATCCAGCGCCCCTACCTCAGCACCACGCCCTCCGGTACCGTCCGCTCGTTGAACGACCCGGTGAGCTGTCGCGCATAGGCACCCTGTCCGGCGGACACGACTGTGTCCCCGACGCGCGGCGGCGGCATGCTGACGCCCACCCCGATCGTGTCGAGCCCGGTGTTCGCAGAGCCGTAGACGTCGCATGCGACCACGTCCTGCGCGCGTTCGCTCACGGCGGCCCCATCGCGCAGCAGCGCGAACGGTGCGCGGCTCGGCCTGCACGGCACCGGTGTGGCGGTGTCGAGCACGACGATGAGTCGATCGGCGAGCACGGGGTGTGACTTCACGGCGGAAACGCGCGCGGCGAGCCATCCGGATGGGCCGACGGTCCATTCACCCGGCTCGGCTGCGAGACGTCCGCGGAATCCGAGATCCGAGAGTCTGGCGCGCAGACGTGCGAACGTGCTTGCGAGCCCGGACGCCGGGACCGGCATCCCATCCGGCATCGGCCAACCCCCACCGATGTTGACCCGCTCGCACGACGCGAGCAGGCCCTCCGGAACCGTTTTGAGCACTGCCGAAAGGCTGTCAGCCATCTGCTCCGGGGTTGCGTCCGCATGAGCGTCGTGCAGGTGCAGCGTGCTGACGCGCCCGCCCGCCGCCTCAAGGACGCGCGCCGCCTCGGCCAGCCCGGCGGGGGTGAGCCCGAACTTGCTGCCGTACGCCGAACGCGCGTGGGCGGTGCACACCCGCAGGCCCGCCTCGCGCCCGCCCGCCGCGACCCACAGCGCCACCTGGCCCAAGGAGTCCAGGTCAACACTCATGCCTGTCGCTAGCAGGTCTCGCGCGAGCGCCTCGTCGAGGTGCGCGGAAGTGAAGCTGCAGGCCGCAGGCTTCACTCCGCTTGCGAGCGCAATCACGAGGTCGCCGAACGAGCACACGTCGAGCCCCGCGCCGGCCCCGATCGCGGCACGCACGATTGCCGCCTCGGGGTTCGCCTTGATGGGATAGAAGTAGTCGTCGACGAGCGCGAGGACCTCTGTCGCGCGCGATGCGAACGCCCGGGCGTCGTAGATGTAGCAAGGTACGCTCGAAGTGGCTGCCGACACGAGCCTGGGAGACAGTTCCCTCACTCGGTCCCCTCATCCTGCTCGGCTGCGACCTCGACCGTCTCGAACAGTGACTCGGTGAGTCGCGTGATGTCGGCGGACAGCCAACCCGGGATGTCGAAGCCGGTCCTCGTGACCGATTCATGCACGAACACCTTGAACAACATCGCTTCCGACATCACAGTGACGCCTGCGTCGGGAGTGCCCTTGAGGTCGCCATAGTCGAGATCCGGAACCACAGCGTTCTCACGGACACGCAGCTCGGGCCCGGTGTTGTAGCAGACGACCTGCGCCAAGCGACCTCCCGCCTTCGCCTGGAGCGCGCCCTGCTCGGCAAGCGACATTTCCTGGGACGGGGCGTCCAACCCGAGCACCGCGCGCAGGTGGTCGAGGTAGATGTCGGACGCGCCGGCCTGGGAGAGGATCGACGACGCAGCCGCCGAGGATCCTTGGAAACGCGGGTTGACCTCCGTCAGGCAGATCCGACCTCCGTAGAGCAGGGCGTCGAGGCCGAATGCGCCGATGTATCCGCGGTCTCCCAGCCACGCGCCGGTGGCTCGGGCGACGCCTTCGAGTTCTGCGAGGCCGTCATCTCCGAGCGCGTCGTGGACCGAGGCGAAATCGTTGCCGCAGTACCCGAACTGACGCCCGGTGCACGAATCGACGCCGATCAGCTGGACGGACGGCGACTTCACGGTGACAGTACCGTCAGGGAATACGCAACCCGACACATTCAACGGGATGTTCGGGTCCAAGAGCGGCGCCACCGCCAGAAAGCCTCCATCGTGTGCAGGGCCCGAAGCAGCACCGAGTCTCTCGTCGAACACCTTCAGCCCGATGCCGCCGTCCGAGTAGTTCGCGCGCAAGACGCATGTGCGGCCTTCCATCCACTCCTGCATCACGGTGTGATCGGAGTCGCTGAAGTATCGCCACGGGATCGTTGGCACGCCGCGCGCCGCGAGCTCGGTCTCGACCCAGGGTTTGTGCTCGTAGGCCGCCTGATGGCCGTGGAACATCCCGAGGTAGGTCGCGTTCTCCATCCGGGGGAAGTATGCGGACGCGAGGAACGCCGTCGGGCGGTATGCCACTACAAGCGTTCCCGGCGTGAGTGCCGAACGCAGCCGCACTCCGAGGTCGACTCGATCGGCCGAATCGTCGTCGTCGACCGAGTAGGCGTTCAGGTCGACGCGGACGCCCGAGATGCACTCGAGATTCTCCTCCGAACCGTCCGGCCAGGACGGGACGCCGAGGGGGGCGATGAGACCGACGATACCCTCGAACTGTCCTATGGACAGCAGCGGATGGGCATCGGTTCCCCGGGTGCCGACCCACATGAGCCGGCGGTGCCCGATTGCATTCTCGATGACGGAGATGACCCGTTCGCGATTCATTGGCGCCTCAGGAGTAGTAGTAGGCGTCCCCGTCCGGGAACGCCACGGTGTTGTGCTGGCACGGGATGCATCGAGGACCGAGCACAACTCCGTGGTTTCGGGCGATCTCGAGTCCCTCCAGATAGACACGTTCCATGAGGTCGGCGCTCGCGGGAGGGGTGGAGGCCAATTCCGTGCCCTCCGCGGGCCGGAACGGGCTCAACACCGGATCGCAGCCCAACTCCGCGAGGAAGCGCACTCCCTCAAGGGTCGATTGAGGTGGCTCGAGCCCGACGAGCAGGAGGGACCGCACTCGCCCGGTCCCGCGCCCGCCGGTCCGTTCCACTGCGTAGGAGATGAAGTCCGCATAGCCGCTCAGACCCACGTGTTCCTTGTTGGGGCAGAGCGCGGCGGCGGTCGCATGATCGAAGATCTCGATGTTCACTGAGAAGCCGAACACTCCGGCGTCGACCAGCCGATCAACCAGCGAGGTGCCATCGCGCGGCATGAGCATGACATCCACCGGAACGGGACTCGCCTCGATAGCGCGTAGGTAGACATCGTCCATGAATGGCCGATCGGCGGGGCGCGGGGTCCCACCGCTCACCAGGACATGTCGTGGCGGCAGTGAGAGGTCCTGCATCGCCACTGCGAGGCCTGCCATCAACACGTCGGTGTCGAGCGTGGCGTACGGGATCAAGGGCCAGTCACAAAAGCGGCATGAACATGCACACCCATCGATCGGGCTGACGCGGATACGGTCGGCGTGCGTCATGATCCCCCGCGGCGCCGAATCCTTTGGACTGAGATATGACGGCAGAGGCAGCACCCGCGCGGGGAACGAGCCAGCGTCGCTGTCGAGATGAAAGCCGTCAGCGCGGTGAACAAGGACCGCCGCCGGGCTCTCGCAGAACGCGTAGTCGACTGGGGCGTTGACGTAGATGTCGTCCTCGAGCACGAGCGTCAGCCCGCCGGTTGTCACGTAGTCGTGCTCGACAAGTTGGTGTTCACCCGAGCCCGTGAGAATCTCGAGCGCCGATGGCTCGACAGAGATGCCTCTCTCGAGTACGTCAAGCTTGAGTCGTCGGGCCGCCGCAAGAGCCTCTTCCATTTCCCAATTATACCGCGGAATCCGAGCCCGGCGGCTGGGCGGTACGCATGCTCCTAAACCAGTGGATCACGGTGACCCTGCACGTGCCGCGCCCGCTCGATCGTTCCCGGCGGTCTAGGTGTGTTGCCCGTGGGGGTTGTTGACATGAAGGAGGGAAGTCCCGTTCGGTTTCAGGTGCTGACACCACAACCGAACAAGGAGAGGCGCTATGTCACATCCCAACGCGCTGCTCACCGCTATCGGTCCTAGACCGACGGCAAGGCAGAGCGCCTCATACGACTGGGCTTGTCAACGTGGGTCGACTGCAAGCCCTAGGGCAGCGACAGGGAGCGCCTAGCGGTGCTCTTCAACTACAATCATCGTCGCTCGCGCGGAGACATCGGCGGTCTGCAACCAGTCTCATGAGCGCCCGGTGCTAACGACCTATACGGGCAGAACAGAAGCGGCAGGGCCGTACGCACCGCCTGTGGTCCGTACGTCCATGTGTCTCACAGGAGAGGTGGGCGCAGATGATGCCGACGAGTCCGAGGTGCGGGCGGGCGATCGATCCCGGACGCCTGACGTACTCGCCGCGCGCTGGCGGTCCGAACCCGGGGCGTGTCGCTGCCCTTTCGCGGTGGTGGACGATGCGCATCGGACCGATCCTATTGGCGAGTGTGCTGCTCCTTGCCGGCTGCACGACTCAGCCCGGATCCCAGATGCCTTCCGCTCCGCCGGCGACGCAGACAGTGGCCACGGCAACGCACCCTGAAGGTGCCGCCGTACCTGCAACAGCAGGGCCGTCGTCACTGGTGCGGGACGCTCACCTATATCCCAATCCTGCGCTCACTCCCGGCGAGACATTGACCGTTACGACCGCGCAGGTTTCCGTGCCGGGCTACGCCAGCAGCGTCCGGAACGTGACCACGGCCGAGAAGCGCCAAGTCTATGCGGCGTATGGCATCGCATATCCCCAGAGGTCCGGCACGTACGAGTGCGACCACTTCATCCCACTGTGCCTCGGAGGGTCCAACTCCATCTCGAACCTGTGGCCCGAGCCATCGCCGGAGTTCCACTGGAAGGACGGGTTCGAGGTCTACTTGTGGCGCCAGGTGCGAGCCGGCAGCATCAGTCTGGACGAGGCTCAGCGAGAGGTCCAAACCGATTGGTATGCGTATTGGGTCGCATCCGGTAGGCCAGGACTTGCCACGGGCTCCGAGGCTCCGGCAGCGACGGCCGCTACTCCGCAAGCCGACATAGGCTTGCCCCTGAGCGTGGTCTGGAGCGTCAGCGGAAAGCGATACCACTACGCCTCGTGCAGCTACTCCTTGGCGATCAAGCCAGGGAATCGACGCACCGGTTCGGTCGCGGCCGCCAGGAAGGCGGGCAAGACGCCCTGCCTGGTCTGCAATCCGCCGACCGCTTCAAGCGGCCACCTCAACTGACCCGGACCCTGGTAGCGGGTCATTGGCTGCCTGCATGCGCGCGTCGCTTCCTATGTCGGTCCCGACGTTTCGACGCCACTGGTAGCAGCGGCGTCCTAGGGACAGGACTCCCGTGCCCTTCGCCATGCTCTGTGTCATAGTCGGCGCGAAGCGAGGGCAATCGCCGCTTTCTGCTGGTGGGGGCGGGTTGCGCTACTCTTGGGGCCAGCGCCCGAGCGCCCCGCGGCGCTTTGGGCACGAATAGATCGTCAGGGGGGCCGAGATCGAGACCTCAGGCAGTTCCAAGCGTTCGCGCCAACGCGCGGGTTACATCTTCGTGAGCCATGCCTCCGAGGATGCCATTACCGCCGAGGCGCTCGTAGCCGCGCTCGAGGCAACAGGTACCCGATGCTGGATTTCGAGCCGAGACATCCCGGTGGGTGCGAGCTACGCACAGGAGATCGTGACCGGTGTGAAGGCGTCGTGCGGAATGGTCGTCTTCCTGTTGGCTCGTCCAGCGCAGAACTAGCCACGCGACACCGCGAAGCCAATGGACGGCTTCGCGAGCAGACCCGGCCAGAACCGAACGAACTTGCGGTCGTAGTCTCGCACGCGTTCAGGCAGTACATCCCACGGTACCAGGTCAGGATGGTGCTTCAGCACGTTGTCGCGGGTCTCTGCGTAAGTCCAGCCATCCAGCGCCCGCTCCGCGCACCAGCGGGCGTGTTCGACCCGGGACAGCCGCTCGACTTCATCGTCGGTGAACTCCAGAACTGCGGACCCGCGCGGTGCGGACGGCACGATGTCGAAGCCGGAATCCGTCAGTATGCGGAAGATCCATTCGGCTTGCTGCCGGCTTGCCTCTCGGTAGGTCTCTGAGAGGTGGTCCCAGTCGGGGGCCTTCGCGTTCACATTGCTGCCGTAGAACTCGTGGAGTCCCCGGGCGACCTCATCGACCTGCGCGCCCAACAGGAGGTCGGGGTTCGAGCACGTGCGCTCGTATATCGGGAACGCCTCGACCGGACCGCACGTGTTGGCATCGTTGTCGCCCAGCAGCCGCGAGAGTCCCGCGGCGCGAGGATACCTGACCACGAGCCGGGTCGATGCCGGTAGCGAGGCCCTCAGCGCGAGCGCGCGCTCCGTCGCGTCGTTCGGGTCCGCGTCGAGAACATACGCCACCGAGATCGCTCCAGTTGACGCCAAGCTGCCCAGGGCCTGGACAGCTACTAGGCGGTCGAGTGAGGGGTCGGACCCGAGGACTTCGGACAGCGCATCGGCTGTTGCGTCATCAAGCGTGACCAAGGACAGCGCCGGTCCGCCCGGACCGACGCGGATCGCCCAGCGCATCGCGAGCTCGCGCAGAACTCGTGCGCCGAATGCATCGGTGGCGTTCATCCCCACCGCGATGGGAGCAGCGCCGTCAGCCAGAAGGCCGAACGGAGGGCATTCGGTCAGAAGCGTTCGCGCACCCATCTCCAGGAGGTTGAAGAAGCGCACGCCGAACCTGTCCGGGTCCTCCAAGACTCCCGCGAGGGACCCGAGTGAGTCGAGCAGGCCTGGGTCCTGCACGTGCACGAGGCAATCCAGCCGTCCGTCGGTGTCACGTCGCAGAGCGCGCGCCTGTACCACGATCTCAGCGTTGGTGGCATCGTCGCAGGTTGCGATCACATACCGGGCATGACGGACGCCCGCCATGCGCAGGACCTCGGGGTCGTCGGCTTCGCCAGCGATCACCACGGCCCCCTCGGCGCGAGACCCCGCGAGCTTGCCGCGGCTTGCCTCCTTCTCGATGACGACGACTCGATCGCCCCGCTCGAGGAAGCTTCGCGCGATCAGCCGACCCTTGTCGCTCAGGCCGCAGATGATGACGTGACGCCTCATCAGGCCCGCGCGAAGCACCTGCGCCTGGTCATAGAAGACAGAGACGAGGCCCTTGCTGGCCGTGTAGATGGCGGCGGTGGGCGCGAGCCAGCGTGCTGCCTCGAGTTGCCACGGTGTCCCCGCGGTGGTTTCGATGCTCTTGAACGTGAACAGATGCAGCGTCTGATACACGATCTCAGGCATCCAATACGCCCTACCCGCGGCGAGCGCATCAAGGACAAGGCCCCAGGCACCGAGGGCGAAACACACGACCCACAGGGCGATGACGATCCCCCACTCGTGTCGCTTGAGCGGTTGTTTGAGGTTCTTGCGCCACCAGGCACGTGCACCGCGCAGTCCGGTCGGTGTGTCCACGCGCACAACGTCTCCCCCTCCGTGAGGCCCCTGACGGACAGGATACATTGACGGAGCAGAGGCCGGAGCCTAACGCTCCGGCCTCTGCTCCCACAGGCAGCCAGACGACAGTCCAGACAGCAGCGCGCTAGTCCTTGTCGGTTGGGATGATGGGATTGCCCAACCAGTCAGTCTCGATCTTCTGGTTCCCGAGCCAGTCAGTCTCGATCTTCGGATTGCCCAAGAAGTCTGTCTCGACCTTGTCGTTGCCCAAGAAGTCTGTCTCGGCGACCCAGTCGCCCTTCCAGTCCTGCGTGTACGTCTTGCCGTCCTGCTTGATGACCTTGTCGTCGCCCACAGTGACCCCTTTCTATCGATTGCCCTGTCGAACATATTCCCCCGGCGATGTCACCGAAGCCTGGGCTGCCGTAGGCCGACCCCAATAACGGTACCGGCGTAGGTGTTAGGGTCTCCTCGTAGAGAGGAGATCGGAGAAGTGAAGCAGACAAGGTTCACCGAGGCCCAGATCAGACTACAACTCGATGTGGATCCCTGCAGATGGTGCCTTCAGTCCCTTGTTCCCATCGGCCGATGGCGCTGCTCCTTGACGACCCGGAACAGGTAGTCCGCGCAGCGATGAACCGCGTCTGGGAACTCGAATTCGGCGGCGACGATGAGGCCGCACTCGGCGTTCTGCGTCAGGCTGTGCAATCCGTCGGACCCGGTCGAGGTGCCGCAGGTGCGCGCCTCGCCTTGGGTCGCGAACTGCTCTTACGTCAACGGGCCGAGGGCGACTTGGACGGCGCGATGTGGACGCTTGGGCGCCTGCTGTTTGCGCCGGGCGCGAATGACGTCGCTTGGTACTGGGCTCTGAAACTCATGGAGGCGCTCGACGCCGCCGGCCGTGATGACGCCGCCTGTCGCACATGGTGGCGTGCACTCGAGCAGGGCTATAAGTCGCAAGCCACCCCTTGGGATGCGCTCGATCATCTTGCGCAGCCAGACGCTGCCGAACCGGATCAAGGTCGGCCCTGCGGACCTTCGGACTCATCCTCCGACGGTGACCGTTCGGGACGGAACGTCGTCGTCTAGGAGCTCCCGAAGGAGGCGCGCGACTACATTGCGTTCCTCGGGGACCTCGCCGACGCGCCTGTCTCGATCATCGCCGTGGGCCCGGACCGCGACGAGACGATTATGCGCAGGTGGGAGCGTCGGGCGTAGCCGACAGGGTCTCGCGCTCTGACCGCTGTGCGCTGTTCACGGCTTTTGGCCGGGGCCTCTCGGAGCCTGCGCCCGATTCGTAGTCGTCCTCCATCGAGTACCACAGCCGCACAGCGCGCTGCCCATCGCCCCGCGCATCCATCGCGGCCATGATGTTCATCGCGAGGTGCCAGACCGCTTCGTCGCCCAGGTCCAGGATGCAGACCCGGATGACCTTCCACGCCTCATCGAGCCGATCCGTCCGGTACAGCGCGGTCGCGTAGAAGGCGCCGGTCCGACGTCGTGCCGCCCTCGGGTAGGGCTCGGTCATCACGATCCTCCACGCCCGCTCCAGCGGCTCCCGGGCGTCGACCCAACGCTTCAGCCGGACCAGGGCGGTTCCGAGGTCCATGTCGGCTGCATCGGCAATCCACGCGCCCTGCTCTCCCCAGGCCTGCCCTGCCGACGACGCTACATTGAGGAAGCGGACAGCGCACGCGTCCTCACCGAGTTCAAGATGGCTGCGGCCAATGAACATGCAGGCATGAGCGTAGGGCAGCCCGCCGGATGCCCTGCCGGAGTTAGCCAGAGAGCTCGCTGCCTGGCGCGCGAGCCGAAGGCAGCCCTTCCAGTCGCCGGCCAAGCACCGGAACCGCGCGAGGTCGAGCGTCATGACGCCCCAGCGGGCCGATCGATGCTCATAGCGCTCGATCACCCTGCGCGCGCCACGGACGATGAACTCGGCCTCGTCGAGGCGGTCATCACCGGCCATCTCGCGCGCACGAGTCACACGGGCGGACAGCGCCTCCCAGTCGTAGGGACACGAGTCCGGATGTCCGACGACTCGCACGAGTGCCTCCTGCCGCGTCGCAAAGGTGACCCGAAGATAGCTGCCCGGCGGCTGCCTGAGGGCGACGTCCCGATGGGCGCGCACGCGATTCCTGACCGGCGGAGGCCGACTCGATGAACGGGGGGCTACGCGCCTAGAAGTCCACGTACGCGAACTGCGTCGCCACGCCAGAGAACAGCACGATGGCGACGATCAGCGCGGCCCAGAACAGGCCTATGGCGATGTCCCAGGCTGTCTCGCGCAGACCTTGAGAAGCGCCGAATCGATGCGAAGAGTGAATTGGACGATGCGAGGAATCGCGTCAGCGAATTGCAGCGTCACGCCGCCGATGCCGAGGAACGCGTCCGGCTGATAGAGAAGCTGATCGCTCTCGAGGCCGGCGGCGAGTCGCAGTCGTCATCGTGCGATGAGCTGCTTAGCGCCTGCGAGGACATAAACGCCGCCGCCGGGCAGCCGGTGGGCCTGCGCGATCTGCGCAACGCTCTGCTGGCACGCGCAGTACCACCGCCGGGGCAAGGACTGGACGCCAATCTGATCGCTCGGATCAATCGGTCGGGTGGCCGCGTTCGTGAAGCGTGGCCTGTACGACGTTCCCAAAGACCGCGAGGCGGGGAGCGAGAAGCCGATGCCGTAGCCCGTCGCAGCGAAGGTCAGATACGCGAAGCACGAAGCGTCGGTTGCGCGTGTTCTGTGAGCGAGCGGGTCGACTATGATGCAGCTAGTGTCGGGCGGGGGTTCGATCGCATCTCGGGGGGCAGCACCCCTAGGGGCCTACTTCTAGGGTGTCAACGCAAGCGGGTCAACTCCAACTCCACCTCGCCCGTCTTGTCGAACACTTTCATGGTCAACGAGTGGCTTGACCTAGGTGATGATGAGAGACCCGACCTCATTGTCGAGCAGGTCGTTCCTGAAGATCAGGAGTTTGGCCGGAACCTCCGAGCCATACTCACGACCCTTCACCAGGATCACATCGCCGGTGTCGATGATCTCGCCGCTAGGATCGAAAACCGATTCGCGCAGACCATCCTCTTCGACGATGCTGAAGTCGAATCCCACCTTGGTTCCATGGCTTTCCCGTACCCTCATGACCATGGCCATGAGGGTTCCACGACCTTCCATGACTTTGACCACTTGACCTTTGTGGATTGCCATTTCTTCCTCCGAGGAGTGCATGACTCTCTATGTGGGCCTATAACCATACGGGCATCTACTGGCTCGCGCGCTCAGACAAGTATCCGGTCGAGTGGTGGCTCCCGAGCTGCCAATGACGGGTCGAGAGACTCAGTCCTGCCTTGGCTCGACCAAGCGGGTGTGTGCCATTCGCGGGTGTGACATTCCCGACCTGGGTTGGCACGGTGTCAGGGATGCCAGCCGTCACCTTGCGTCACAAGGGTCTCGGGAATGGCAGGCGTGTTGAAGAACTGGCTGCGGGCAGCTAGGTGACAGATTGCGAGTCCCAGTTCCCCAAACCGTTCAGCGTCTCGAGTGACGGGCGGGAGCGGCGAACGAACTCGGTCATTCGCTCGCAGCATCCCGAATTGGAGCTGTGCAACCAGAGGTGACGCGGCCATATTCCCTCTCGCTCCATCAGTAGCAGCACATCGAAGCCGCTCGGCTGTCCCTCGCCAAGGTCGTAGTCCAGCGAGACCATCTCCAAGTCGGTGCGGTGCTCGAGCAGGAATGTATGGGCCTCGTCCAGACTCCGAGCCACAGTCCAACCGATTGGTGGCTGACGAACATCGTCAACGTAGAGCCGCGCCATCAAGCGGTCCTCCTCTGTGACGAAACCCTTGATGAAACCGACACAGGTTGAGTGTACCAATCGGCTCGAGCAGGTCGAAGCGAGGCGCCATGAAACGCTCCGGGTCCAAGTCGGTTCAGTTGCGTGAGTGCGTGCCATGCGTGTGCCTTGTGAGTGGAACACGTTCTGAGACCGCCCTGTAGCGGGCCGAGACTGCGCGCGAGATTCGGGGACTGAACACGCAACTGACCTGCGACGATGCGGTATTCGATGACCCGACCCGACGTCGGGTGAAACGCGCAGGTCAGGTTTCGAATTCCCTGGGGGCACCACAAGTCCTCATGAGCCCGCCTGTGTGAACGGGCGGGCTCACCGGCGGCGCCATTGACGCGCCATGTGGCACAGAAAGAGGCGTCGGCAGCCGGCCCCCGGCGGGTGTTCGACTCCCTGACGTCCGAACGACCGTCGGGTTCGGCGCCCGAGGGGCACTGCAGAGCCGACGAATCCGTGTCAGTCGCGCCTGGTATGTTCTGTCCCGATGGGATGCTGGTCCGCGGGGTGCGGCGCCAGGTAATGCGAGGCGAGGCAGGGAGTGAGTGAGCCGTCCACGTGAATCCAACGAATGACGCATCGCGGTTCCCGGATCCCACGGCCGCCGACCTGCGGGCGGTTGCAGCGTTCAAAGAAGCGCTCTCACGGCCTGACTTGCTCGTGGGCACGTGGCACGGGGGTGTCCCCGAGCACGAGGGCGGGCCGATTCAGTGGCCGTGGGTTCAGTACGGGTCCGTGGTGAGTGAATGGGTCGACGCACTCTATGAACACCACGTGGTTGTCGATTACGGCGAGCCGGGATGGGACGAGCGGATGCAGGCGTTTGCCACGGATCCGACTCGCATGCAAGCAGCCGACCTACTGACGGTCCGCAAGGTGCTCACAACGGTGGTACGTCGTGAACGGTTCTGCGACGGGTCCATCCAAAGCGCCTTCGGAACGGGGCTGGTGCAGGCAGCGATGCTCCGGCTTCGCGAGCTCGCCGACGCCCTGCGGGATGGGGAGGCCATCGCATGACATTCTTGGAGACGGAGAAGGCGCGATACATCGCCGCGAAGCCGGGTTGCACCTGGCTGTCGCCTGCCGCCAAGGAACCCGGCCAGTACCGTGCTCGGGTGTACGACTTCTGTATCCCAGTCGCTCAGGCCGGCGAGAACCTATTCGCAGGTAGTCGCGGCCGCCTTCTCGACTACTTCGACGAGTTCGCGATCAAGTGGCACGACGGCGGACACCGACGCCCGAGCAACCATCTGTGCTCGTCGATGGTCTGTGGCGTGAACTTCCTCTCGGTGATGATGGATGAGCCACGGATCGCCACGCGATTCATGCGCGGCATCTTCGGCGACGAGGTCGCCGAGGCCGTGCCGGTCGACGGCTCGTTCGTCGAGTTCGAGTGGGTGGGGAATCCCGCGATCGACTACATTGGCGAGGGTCTGGACCGCACGCGCGGCGCGAATGCGACCAGCGCCGACGCGGCCATGGCGTACCGCCGCCCCGATGGTGGCAAGACGCTCGTGCTGGTCGAATGGAAGTACACAGAGTCCTATTCGACCGAGTACAAGGGCGATGGCTCGCGTGGCGAGACACGACGCGCCCGCTACGAGCATCTGGTGACGGACCCAAGGGGCCCGATCGATACCTCACGCGCCATCTACGACGAGCTCCTGTACGAGCCCTTCTATCAGTTCATGCGCCAACAGCTGCTGGCGTGGCGGATGACCGAGGAGCGGCAGGAGTGCGGCGCCGACCGGGTGCGCGTGCTCCACCTCTCGCCGCGTGCCAACACGGACTTCGGGCGCGTCACCTCGCCGCCGCTGGCGGAGCGGTATCCGGATGTGAGGGCCACGGGCCTGTGGCGCTCGCTCCTGCGGGACACGTCGCTCTTCACGCCGGTCGCCGTTGAGGATGCCTTCGCCCCACTGCTCGGCGAGCCCAGTGGCGGGGAGCTCCACGCCGCTTGGCAGGCCTATGCCCGCGAGCGCTATCCATGGGTTCTCCGGCGGCATACGTGAGCCTCGAGTCGCTTCGGGTGTTGAACCCGAGAGTCGCCACATCATCGGCTGTGTTGGCCCCGCTCGACCGCTGTCCCAAGGGGCACCAGAGGGGCGGGCCTCGCCGCCGCCAGCTAGAGTCCTGATGACCTAGCTCTACCAGTCCTCCCGCGACCACTCCGGAGCCGGGTCCCAGGTGGGGTGGGGGCAGTGGATCCAGTGTCCGTTCGCGTCGCCCTGCCACCCGCGCTCCGGACCCGGGTGCAGTGGTCTTCCGTAGTCATCCTCCCAAGCGTAGCTGCGAAGGAAGCGTCGCTGTTCCTCCCGCATGCTCGTGTCCGTCTCAAGGAAGCGTTTGACGATGAGGCCGAAGCGGACTTGGAACGGCTCGAGATGGTCGAAGTAGTCCTCGACGGGTCGATGACACTCGAGCCGAGGCCTGGCGTGGGCCAATTCATGCAGCGCCGTATAGGCGAGGTAGGTGTCCCGGTGCTGTTGGCCGCTGAGCAGGATGACCTGCTCCACGTAGGCGTCGCCGTGGTAGGAGGCGGGCTTGAAGCTGCCCGCCCAGCATCGGGTGAGTTCCTCGTAGAACGCGGGCACCGGGATGTCGAACTCCCTCATCACGGGACGGACGGTCTCCACGGCCCACTTGAGCCG